>SDBV01002224.1_pt1 | contig 29049 bp, 24 predicted proteins | sample 2277081 | NCBI WGS metagenome assembly SDBV01 (sample SAMN10402039, study PRJNA504765) | marine sediment metagenome | isolation source: marine sediment core GS10_PC15, 223 cmbsf | place: Arctic Ocean: Southern Knipovich Ridge | collected 2010
TTGCTCAGAAAACGCAACATTTCAATTGATATAAACACTATATCTACAGGCTAATGTTTTGTAACATATTGAATTTCTGTGACATATGCTCAATTGCGCGAATTTGGCGTTCATAGATTTTTTGAGCATAATAAATCTTTCTCAGTTCCCATTTATACAACTCGCCTTCATCGATAACAAATTCTGTTTTATCACTTCCAACCGGTATTTCCGAAAATTGAACATAAGCCCATGTTTCAGGATGATGCATATTAATTGCTCCTTGAGGAGACCAAACCCAGTTGTATTCGGGATAGGCTTTTTTCGTTTCAGGATTTATACGTTTCTTATATTCCCCATCAAGGATATCCAGTCTCCATTGCACTCTTGAAAAGTTCATTCTCCATTGTTCCCCATCTCTGGGTTTTCGATTTTCAAATCATATTCGTCCAAAGCACTCCAGGGAAGGGCAAATTCGACACTCCAGTATTCATCAACATCTGATGGATCATTAATAGTGCCTTCAAGGAACACAGCAGTTTTCATCCCTTTTACATCCCAGGAGTTAATGGCCCTGCCGCCATCCCGGTACGGTTTTGTGAGCATTAGATCCCAAATAGTATTTAGTGCATTCACTTCAATCTCAAAATAATTGTGCGTATCTCCATTGGGATCTATAAAGATTTCAAAATCATTTTCATGGAAAATGACAGATTCTCTTTTAGTGTAGGTGGCCCAAATATGAGGTTCTTCAATCCATACTCCAACGTATAGATAATCGCTATCCCAAAGCATTTTAAACTGTGTTTCATGAAGCCGAGCTGATTTTATTTTACCTTCAATATCAATAAACAAATCACTGAAAGATGCTTTTCTCCAAACTTCCTCGTCAAGCTTACCATCAACCACAATCTCTTGGTTGGTGGCATAACAAACATAATTTTTAAAATCTTTTGGATAGAACGTTTCAGATTTATTTGAGTCGAGGAAGTTAAATAAAAGCAGGAATGTAAAAATCCATGATGTAAAGGTGGTAAACATTATAATTTGAATTTAGTATTGGCTACGCTGAATTTGAGCTGTTTCTTAATTTCACCTGTTACATGCAAAATTGCAGAGGTAATATCAAATTAACAAACGATACCGCGCAATAATGTGCGGTATTATGCAGCTAATTGTTCTATCAGGATTTTGTCTGCTTTTGTTTTTTGACAATGACGACTTGAAATGGAGCGTATTCTCTTCCCGATTGTTAGGCGTTATTTGAAATTCCCTGCTCATATGGTTAGGATGCATCTTTCTTACAGGAGAAATCAAATGCAGTAGCTTACAAATCATCAATTTCCACATCGAACGTTTCAAGATTCCAGCCTTGCAACCTTATTTTCAAGTCAGCATCAGCAGGAAGCGCTCCAATATCGATCGTAATGGACTTTTCACTATTGGGCTCAATAGAAATATAATTATCAGAATAGAATACCGGCAAGGCTCTTAAATCATTTGTTGCGTCAATCACAGAAATTCGGTTAAAAAAGGAAACCGGATCGTCTGGTGAGGTATTTCTAAGGTGTACTTCGACTTGATTTTCAGTTGTTTTAATGGCTTTGACTTCTAATTCGGCATGCTTCATGTGTTGAAGTCCTGAAAAGTCTCCGTTATCATCCGGCAAGGCATAAAAGTTTTCGCTGACCAGTCTTTTATTGGTGTCAAATAATTTCATCTGAAGAAATATGCCCTCATCCTTTTTGGTATCTTTCAAACTTCTGCCAATCGTCCCATATCGTTTGGAAGTAGTAGGTATGATGGAAACTATTTCCTGATATATCAGCTTTTTGTTGCCTGTCCTATCGAAGGTGTTCACCTCAATCATCAGGTCATTTTGCGCTTCAAAGGTGTTGTTCGCAATCATGATTTGTCCTTTGACATGATCAAAGAAGATGTGCAAAGGTTCACTGCCCTTCCGGAGTCCAAACAAACCTGCATTTTGATCCAGGTAATAATCATACATTTGTCCGCGCATCGAGGTCCACGGATTTTGAGTTTTCCATATGATAACACCCGTATACCATTCCCACATATGAGAAGAAAATCCTTCCATTAAAGCTCTGTATTGGTTGTAATTTACCAATTGCGCTTTAAAGGCAAAATCTTTTATGTCTTCAGCGGGGCCATATTTAGAAATAAAATTACCATAGGGTAAGTATTTATGATATCTCCAGGCAGGATGTATGGTGTTCCAACGGCTGGGTTCTTCACCTTTTTCAGGCACATACTTTCCCGGAATGACCATGGCATCTTCTGTCAGATATCTTTTCAGGCCTTCATAATCCGGCAGCCCTACTGAACCAACTTCAGAATTGAAAGGAAAGGTTTGATGCTCAAAAAACCGGTCGATATCCTGAATGCCATAGGGGCCATCTCCATTTCCCCCAATTGAATTGAATGACATACTATCTGAGGTGGAATATTCGGCAAACCACCTTGTGCCATCAAGTGCATTAAGGGTGTCTTTTAATGGATTGAGCAGACTCGCCGAAGGCGGCAATTCATTGCCCCCACACCAAAAGGCCAATGAGGGATGATTGCGAATCATTTTTATCTGATCAGAAGCAGATCTTAGAAACAGCTCGTTATCATCAGGATAATTCCGGCGTGTCCATTGGTCTTCTTTTTTCTTTGGGTCGAGCCACCGCCCGTTGCAGTCGCCGGAAATCCAGAAATCCTGCATCACTAGTAATCCATACTTGTCACAAGCCTCATAAAATTCAGGACGTTCCGTAATGGCGCCTCCCCATATGCGGATGGTGTTCAGGTTCATGTCCCGGTGCATCCTGATTTCAGCATCATAGCGCGCTGTAGAAAAGCGCAACATCGCATCAGAAATAATCCAGTTGCCCCCTTTAATAAATATCTTCTGGCCATTCAGGTATATCTGTCTGCTTTTTGTAAAGGGATTCCATTCCGTTTGAATTTCTCTGATGCCAACCTTAATTTCTTCACGATCCGAAATTTTATTGTTAATAATGAATTGAATGGACAGCTTATAAAGGGATTGATCACCATAGCCATTTGGCCACCATAGCTTAGGATCGGTGATGATAATGTCTGGCATTTCACAAAGGATTGATGAGTTGGGGGATATATTTACTGATTTAGTAATTTTCTGACCATCGAGTTGAATTCTTAATTCCCCGCTAATGGACTTATTGCTTGAATTTTTCAATTCTGTTGAAATTTTTATGATCGCCGGGTTCTGCCTGCCCTTTGGCATTCTTATTCCGGGAACCAAGGTAACTACATGCGGATTTCTAACATCTACAGCCCCTGTTCGTTCAAGCATTACCTTGTCCCAGATGCCGGTATTTCTGTCTCTCACCGGCTGGATCCAATCCCATCCTGCCACATATTGGTGCGTTACATTTTTGGCTATTTCCCCATCACCACCTTGCCCTCCGTTCGGATTCCCTACCGGATCAGGAGGATAAATGAGCACAGCCAATTTGTTCGTTCCCTTCTTTACTAAATTTGTTACATTATATTTCTGTCTCAGAAACATTCCGTAATGGGTGTTTGGTAGTACCTTTTTCCCGTTCAGGAAAATATCACATCCGTAGTTTACCCCTCTGAATAGTAGCCAGAATTGCTTGCCTTGTTCAGGATTTTGAATTTCAAATTCTTTATAAAACCAATAGGTGTAATGCTCCTTTCCGGTGTCATATATGTCTTGGATAAGTTCATTATTCATGCCATAAAACGGGTCTGGAATTTTTCCATTTTCAAGCAATGTAGTGAGCACGGTGCCGGGCACTACAGCCGGCAACCAGTCTGAGGTATTCATATCCTTTTTGCCTGTGATTTGCTCTCCGCTAGCTTTTACTTCCTGAATATTTTTACAATACCAACCTGAATTGAACTCCTCAGTTTTCTGGCTGAAAAGGGGAGCTGTCAATAGAACCATAGACAATCCTAAAAGCATAAATCTTTTGTTGGTCGAACGCTTGTGAAATCTTTGCTTCATGTGTATGACGGGTTAATTTTATTTTTTAAATAATAAATGAAGTTTCGCACCTGCTATTAACGTACTTAATATTAAAGTTATACCTAATTATCATATTTTTCATATACTTAATAATAACCAAGTAGCATATCCATTTTGCACTTTTTTTCTCTGCGGAACTCTGCCTGCCGACAGGCAGGTTTGTGCTTCACTGCGTATCTCTGCGAAATAGCTATTTCACGAAGTTACACAAAGAAGCCACAGATGAACTCAAAGAATTGATAAATACATTATTGGTTAAGCTTATCTCATAATATCAACACCTCAAAATAAGATTTAGCCGAAATTATTTGTAAATAGATGTTTTTTAATGAGATGGATAGATTCAGTAGACTAACTTTTTTACTTTATGGAACGGATACACCTTAGCCTTTTTCATTCAAAAAACACTTTCCTATACCTTGCCTCCGGAATGCTCGAAAGAATGGCCTTCTATGGGTTCCGGGCAATTTTTGTGTTGTACATGACTGGGGAGACGCTTGAATTAGAACGCAGCGATGCGCTGGAAATTTATGGGTGGTTTACATTTGGAATGTTGTTTGCCAATATTTTTGGAGCCTCAATTAGCGATTTTATCATTGGAAACAAGACTGGATTGTTAACAGGAGGGATATTGCAAGTTGTAGGCGCCATAGTCGTATGGTATCCTTCCATCACTGGTCTTTACATCGGTATCGTACTTTTTATATTGGGCGAAGGATTTTACACCCCCAATATAAAAGCCCAATATGGAAAACTATACCTGAACAAAACAAAACTACTGGACGCAGCATTTACTTTTTTTTTCCTGGTCTTAAATATCGGAGCCATTTTCGCCCCTGTCATCATCGGTGGCATTGCGGAAATTGATTTCACATATGGATTTACCGGTGTCGCAATTTTAGCGTTTGGAGCAGTGATCTTCCTTCTTTTTGTTCAGGATGATGTTCCAATCAAACAAATAGGTGCTGACATAAAATTTAAAAATCGTATCCAGGCAATAATTTCTGCCTTTGTAATAGTGGGTCTTTTCTGGGCTATATATGAATTTGCCAGTAAAGGATTATACAATCTTCAGGTAAATTATTCCGGGTTTAGTGATCTGAATTTCCCAAAAACTTTTTTATATGCCTTGAATTCAGCATTCACCATTCCAATTGGCATTTTCTGTTTAGTATTGTGGTCATTTTTCTATTACAGCCAAATTGTAAAGCTCACTATTGGCTTTGGATTAACTGCCATTTCCTTTGCTTTACTCTTATTTTTAACTGAAATCCCGGGGACTTCCAACATATTTATTTTTGCCTGTTCCATGTTCTTACTTAGTATTGCCGAAACTCATATTTATCCCGTAACGCTTTCCATTGCGACAAAATATGCCAACCCAAAATATCTGGCAACAATTCTTAGCCTGTCCATTATTCCCGGGAGACTATTGATGTATCTGTCCGGTTTGTTAATCTTGATAGAATTCGAAAGTCCTATCTTATATTTTTCCGTGGGAGCTATAAGTATGGGATTAATTGGGATAGGCCTGTTGGTTTATCTACTCATTTTTGTCCGAAAGGGAGCGACGAATCATGAGGGGTGATAGATTATTGATAAAGCCAGGGTCACAAGTCTGGAGGAGCCTGTTATCGGCTCTTTTGATTTATAATTCCTCTGCGCTTATCTCGTCATCTTTCTCGCTGGATTTTTTATCTTTCTCTCCGCTCGTATCACCTTTCTCTTCCGGTTTGCGTTTTGGAGGATCGTAGATGATGTAGTCGTTGTACTTTGCCTCGTTTTTGCCTTTCCAGATTACTTTTCCGGTGTTACAGATTTTAGCAATCAGTTCGTAGAGGGCATTGGCTTCATCAATTCGTGTCATGGTTCCGATATCACGGTTGGAAATGGCGTCATCCTGACTTTCGAAACTGGTTTCAAACTCATCGTTCAGCTGTTTCAACTCATCGATATCCGTAGCTGTTAATCCTGTAGGTTCAAATTCTGCCTGGTGCAAATTTGCTATACGTACAACCCGCTTGGTGGTTCTCAATAGTTTTTCATCGGGCAATTTTGACACCGAAGCGGCCATGAAGCGCTTGTAATGAGCCGATTTTTTACCAAATTTATTTTCAATACAAAGCATGATATCCGGTATTTTATTACGGATAGCCTCCGATAGCTTATTTTTCTTTTCCGTTGCGATCATGATAGCACCTTCCAACTCTTCGTCTGTAAGTAAGTCTTCAAACATCCTAATGCGATTGTCCAGTAAATTAGCTTTATCAAGTGAATACCCGTATTTGATGAATTGTTCTATATCCCTTTCCAGAAAATTGATTTTCTGATGGGCAAATCGAGGAAATACATCAAAGTTCATGTTGAATTTCGTGACTCTTTTCATAGTACTATAATTTTAGGTTTAATACAGATCAATTCTTCAACACATTATTTCTATTTATTTTTTTATTAATAGATGTTTTGAAAATTATTTAATATGAATTTGCATTAATAATATGTATTGTATAGCTACGTGTAGATCACAGATATAAGTTTATGGGTACTGTACTCTTTGTATTAGCTTTTGAAAGCTTTGTTATGGGTCTTGAACTAAATGTAATGCTATTTAACTTCTTTGTCAAGGTATATGAATAATATGTTGTATTCTTTGAACAATATGTTATAGCTTTAGAAGAAAATGTAATAGCTTATGAATACTATGTTATAGATTTGGAAGAGTATGTTATAGTACTTGAATAGTTTGTGATGGCTTTTGTAGATAATCGATTAGCATTATATGTCCTTTTTATTCTTAAACATGCAATTCAAATCACTAAACAACAAAAGAACACGTACTGATAAGCGAAAAAAAAGGCTTCGGATTGCATGTCCATTCTAAAAAATATCAGGACAATGAAACGACAAATTGTTTTGACGCTATCAATGACGAAGATTTCGGGTAAAATATCAGTAATGATGCTATAAGATACATTATTCTTATAAACAGGTAATGCCAGGACTCGGTTCCACCCGTGCGCAAACGTTTGACTGGATTTATATTGCTTAATGCTTTATGTTTAAATCTGTTTGACCGTATATTTGGGCATTTTTCATGAAAAACAAAAGTAGTTAACACTTTTTAGAGGAATCACTTTGCGAAACTTTGCGTTTTCTTAGCGAAACTCAGCGTAATTCTAACCTAAACTATAAAGCGCTATCACGCAAAGGTGCGCAAAGTATCCGCAGAGGTTCGCAAAGTGTAAACCACGAAATGAAAAATGCCTATATTTGGTCATAAAATAATTTTTACTTTTCCTGATAAACCCAAAATGAACATGAAGAAAGTAGTATCAATCGGAACTATTCTGGGGCTAATAATCCTTGCCGGATGCACACCGGAACAAAAGAAAGAAGAAACCAGTCCTCGCTATACGGCGGACTTTGCTTCACTGGCCAAGCACAATCAGCAACCCGATTGGTTTCAGGATGCTAAGCTTGGCATTTATTTCCACTGGGGCGTGTATTCTGTCCCGGCATTCGGAAATGAATGGTATCCACGAAGGATGCACTTCGAAGATGATATCGTTTATCAGCATCATCTGAAAACATACGGGAATCCCTCCGAATTTGGGTACCACGATTTTGTACCCATGTTCAAAGCCGAAAACTTCGATGCAGAGGAATGGGTAGCATTATTCAAAAAGGCAGGCGCCAGATTTGCCGGACCGGTGGCCGAGCATCACGATGGTTACTCAATGTGGGCCAGCAAACAAACGCCGTGGAACACGATGGACACCGGCCCAAAACGGGACATCCTGGGCGAGTTGGAAAAAGCGATCAGGGCTCAGGATATGAAACTCGTTACCACCTTTCATCACGCCAAGCATTTGCAACGGCACGATTCTGTTCCGGAAGGAAATAGAAAACAAGGATATAGAAACAGCCATTATCCTTTCTTTACGGGGATGCCTCCCACATCTGATGATGAAAAGCTTAAGTATCTATATGGGAATATTCCGGAAAAGCAATGGTTGGAAGAAATTTGGCTTGGAAAATTGAAGGAAGTGATCGACAACTATCAGCCGGATATCATTTGGTTTGATTCGTGGCTCGACCAGATTCCTGAGAAAAAAAGAGCGGAGTTTTCCGCCTACTATCTGAATGAAGCCGATAAACTGGATAAAGATGTGGTGATCATCAGAAAGCAGGACGACCTTCCTCTGAATTTCAGCTTAAATGATCTGGAGAAATCACGTATGAACAAGATGGGCGAGCAGTCGTGGATGACGGATGAAACAGTCAGCTACGGAAGTTGGTGTTATACCGAAAATTTACGGATCAAGCCCACAAAAGATATCATCCATGTACTGGTGGATATTGTAAGTAAAAACGGTGTGTTGATGTTGAATATATCCCCTATGGCAAACGGTACCATTCCTGACGATCAGCGCAATGTCTTGTTGACTTTGGGTGCCTGGCTGGATGTAAATGGCGAGTCCATCTATGAAACCCGGCCCTGGATCACCTATGGCGAAGGCCCAACAAAGGAGCCGGATGGTCATTTCAAGAACCATAGTGCGTTCTCCAAATTGGTATATTCTAATAAGGATATGCGGTACACCTCAAAAGGCAATGCCATTTATGCCACCTTCTTTGGATGGCCTGATGGTGAATCGGTTTTGCTTGAAACCTTCGCTAACGGCAAGATTGATGGTGACTTAAGGGTCAATAAAATTTCTTTGCTTGGATATGAAGGGGATGTGAATTGGGAAATGAAAGATGAAGGTCTGGAAATCTCCTTACCCGATGAAAAAACGAATGAAATGGCTATTGTGTTTAAACTGGAAACCGATGGTGTCGGGGAACTGGTTGGTGAAGGGAATGATGGAATAGTGGAATAAAGGAATAATGGAATGATGGAAAGGAAAAACATAAATCGAGGATTTAAGCAATTGAGAGTGTGGAATGATGCAATTGACTTGTATGTGCTTACATGTAATTTCCTAATGAAATTCCCCTTTGAATTAAAGAAAACAGCAGGAAATTGTATTGATAGTTCCCATAGTATCAGCAGAAATATTGCCGAAGGGTATTCGAGAAAAAGTATTAAGGAATATCTCAATTTTTTAAATATAGCGTTAGGGTCAAGTGGAGAATTTCATTCTAGTATTTATAGTTTTTATAAAGCTGGTCAAATCACAGAGGAGAGCTATGAAAAATTGGATAAACTCCATTTTAAAACAGAAAATGAGTTAATCCAGTTGATCAAATCATTACAAGAAAAGATGAAAAAGGGAGCTTGGAAAGATTCATTCAAATAATGTTGAATGAAACTATTCCATCATTCCATCATTCCATTATTCTATTATATTTGGAAAAGCAACATTTCTTAATCCTCTTATCTGCTTAAGGAAGTAGGATTGTTATTAATGAAATTTACAGCATGAATAAGTCGTACTATTTTTTATCACTACTCATTGTTGGAGCAAATTGCCTCTTTTTTTCTTTCGACATCCTGGCGCAGTCAGCACCCAGCCGAGGTATGTACAGTGAAAACCCGGCGCACAGATGGCAGGATGCCCTGATTAGTGGAAATGGATCGGTTGGGATTATGGTCTTTGGTGAACCGGAAAATGAGCGGATCATTTTTAACCATGAGTTGCTGTATGAGCCTATTGGCAATGAAGAAGTAGAACCACCGGATATTGCGAGATATTTAGACGAAACGAGGAGTTTGATTGCAGATGGGAAATATGCTGAGGCTACCGAGTTTTCTATTAACAGAGCGAAAAGACAAGGGCTTAAAGAACTTCTGTGGACTGATCCTTATCATCCGGCGATGGTAATGAAAATATACCAAAAGCAACATGGAGAAATAACGGATTATAGACGGTCGGTAGATTTTACTTCAGGAGAAATAAAAGTAAGCTGGAAGGACAGTACGGGAGCCTGGGAAAGGAACTCCTTTGTCTCCAGATCAGATTATGTGGTGGTTCAGGAAATCCGATCCAATGATGCAAAGAAAATAAACTGCTCTGTTTCCCTGCGATTTCAAAATTCCAATGAAAAGCGATGGTCATCTCAGGGCGGCGAATTGAATATCACTGAGCCGGTCACTTTGGTCAATTCCAATTTACTCATTTACAGAGGTGGATATACCCTGAATGATAGAGGCTACGAAGCTATTACCTATGTGATTCAGGAAGGGGGGAAAACGAGTTCGAACGGCGATTCCGTGATCATTGAAAAAGCGGATCATGTGTTGTTATTGACTAAACTGGAACCTTTGGAGAATTACAGAATAAGTAAGATGCAAGAAATAGAGAACTATTTACGGGGATTTATCCTCAAGTATCCGAATCTTCTTGATAGGCATCAAAAAATACATAGCGAAATGTTCAATCGGGTTTCCCTTGATCTGACCGGAAGAGCAAATAGAACAAAAAGTTCCGAGGCGCTTATCGCCGAACAGAAGAATATGCTGGATGGTGTGAACCTTGAATTGCTGGAAACTATGTTTGATATGGGCAGGTATGCACTTATCAGTTCCAGTGGTGATAACCCGCCAAACCTGATGGGTATTTGGAATGGTGAATGGCGGCCTGCATGGTCGGGTGATTTCACGCTTGATGCAAATATTAATCTTCAAATCTCAGCGGCTAATTTAGGCAACTTGCCTGAAAGTATCGAAAGCTATACGCAGCTTTTGGAACGGATTGCTCCAGATTGGGAGAAAAACGCAAACAAACTATATGGCGCCAGAGGGTATTTGTCCGGAACAAGAACTTCCGGAAGAAGAAATTTGCACACCCATTTTAACAAGGGCTTTCCCGGTCATTTTTGGGTTTCCGGAGCGGAATGGTTGCTATATCCCAGCTTCGAATATTACCTCACCTCTGCTGACTCAACATTCCTGAAACGGATTTACCCTATGATGAAATTGACTGCTTTGTTTTTTGAGGACTTTCTGACAGAGACGGATGAAAATGGCAAGTATATTTTCACACCTTCCTACTCGCCGGAGAATACTCCTTTGGGGCATGAATCCCCGACCAGCGTAAATTCCACGATGGATATTGCATCGACTAAAGAACTGCTAAGCAATTTAATTTACAGCGCCTCAATACTGAACAAAGATGCGGACGAAATACCCAAGTGGGAGGCCATGCTGGAAAAACTACCACCATATTTAATAAATGAGGAGGGAGCTCTGAAAGAGTGGGCACACCCGGACTTAAAGGACAATTACAATCACAGGCATATAAGTCATTTGTATCCTGTGTGGCCTGGGTTGGAGATAAGTCCGGATGGAGATCGGACACTTTTTGAGGCGGCAAAAAAAGCGGCAGAGCTGAAGGGCAGGGGCAATGGCTCCGCACACGGTCTGGCACATATGGCGCTTATCGGAGCACGACTAAAAATGCCGGAGCTGGTCTATGGAAATTTGCAATTTATGATGAGCAACGATTACCTCTATACCAGTTTGTTTACTTCGCACAATCCCGGAAGAATTTATAATTCCGATATGCTGTGCAGTCTTCCTGCCGTGGTCATGGAAATGCTGGTATTTTCGAAACCCGGCGAGATCGAACTATTACCCGCCTTATCGAAAAAGATGCCTGTCGGATCAATTGATGGTGTGAAATGCCGGACTTTTGCGACCATCGATCATCTTGAATGGGATTTGCAGCAGGGAGTCATTAAAGCAGATATTACCAGTATTAAAGATCAACGTATTGAAATCAGGAATAGAAGTGGCATAAAATCCGTGAAGGTCAACGGGCAAACTGCCTTCTTGAATGCCGGATTCGGAAATAGCTTTTTTGTGAGCTTCAAGAAAAATGAGCAGAAGTCGGTGGAGATTAGGGTGGAGTAGTGGTTCCTAATATTTTCTCCACTAGATCAAGCTATTAAAAAATTAGTTTCCGGAAGAAAAATCAGGATATCACTTGAACTTATTTTGTTTTTGTCGTACAATCTCCTGACTGGTGAAATTTGTCGCCAATGTTGGAAACAACACATACAAAAAAGGAAAGAACAGACTCTTATGGATTGTTTTTTTACCGATAAATATCTTTTCTGTGTCCCAGATCAATAACGTCAACAATGAGTTCGCTGTCAAAAACCTCATAGATAATACGGTAATCGGCGACACGGATACGATAGGCATCCCTGCCTTGTAGCTTTTTGCAGCCCTGTGGTCTAGGATTTTCTCCCAGGTTGTAGATTGCTTGTTTGATGTTAGAGTAGTAAGGCTCCTTAATTTTTGAGAGCACTTTGATGGCACGTTTTTTAATCGTAAGCTGATAAGCCATTTACTTTTTGTTTTTACGGTCCTTCTCAATCATTTTAAAAGCTTCATCAATAGGGATAGAAGGCTCATCATCAGCTTTAGCCCGGTCATAGAGTTTGATATCCTCCAATTCTTCCAACTCGTCAAGCATTTTACTGTATTCCTTGATAGGGAGAATGACAGCTAACTTATTTCCATTGTTATCTGTTACAAATTGTGTTTTCATTTACCTAAGTTTTCTCATGTGTGTGTGGTTCTGTTTTTACCAGAAGGTATAGAGTATTCTGTTTGAAACAATAAAGTATACAATATTATTTCCCCCAATTAAATTATCACAATATACGAACAGCAAAATTGAAAATAAAATCGGCATTTTTCATTTATCAGTGTGCAAATTGGATGGTTTACAATTGGCTATTCAAGGTTTTCGTTCTTTGCGATAATTTTTGGGTGTTTTGCGTGAAACAGTCTATAACGCGATTTTACGCAAAGGAAAAAAGAAAAAACGTGCTATGGCCGCTAAGAAAGTGTAAACTACTTTTTACAACTCATGAAAAGTGCCATAAAATCAGCCCACTTTTATGCCTCATCAAAGATTTACTTTACAATCATTAGGAGCATTTTCAGGTTTTCCCTAATATGCTGAAGTGGAATATGCCGGGATGAAATGAGAAAAATTGCTATAGCAGATATCGCTAAAGAACTGGATATTTCTCCAGGTACAGTCTCACGTGCTTTAAATGGAATCGGGAGAATGAATTATAAGACTAGAAATGAAATGGCTATTTTTTTTAAATCGGAAACAGAAGGTTCGATACAATTGAAAGAAGATGTTCAAAATTGACGCACATCATCATTTATGGGAATATGCTCCCAAAACTCATGGCTGGATTGACGACAGTATGGGATTATTGAAAAGGGATTTTTTACCCGGGCATCTTCATGATGAACTGAAATCTGCAGATTATAGTGGCTGTGTAGCAATTCAGGCAAGTCAGACTGAGGAGGAAACAGATTTTTTGCTTCAGCAGGCAGCGAAATATCCGTTTATAAAAGGTGTGGTTGGATGGCTTGATTTGAGGAATCCTTTTTTTGCTGAAAAGTTGGAGTATTACAGTAAATTTCCAATTTTAAAGGGCCTTAGACATGTTGTTCAGGATGAGCCGGATGAGAATTTTTTATTGAATAAAGATTTCCTGAATGGGATTTCACTGCTTGAAAAATATAATTTGACCTATGATATCCTGATCTTTCCACGACATTTAAAAGTGGCTAAGGATTTTGTTAAGCATTTTCCAAATCAGAAATTTGTGCTTGACCATATTGCCAAGCCAACGATCAAAAAAAGCATTATTTCTCCATGGAGGGAAGACATATTGCGATTGGCAGAACATGAAAATGTGTATTGCAAAGTGTCTGGCATGGTGACAGAAGCGGATTGGAACTTGTGGAAACATGAAGATTTTATCCCTTACCTTGATGTGGTTTTTGAAGCTTTTGGGATTGACCGGCTAATGATAGGCTCTGACTGGCCAGTTTGTAAATTAGCCGGATCATATAAAGAGGTTATGGAAATTGTTGAAAATTATTTGCCTGATGACCAAACAAAGGAGAAGGTATTAGGGAGAAATGCAATTGAGTTTTATGGCTTAAACTTATAAAATGGAGAAACTTCAGAATAAAGCTGAACTCGGGAATACCGGGTTGCTGGTACCCCCAATTATATTTGGGACCAGCGCATTGGGCAATTTATACAAAGCAATGACGGATGAAACTAAATTGGAAATTATATCCAATTGGTTTCATTGGGTAGATTCGCCGGTGGTGATCGATACTGCGGGAAAATACGGAGCAGGACTTGCCCTTGAGGTAATTGGCAATGGACTTAAAACGCTCGGCATCAGATCTGAGGACATCATTATTTCCAATAAATTAGGATGGCTGAGGACGGAATTAATTACGGATGAGCCAACTTTTGAACCTGGCGTTTGGATAGACTTGAATAATGATGCAGTTCAGAAAATAAGTTACGATGGGATAATGGAGTGTTATGAGCAGGGACTGCAACTGCTTGGGGGTGATTATAATACCGAAGTACTTTCAGTTCATGATCCGGATGAATATCTTGGCCAGGCCAGAACTGAGGCTCAGCGAAGGGAACGAATGAATGATATTCTTGGAGCTTACCGGGCATTGCATGAACTTAAAAAACAAGGAAAAGCTACAGCAATAGGCATTGGTTCAAAGGATTGGAAGATTATAAAATTGATCTCAGAAAAAGTAAAATTGGATTGGGTGATGCTGGCCACCACGTATACCATTATGAGTCATCCAAAGGAGTTGATTGATTTTATTAGTGATTTGGCCCGGCGAAATATTTCAGTTATAAATTCAGCTGTTTTTCATGGTGGATTTTTAACAGGAGGGGATTTTTATAATTATGTAAAGCTTGATCGTAATTCAGGAGAGACCCACCATTTATTTGAATGGCGGGATCAATTTTATAAAATTTGTTCACGTTACAGTGTGAATCCTTCAGATGCAGGTATATTGTTTGGGCTATCACATCCCGGAATTATTGGAATAGCGCTAAATACCAGTAGGCCGCAAGCGATAAAAAAAAACGTTGCTTTGATGAAAACAATATTGCCAGAGAAATTTTGGGAAGATTTAAAAAAGATTGGATTGATCGATAAGGACTACGTTATTTCATGAAGAATTAATTAAATATTAAATTATGTGGTTCTGTTATTTTAATGGAACCCTTTGTTGTAAGAGACGGAAGACCGAAGTCAGGAGTCGGAAGAAGAGGCTTCTTGAATAAGCAACTACTAAGGTTTCTTAATTCTACTTTGGGCTTTTTATTCGTTTTAACTTCGGTCTCCGGTCTTCCGACTTCTGACATTATTTATGATCTCTCATTAAATTCGTGGTAGAACCAATTATGTAAAATATAATTTCACCTACCTTCTTAATTATTTTAAAATGGAAAAAAGAAAGTATTCAAGACGGAAATTTATAAAGCAGAACTCAATGACCGGTCTGGGAGCAGCCATCACATTGGGAATGACGCCATCCCTGTTTTCTCCCCAAACAAATACAACGGATATTCCTGCAATTCTTGGCGGTAATCCTGTACGTACCAAAGCCTGGCCGGGTTGGCCGATGTGGAATCCGGAAACGGATGAGAAAAGAGTTCTTGAGGTGCTGCGAAGTGGTGTGTGGTCTCGCAAGGGAGTAGTTACTGAATTTGAAAAAGCATGGGCAGAGACCATTGGCGCTAAACGTGCTTTGGCTGTGGTTAATGGGACAAATGCTTTGATCGCCGCTCTGGTCCAGTTAGACGTTGGTGGTGGTGATGAAGTTATCGTTCCACCATATACTTTTATCGCGACCGTGGCAGCCGTAATAGCGACTGGTGCCATGCCGGTTTTTGTGGATACCGATCTTGAGACCTTCCAGATTGACACAGAAAAAATAGAAGCAAAAATAACCTCCCGTACCCGGGCGATTTTGCCTGTTCATATCCTCGGCTTACCGGCTAATATGCCACGGATCATGGAAATTGCCAAGAAACATAATCTCCTTGTTGTTGAGGATGCTTGCCAGGCTTGGTTGGCTGAAATCGATCACAAAAAGATGGGAACATTTGGCAATGCAGGTTGTTTTAGTTTTCAGAATTCTAAAAATATGCCCATTGGCGAAGGTGGAGCAATTGTGAGCGATGACGATGAATTTATGGACAGGTGTTATTCTTATCATAATTATGGCAATCCCTATGGAGCTATGGTTGGTGAAGTAGGCGCAGGAACGGCTATTGCCGGAACCAAGCTACGGATTACCGAATACCAGGCGGCAATTGGCTTGGCTCAGTTGAAGCGCTTGGAAGGGCAGACGGTTACCAGAAATGAGAATGCAGCATATTTGAAATCGAAAATTGAAGTCATTCCCGGAATAATTCCTTATAAACTTTACGATCACGTAACCAGAGCTGCATTCCACTTATTTCCTTTTCGTTATAATAAAGAAGAATTTAATGGCTTGCCAAGAGAGAAGTTTCTTAAAGCATTAAGTGCGGAGGGAATTCCTTGCTCAAAAGGATATTCAATGTTGAACAAAATGCCATATTTGAATAATGCGTTTCAATCAAAGAATTTTCGAAAAATGTACCCGAAGAAAATGCTGGACATTAATAAATACAATGAGCAAAATCAATGTCCGGAAAATGATCGCTTATGTAATGAGGAGGCCGTTTGGTTTTCTCAAAGTATGTTGCTTGCCGGGGAAAAAGATATGGATGATATTGCAAGAGCAATAGAGAAAATTTCTAATAATACAGATAAAATCAATAAAGCATGAGAAAATTTCTTTTTACGACAGCTTTAACTTTTTTACTAATCCTGACATTTCAATTTGTTGATGCTTCCAATGTTTTGAATGAAAACAAGGTGGGTTGGAAAGCCGGTGTCGCCAGAGTTGTCATAACTCCGGAACAATCGATGTGGCTGGCGGGATATGCAGCTCGTACAGATCCTTCAGATGGAAAGCTACACGAACTTTGGGCCAAGGCTTTAGCTTTGGAAGACGCAGATGGAAAACAGTCAGTACTTATTACAACAGATTTACTTGGGTTTCCAAAGAAAATGTCTGATAAAATCCGAGACCGGCTGAAGGAAAAGTTTGATTTATCCAGAGCTCAAATAATATTAAATAGTTCGCACACGCATTCCGGGCCGGTTTTGCAGGACGCATTGTTTGATATCTATCCATTAGATTCATTTCAAATAGAAAAAATAAAGCAATATTCTGATTGGTTAGAAGATCAAATTGTTGATTTGGTTGGAAGGGCATTCCATGCCATAAAACCTGCGAGGCTCTACGCAAATAATGGGGTAACACGGTTTCAGGTTAACAGACGAAATAATAATGCAAAGACATTGCTTCAACAGACGGAATTGAAAGGGCCGAACGATTATGCGGTACCTGTAATTAAAGTAGTGGATGAGGTTGGAGATTTAATGGCAGTGGCTTTTGGATATGCCTGCCATCCTACGGTGTTGGATATTAATAAGTGGTCTGGCGATTACCCGGGATTTGCACAGTTGGAGTTAGAAAAATTACATCCGGATGCAACGGCATTATTTTTCCAGGGCGCCGGTAGCGACCAGAATCCATTACCACGGCGAACAATTGGCTTAGCCAAACAGTATGGGAAAGAGCTTGCGGCTGCTGTCGAAAGAGTCTTGGAAGAGCCAATGCGGGAACTTTCGCCGAAACTACAAACTGCATATTCAGAAGTTGACCTTTCATTGGAAACTCCTTCACAGGAAGAACTGGCGCAAATGGCAGAAACATTTACCGGCTACGAGAAACGTTGGGCTATACGCATGCATGATAAAGTTGAGCGAGGCGAATCTTTAATAAGTTTATATCCATATCCAACACAGATCTGGCAACTGGGCGAACAATTGATTTTGAGCATGGGAGGTGAAGTGGTAATTGATTATTCAATTGGATTCAAACGGATTTTTGGACCAGATATCTTTGTCATGGGCTATTCCAATGATGTGATGTCTTATATCCAAACGTCTAAAATAATTCAGGAAGGGGGCTATGAGTCAGTCGCTTCACAAAGGGTTTATGGTTTACCGGGGAAATGGAATTTGGATATTGAACTGTTGATTTATGGTGAAATGTTGAAAATGTCAGGGCAACTTGGGATAGAATTGCCTGAAGAGATACAGCATGAGATGGCGATTAAAAACTATTTGTTGTCACCGCAGGATTCTAAAAATAAAACTTTAACAGCGAAAAGATATTTTTCAGGATTTGATGATGCACATGATACCTACAATGCAATTTCTGAAGCAAGCGATGGTAAGATCTATTATGTATTGTCGTCGGCATTGATAGATAAGGGAGGGCAAATGTATGTGTATGATCCTGAAACAGATAAAACAAAATTCCTGGCAGACTTAACGGATGTAAGTGGTGAAAAAGGCGATGGAGCTATTGCACAAGGGAAAAGCCATGTCCGGTTTCATGAGAAAGATGGCATTTTATATTTTGCCACTCACGTTGGGTACTATGAAATAATTGACGGTAGTGAACGATTACCTGTCAATCCTCCAGACGATTACAAGCTTTATCCCGGAGGGCATTTTTTGTCATATGATCTTTCAAACGGGGAATTTGATGAATTGGCGATAGCGCCTGACGGAGAAGGAATTATTACCATGACAATGGATAAAGACAGGGGTCATATTTACGGCATTACCTGGCCAAAAGGATACTTTATTCATTATGATATGAATACAAAAAAATTGAACAACCTGGGGCTGGTTTCCGCAATGGGAGAAGCAGGAACTCCGGGAGATGACTATCGGGTGATTTGTCGTTCCATGTTTGTTGACCATAGAGATGGAGCCGTTTATTACTCCACTTCAGAGGGAGATATATTTAGGTATAGCCCAAATGATAAAGCAGTAAAAAAAGTAGAGGATGTAAATTTACGGCTTGATTATTTTGGTAAGTACGATCCGACCGATCCCGGAAGTATGGGATATAACTGGCGACAAATTATCTGGCATCCTGAAGAAGGGGCTGCATACGGTGTTCATGGAAATTCCGGATATTTATTTCGATTCGATCCGCGTGAATCTAAAATTGAAATTGTAGATCGGATCACTTCTGAGCCATCAAAGAAAAGCGGTATGTTTGATTATTTCACCTATGGGTATCTGGGTTTTCAGCTTGGTCCCGATGGGCAGACAATTTATTATCTTACCGGAGGGCCGGTTTATTTCGAAGGGCATCGTGCGAAAGGGAAGGAAGATATGGCCATGGGGGCTGCTAGGGGGTTGGAGAATCTTCATCTGGTAACATACAATATTCCAAACCGGGAATATATGGATCATGGCTCGATTTTTTATACGGATGGCGAGAGGCCAATCTATGTGAATTCCATAGCTGTAGGACCAAATGGAAATGTATATACACTCGCACGTTTCGAATACAAAGGGAAAATAATCGAAGATCTGGTGAAAATCCCAAATCCGTTTTTAATGAAATAAGTAGGATGGTAACCCCTGTAGCTGGCTGGCAATTGCATTGCGTGCCCATTTTGTATAAGCATTTAAAATGCAGGAGCAATCGGTTTGCCTGAGTTGCATTGGTCATTATATCAAAAATCTGTGTTATTAATTTTAAGGATCACCATGCAACTGTGAATATTTTATTAGATTCATGGAATTTTTTAATACAAATCGAGCTGCAAAGACGATAATAGTAAAACTTTGAATTATGACGAAAGTAAAAGGAGTCCTACTTGAAAAAAAGTATGTAGTACCATTCATTTTAATCACATGCTTGTTTTCCCTGTGGGGATTTGCCAACGACATCACCAATCCGATGGTGGCAGCATTTAAGACCGTTATGGAAATATCTACGGCAAAAGCAGCCATGGTACAGATGGCATTCTACGGAGGGTATGGAACTATGGCAATACCGGCAGCATTGTTTGCTATGAAATATTCCTACAAAAAAGGCATCCTTTTGGGTCTTATTTTATATGCCATCGGCGCTTTACTTTTTTTTCCTGCCGCTCAGTATGAAATGTTTGGATTTTTTCTGGTTTCATTATATATATTGACATTTGGTCTAGCGTTTCTGGAAACTATAGCAAATCCTTATATCCTTTCTATGGGAGATGAATCTACAGCTACACGGAGACTTAATTTAGCACAGTCGTTCAATCCTATGGGATCTATTTTGGGTATGTTTGTCGCTTCCAACGTGGTTCTTGCTGCGTTGGAATCAGACAAGAGAGACGAAGCCGGCGAATTAATTTTTTCGACATTGAACACTGTAGAAAAGGCCGCCATCAGAACCAACGATCTTGCCGTCATCAGAGATCCGTATGTCATCTTAGGGGTTGTGGTGCTCGTAATGTTTTTTATCATCTTAGTGGCAAAATTGCCGAAAACTGAACACCCCGGGACAGTTGATGTGAAGTCATCTTTTGCCCGATTGTTCAAAAATAAAAAGTACATGGAAGGTGTGATCGCTCAGGTGTTTTATGTGGCAGCGCAGATCATGTGTTGGACATTTATTATTCAGTATGCTGATAATTTAGGGATCAATAAATCGACGGCACAGAATTATAACATCATTGCTATGGCTATATTCATTTCAAATAGGTTAATAAGTACATTTCTTTTAAAATATGTGAATGCATCCAAGTTGCTAATGTTTTTTGCAATTGGCGGAATCATTACTACTACAGGCGTCATTTTTATCGAAGGCATGCTTGGCCTGTACTGTTTGATAGCCACATCAGCATTTATGTCATTGATGTTCCCGACAATTTATGGTATTGCTCTGGATGGAATCGGTGAAGACGCCAAACTCGGAGCTGCCGGATTGGTAATGGCCATTGTTGGAGGAGCGCTCATGCCGCCGATTCAGGGAGCAATTATTGATTTAGAAACTGTAGGATTTTTGCCTGCTGTAAATTTTTCGTTTATCCTTCCATTCGTTTGCTTTATTATCATTGCAATATATGGTTACCGGGCATTTACATTATATCCAAGAACAAGCTAACAAAAAAGAAATGAAATATAAACGCTATTGTAAGACCCTCAAACTTCAGGGTGATCCTGAATTAATCGAACGATATAAAAAAGCCCATGGCATCGGCCAGATTTGGCCTGAGATAAGACAAGGCATGAAAGAAGTGGGTATTCTGGATATGGAAATTTACATCCACGAAAGTACCTTGTTTATGATCATGGAAACGGCAGCGGATTTTGATCATGAAAAAGCAATGAAGGAACTGGCCACCAAGCCAAGGCAAGGAGAATGGGAAGCGCACATGTCACAATTTCAGAAGACCTCAGCAGATGCCTCAGCAGACGAAAAGTGGCAGCTCATGGACCGTATCTTTGAGCTGGATCAGGAAAAGGAATATAAGCCTATTGACGGTCAGGAGAAGGTGATTAAGGATGATTGACGATTTATGAAATCCATTGATTATTTTTTTTTATAATTAGATTTTGAGGTCTGTCAACCAGCTTTTAACCTTTCAATATTCTATATCAAACTCGACGATCCATTATCTAAATAAATGGTGCAATCCTCATGATTTTGGAGTATGGATGCAGGGTGTAAGTTGCTGACTTCGCCCAACACACAATCCTTTATTGCCTGCGCTTTTCGCTCATCCGGCACCGAGCAGATGATACTGCTGCTTTTCATGATTTGTTTTATCGACATGCTGATGGCTTGGGTAGGCACATCTTCCAATCCTTTGAACCATCCTTCTCCAACTTGCTGCATTCTGCATTTTTCATCCAGATCAGCCACGAGGTATGGATCATTCAGCTCAAAATCTGCCGGAGGGTCATTGAAGGCCAAATGCCCGTTTTCACCAATGCCCACCAAAGCAACATGAATATTGACCACATCAATCAACCTTTTCAATCGCTCACATTCGTCTTGTGGATTTTCTGCACTTCCGTTGATGAAGTGAAAATCTTTCACCTTTCCTACTTTTTCAAGAAACCTTTGTTTGAGGTACAATCTGAAACTGGCAGGATGATTTTCGCTAATGCCCACGTATTCATCTAAATGGAAAACCGTGACTTTTGACCAATCAACAATATCATAATTGATGAGCGATTTCAAGGTATCGAATTGACTGGCTCCGGTTGCCAATATGATATTTGCTTCATTATGATCATGAATGGCAGCTTCAATTTTTAATGCAGCCTGATTTCCTGCCGCTTCGCCCATTGCCTGTGGAGTCTCAAAAGTTTTTGTTTGCATTTTTTTATTTGAAAGGAAGCCCAAATTTATGGTAATATTTGTAAATTTTACTATGGTAATTGATAGAATTGTAAAATAATAGCATGCTCAGAAGAAGTTTTTTTAACATTTAATGTTCACGTGTGCATTAATTTATTATATTTGGTTTTAAGTCCTTTAATTTTAACATAAGTAAGTATGACAAAAGTATCATTTGAAGACCTGAACAATAAAGTCTGTGTACTCACAGGAGGCGGGGGAGTAATTGGAAAAGCCTTGGCAATGGGCCTCGGATCAATAGGAGTTAAAACAGCATTATTGGATTTGAATAAAGAAATGGCTGATAAAGTAGCTGCTGAAGTTGAGGCAGCAACCGGAAGCAAATCAATTGGGGTCGAAGCAAATGTACTCGATAAAGCATCGCTTGAAAACGCTAAGAAAGTAGTGAATGACACCTTGGGAAAAATTAACATGCTTATCAACGGAGCGGGAGGCAATTCGCCAAAAGCTACTTCTGGTGCAGAGACCATGACCCCTGACTTAAAAAAAGATTTGAGTAGTACGTTTTACGGATTGGATATTGCCGGATTTGAATTTGTATTCAACCTGAATTTCATGGGGACCATCCTTCCAACAATGGTATTGACTATAGATATGCTTGATGAAGGTGGCGTTGTGTTAAATATTTCTTCCATGAGCGCGTTCAGGCCATTGACAAAAGTTCCAGCCTATTCGGCGGCCAAGGCATCTATCAACAGCATTACCGAATGGCTTTCAGTGCATTTGGCGCCTATGGGAATTCGTGTAAATGCGATTGCTCCGGGGTTTTTCCTGACCAATCAAAACCGCTTTTTATTAACGGACGAAAAAACCGGGGAATTAACTCCACGGGGGCATAAAATTATTGACAATACACCAATGGGAAGATTTGGTGATGTAGAGGAATTGCAAGGTACAGTGAATTATCTGATGTCGGATCTGTCAAAATTTGTGACAGGTATTGTGATTGCTGTTGATGGAGGATTTAATGCATTTAGCGGAGTGTAATTAATTATAGTCGTAGCTTGAGTATGGAGTAAAATTGGCGTTGGTACGGGCGGAATGACTGAATTGCGAGGACTGGAATTAGGAATAGAAAGAAGTGGTGTAATTTATAAATAGACTATTATGAGCATTAAATTAAAAAGTAACTTTAAGTATTCACTGCTTGTGCCAACAAGTATGGGAGTGCGATTGACTCCTGCAAGTGGACAACCCGTTCACAGTAGTGATACATTCAAGATGCAGGCAACCAGCGCCGAAACAAATGTGGTAACCATCTCAACATTTCTTGGATTATCAGCTAAAGTTTTGACTACTTTTGTGAAAGGAAGCCCAATTGCGAAGTTTATAAAAAGCGACCTGAAAAGCAGGCACATTGATTTTGAAGGACCGGAAGTGGCTCAGGAAGATCCCTGGGGATACCGCCATCAGTTTAATATCGCAGATAGCGGTTATGGCTCACGTGGGCCACGCGTACACAACGACCGGGCTGGTGAAGTGGGAAGAACATTAAATGTGAAGGATTTTGATTTGGATCGTATTTTTGGCGAAGAAGGAGTTCAGATCATCCACCTTTCCGGCTTAATTGGGGCGCTTTCCCCGGAAACCAGTGAGTTCTGCCTGGAATTAGCCCGTGCTGCAAAGAAACATGGTACGCGCATTTCCTTTGATTTGAATTACAGAGCCTCATTTTGGGAAGGCCGGGAAAAGGAATTGAGGGAAGCTTTTACTGAAATTGCCTCCCTATCAGACATCCTGGTAGGTAATGAAGAAGATTTTCAGCTTTGCCTGGGAATTGAAGGACCGGAAGCCGGAGGATCAGACTTGGAAGCAAAAATCGAAAATTTCAAAGTAATGATTGGACGTGTAAAAAAAGCATTTCCTAATGCTTCTGTTTTTGCTACAACACTTCGTGAGGTAGTGCATGCAAACCATCACCTATGGGGGGGCATCATGCTCGAAGAAGACAATTGGCATGTAGTGAAACCACGTGATATCCATGTGCTGGATCGCATCGGTGGCGGTGACGGTTTTGTCGGTGGTTTATTGTATGGTGTATTGAAAGGTTGGGCTCCTGAAAAATGGATCCAATTTGGTTGGGCTACCGGCGCCATGGCAACAACTTTCCTTACAGATTATGCGCAACCTGCCGATGAAGAAATGGTTTGGAGCATTTGGGAAGGAAATGCAAGAGTAAAAAGATAGGCTGCAACCAAATTTAAATAACATCAAATATGCTTTATTATCAGCGAGGTTCAAAAACAGATGTGTTAACGTCGGAGGACTTGAAAATTGGCTTGAATACCGCATTAAAAAAGCTTGGGGAAAAGCAACGCGTGCTTGCAATTCCTCCTGATTTTACCCGGTTTCACTCATTTGCCGGTGAGTTAACTCAATTGGCTTACGCATATTATGGGGATAATATGGTGGATGTGCTTCCTGCTTTGGGAACGCATACAGGTATGACAGATGCACAGATCGAAACCATGTTTACAGGAGTGCCCAAAAATTTGTTCCGGGTCCATGATTGGAGAAATGATGTGGTAACGATAGGAGAGGTGCCTGCTGATTTTGTAAAGAAGGTTTCTGAAGAAAGGGTGGATTATCCATGGCCGGCCCAGGTCAATAAATTGCTGGTTGAAGGAAATCATGACCTGATCCTCTCTATCGGACAGGTGGTGCCGCACGAAGTAATTGGCATGGCAAATTATAACAAGAATATCTTTGTTGGCACAGGTGGATCAGAAGGCATCAATAAAAGCCACTTTATTGGAGCTGCTTATGGTATGGAGCGGATTATGGGCAGAGCCATTACGCCTGTCAGGCAGGTGTTGAACTATGCCTCTGACAATTTCGCTCAGGATATGCCGATCATTTATGTGCAGACTGTTGTCGGAAAAGATGAACAGGGTAAGCTGGTCGTTCGTGGATTATTTATTGGCGATGACATGGAGTGTTTTGAAAAAGCTTCTGAATTGTCCTTGCAGGTAAATTTTGAGATGCTGGATAAACCACTTAAAAAGGTGGTGGTTTACCTTGATCCATCAGAATTTAAAAGTACCTGGCTGGGAAATAAAAGCATTTACCGAACCAGGATGGCCATTGAAGATGATGGGGAATTGATTGTGCTCGCCCCGGGATTGATGGAGTTTGGTGAGGATAAGGAAATTGACCGGCTTATCAGAAAATATGGGTACCTGACCACGCCTGAGATTCTGGAATTGACAAAGAATAATGAAGACCTTCAGGGGAACATGAGCGCCACGGCACATTTGATCCACGGTTCTTCCGAAGATCGTTTCAGCATCACCTATTGCCCCGGAAACCTGAGTAAAGAGGAGATTGAAAGTGTCAATTACAAATATGCGGATTTAGCTGAAATGACAAAACGCTACAATCCAAAAGAGCTGAAAGATGGTTTTAATACCTTAGCGGATGGAGAGGAGATATTCTACATTTCCAATCCGGCATTAGGCTTATGGGCATATAAAGATAGATTTAAATAGAAAGCCGGAAGACGGGAGTCGGAAGTCAGGAGTCGGAAGTCAGGAGCCAGAAGATGGAGGGTTACTTCCGACTTCGGTCTTCAAACTTCCGACTTAACAACAACATTTAATAAACAATTTTTAAACTATTAGTATTACTAAAATGAAAGAATTAGCAGATATTGGTCTCATTGGTCTTGCCGTCATGGGTGAGAACCTGGTGTTGAATATGGAAAGCAGAGGGTATACCGTTGCGGTATTCAACCGGACGGTTGCGAAAGTCGACAAATTTGTAAACGGGCGAGGAGCCGATAAGAATTTTATTGCTGCACACTCTGTTGAAGAGATGGTGAAATCATTGGAGCGACCAAGAAAAGTGATGTTGCTCGTGAAAGCCGGTCAGGCGGTAGATGATTTTATTGAGCAAATCATGCCTCACCTTGAGCCTGGAGACATTATCATTGATGGTGGAAATACGCATTTCCCTGATACAAACAGAAGAACTGCTTATGTAGAAAGCAAAGGTTTTCTTTTTATCGGAACTGGTGTTTCTGGTGGCGAGGAAGGTGCATTACTGGGGCCATCGATTATGCCGGGAGGATCTAAAGCAGCGTGGGAACATGTGAAGCCGATTTTCCAATCGATCTCTGCGAAGGTAGAAGATGGCAGCCCATGTTGTGACTGGGTAGGAGAGAATGGAGCAGGACACTTTGTGAAAATGGTGCACAATGGTATTGAGTATGGCGACATGCAGTTGATCTGCGAAGCCTACCAGATCATGAAAGATTACCTTGGAATGTCTTATGACGAAATGCACGAAGTATTCAAAGAGTGGAATGAAGGCGAATTGGATAGCTACCTGATTGAAATTACCAGGGATATTCTCGGCTTCCGGGATGAAGACGGCGAGCCTATCGTTGAGAAAATATTGGATAAAGCCGGACAAAAAGGAACCGGAAAATGGACCGGCGTTGCCGCATTGGATTTAGGTATTCCGCTTACCTTGATTGGGGAGGCCGTATTTGCAAGATGTTTATCTGCAATCAAAGACGAAAGGGTAGAAGCATCGAAAATCCTTTCTGGCCCGGAACCGAAATTCGAAGGAGATAGAAAAGAATTCCTCAACGATTTGAAAAATGCACTATATGCTTCCAAGATGGTTTCTTATGCCCAGGGATATGCCTTGATGAGCGCTGCGGCAGAAGAGTATGGATGGGATCTCAATTATGGTGGAATTGCACTGATGTGGCGTGGAGGATGTATCATCCGTTCCGTATTCCTGAATAAAATCAAAGAGGCATTCGATAACGATCCGAAGTTGAAAAACTTATTGCTCGATCCATTCTTTAAGGAGAAAATTGAAGGGTCACAGGCATCCTGGAGAAGGGTAGTTGCTTCGGCGGTTTCTAATGGCATTCCAGTTCCGGCATTGACGACAGCTTTGGCATACTTCGATGGATACAGATCAGAACATTTACCTGCCAATTTGTTGCAGGCCCAGCGCGATTATTTTGGAGCGCACATGTATGAGCGGGTAGATAAGCCAAGAGGTGAGTTTTTCCATACCAATTGGACTGGTAGAGGCGGGGATACTGCTTCATCCACCTATATAGTTTAAATAACAATCCAAGCATGTGGCAATATCATGATTATGGTTGCTACATGCTTTTGTTTCTAAAATGCGTGAATGAGAGAATGCTTAAATACAACAATGTGTATTCCAAACGAAGCGATTGTGGCGATTGGATAAAAGGATGAAGTTTTATGCTGCATTTTATAAAAGAATTACTAACGCAATATTGAGATTCATTTTATCATTCCAGCATTCACACATTCACACATTCAATCATTCGCACATTCAAGCATTCAAGCATTCGCACATTCATTCATTCCATTTTAATACAGGAGACCCCTATTTTATAACGCTTTGAGTATAACGATAAAGGATATTGCAAAAATACTTAATGTGTCTCACACCACAGTGTCGAGATCATTGAATGATAGCTCTCTCATCAGCAAGGAGACTAAGGAAAGGGTTATTGAAGTTGCGAAAAAATACAATTATCGTCCAAACGTAAGTGCGCGAAGTTTGGTGCTGTCAAAATCATACAATATTGGCCTTTTCTTTTCTACCCTGAAAACAGGGACCACGGCAAATTTTTTCCTCAATTCTGTCCGGGGTGTAAAAAGTATTATAAAAGGAAAGTATAATCTGGCGGTGGAAGCGATTGAAGATTTAGTCGACTTTCACCAAATAACTACCAAAAACTTCGATGGCATTATTGTGATGAGCCAAAACCCCAATGATGATGAATTCATAGCCTATGTGTTGCGGGAAGGTATTCCAATTGTTGTACTGAACAGGGAGGTGATCGGCCAAAAAGTGACCACCGTATTGTCAGACGATCTAGCGGGGGCTTATAACTTAACGAAATTTATTATTGATCAGGGGCATAAAGATGTAGCTATCATAGAAGGTAAACCTGAATTCCGATCTACATTTAAACGAAAGCAAGGATTTATCAATGCACTATCGGAAGCGGGACTGGAATTTAATGAAGCATATTCCCTGAAGGGAAATTATGATCTTGAAAGTGGTCATGCTGCGATGCAAGTAGTGCTGGAAATGAAAAAACCACCTACTGCCATTTTCTGCTCTAATGACGAAATGGCGCTTGGCGCTATGAAAGCAATTAAAGAAAGGGACATCGCCATGCCGGATGAAATTTCAATTGCGGGTTTTGATGATATGGGATTTACGGCCTATTTGACTCCTTCTCTCACAACCGTTTTAAGGCCTGTTGAGGAAATGAGTAAAGAGGGGACTCAAATACTTTTAAATAAAATTGAGAGCAATGAGACTGCTGAGTTGGGAATTATAAATCTGGATACAAAACTTATTGTTCGGGATTCCATCAAAAAAATCAATTGATCTCAGGGATTAGTTACTTTGCTAAAAAAAGTTGGCTGAGCAAAGACGAATCGGGAATGGAATTTTGGAAAGATGGAATTCGGGAAGAAATGAATATGCACAAAGTTTAGCTTTATTGAGTCCATTTTTAGGGGTTCAATAATTTGAAAAGAAATTGGAACTACAACCCATAAAGACATTTACGTGAAAAAAATAGCTGTTGACCCAAAGGCAAAAGCCTTGATATTTGATTTGGATGGTACCTTAGTCGATTCCATGCCCTTGCATTTGGAAGCATGGAAGGAAATCTGTGCAACGAAGAATGTGGCATTCACCTCAGAAGAATTTTACGCACTTGCCGGAGTTCCTGCAGATCGTATTTTTAAAATCATTAATGAAAAATATGGTACTGATTTTGACCCACAAGCAGATAGTTTAAAAAAGGAGGAGATCTATATGCGTAAGATCCAGAAACTCAAAGTGATCGAACCTGTGTTTTCAGTAGCCAAACAAT
>SDBV01002225.1_pt1 | contig 29048 bp, 23 predicted proteins | sample 2277081 | NCBI WGS metagenome assembly SDBV01 (sample SAMN10402039, study PRJNA504765) | marine sediment metagenome | isolation source: marine sediment core GS10_PC15, 223 cmbsf | place: Arctic Ocean: Southern Knipovich Ridge | collected 2010
CCCCGGCGATACGTTCAATCCCGAATCACGAGTTTGACCCCGGCCACCCCCCCACCCCGGCGACCCCACGTCGCCGTTTTCTGCTCAACCGGCGCGTTTCGGCTTGCCGGGCGCGGCGGTCGGCCGGCGGCGGATGTGGTGCGGGGCGGGGGCGTTGCCGGGGCCGGGGCCGATCTCGATGTCGTCGCCGAAGTAGTACTTCCGGGCCTCCGGATTGCTGAGCACGTCGGCAGGCGAGCCGTGACAGAGGACCCGGCCGGCGCGGATCACGTAGCTGCGGTCGGTGATCTGAAGCGTTTCGCGGACCTGGTGGTCGGTGATCAGGATCGCGATCCCGCGGCTGCGGAGGTGGCGGATGATCTTTTGGATGCTGGAGATGGTGACCGGGTCGATGCCCGTGAAAGGTTCGTCCAGCAGAATAATCTTCGGATCGGGGACCAAGGCGCGGGCGATTTCCAGCCGCCGACGTTCGCCGCCGGAGAGCGACAAGGCGAGGTTTTTTCGCAGCTTGACGATATTGAACTGTTCGAGCAGTTGGTGGCAGCGCCGCGTGCGGGTCTTTCGGTCGACGCCGAGCATTTCCATCACGCCCAGCAGGTTCTTCTCGACGGTGAGTTTGCGGAAGACACTCGATTCCTGGGCCAGGTATCCCATGCCGCCCTCGCCGCAGCGTCGGTACATCGGCCAGCGGGTGACGTCGACGCCGCCCAGCTCGACCTTTCCCTGGTTGGGTTCGATCATTCCGCAGGTCATGCGGAAGCAGGTGGTCTTTCCGGCCCCGTTGGGCCCCAACAGCCCGACGATTTCACCCCGTTCAACCTGGAAGTCCACGCCGTCGACGACCCGGCGGCTTCCGTAGTTCTTTACCAGTCCTTGGACTCGAAGCATCGAGGCGATCCGTGGTTCGCGGTTGGTTTTAGGAAAAGCGGTTGGCGTGCAGTTTACCTTACGAGGCTCATTCGTGGAAAGTTCGGAAACATCGGCAGCGGGATGTCGGTCCCCGGCAGCTTGTCCCAGGAGTGGGGCCAGTAGATCGAGAGGGCCTTTCCGATCAGCAGTCGGCGGTCGACGTAATACTCCTGGCCCCACAGGCGGCCATCCTTGCTCTTGGCGCTGTTGTCTCCCAGGGCAAGGAACTGGTCCGGCTTCAACTTGAAGACGAGCGAATTCATCTCGGCCGTATTGCCGGAAAAAGGGGGATCGAACCGCCGCCATCGGGAACTGCCGCCGTAGTGGTCTTGGCGATCGGTCATGATCCCGCCGTGGAGTCGCCCGGAACGGTTACCGTCGGGAGTGTAGTAGACGTCGCGTTTGATTACCAGGTGGCTCAACCGCACGGCGGCCCCCTGCGAGGCAATGCCGACCGGGGCCAGGTCGGCCGCGGCGTCGAAGACGTAGAGCGTGTTTCTCCGCCGTCGGACGGTGTATCGCTGGTGTCCATCGGTGATTCGCCAATGACCGCGCGTCACCGCGGCCGAAACCGAAGCCTGCGGCGACAGGATGATATCCCGATTTGCGAACTGCAGCCGGACTGCTCTGGAGAGGATCTCGCCGTCCAATTCGTATCGGTGGCGCAATTCGAGGTCGAACAGGAACTCCTCGGGCCGCGTGTTTGCCAGCGGGCTGTAGCTGGTCTGAGCGTCGAACTCGACCGGGCTGCCGTCGACCCACAAGCGGAGTTGATCGTCGACGTTGCAGAAGATGATTTCGTACCGGCCGCGCCCCCGCACGACGGTCGAGGCGGTCGGTTGGTAAGGCCCGCCATGGAGCGCTTGGGCCGGGTTTCCCTCGATGTCCACCCCGCCAATCGTCATGGTGGCCTTGCCGGTGGCGACGTCGATGCGGCACTGCATGGGCCGGGCCCCCTCGATCAGTTCGAAGACGATCTGGCCGGAGTCACCGAGAACGTCCAATGTACACATCAGGGCCAGATCGCCCACCCAATACAGCCCGTGGGTGCTGGGATGGGTGCCCCGATCGCGCAAACCTCGACCGGTGTTGTAGGCGCAGAAGTCACGAATCGGCTGCGGATCGGGGTCGACCTCGGGCGTCGCGCCGGACTGGAGATCGGCCCATTGCGTGCGGGAAGGCACGCGATGCTCGTAGCGGAGCCAAGCACTGCCGGCGCCGTCGGTCTCGTACGAACAACCGTCCTGCAAGGTCCGCCAAGTGCCGGCCGAGTCGCCCTGGGGCAGCGGACGCGGACGCCAGCGGGGTGCGAAGCCGCAAGCGGCGAGCTTCGGCGTTACGTCGTTGTCGAACACCGGCTGGAGCATGGCCAGGAGCTTATCGGGCGGCTTCTGCGCGATGGTCTTGGGCAGATCCTTCAACTCTTGCACGCTCAACTCGTCGGCATTCTCCGGCAGCGGACAGGTAAAAACGTCGCCGTGGCGGATTTCGAGCACTTCGCCGGGCAGCCCCACCAGCCGCTTGATGAAGTTGGTCTGCGCGCCGCCGGGATACTTGAACACGGCCACGTCCCAACGCTTCGGGTCGCCGAACTGGTAACAGAACTTGCCCACCAGGATGCGGTCGCCCTTGAACGACGGATGGTCCGCCAACACCGACCGGCCGGACCCCAGAGTCCACGAATAGCGGCACATCGGGCAAACGCACTCCTCCGTCCAGTTGCCCGAGTAGGCGTTGGTCTCCTGGTCCACCTCCTCGCTGGCGCTGACCTGGAAGGCAAAGCCGCACTTGAGACACTCCAGGTCCTTGTGACGCCCCATCAGCGTGGGCGCCATGGAACCGGTGGGGATCACGAACGCCTCGGCCTCGAAGGTGCGGAACAAGAAGGCCAGCACGAACGCGATCACGACCGACTCGATCGTTTCGCGAATCGCGCCCGGCGACGGAATATAACTCTTGGCCAACTCGGCCGCGGTGTCCTTGGGGGCCTTGCGCTGCTGGGTATCCGGTCCGGCGCCGTCCGATCTGGCCGTTCGTAGTGCTCTCTTGTAGGCGGATCTCTTTCTTGACATGCTTCGTCTTGTGTGGTTGATGGCTTTTTGAAAGATCGTTATCGGACGGCCCGGAAGCCCGGCAGGTTGGGAAAGCAGGGGACGCCGGTCCCCGGAATCGTCACCGGCGAATGCGGCCAAATCACCAGCAGGGCCTTGCCCAGCAAGAGCCGGCGGCTGACGTAATGTTCGAACCCTTTCCCGGGCCAGAGCCGGCTGTCCAGGCTGTGCGAGCTGTTGTCGCCCAGGGCGAGGAACTGATCCGCCTCGAGCGGGAAATCCTCGGGTTGTATTTCGGCCAGCGCGTCCCACTTCTGCGGGTCACAGAGGAAGTCGGCCACACCTTCGGGGCTGGGGTAGAACGGCAGGGCCAGGTGGTCGAAGTCGGTGAGCAGGCCGCCCGGTCCGCCCCGGTCGGCGATGTAGTACACGTCGCGAGATACTTGGATGCGGCTGACCTGAAACGCCGCGCCGCGCGAGCCGATGCCCACCGGCGACAGGTCGGCCGGCTGGGGGCGGCCGTTGTTCAACGGGGCGTACTTGGTCGGCGCGTCGAACTCGACCGGGCCACCCCATAGCCACTTGCCGCCAACCCACAAAAACAGTTGATCGTCGAAGTTGGCCCACCGGATCCGGTAGACGCCCGGGCCGCGGACGTCGGTTGTCGCGGTCAGTTCGTACGGCTGCCCGGCGGACGTCCGCGCGGGGTGGCCGTCCGGGTCCAGGCCGTCGATGGTCAGCGTGGCCGTGCCGGTGGCCACGTCGATGCGGCACTGCATCCGCCGGCCCCCTTCGACCAACTCGAAGATCGCCTCGCCCGAATCGCTCTGAACTTCCATGGTGCATTGCAACATCAGGTCACCGACCCAGTGCAATCCGACGCTCTCCAGGCCGGGCCGCTGGCCGAGAGGAACGTCGTCGCGGCAACGGCCGGAGTTGTAGGCAGAGAAGTCGGCGATCAACTGGGGTTTGGGGTCGGCCGGCCGCCTGCCCGACTCCAGGGCCTGCCAGGCTTCGTGAGAGTGTACGAAGTGCCGGTAGCGGAGCCAGGCTTCGCCCGCCTTTGTCCCGTCCGTCTCAAACGAGCGGCAGTCTTGCGAGCGGACCCAATCGCCGGGCGTATCCGGGTTCCATCGGGCGGGCCAGCCCTGCTCGATGATCTTCGGCAGCACGTAATCGTTGTCGTACACCGGTTGGGCCATGGCCGCGACCGTCTTCGGCGGCTTCCGCGCCATCTCGAACTCCGCTTCGTCGCCGGGCCGGGTCAAAACGTCGCCGCGGTAGATGCGGACCGTCTCCTCCGGCAGACCCACGATCCGCTTGATGTAATTCATCGCCGCGCCGCCGGGATACTTGAACGGGGCGATGTCCCAACGCCGCGGTTGGCCGAACTGGTAGGCGAACTTGCTGACCACGACCCGCTCGCCGGCGAACGACGGGTAGTCCTCTTTCTGCGGATTATTCGGACCCAGGTCGGCCGTGTAGCGGCACATCGGACAACTACAACTCACCACTTGGCGACCCGGCCCGTAGGAGGCACCCGTGCTGGAATCCACCTCGCCGGCCGCACTGACCTGATACGCGTAGCCGCACGCCGGACACGTCACCTCCTTGTGTCGTCCCAGCAGCGTCGGGGCCAAGGAGCCGGTGGGAATGACGAACGCCTGGACCTCGAAGGTGATGATCAAGAACACCAACACCAGGATTTCCACCACGAAATGGACCGTTTCGCGAACCGCAGCCGCCGAAGGCATAAGCCGCCGCGCCGGTTCGGCCGGCGACGCGGGCTGCTTGCCGCGCGGCTTTGGCTCGACCGATGGGGCCCGCCGCGGTTGTGCCGCGGGATCAGGTTTCGCGTCGGGTGATTTTCGTTTCGGCATGGGACGTGAGGGTAAGTCGGTTAGGAGGTTAGGCAGTTACCAATCAAATCCTGCGCAAAATGGCAAGAACTTTCGAGGACCGAGCTTGTGGGACAGCCGCTGGCGGCTTCGCAATGCCGTGCGAAGCGGCAAAGCGGCTACTGTGCGACCCTGTGGGGCCAATCCAATTGTATCATGGCGGCCAGCCGACGAACCGCTTTGTGGCGCGACCACCGACCACCTCTTTGTGGGGAGCGCCATTCCACTGTACATGGGGAGGCGTACCCGACTTGTCTCTTAGCGAATATAGCGGATTTTGGCCGGGTCCGGTACTTGAAAAACCCGCTCGCCCAACACCCAGGGCTGGGATGGATAATGGACCAATAAAGGCTTACCAACCAACAACTTAGCAGCCACGGCAGGTCCTTCGGGCCAGGTGCGGCTGTCCTCGGAAATCGGGCTGTTGTCGCCGAGAACGAAATACTCGTCTTCCCCCAGTTTCGCTGGCTTGCCTAAACCCCAGCGGCCGCGGAGTCCGATGGGAGCCGTATAATACACGTCGCGATACACGCGAAGATCGCGGATCGTGACTTCCAGCCCTCGTGAGCCGATCGCCAGCGGCCGGGATGTGGGTTTTGCAGCCGCATCGTCTGCTGCGCGATCATACGCATAAGTGACCACCGTACGGCCGCCCAGCGCCAGGAGGAACTGGCTGTCGAAGAGTGAGACTTCCACGGTCAGTTCGTCGCCGTCGGCGGGCAGCTTGCCGGTACCACCGAGGATGAACTCGTGGTCGAGCATCGTCTCGTACCGGTTTCGGCTCGGGTAGATTCGCACCTCGAACTGCTTGTGGCCGTCGGTCGCACGAAGGATCAACGGGCCTTGGCCCCGGGTCTTCACCAACCGTAGCGACAGCAGCAGGTCGGATACCGGCCGGACGCCTTCGACACGTCTCGGCCGGGCCTGGTTGTAGCCGCACAGGTCGGTGACCGGGCACGGGCGGACCCTTTCCTGCTCGCCCGGCTGGCGGCTCCAGTGCCGATACTCTAGCAGATCGAGCTTCTCGCCCGAGGTGGCAGCGTGTGCAAAACGCCCGTCGACCGAGTGCCAGAGGATGTCCTCGCTTTCGGCCCGCCAGCGGAGTGGGGGAACCGGGGCGATGCTCGGCCGCCGGTCGGCGTCGTGGACCAGAATGGCCATCGCCCGCTGTTGTGGAAGCGTCTTGCGTTGGAGTTTTCCGTTGACGTAGACGTCGCCGTGGCGGATTTGGATCGACTCGCCCGGCAGGCCCACCACTCGCTTGACGTGGATTTTGCTGGCTTGCGCGGCCCGGCGAAAGGCAACGACCTCCCACCGCTTCGGCCGGCGAAAGTGGAACACCGATCTGTCCATCAGCAGCAGTTCGCCGGCCGCGTCGGGCAGGGCGTCCAGACGGTTGTCGGCAAAGTCGCAATTGGGACAGGTCGCCTTAGCCGCCACCGGCCGAGAAGCCGACCCGCAGACGAATCGGTGTCCACAATCCTTGCAGGTCACGTTGCGGTGCCGTCCCAACAGCGTGGGGGCCATCGAGCCGCCGGCCACGCGGCACGGGTCGACAAACCAGGTCCGCAGCAGCATCACGGCCGTCAGCAGCAGAACGAGGCGTTCGACCAGGATCCGCAGGCGGCGGCTAAAAGGGCGTTGGGAAGCCATCGTTAACGTCATCTCGGATATATAACCGCGCGATGAAGACCTGAGGATTTCAAGCGACTCTTCTCATGTTCACCAACCTGGCGGCCAATGGCAAGGCCCATCCATCGGGTCGTAACGTCGCGGGGCGTTCGGCTTGAGTGTGTCCTGCTCGCAGACGATCAATGGAAGTGAGTTGCTGCGCTGCCCTTACGAATCTACCGCCTATGCATGTCCTGTTGCCCCTGTTGATCGTAGCCGTTGGCCCGGGTGTGCCGATCGAGATCCGCTACCCGGAGGCGGCGGCCGTCTTTCATTGTACGTTCGACCCGTCGTGGGACGAGAATTTCGACGGCTGGCCCGACAAGTGGCAGCGGCGTGGGGGACCGGGATACCCTCATTACGTTAGAATCGGGATCGATTACGAGGAACCCTCGCCGACGGGTGAAGGCTGTCTGAGGGTCGACTTGGACGGCGGGGCCGCGGTGGCCTACAGCCCGCCCATCCAGATCGGCTCTCTGTTCAGCTACGTGGTGGAAGGATACCTCAAGACGGAGCATCTCCGTTACGACCGGGCCTACTTTTCGATCACCTTGATGGACGAGAAACGGCACCGGCTCGAAACGTTCTATTCCCAGAAGATCCTCCACTCCGACGGCTGGAAGAAATACCGTCTGGGTCCGATCTCGCCGGAGGGCGACGACGCGGCGTTCGCCGTGATCGGACTGCACGTTCAGCCCGAGTCGCGCGAGGACCTCAAAGGGACCGTCCTGTTCGACGACGTTTGGCTGGGACGCTTGCCGCGGATGACGCTGAAATCCAACCACGCCTACAACTTCTTCACCGAGGCCGAAGAGGTCGATGTCACCTGCACGGTTTCGGGTTTTCTCGAGGCAAGCCCTCGGGTGACGTTCCAATTGGAAGACGTGTTGGGCAACGAGCTGGCCCGGCTCGAGCGCCGGCTGAAGGTCCGAGCGGCAGTCACCGGTACGGAGCTTTCGCTGGACAGCTTCGGCGAGGAGCAGGTCGGCAAGATTGGCCAGACGCAATGGAAGCCGCCGATTCCCGGCCCGGGGTTCTATCGCGTCCGGGTAACGATGCAGGGCCGCAAAACGCTGGTTTACCGGCGGCAGTTGGGCCTGGTGGTGATCGACCCGCGCCACGCCACCGTCGGCGGCGAGTTCGGCTGGACGTTGCCGCAGGGCAGCCGGCCGCTGCCGCTGCCGCTGTTGGCCAGGCTGGTCGGCCAGGCCGGAATCAACTGGATCAAGTATCCGCTCTGGTACGAGGAAGACGACAGCGACGAGTTTGTCGAGCGGCTGATGGCCTTCGGTGAGCGGCTCAGCGCCCAGGGGATCGAACTGGTCGGGCTGCTGCACGACCCGCCCGATTCGCTGCGGGCCCGTTACGGCGACCTCGAGACCCTGCCGGCCGCCAGTCTGTTCGCCCCCGATCCCAAGGTCTGGTACCCGTCGCTGGAACCGGTCATGGCCCGGCTGGCCACGCGGGTCCGCTGGTGGCAGTTGGGCGATGACCGGGACTCCAGCTTCGTCGACTATCCGCGACTGACCGACAAGATCGCCCAAATCAAGAACGAATTGGACCGCATCGGCCAGGACGTGAACCTGGTGATCGGCTGGGGCTGGATCCACGAGTTGCCACACTCGGCCGCCAGTGTCGGAAGTCCGAAGGGGGAGGTTGCTTGGCGATCCGTGGCCCTTTCGGCCGATCCGCCCATGACGCACCGGGAACTGGCCACCTACCTGGAGGCCTCCAAGGACACGAACCTGCTCCGCTGGGTCGCCATGGAGCCGTTGTCGGTGGACGACTATTCGATCGAAGTCCGCGCCACCGACCTGGTCCGCCGGATGATTGCCGCCAAGATCCACGGGGCCGATGCCGTCTTCTGTCCGCAGCCGTTCAGCACCCGGCGCGGACTGATGAACGACGACGGCACGCCCGGCGAACTTTTCCTGCCCTGGCGGACCGCCGCGCTGGCGCTGGGCGGGGCCCGGTATCTCGGCAGCATCGAGTTGCCCGGCGGAAGTCCCAATCAGATCTTCTCCCGGGCCGAAGACGCCGTGATGATCGTCTGGAACGACGAACCGGTCGACGAAGTGATCTACCTCGGCCAGCACGTCCGCCAGATCGACCTCTGGGGCCGCAGTGTCTTGCCGGAAAAGCGAGAACATCGCCAGGTGATCAAGGCCGGCCGCCTGCCCACGTTCGTCACCGGAATCAATGAAGCGATCACCCGCTGGCGGATGGACTTCAAGTTGGCCCGCGACCGGATCCCCAGTGTCTTCGGCCGGCCGCACCAAAACTCGTTCACCTTGAAGAACCATTTTCCCCGGGGCGCCGGCGGCCAGGCGGAGTTGGTCACCCCCGAGGTCTGGATGGTCGACTCCAAACGGCTCAATTTCCGGCTGGCCGGTGAGGAAACCTTGCAGCACCCCTTCGAGATCACGCTGCCCTACAACTCCAGCAGCGGGCGGCACAAGATCCGCGTCGACTTCGAGATCGAGGGAGACCGGCCTTACAAGTTCAGCGTCTACCGCCGGATGGCCATCGGGCTGGGCGACGTGTACATCGAGATCGTGACCCAACTCAACGGCCAGGGCGAGTTGGAAGTCCACCAGCGCTTGGTCAACGAGAGCGACACCGCGGTGAGTTTCCGCTGCCAGTTGTTCGCCCCCGACCGCCGCCGCCAGACGAGCCGGGTGTTCCGCCTGGGCCGCGCCCGCGACCTCAAGGTCTACCGCCTCCCCCGCGGCCGGGAACTGCTCGGCAAGACGCTCTGGCTGAGGGCCGAAGAAATGGACGGTCCCCGGATTCTCAACTATCGCTTCGTCGCCCAGCAGTAGAAAACTCTGAACTGTTGCCCCCTCCCATGCCGACTATCGACACCGTCGCCGCCTTCCTCACCCGTTTGGCTCCCAGCCGGCTGGCCGAGGATTGGGACAACGTGGGACTGCTGGTGGGCGACCGCCGCCGCGGGGTCGATCGGGTGATGACTTGCCTGAGCGTCACGCCGGCCGCCGCGGCCGAAGCGATCCGGCGCCAGGCCGACCTGATCGTGGCCCACCATCCGATGCCCTTTCACGCCGTGAAGCAATTGACCACCGACACGACCGTGGGCCGGTTGTTGCTGGAGTTGATCGCCGCACGGATCGCCGTCTACAGCCCCCATACGGCCTTCGACTCGGCCCGCGACGGCGTCAACCAGCGGCTGGCGGCCGGGCTGCAGCTGCGCGGCGTCACGCCACTGGTGCCCCGCCAGGACGGCCTCGGCGCCGGGCGTTGGGGATGGCTGCAGGAACCGCTGGTGCTGGGTGAGGTGGCGGACCGGCTCAAGGAGTTCCTGGCGATCCCCCGGCTGCAAATGGTAGGCCAGCCGCAGCAGCCGGTCCGCACGGTGGCCGTGGCCTGCGGGGCCGCCGGCGAGTTTCTCGACGCCGCCCGCGACATGGCCTGCGATTGCATGGTGCTGGGCGAGGCCCGCTTCCATACCTGCCTCGAAGCCGAAGCCGGCGGCATCGGACTGTTGTTGCCCGGCCACTTCGCCAGCGAACGGTTCGCCGTGGAGTATCTGGCCGAAGTCCTGGCCCGGCAGTTCCCCGATCTCGGCGTGTGGGCCAGCGCCGAGGAGCGCGACCCGTTGCGGTGGGTGTGAGCTCCGCAACCTGTTGCGGAAAGAGGTTTTCACAAGATGTTTAGTCGCCGCGGCCACGCGGTGCTCGTGGCCGGTGCGTTTTCGTGACTCTCACCGCGTGGCCGAGGCGGCTAAACGGCAAACGGCGTGCGGCGGCGATTCAAGAGACCTCGCTGTGTGCTTCTGAGACCTGCTGCTGCCGAGGCGACATCCTCTTGCCGGTGCGGCCGTCGATTCGCACCACGCCCTCGGGCAGGCCTTGCTGGGCGTCGCGGACCAAGGCGCGTGGGTTTTCGATCAGGATGCAGTCGGCGGGGAGTTCGTGGCCGCAGAGTAGTTTTACGCCTGGCCCCAAGAATGCCCGGTCGCCAAGACAGCCGCCCAACATCCGCGACCCGGAGCGGACCATGCGGCCCTCGAAGGAAACGTTGACGCTGCCGCGGAAGGCGAAATCCAAGATCCAACTCTCCGGACAGGTCACCGCGCCGCGGCCGATCACCGACAACTGGGTGAACAGGGCGCCCAGGTTGGCCTCGTCGTCGGCCACACAGCAGCGCAACATCACGCCGCCGTCGACGGTCACCCGGTTTCCCAGGCTACACGCCTCGAGGATCGCCCCGGGCCCGATTTCCGTTTCGTCGCCGATCACGCAGCCGCGGATCACGGCGTTCGGTCCGATGCGTACCCCGCGGCCGATGACCGCCGCCTCGACGTGGGCGGTCGGATGAATACGACACCCGCGCCCGGCCAGGTAGAGCTTTCCCATCAGCCGCCCGGGACGCAGACTGGCGGCCCGCCAGAGCATCTTGCCGGGCAGCCCCAGCATGGCGGCGGGTCGCCGTCGCAGCGACCTCCAGAGAAATCCCGGCATGCCCAGCAGGTTGGCCGCCACCAGGCTCGACCAGTGTTGGATCGGGGCCATGTAGACCCGCGATATCGGGATGGAAAACCGGCCGGAGGGCTCGAAGTATCGATTCGCGCGCGTCCGCAGCCTTTTCACCGTGTGCGGCACCGGCACGAGTTCCGTTTGTGAGGCCAGGGACTGTTGGGGGTCGAATCGGTTGAGGTAATAACAGTTGAACGTCCGGTAGCAGTCGCCGTCGGCGGTTTCGACCCGTGCCCCCCCAAACGCCGGCACGAAACGTTCGGTGAGTTCGGAGACTTGCAGAGCTGCCTGGCCGTTGCGGCATCTTGCGGCGTCGGTTGCCGTTGCCGTCTGGCCGCGCCCGACCGCCTCGAGAAAACCCGCCAAGGCGTGGTAAGTGAAATACACGTCGTCGAAGATCAGCAGACAGGGCCGGCGGCGGACTTCCCGCAGGTCGTCGATCCGCTGGAACGTGCATCCCAAGCCGCGCAGGATCTCTTCCTGGGTGGCGCGCAGACAGCGGCCGTGGATCTTCATCTCGGCCGCCGGCCGATCGAAGGGAGAAATCGTTCGCCCGGTAGTCAGCAAGTACGTGTGCATGGAGGAAATCACGCCGCGTGGCCGCGGCGGCTAAACGGTTCTGCCCACGGGGAACTTTCCTCGCCGCGGTAGCCCCAGCGTTGCATGTGGGGCCCCATCGCGGCCTCGATATCGAGCCGCTGTTGCTCGGGCAACGACGGCAAGCAGTTCTTTCGGTAATCGGCAATTCTCTCGAGATAGCGCTGAAGCCGTTGCTGGAAGCGGTCCGAGAATTCCAGCCCCAGTTGAGCGTAAATCCGCCGGAGTTGGCCGATCGGGTCGCGCTCGATCTGTTCGAACTCTGCTTCCGCGACCCGATCGGCCGGCCATCCCGCGCTCTGTCCGTAAAACGCGTCTTCCATGGCGCGGTAGTTGCCAAGGAATCGCGTCTGGTAGGAATCGCGCGGGTCGGGGTCCTGCAACTGGTTCAGCACGTGTCCCTCCCGGGCCATGTGCATGTTCGAGCGGTAGACGGCGTGCGGATGGCGGTAGACGTGGATGAATTTGGCTTGCGGAAACATCTCGCGCAACATGGCCACACGGCCCGTGTTGTAGGGATTCTTCAGCAGCGGCCGCCGGCCGCAGAAGCACGTCAGCCTGCGAAGAAAGCCCAGGTAGTGGCGCTTCCATCGGGCCCGTTCTCGCGGCGAAAACCGCTCGGCGATCATGTAACGATCGTAGGCGGCCCCCTGGCGTGGAAACGTCATCCCCCAATACGGCGAGAGGCGGCTGACGCCGGCGATGGCGAACTCCTCCTCCTGCGGCGAGAAGACGTGAAATCGCACCGAGTCCATCGGCCGTCTGCCCGGCAGGAACAGCCCCAACAGGGGCGTGATCAGCCAGCCGGAGAACAGAAACCCGAGGGGGTTCATGATCTGATAGGTCCGCGGCGTGCAGAATCGGGGATCCAGCGAGAGGAGATTGTGCAAGTGGGTCGTGCCGCTGCGATGCACGCCCACGATGAACACCGGATCGAGCACGCGACGCCGTCGCAACAACCACGGCAGCAGGAGCCGCTCCGGCAGCGACAGAACCGTATTCACGGTCGATAGCACCAGGATCGCCGTCAGCCGGGGCAAGTACTTCACGCCCACGCGAAACCGTGCGGCAAACAACCGCGGCAGCCATACGTCCAACGGCGCGAGGATGCTGGAGTGGGACAGCGGGAACACGCGTTTGAAACTGACGTCCACGCCCGACTGGGCCGCAGACGCCTGTTCTTCGCCATGGCGTCGGAGCATCCACCAACAAACGCCGATGCCCACGGCCAGCAAGCACCACACCACAGGGGCCTGTCGGGGGTCGTTGCCTGGGGTCATCCAGGCGGTAATCTCCGAGGAACCGGCCGGGGCCAACAACGTGGTTTTGCGAAGCAAACGACGAACGAAGATGCAACCCGCCAGCAAACCGGCCGGAAGAAGGATGCTGCCGGTCTGCAATCGGATGACCCCCAACAGCGCCGCGACCAGGAACATGCCGATCAGCAGCGGCTGCGCCTGCCAGGTCAGCAAGGCGCCCGGCTTCTGTAGGTGATACAACACCGCGAACAACACGGCGGGTACCAGCACGGCCGTGGCGCGGCTGTAACGCTCGCGGACGATACTCAACAGGTAACCGCTGAAGACAATCTGCTGACACAGCGCCACGGGAAAGGCCGTCATGGCGGACAGGCCGGCGGTGAAACACTTGGAAGTGGTGATCGCGCCGGGCTGAACGTGGCAGGCCCCCACCAGCAGGGCCAATCCGCAGTACGCGGCGTAGGCCGTCCCGCCGATCGCAAAACCGCCGAATAACAGCCTCGGCCAACGGCTGCCGACCCAAAGGCCATAGGCGGCCGGCGGCCGGCGATCCACCGCCACCATCAACAGTAGCGTGCCTAACGCCAAGGCCAGCAGGACGCCCCTGCCGCCGCCGGATTTCGAGAGGATGCTGAAATCCAGGCCCAGCGTCCAGGCAACCGCCTGGATTGTCCCCGCCAGCACTGCAATTGCCGAAAACCACACCGCGATCTTTGCCAGCGGCGAAAGGGCTGCGAAGCCGAGGGGCTGCGGCGAGTCGGTCTTCAAAACGGCCATGCGTTTTTGTGTATAATCCGTCTAGGGGGTGATCGTCATGTCGACATCATCGGTAGCGATGACGTAGGGATTGAGGATTATTCCGAAAAGGAAAGATGCGCACGAAGTGGTGGACGGCGGCAAGCAGGCAGGATGGGGCAAGAACCGGGGAGCAAGCTGGACTAATTCCCTGCAAGGCTCCCTTGGCCCGGCATCGGGACGAGATAGGGGCGGATCGCCTCGAGCGTCTTGGGGCCGATGCCGCGTACCCGTTGCAGGTCGTGGTGATCGACAAACGGGCCGTCGGTCCGGCGGGATTGGACGATTCGTCCGGCCAACGTGGGGCCAATGCCGGGCAGTTGAACCAGTTCCGGCCAGTCGGCCTCGTTCAGATCCACTTGGAAGCCGGCCGTGCGGGGCTCGGCACGCTCGACCTCGATCAGCCGTCCCTGCCATCCCCCTTGCGAAACCCACCACCCGACCGTCGAGGCCAAGGCGACCAACACCAACACGGCAACCGTCGCCTGGTCGGCCCGGCGGAGCAGCCAAGGCGGCCTTTGCGGCGGGTCGCTTCGACAGTCGGAAGGCATCGCAAGTCCTTGTAGCGGCAAGTTTAGGATCGTTCGAGAAATTTGTGTCGCATGAAACGATTGGGTGGCTGGGGTCGAGCGCAGCGAGCCCCCAGTTGTCTGGCGCAAGAACTGGGGGCTCGCTGCGCTCGACCCCAGCCACCCTAACGCAAACCGGACACTTATTTCTCGAACGATCCTTAGCCCCGGCGGCCACGCCGGGAAACTATGCCGCGTGGCCGCGGCGGCTAAACGTCTTTCCTCCCGGATGCGTATGCTACCACATTGGAGGGCAACGGTCAATCAATCGCCCGGTTTGCCGTGCCAAACCGGGGGCTTTCGATGGATTGCAGCGGTCGGTATCCTGGGAGAAACTCGCCGCCGGATTTGACCCACAGGGTATCCCTTTGAGCAAAGAATTCCACCAAATCGTTTGGGACGATCGCCTTCAGGCCGATTGGCAACGGTTGCTGCGGTTGGCGGTCCGCGAAGACCTGGGCGATGGCGACGATTGGACCACGCTGGCACTGGTGGCCGAGGACGCCGTGGGGGCCGCGGTGGTGGTGGCCAGGCAGCCGGGGGTCATGGCGGGCTTGCCCGGCGTGGAAATCACGCTCAACGAAATCGAGCCCCGGCTCCGCTGGTCGCCCGAGACCGAGGACGGTCAATCGATCCGCCCCGGCGACGTGGTCGGGCGGATCGACGGTCCAGCCCGGGGCCTGTTGACGGCCGAGCGGCTGGTGCTGAACCTGCTGGGGCACCTGTCGGGCATCGCCACGCTTACCCGACGGTATGTCGACGCCGTGGCCGGGACCCGGGCACGGATCTACGATACCCGAAAAACTACGCCCGGCTGGCGGCGGCTTCAGAAGTACGCGGTGCGTTGCGGCGGGGGCCGGAACCATCGTGCGGGCCTCTTCGAGGCGGTGCTGATCAAGGACAACCATCTGGCCCTGGGGATGCCCGAGCTTGCCGGCGGTCCCCCCCGGTTCACGCCGGCCGAGGCCGTCGCCATGGCCCGGCGCTTCATCCGGGACCATCTGGGCGAGCCGGCCGGCTCGGGCGTCATCATTGAGGTCGAGGTGGATACGCTCGAGCAGCTCGACGCCGTGTTGCCGGCCGGGCCGGACATCGTTCTGCTGGACAACACGGGCCCGGCCGAGCTGCGTGAGGCGGTTGCCCGGCGCGACGCCTGCCGAGCGGCCGTCGAACTGGAGGCTTCCGGCGGCGTGACGCTTCAGACGGTCGGGCAATTGGCCGCCAGCGGCGTGGACCGGATCAGCGTGGGGGCGTTGACGCATTCGGCCGCCTGCTTGGACCTGGGGGTCGACTGGCGCGGCGGCGGCGTGGCGAAATGTTAACGCCGGCGGGTCGCGGCGGTCGGCGCGGGTGGTGGACCGTCATCGCGTGAGGCGAATCGGCAACGCCGTACATGACGCACCAATCACACTTTCGCGGCAATTGGTCTACCCTTACTCTCGATCTGTTTTCACGTCGCCGCTTTGCACTCCGGAAAGTTGACACGCCGTCGGGTCGAACTATAGTTCACTTGCACCCGCGCCTTGGGGAGGGGCGTTGGTCACCGGCGCGGCAGGGAGAGCTGGGAGCTAGAGGGGACCCTGCCGCGTCTTTTTTTTTCTATCCGCGGATTTCTGCATCCGGACAAGGTTTAGCCGCCGCGGCCACACGGCGTGATTTTCCGGCGTAGCCGCCGGGGCTAAACGAGCGGGATTCCCGGGATGATGCTACCCTGTTGGGCCGCCACCATGAACCGTTTCCCCACCGATCGGCGCCCGCGGCGTCGGGCTGCCTTTACGTTGATCGAGGCCCTGGTGTCGATCACGATCGCGGCGATCGCCGGCAGCGTGCTGTTGATGGGAGTCGGCAGCGCGCTGCAATCGACCGACGAAGCGCTGAACCAGACGATCGCCGCCGGCGTCGCTCAGCAGTTGCTCGACGAGGTGCTCGGCGGCCGCTACGCCGCCAAGGGCGTCGGCCCCTATCAGACCCTGCTCAGTCCGTCGTCCGTGGAGAGCAACGATCCGGGCCGGCAATACGACGATATCGACGATTACAACGGGGTGCGAAGCTCGCCGCTGGAAGACCCCTGGGGGATCGAATTGGGCAAGGAGGGCCAAGCGGGAAGCGAGCGTCATCCCCATTTCCAGGCCCCGGCCGGCTTCTTCGACAACTGGCGTGAGGAGATCGACGTGTACTACGTCGATGAGTCGGAGCTGACGCGCCGCTTGCCGGCCGGACAGATCAGCGATTACCGCGCGGTCGAAGTTAGGATCATCGACGACCCGCCCAACCGCGGAAGCCGCGAATTGGTCAACCTGCGACAAGTGGTGACGTATGTTCCGCCGATACCGTGACCACCCCGATGAAGCCGGCTTGACGCTGCTGGAGTTGTTGATCGCCATGTCGATCATGGTGATGGTGGTCGGCACTTTGGGTAGCCTGGCCAAGGGCATCCAAGAGGGCTTCGAGTACGCCGACAGCCACGGTGAGGCGACCCAGCACGCCCGGGTGGTTCTGGACCGGATCACCAAGAAGGTCCGCGAGGCCACCGCCAACGAAAAGTTTCCCGGCGCGATGGTGCTGGACGAGTGGTCCGGGCCGTGGCGATTTCCCGATACGCTTGTGGTTTGGGCCGAAGGTGACCCGCTCGATGCCGACGGTTTGCCGCGCCTGCCGCGCTACAACGAACTCCGCATCTATTGCCCCGATTTCAACGAGCCGAACAAGCTGGTGGAAATCACCCCGACCGACTCGCGAACCGTGCCGTGGGTGGAGGGCTCGGGAGTGAACCTGGCGCAGTTGACGGCGGAGATCCGAACGATCAGGCAATCGGCGGCCGGGGAGCCGCCGTTGACCGACCTGATGCGGACTTGCCCGATCGGCCAGGCGGCGGATTCTCCGCGGCGCGGTGCGGTGCGTTTCGAGATGCGGTTGCGCCCCGAGAAAGACCGATGGGCAGACAGCGGCGTGGCCTGGGACGAGCTGGATTGGGCGCAAGGAGTCTACTCGTCCCAGTTCGGCCTGCGGCAAGTCTGGCTGCGGATCGAGCTGCAAGTGACGCCGGACCAAGAGACAACCGACGACGCCGGCCAAAGGGCGGTCCCCTTTTTCGGCTCGGCGGCCTTGTACTACCCGATGTATGAGAAGAACCGACCCTAGCCATGTTGTTTCCAGACATTTGCCCGGCCATGCCGACTTCCGCCATGCCGAACCGCTGCGTCCGCTGCGCCGCCTCGGGCCGGCGGCGCCGGGGGACGGCGTTGCTGGTGATGATGCTGTTGGTGTCGATCGCGTTGAGCCTGTCGTACGCGGCGATGCGCGGCCAGTACACCACGGTGCAGATCCAACGCAACTACGCACGGAACTCCGATCGCCGGTCCTCCGCCCAACTGGCCGCCCTGATCGGCATGTCGCTGGCGCTAAAGAGGATGCACGTCGCCGCCGACTGGCAAGGCGTCGACGTGCCGTGGGGCCGTCCGCTGGGCGAGTACGAAGGCTTCAACGTGACCTATCGGACCGGCGACTCCTCGCTCGACTCCGACCACCCCGACTACGAGGAATTCCCCTATCGGGTTACCGTGTCGGTGACCGGCTACGCCGCCGAGCCGGACGATCCATCGCGGAAACTCACCCACCAGGTTCGGGCGGTGGTCCGCCTGGTCCCGCGGTACCTGGGCGACGAGCCCAGCGACTGGGCCACGATGCAGCAGTACACCGTTTATCAGTCGAAGAAAGACAACTTTGAGATCGACATTCCTTGCCGGATCGAAGGCGCCGTGCGCGTGCAGGCCAAATTCGAACTGGCCAAGCACTATCCCAACGATAACAACGCATGGCTGCGCTACTTGGGCGATCTGAACGCGATGCGGCTGGCCGGGCGACCCGACTACCGGCCCATTGACGGTCCGGTCGACCTTTCCTTCTCGGAGCAAACGGGAAAGTACCTCTCGGTGATTACCAACCAGTTGGCCGTAACGGCCAATGATACTCCGCCCGACGAGGCCGCCGCCGACTGGAAGAAACCGGTTTCTCTCACCGCTTATCAGATCTACGACGGCGGGCCGGTCTACAATATCCCCACGGTGGCCGGCACGCTCGAAAACATTGCGCTGGGTCCCGATCCCTCGACGAATCCCCTGGGGATTTACTATTGTGGGGCAAGCGTTACGGTCCGGAGTGGCGTCACCATCGAGGGCTCGCTGTTCTGTCTGGGCGACGTCCGGATCGAAGGCACCAACGTCCGTTTCCGCCCGGTCGAACTGCCCGCCCTGAACGGCTCCGACGGCTCCGTGCGGCTGCCCGTGGTGAGCTGTCAGAACTTCACCGTCAAGTCGACCGCCGGCGGCAGCGTGACGGGGCTGGCGGCCGTGTTTGACCGGTTCCAGGTCGACAAGAGTCCCGATTCGGTCGCGTTTGCCGTCACCGGTCGACTGATCGCCCGCAAGTTCCTCCTGAAAGAGCGCCAGCCCTGGGAAATCGAGGATTGGTCGAAGCGCTACAACGAGTATCGCGATGACCTCGACGACCCCACTACCGCCACTACGCCATACTTCCCAATATGGTTGCGGTACCGAGGGGGTTTGGGCCCGAAACCGCAACTGACCGTCAAGCCGGACCCCACGCCGGTCCGATACCATTGGCACAATTCGCAGAATCCGGTCTACGTCCCCCATCCCGACGACGACGGGCTGCGTTGGGAGTTGTTGGAGTGGGCCGATGTTGGGGGTTAGGGATTGGGGATTAGGGATTGGGGATTAGAGTCTTACGTCGCAACTTCTGCGCGCCGTGCGCGCATGTTTGTAAGTCCTTTTGCGAAGCAGCTTTAGGGTTCAGTGTTCAGGGTTCAGCACTTCGCTTCCAATCGTTACCCCGAGGTCCTGAACCCTCCTTTGGTTGCGGCCAACGGCCGCGTTACGGAGAAGAGCCGAAAAAGCGCCCCCTGTCCCCTCTCTTACCAATCCCCAATCCCCAATCCCCAGTCCCCAATCCCCAGTCCCCAATCCCCAATCCCCAACCACCCAGGAGGACTTGCCATGACACGTCGAACCGGCTGGACACTGCTGATCGCCGCCAATGTCCTATGTTATTGCGTGCTAAGCTTTTATCAGAGGACCGATGCCGCCGGACCGCGGCAGAATCCCCCGCCGTTCGCCAATTCGGTCCAGCAACGGATGGAGATGATCGGCGAATTGAGGGAGATCAAGGACCTCTTGAAGCAACAGAACGCGCTGTTTCGTTCCGGCAACCTGAAAGTGGTCCTCAGCGAGCCGAACCAACCATGATTGCGTCGACATGCCGCCACACCGCCGACAATCCGCCGGATTCTCGTTGATCGAGTTGTTGATGGTGATTGCGCTGTTGGCGGTACTGGCGGGCCTGGTCCTGCCCAGCACCGACCCGAGCCTCCACCACCAGTTGCGCTCGGTGGCCTGTCTCTTGCGGACCGATCTGGCCTACGGGCGGAGTCTGGCGGTGTCTAACAACAGCACCTACCGGATCACGTTCGACACGGCCGACAGCCGCTACGTCCTCGAGCACAGCAACGAGGACTTGCCCGATCTGGATACCCTGCCCGACTCGCCGTTTCGCGACGCCGACGACCCGGCGACCCAACATATCGTCGATCTGGACGAACTGCCGAACGTGGGCCCGGGCGTGCAACTGGTGACCGTGCAGGCCGGCGATCCTCCGCAACAGGTTGCCGACGTGGAATTCGACTCACTGGGACAAACCACCCGCACGGGCCAGACGAAGATCTGGCTGGCAGTCGGTCGTGGGCAAGATACAAGGTACGTTTGTTTGAAGGTCGACCCGGTCACCGGATTAGTGAAAATCGGCGAGCAAACCAGCACCGGGCCACCGGCCTCGTTGCCTCTGGCGGCAGGCCCGCCCGAATGATGACTTTTTTCACCAACCTTTAGGAAACGGCCGTGGTGAGTTGGATTGGTAAACGGCGATGCGGTCCGATCGGTGTGGATATCGGCAGCCGGTCGGTCAGACTGGTGCAGTTCAGCGCGGACGGTTTGCAGGTCCACGAAGCCGCCCGCTGGGAACTCCCTTATGAGCAGGCCGCCGCCGCGGACCGGCGCGACGAGCAGATCGTCGACGCCCTGCGCCGCGCCCGCGAAGGACGCAACTTCCGCGGACGCCAGGCCGTCTTTTGTCTGGGGGCGGGCAACCTGTTCGTGCAGAACATTCGCGTGCCGCAAGCGGCCGGCGACGAGTTGACGAAGATCGTCCACTGCGAGGCCGCCGGGCGTCTTCCGTTTAGCAGTGAAGAAGCGGAAATCCGTTATCTCGAAGCCGCCGACGTCCGCCAGGGCGACACCCTCCGCCGGGAAGTGATCCTGCTGGCTTGCCACCGCCCGGAAATCGAGCGGATTCTCGCCCTGGCCGAAAAGGCGGGACTGGTGCCGGCGGCCATCGACGTGGAACCGGTCGCGTTGCTGCGATGCTACGCCAAGCAGTTCCGCCGCGACGGCGACCGGCAGCGTCGGATCATGTTCGTCAATCTCGGCGGCTCGAACACGACGGTGGTGATCGCGCAAGGCTCCGACACGATGTTCGTGAAATACCTGGACATCGGCGGCCGCCATTTGGACGAAGCCGTGACCCGGCACTTGAAGATGCGATTGCCCGACGCCGCGGCGCTGCGCCGCCACAACGGCGATCGCCGCGCCGACCAGCGCGATCCCGAAATCACCCGCAGCCTGGCCGAATCGATCCGGCCGGTGCTCGACCAGTTGGCCCACGAACTGTCGCTTTGTGTCCGCTACCACAGCGTCACGTTCCGCGGCGAACCGCTGGTGCAGGCGGTGCTGGGTGGCGGCGAGGCCACCGAGTCGCTGGTGGATTGGCTGGCCGAACGGTTGGATCTGCCCTGCGAGTTGGGTAGCCCCTTGCGGGACTGCCAACACGCCGTACCTTCCGGCCGCATGGGACAATGGGACGTGGCGGCCGGACTTGCCCTGCGAGAAATCCAGTGAGGAGTCGCCCCGTGCAAGACATCGATTTCCTGCCGGTTCAATACCGCCAAGAGCACTTCCGGCGGCAGTCGCAACCCTGGCGACTGGTGGTGGCGGTGGTCTTCGCCCTGCTGTTGGCGGCCGCCGCCTTCAGCCAGCACCTTCGTCGGCAACGGGTCGAAGAGGAGTTGGCCGCGCTGACGCCGCAGTACCAATCGGTCGTCGACCAAAGCAGCCGGCTCGCCGAAATCCAATCGCAACTGCAAGCGGCGCGCAACACGGCCGAGCTGTTGACCTACCTGCGTCACCCTTGGCCCCCGACCCAACTGTTGGCGGCGCTGTTGGGGCCGTTGCCGGAGGAAATCACCTTCGAGCAAGTGGATATCGTCGGGCAAACGCCGCCCGATCGGGCCCCCGATCGGCGCCGCGGCCGGCCGGCGACGAAGACCGAGTCGGGCGAAGGCCAAACGCTCCCCGCGGCGGTGCGCGACCTGCAACGGCTCCGCGACCAGTGCGATGCGGTCAGGACCGTCGTGCTGATCTCGGGAACGGCCAGGGAAGGGGCCGCGCTGCACGCCTACCTTGGGAAACTAGGCGACACGGACATCTTCTCCAAGGCCGAACTCGGCGAAATCGAAACGGCCGAAGACGAGCAACTCGACGCGCAGCGGTTCGATGCCACGTTGGTGGTTAGCCCCGGCTACGGACAGCCCCAAGGTCCCGCCGACCCGGAAAGCAGAAATCCTCGTAGGTCAGGGCTTGCCCTGACGCGTCCTCGGTTGGCCGGCACCGCTTCGTTCCGTCAGGGCAAGCCCTGACCTACAGAATTCCCGGACACCCTCAGTTAGTAGCGAGACGTCCCGATGAAGACCAAAGCCCGTCGCGGCAGTTGGATGGTGACCGTCCCGCTGGCTGCGGCCGCCGTCATCTACGTCACGTTGGTTTTCCTGCCGGGCAGGCGGGCGATCGGCGAGGCCCGCGACCAGATCCAGCAAAAGCAGGCCTACATCGCCCAGTCGGCGAGCCTGCCTATGGCGCTGAACACGGCACAGCGGCAACTCCAGAAGACGCGGGCCTACACGGCCGCCTGGAAAGAACACGCACCGACTGCGGGCGAACTCTCCGCGTTGTATGGAAAGGTCCACGCCCTGGCCAAGGCCGCCGGCGCCACCACGACCCGATTCGACCCGGAACCGGTGATTCCGCTGGACACGATCTCAAAGATCCCCCTGACCGTGGGGTGCACCGGTACGTTCGACCAGGTTTGCGAGTTCCTCCGGTCCTTGGAAACGCTGCCTATGACCGTTTGGGTGGATGCGATCAAGATAGAGAAACTAACGGGGTCTGAAGGTTTTGTTGTGTGCGAGCTAAGTTTGGTTGTATTTGCTGATAATCCTGAGATTTCCGATTACGCAAACCGTTCCGAATAACCGATAAACCGGAGGAGTCGGACCAGAGCGCCCGTGCTGCGCGGCGGTCCGGCGTAGGGCGTCGTGAGTTTCAACAGAATCGTTAGACAGTTACGCAGGGAGGCAACCGGCAGTCCCAAGAAAGCGGCCGTGCTGGGCCTATCCGCCGTGGTCGCGTTGTGGTTCTGGGTGCCGTTGGTTTGGGGATGGATTTCCCCAGAAGATACGGAAACCGAGATCGCAGCGGCCACGCCGGTTGCCGAAGCGTCGTCGGCGTTGCCGGTCGCTACGGCACCTGGTCCAGCCGTGACGCCGCAGCAGGTCCAGCGCCCCCGGCATACATGGCAGCAATTGGTCCGATGGATGGATAACGACCCGCGAACCTTGGCGGCGAATTTCGCTGCCGGCGTCCGCGATCCGTTCGCGACTCCTCCATCCCAGTTGGCCGTCGTCGAACCCGAGGATCTGCCCGAAGATGAGCCTGAAGAAGTGCGGCCGGACGTCACGCCGGAGAATCTGGGGATGGTGCTCTCCAGCACGATCGTCGGACCGCGTCGCCGGGTGGCGCGGATCGACGGGGTTTTATACCGGCCCAAGGATACCGTCAAACTGGACCGCGATGGGCAGCAGATCGAGTTCAAACTGGCCGAGATACATCCGCGACGCGTGGTATTGGACCGCGATGGAAATCGCTTCGAGTTGAAGGCTTTGAAAAAAACGGCTCCGGCCCACAGCGGGCGGATCGAACGCTACCGGGAGACGAACTGACACCTCTTCTCTTCATGAAAGCCCCTCACCCTGGCGTCACGGAAGACCCACTCATGAAAGCCTTTCGTCGTATCACGCTGCTGAGTATATTCGCCGCGGCGGGGATTGGGTTGGCGATCTGCGTCGGTTCCTCCGCGAATCCGCCGACGGACCCTCCGACGTCACAGCCGCCGGAGCCCGTACAGCCGCCAGAGCCCGTACAGCCGCCGGAGCCCGTACAGCCGCCGGAGCCGGTCGCCCAACGGTCACTCGAAGTTGGCCCGGAGGAAACCGGCACTCCACCGCCGAGCTTCCCGCAGCGCTCCGAGCCGTCCATCCGGCAACCGGATCTGCGGCCGAACGATCCGGCCCCCTACCCGCCGTATCTGCCGCCTCCGAGCGTTCCGGTTATTGTCGAGCCTTATCCGGCCCGAACCCAGCAGATGATCCCTTGGATGGGCAAGCAGCGGCTGGAACAGATCAACGAGTCTCTGCGGCGGCAACTCGCCGCCCAGCCGGCTCCGGCTGCCGAGGTCCCTGCGCCGCCGGCTGCGGATGGCGGGGCCGCCGCTGAACCGGCGACCGTCGAAACCGTCAAAGGCACCGTCAAAGGCACCGTCAAAGGCACCGTCGACGCCGAGGGAGACGGGCTGCTGTCGATGCAATGCCCGAACAACGACATCCGCGAAGTGCTGGAAATGCTCAGCGAGCACGGAAACCTCAACATCCTGGCCAGTGCCAGCGTCCAGGGAAACGTTTCCGCGACGCTCAATGGTGTGGACGTCGACAGCGCGCTGGACGCGATCCTCAAGTCGACCGGGTTCGTCGCCAAGCGTGAAGGGAAGTTCATCTACGTCGGCACGCCCGAGGACTTCGAGGCCATGGAACACGCGCTGGACCGGATCGGCACGCGGGTGTATCGCCCCAACTACGTCACGGCCGCCGAGTTGAACACGCTGATCAGCCCCCTGTTGACCGCCGACGCGGGCGTGGCCAGCGTGACGTCGCCGGCCGAGGCCGGGATTGCCTCGGACGACAGCATGGCCGGCGGCGACGCCTTCGCCGGGGGCGATGCCCTGGTGGTCCGCGACTACGAGGCGGTGCTGGCCGAGATCGACCAGGTCGTGGCCGAGATCGACGTGCGTCCCATGCAGGTGCACATCGAGGCGATGATCCTCAGCGTGAAACTCAACGACAGCAACGAGTTCGGCGTGAATTTCGAGCTGCTTCGCAACAACGACCACGCCAAGCTCGGTTGGGGCGACGTGCCGGAAAAGAAAGACGGTTTCACGAAGAGCGTGCTCAATGACGCGGTGGACATGGCGGCGGCCTCCGCCGTCGACGGACTGAGCAAGGTCGCCCTGGACGGCGGCTTGAAATTCGGTTTTCTCGACGGCAGCCTGGGCGCGTTTCTCAACGCCCTGGAGTCGGTCGGCGACACCAACGTGATCGCCACGCCCCGGCTGCTGGTGATCAACAAACAACGGGCCGAGATCCTCATCGGCGAAGAGTTGGGCTACATCAGCACGACCGTCACCGAGAGCTCCTCCACCCAGACCGTCGAGTTCCTGGAGGTCGGGGCCCAGTTGCGATTGCGGCCGTTCATCGGCACCGACGGCCTGATCCGCATGGAAATCCACCCCGAGCTGTCCACCGGCTCCGTCAAGGTCGAGCAAGGTTTCACGCTGCCGAACAAGGAAACCACCCAGGTGACGACCAACATCATGGTCCGCGACGGATGCACCGTGGTGATCGGCGGATTGATGCGCGACGAATTGGAGACCAACACCACGCAGATCCCGCTGCTGGGCAGCCTGCCGTGGATCGGGGTGGCGTTCCGCTCCAAGCGAGAAAAGCTCGTGCGCCACGAGGTGCTGGTGCTGATCACACCCCACATCGTTTACGAGCCGGAAACGTGCCTCGAAGGGGAGAAGGTGGCCTGCGAGTTCCATCGCCGCCAGGCCGTCAATGCCGACCAGATGAGTCCCTTGATCGGCAAACGGTCGATCGGCCGCCGATACTTCCGCTATGCCCAAAACGCCTGGGCGGCCGGCCAGCGCGATCGGGCCCTGCGGTTCGCGGAGATGTCGGTCCACTTCGACCCCTTCAACCGTGCGGCAATCGACTTGCGCAGCGACATTTGGCTCGGCAAACCGCACGGCGACCACACCCTGGGCGCCGACCAACTCGCTGTGCCGGCGCCGGGACCGATGGACGGTCGGGCGATCGCCCCATGGTTGTTGGACGGCCTCGAACGGGGCCCGATGCGGCAACCGATGCCGCAACCGATGCCGCTGCATCCGCGCGACCCGGGCCGAACGGGTTCCAACAGGGACGTCGTGCGGCCCAGGAGGTTCCCATGAACGCAACCGTTGGGCCATCACGACCGGATGCTGTGGGAGGCAATCCTGTGGGAGGCGACTCTGTCGGCGACTCGGCGGCTGATGCGTGCAGTCGCCGTCGGAGACGCCTCCCACAGGCCGCATGCTGCGTCGCTCTGCTGCTGATGACGCTGGGCGTCGGCTGCGCCGGCTTCGAGTCGCTCGATCCTCCGATAGCCGACGTCGCCGGGAGGCGGAAGGAGCGAATCGAGGAGGCGGCCGGTGACTTTGAAACGAAGCGGGACTTCGCCGAGTTCCAGGCGGCGATGGCCCGATATCAGCAAAACGACGTCGACGGCTGTCGAGAAGCACTGCAGCGGCTGCTGGCGCGAAACGCCCAGCACCGCGACGCCCGGCTGATGTTGGCCGAACTGAACCTGGCTGACAACTGCTCGCTGGAGGCCCTCGACCAGGTCGAACGGACCCTGCAAGACCATCCCCACGATGCCCAGGTGCAATACACTACCGGGCTGCTGTTGGATGCCACCGGCCAGACGGCCGGGGCGCTGGTCTATTACGAGCGGGCGGCGGAGCTGAATCCCAACGATGAGTTGTACGCGATCAGCTACCGCGCTGCCCTGGAGGCCGCCCGACGAGGCAAGGCGTCTGTTGAGCCTTGGTCGGGGTCCGACGTCCGTGTCTCCAGCGAGGTTGCCCCGAACGAACCCATCGAGGTGCATTCCAACGCGTTTGCGACCGATTCTTACACCGAAGGGATCGACGATGACGGATCAGCCGATGGTGCCGGTTGTGCTAACGCCGACGGAGTCGCCTCCCACAGCATCGGCGCTGGGGACCCGAACAATCGGCATATCCCGATTTCCACGGCGGTAGCCGCGTTGCGACGCAACCAACCGGAAGCGGCCGTCGAGTTGCTTCAACCGGTTGCACAGTCCGGCTGCGACTCGGCTGCGGTGTACCGTATTCTGGGTGTGGCGTACTATCGTCTGGGGAACTACCGGTCGTCCCAAGTTGCACTCCAGCAAGCACTTTCGTTGGACAAATCGAGTGCGCTGACCTATTTTTTGATTGGGTGCACGTGGGCGAAACTCGGACAGCCGGAAAGAGCGGAGTCCTGCACGCGGCAGGCCCGGGCCATCGACCCGGAGTATTCCTTCCGGCGGTAACCGGGGTCTTTAGCCCAAGCCGGTCGACTGGCCGATATCGCCGCCACGTGCCTCCCCATAGGCCATCTCGCTGTGCGAGATGGGGCCGTGTCTCGCACAGCGAGACGGCTACTATGCGAAACAACTCGATCGGGATCGTTGCGTTCCATGAACAGTTTGAACAGTCACAACGTGCTGGCGGCGGCCGCCGCGGTCCTCTCTGCCGGTCTGGTGACCGCTTCGGCGACGGGACTGCCCAGCGGCGCCGATCCGTGGCCGGCTCGCATGGGCCTGTTGGCCACCGGCCTGGCGTTGGCCGGCGCGTCGGTTACCTTGTTGCTACGACGTCACCACCGCGACCGCCAAGCGGCCAAGAAGTATTTCGAGGCGCTCTGTCAACTCGACGTCTGCAACCTGGGCCGCGAGGACAACCCCGACTCGCCCCCACCTTTGCCCGTTGGCAACCCGTGGTCTGAGACGGCTGGCCGCGTCGGGGAAGTTTTGCAGCAATGCTGCCGACGAACCCAGGAACTCAAACACTCCCGAACCGCCTGGGAAATCCGCTATCGCCGGGCCGTCACCGAGCTGGAACAGATCAAAGCGGTCTTTTCCGCCCTTGCCGAACCGATCCTCGCCGTCGACGATTACGACGAGTTGACGTTGGCCAACCACAGCGCAGAAGAGCTGTTCCAATTCGACGCCAAGGACCCGGAGACCCGGGTGCTGGCCGAAGTTGTGCACTGCCAGGAATTGGTTCGCCTGTTGACGGCTGCCGTCCACCGGAAGACCTCCGGCAAGCAGACCGGCGAGATCGAGATCCTCGATCGCGACGGCGACCCGCACTGGTACCGCGTCGCCGCGTCCAAGCTGGCGGCCGGCGACGACGAGACCGGTGGCAACGGCGGGGCCGACTCGGCGGCGACGGCCACCGGCGGCGCCGTGGCCGTGCTTCGCGACATCGGCGACGAGAAGGCGCTGCAGAAGCGCAACGCCGAGTTCATCTCCGCGGTGAGCCACGAGATGAAGACTCCCCTGACCGGCATCCGGGCGTACGTCGAGTTGCTGGTCGACGGCGACGCCGAAGACGAAGAGACCCGGGAGGAATTCCTGGAGGTGATCAACGGCCAGGCCGACCGGTTGCAGCGACTGATCGACAACATGCTCAACCTGGCCCGAATCGAAGCCGGCGTCGTCAAAGTCAGCAAGCAAACCAGAGCGCTGAACGAACTCCTCGAAGAAGCCCTCAACGTGGTCCAGCCGGCGGCCGAGGCCAAACAGATCGAGCTGATCGCCGATCTCAGCCCGATGTATCTGGGCGTGCTGGCCGACCGGGACATGCTGCTGCAGTCGGCGATCAATCTGCTGTCCAACGCCATCAAGTACACGCCCGAGCGCGGCCGGGTGACTTTGCGAAGCCGCCTGGAGGACAACCAGGTGCGATTCGAGGTCCAAGACACCGGCGTGGGACTCAGCGAAGAGGACTGCCGGCGGGTTTTCGAGAAATTCTACCGCGTGAAGAAGGACCAGAACATGGCCGCCGGAACGGGGCTCGGGTTGCCGCTGGCGAAACACATCGTCGAAGACGTACACGGTGGACGTCTCACCGTCCAAAGCACCTTGGGCGAAGGCAGCACCTTCGCCGTCACCGTGCCCGGCGCCGCACAATTGACGTAACCCCACGAGGACAAAAACCCGAGGACAGAACCATGGCAAAACGGGTCTTGCTCTGCGACGACGAAATCCACATCCTTCGGGCGGCGGAGTTCAAGCTGCAACGTGCGGGCTACGAGGTCGAGATTGCCGGCGACGGCGAGGAGGGCTGGCAGGCCATCGAGGCCCAAAAGCCGGATATCCTGATCACCGACTGCCAGATGCCCCGGCTGGACGGGCTGGGACTGGTCCGCCGGGTCCGCCAACACGCCGAGACCGAGGATCTGCCGATACTGATGCTCACGGCCAAGGGATACGAGATCTCCCCAGAGGAATTGGCCCAGCAGTTCAACGTGATCGCGGTGATCGCCAAGCCGTTTAGCCCCCGCGAGTTGCTGCAGTCGGTCGACGAGATCCTTGGTGACGAAGTGGCTGCGATTCGGGATGGTGAGTCGGCGGGATTCTGATTTGGATGGTGATTGCGAAGCCGCAAGCGGCAAAGGAATCTACCCCCTGAGCCCTGACCCCTGACTCCTGACTCCTGACTCCTGACTCCTGACTCC
>SDBV01002226.1_pt1 | contig 29044 bp, 36 predicted proteins | sample 2277081 | NCBI WGS metagenome assembly SDBV01 (sample SAMN10402039, study PRJNA504765) | marine sediment metagenome | isolation source: marine sediment core GS10_PC15, 223 cmbsf | place: Arctic Ocean: Southern Knipovich Ridge | collected 2010
AGGATATGAGAGTGCTGGTGAGAGGATGATGGAGATTGCTATACCTGCTACTAGGATTGATGAGATGATTGATCGAGGATATGAAGGTGCTGGTGAGAGGATGATGGAGATCGCTGCTCCTGCTTCTAAGTTCGATGAGATGATTGATAAGGGGTATGTTAAAACTGGCGAGAAATTTTTAAATGCCGCAGTCCCTGTTTCAGAGATTGACACTTCTATAAACAACTTGTATAAGAAAAGTGGGGATACGTTTGTTAAGTTATTAGGGTCTACGAGTATAAAGATCGACAGAGACATTGATAGTTTCTATGTGAAGAACGGGGAGGTATTCTTAAAGGTTGGCGGTCTCCCAGATGGTGCGCAGAGGTCTGTTAGGGAAGAGGTTGAAAGGGTGCATAGGGAGAGATTCAGATACATTAGACAGCCGGCGGCTATATTTGATCAAACTGCTGATGAATTTTTCAGGTCTATAGGGATTGATTTGGTTAGATTGTTAAAATATCCTTATGCTATAGTTTCTGATACATTGGATTTCTTGCTGGGGACAGATGAGGCGCGGGTATTAACTATTCAAGAGAGGGCGGAGATGTTTGAGACTGATACTGTAAAGCTGATGTATGAAACTCCTAATGTCAGCGGTATCAGCGTTGCGGTAGTTATCATGGTTACAATGCTTACCCTTTATCTGGTTAGCATTTTATGATAGCATTGTTTATATGAAAAGGCTGACTTGTAGAAGATTTCTACCTAATAGTGTTTTGTCTCTTACAACCGTGGGCTTGTGTCCGCTAGCGATTTTCAATAATTATTTTATTGATGACTTTTTTTAGATGTAGGGTGATGGAAAAAGATTATGAATTCTGGGCCGGGGTAGTTCTTTTAGTTGTCTGTTTACTTTTTGTTTTATTGATAAAGCTTAATAGTCCCCCATAATCTCTGATTCATATTCATTCTAAAAATACTGTGGATTTAGGTGTTGAATGTAATAGGTGATTGGCATGGAAAAAGAGGATTCGTCTGAAAAAAAGAGGATCATAACGTGTAGGCATTACTACAAAAGTAAGAACTATTTTAGGGATGCAGGCGTGGAGGAGGTTGTCCACAAGCATACTGTTACTGTGATCCAACGGGAAGAAAAAGGCGAACTAATAGATATCTGCAACCATGAATCTGAGTGTACTGGCAGATATTTCTCTGTTGAACGGAGAAGGATAGACTGTCCTTACAAAACAGAAGAAGAATGAAACAATACCTGCCTCCTCTCTTTTTAAAAATTAAAAAAGGAATGATTGGGAATGTTCCCGTCCTTAAGGAAAACATCTCAGGTTTACTCAGACATTTTTATTCTGACACCTTAAGTTTTGCAAAGCCTTCCCTTGGGGAAGTCAAGGACCCCCAGTACTCATAGATCCCTGTGCAAATCATACCCTTACATTTCGGGCATTTGATCTCCTTGTTCATATAATCTACGACATTTATCCTGAAGATATTATTACATTCCCCACAAACCATCAACTTGGATACCACTCACCCCACCTCCTTTTTAAGGCTATAAAATTACCTGAAATCTTAACTAGTGCCCCAATAATGGCTTAGCTTGTAAGGGACAATATGGCCTCTGCCAGATCTCCTCCACTCCCCTCCAGAGCTTTTTTCGCCTCCACATCACTTACATTTGCCTGTTCTGCCACCATCTTAATGTCCTCAGAGGGGATCTCTTGAACGTCATTCTCCTCACCAGCAATCTGATAGGTTTTCTGGTTCTGGACCTCTACCAAGGTTACAGAGGGGTTCTTGATCACGATGTTCCTGTCTTGTAACTTTATCACGACCTCTTGGGCATCAAGCTCTTCTGTTTTCATGCCCATCTGTTGCATCATCTTTTTCATCTGCCGAGGGTTTACTTTTGGAAACATAACTATCACCTATTTTTATTGATCATGTCCAGATATAAACTGATCAGTATTGCTTAATTTTGTCTTCGATCTCTTCTATCTCCTGTTTGATAGATCCGATAAGCGTGGATTCGCGTGTTATTACATCTTCGAAGCTCTGTATGTCGTCCATACTCCCTTCTCCTTTTCTCTGTCTTATGATGGCTTGAAGCATTGATATTAGATTTTGATGAAGCCTCTGGGACTTCAATAACTTTTCGTATTTGTCGGCCAAATCGGATATCTTCATCGTCATCAACTATCATGATTTTGGTCATCGTGCACGGCCTCCGATACGTCAAATGTCTAAGGTTATTTAAAATTCTTTCCCCACATAAACAAGATTTATGATATATGGCAAGTATCTATGACATTAAATACCGGCTTTTAAATGGAAGTTGAAGGATGTTTCTTGCAAATATTTTACTTGAGGTCATAAAAGGGCTGCCGCATGAAGTTACAGTGGTTGTAACTGCCATGCTTCCCTTTGCTGAACTTAGAGGAGCGATACCGATAGCCTTGGGGGTTTATAAGATGAATCCTTTAAAGGCCTATCTACTGGCGGTTTTTGGCAACATCCTACCGGTAATACCTCTTTTACTCTTTCTTGAGCCGATTGAGCAGAGACTGAGGCGTTTTAGCATATTTGACTCTTTCTTTGAATGGCTCTTTACTAGGACTCATGCCAGAACAAATGAGAAGATACAGAAATATGGGGCTATTGGGCTTGTGCCGTTTGTTGCCATCCCCTTGCCAGTCACAGGTGCGTGGACAGGGGTTGTAGCTTCCTATATTTTTGGGATAAAGTTCAAGCACGCGTTCACGGCCATCGTTTTAGGGGTTATGATCGCCGGTGTGGTGGTTACGCTTGCGTCCATGGGCGTGATACATTTAGCATTTATCTAGTCCTTAACACCTCTTCTAACCTTGACAGCAATACCTCTTTTGAACGCGAGCATCTCTTCACCACTTAACATGGCCTTCCCTGATGCTAGCAGTTTGTCATCTTTGTCAACAACGATGATTTCATGTGAGGGCCTTATCTCCGGGTCGCATTCTTCTACAAATTTTGCAAAAACATTCCTCCCTTCTTTCACGATTTCACAGACTTCGCTGTCCTCTATCATCACCCGGTTATGTGGATATTCCATGTTCTGTAGGCGTCTTGCCCCCTTTAGGGTGAGTATGAGAAAACCGTCTGAAGCCCTGACTGTGGCAAGCAAAACATCATCGCTTGAGTATACTCTTCTTATTCTACCTGTTCTCGCAAACTCCACTCTGGCGTCCCAAAACAGTGCTTCTCCGGATCCTCTTCCAAACTGATAATCCCCCATCGCCATTATCTTTAGCCTGTTATCGCCGTTTCCTATGAAATCAAGATCTGCAAAGGTTTCGCCTTCTATTCCTAGGGACTTAAGTTCTTCGTGTAAGAGTGTTTTTTTGAATCCTCTTGCATAGGCTCTTGTTGTTTTTTGTATGAGGCTTATCTGGTCTGCGTCCAAGATTCTTGGTCGTTCGTGTTGATTTAGAGGATATATCTCTTCCACTTCCAGCGGTATGACCCCGAAGACAGGTGAGGCTATGCATACATGATATGTGGAGTTGCTTGAGACACCATAAAAATCAGCATATGGCTTTTCTGAGTCAGGTAGGAGGACCAGGTTCTCAGCCTTTGTATCTATCTCCTTTAGCCGTTTAAGATGTCTTTTTACCTCGGGCCTATCTAAGGACTCAGGTCCAGAGTAGAAGAAGGCAGACTTCTTTGTGACTGGGTTAAAGGTCATGATCTGTTCAGCGTATCCGCCGGTAAAAAGCCTTAGAGCGTCCAATAAGGCAGGATGGCTTCTTGCTCTTCTCTGTACAAGCTCAAACAGTGATTCTTCGCGTATGCTTACTTTTATCCGTTTGATCTCGGCCAACGTAGCGTGCAGGTTATGCGTTGCCAATAGTTTTGTCCGTTCCTCGGGGGTCATGTCCAAAAGCTCTTTTGGAGAATAAGTGGTGCATACGTTACATGGGCATGGGAGATCGGACATGTTTTTCAGGTGTAAAGTGCCTTCAGCTGTTATGTACCTTCCATCCTTGGCGTAGAGGGCGTAGGCTGCTGAGTCAAATATGTCGCATCCCATGGCAACAGCGAAGGCGAAGATCATAGGGTGGCCGGCACCGAAAAGATGAACTGGCGTGTTAAGAGGCAGATTTTTTTTCGAATGCATGATTACATTGACTAGTTCAGGGAAGCGGTAGTTCTCCATTAGTGGCACTACGCCTCCTATCGGGTATAGGTCAAAGCCAAGCTTTCCCATTTCTTTCGCTGACTTCTCTCTCAGGTCCATGTGGGTTGAGCCCTGAACAGTCCCTGCCAAGAAGTTTTTCCTTGGGATTTTAATGCTTGCTTTAGCCCTTTTCAGGGTCTCTTCGAGGTCTTCTAGCGCTTTATCATGGCTTACATCGGGCGGTGTCGGTATGTCCAGGATAACTCCTATGTCTGATTTTATCGTTTCTTGAAACTCCACTATTTCTTGGGGTTCGATATTTATTCTGCCATATCGGAAGAGTTGGAATGAGCCTGAGTCGGTCATGATTAGGCCGTCGAAGCCGAGGAGTTTGGGCAGGCCGATTTTTTCTGCTTTTTCTTTTAATTCAGGGTCTTTGAATATTATGTATGAGTTCGTGATGATTCCTTGAAACCCCATTTTCTTTATCTCGTCTGGAGTGATCTGGTTGATCCTGGGGTTTATGACCGGGAGTATCAGCGGTGTTTCAACTCGTTTACCGTTTACGTCGAGGATGCCTATCCTACCCATCACATCGCGATACTTGATTTCAAACATAGAATTTACTCCCTGATGCTTGTTGAGTTATGTTAGGGGGTGTTTTCTGGAGGTAGATAAAGTTTTAGTGGGATTTTGTTGATTCTTAGGTCTCAATTTTTTTTATGTTTGGATTACTTTCCGATATATAGTGCTTTGTCTTAACAGAACACAAGGGCCCTATGCGGGAGGTGGAACATCCAGTAGAGGGCTACAGAATCGGCGATGCTGTGGGCGGCCATCGACTCAGTAATATCCCTCTTTCTTAGGTAGATAAGTGCGAAAATGAGGCCGCTTATCCCTATTTTTATCCCGCTCATCACACCGCCTTGCCAGGCACCTCCGATTCCATAAAAGATGAAATCGAAGAGGAGTGCGGCAACGATTCCCTTCCGGCCATGCAGTCTTTCGAATCGTGTTATAATAAATGCTCTTTTCAGTTCGTCTATTATTCCGCCTATTACCATGATCGCAAGCCAGACTTGATATCCCTTCTTAAACAAAATGAAATCGGGGATCCCATACGGTGCTTTAGCTCTCATAAGATACACAGAGATTTTGCTTAAAAAATGCGGTATCCCTATGGGATCGATGATGCATTTGTCAAATATCCACATCTTGAATAAAAAGAACAGTAATCCAAGGACAGCGCCGATGGCCAATTGTTTGTGAAGCCCTTTAGATTTAAAGCCCAAAGACCCTATCTCTTCTCTTCCCAGATAGAGGATTATTGCGATAAATACGATGGTTATAATATTCCATCTAAGATGTGATATGAGGATCCCCCTGAGTGTTGTCTGAAATATTATCTGGGAGCCTTTTATGATCTTGATAATGAGAAAGCCGTTGTAGAAAAAAAGGACAAAGACAAAAAGTGTAAGATAATGCCACAGGCGTTTATGCTCTTTAATGCTTCCTTTTAAATTTTCCAACAAGAAAATTCCCCGCAATTGATTTTTTTAAACTCTATCCAAAATTCTCCAATCGGACCATATAAACCCTACTAATATCGGTCTACCGGTGATTGGGAATATTTATCAGTCAATCACACCCACCTATAGACGGAAAGGGAAACATGATGAAACACCAGACATTTATAACCACAGATGAGATGCGTATTATAGACATAAACTCCGAGTACCTTGGTGTGTCGGTTTTAGAATTGATGGAAAACGCAGGGAAGGGGGTTGCTGACGCCATTATTGAAAGGGTTGATGTAAGGGACAAGGAGGTCCTCATCCTATGCGGCACAGGTAATAATGGGGGGGATGGCTTTGTGGCCGCTAGATATCTGGCCAAAAATGGTGCAAAAGTCGAGGTTATACTTGTTGGTGAATGGGAAAAGATAAGGACATCTGAGTCTCAAGAGAATTGGGAGAAAATTCGGGGGGATGAAAGTATCGCTGTAAAAGCGTCTCGTGGGAAGGAGATAGGCTTTGATCGGGACATCGTCGTGGATGCCCTACTAGGGACTGGAGTAATTGGGGAATTAAGAGAGCCGACTAAATCTGTGGTGGAGGGCGTTAATGCCTCTCAGGCGTTCAAGGTAAGCGTTGACATACCCACAGGTTTTAATCCAGAGGGAAATAGTAAGGGACAACATGTTCAGGCAGATCTTGTGGTGTGTTTTCATAAAATAAAAGGGGGTGTGGAGAAATTCGATTACATTGTTAAAGACATAGGCATTCCAAGTGAAGCCGAAACCACTGTGGGGCCAGGGGATCTTATTGTGAACCTGGGGCGGAGGAAGGATTCTCATAAAGGTGATAATGGCAGGGTTTTGGTTGTTGGGGGGAGTGATCTATATTATGGGGCTCCAGTCCTAGCCTCTCTTGCTGCCATGAATTCGGGTGTTGACCTTGTATATTCTATGGTTCCGGAAATAAACTTTGATATAACCCGGGCGTATTCATTGGACCTCATTGTTAGAAAATATCCTGGTGAGTATCTTAATAGTGATGCGTTAGAGGATATTGAGGATTTGCTTGGGATTTGTGACTCTCTTCTTATTGGTCCGGGCTTAGGTTTAAGGGAAGAGACCCGGGATACGGTCTTAAGGGTTCTTGAAAAAACCAAAGTTCCGGTTGTTATAGATGCTGATGGGATAAACTCTATCAAAGAAGAATTACAGGTTCTGGATGGGATAGACGCGGTTTTGACTCCGCATGCAGGGGAGTTTAAGGCTTTAACCGGAAAGGATCTTCCGGACAACATTGAGGATAGAAAAGGGGTGATAAAAGCCTTCGCAGAGGAGGTTGACTCTGTTATCCTGTTGAAATCGGGGGTGGATGTTGTTGCCTCGTCAGATGGTTGTGTTAAGATAAACACCTCTGGAAACCCTGGGATGACTGTGGGGGGTACTGGGGATGTGTTGTCTGGTTTGGTGGCGGGGTTTTTGGCGCAGGGAATAGATTCTTTTGAGGCGGCGTGTTGTGCTGTTTTTGTTAGTGGATGGTCTGGAGACAGCCTCCAGGGGTTGAAGGGTGATGCTTTTGTGGCAAGTGATGTGGTGGCGGAGGTCCCGTTTGCAATTAAGGAGATCTTAGATTTTGTGTGATGGTTTTGAGGGTCTGGGGGGGGATATGATTATCTCTTTGGCGTGTTTTAGTTAGATTTGTAAACCCCATCATGTGTTTTTGTGGTATAACACCAATATTTAGTTAGGTATCCTAATCATAACATAGATTATAATTAGATTTATTAGGTGGAAAGGTTTATATGGTGTAGGAACGTTAAAGAAACTAACAGACGGGTGGAAAAGAAACACAGTTTCTAAACCCGTCTATTACCCCCTATTTTTTTTCTTTACGATCTATAAGACTCGTAGTCTTTTAGGTTCCACACTCTATTCTTTGCCTCTTTCTCGGTTATAACCTCCCCTATTTCTCCTAGGATATTCTCAGCAACCTCAAGCTCTTTCTCAACCTCTTTCCTCTCCTCCTCGTCGGTTGTGGAATTGAGTCTGGCCTTTATTAGATCAATTGTAAGCTTCTGATCCTCATTTGCAGTAATAACAGCGTTCTGAACCCAATAATTGGCAAGAGACCTGTCTACATCAGCCTCATATACAACCTCTTCATAGATAGCGTTTAGAATATTCTCCGATTTATCACGAACCTCTTTTAGCGCCCGTCTAATGTGGTTAATACTAAGCTTTGTGTAATCCAGTTTTTCATGCCGCATCTGACCCCCTAGTCTATGTGACACCAGATAGAATGGGAAAAGTCTTTTGATAACCTTCCCAGGGATACTTATTGCATTCCCATCAGGGCCTATACCCTTTGGCATAACACCTTGAATCGCCAGCCTAGCGATCTCAGGACGCACGATCTCTTTAGGCGGTAAAAATCCGTATCTCATCAGTTCTCTTATTCCTGTCCCTGAGATACCGACTCTGAACTCCTCACCATGCTTGCAGGTCTCATCTGTTACCGTGTGACCGCATCTGGCGCAGTAATAGACTTCTCTAAAGAATATCGGATGAATCCCGAGCTCTTCCTCAGTGTAGTCGACGAAGGCCGAATGTGCTTCGTACTTACCAAAGTAGTCGCCGACACCGGCGTAGTCTCTGCCGATGGCCACTGCGGTTGCACCGTAGTTTCTTGAGATGATAGCATGCAAGACAGCCTCTCTCGGGCCAGCGAAAATATAGGTGATCTTGGCTGGGACTAGGAGGACCTTATGCTTTGGATAATAGTTTTTAAAAAGCACCTCATAGCATGCGACCCGGTATTCTGAGGCAATCTGTTCGGCTTTTGCCATGTTGACCAATGGGACAGCCATAAGCATGTCGTAGTGTTCCATGAGATTGCGCTGGATATGCTCATGTCCCCTGTGCACGGGGTTTGCACCTGTCCAAAACGCCACTACACTTTTGGCCTTCTCCTTCTTTATTATCTTCTTTGACTCCTCGGGGCTGATGCGAAGGGATTCAAAAGCACCCCAATCAGGTCTTTTAAATAGTGTTAGTTCTCCGGATAGAGACACATCTCCCATGCGGTCGTATACTTTCTTTACGCCTGGGTGGTGTTCATCGGTAGTTCCGAAGATCTTTTTTGCCCTCTCCTTCTTGTTGTACTTCCATTTTTCCTCGATAGTCAATGTTGCCACTGGCTCTCGAAGAGTATTGATCAAGGTCGCGGTGTCCCCTTCTTTTATCTTTGTTTTCACGGTTTCAGCGTTTCGTTTTCCTGCTGGAGCAAATGAGAGAACCACTGGGAAGGGTGAACCGTCTGAGAGTCTGCCTGATTCAAGAACAGAGTGATAATCATCCTCGGTCATAAAGCCATGGAGTGGAGATAATGCACCTATTGCGATCATCTCGGATGTGATCCATGCTTCCTCATCGATCATTAAAGTTGTGGAGGGATCTTTTTCTGATTCTTTTAGTTTTTCAGCTTTTCTCCCATCAACTATTCTTGCGTTATTTCCCATGCTATAACCACCGTTTTTTTTATGCCTTCTCCCTTAATTGTTTTTATTTTTTGTTTTTCATTTTTCGAATGTTTTTCCCAATCTCTTTTATTGTATGGCTTTTTGATTTAAGTTTATTCATCTGTACTCGGCCTTTGACGTCCCACCATTCTTTTGGGTGTGCTTTGTTTTTTTCTGTCACTGGGTTAAGGCCTATCTTTTCGGCCGCTTTTTTAATGTCCTTTGTTGTTGGCTCTTTAACCGCGAACTTTTTAGGTACCTTTCTCCCTTCTTTTCTGGATTTTTCAAGGTCAAGGTTTATGGGCCATATGATGATTTTATCTGTCATGGTGTTTCTCCAGTGCGTCTAGTGTTGCTTTGACAGTATATTCTTTTGGCATTGTATCAACTTTGATCCCATATTCTTCTAGTGTCTTGGCGGTTATAGGGCCTATGGCGCATATTTTAGCGCCGCTTTTTGTGACTGTTTTAGAGTCTACTTCTTCAAGGAGGTTTTTGGCTGCTTGGCTGCTTGTGAATATTATAGCGTCTATCTGTTTTTTCTCAAGTTCTTGTGAAAGTTTCTGCATCTTGTCCTTATTCTCAGGGGCTTTGGTGTCGTATAGGTGTATGTTTGTGACATTTGCTGTGGCTTTTAGCTTGTCTACTAATACTTCTCTTCCTATGGATGCTCTGGCTATCAGGATGTTTTTGTCTTTGATGTCTTGTTTTAATAGCTCGTCGGCAAGATTCTCAGCCCTGTACTCTGTTGGCATAAGGGCGACAGCGATGCCTCTTTGGTCCAGTAGCTCTTTTGTCTTCGGGCCTATCACCGCTATCCTGGTTTTTTTAAGAGCGTCGCCGAAATAGTCAAGCATTATAGCTGCGCCTGAGGCGCTGGTGAGGATTAGCCAGGCATATGATTCCAGAGAACCAATGGCTGCTTTCACCTCGTTTTTTGGTCTGGGCACTATCTCAATGGATGGGATAATAAGGGCCTCCCATCCCCGATCCTCGATAAGCCTTATAGTATCCTTGGACCTCTCCCTCGGCCTAGTAATAGCGATCCTCAAAGGATTCACCTAAAAGATGACAGTAGCGATTTTGACAAGGATTATGAAAACACATACGTAGGCCACATGCTCTGGTTTGAGCTTTAACCCTTTTCCCTCTTCGTCCATGTATCGTATCAGACCAGCCGCAGAGGCGGGCATTGAGACTTTTTGCTTCTTTCTCTTGACCATTCTTCATCTCCCCCTATATATGGGGCTTGATCCTCTCGTCTATGGTGGATTTTGGCACAGCACCTATTATCGTGTCGACGTGTTTTCCGTCTTTGAAGAGCATCAGTGTGGGAATGCTCATTATTCTAAATGCAGCTGATGTGTTCGGGTTTTCATCTGTGTTTAGTTTTGCGCAGACAAGCTTTCCAGCGTTTTCTTTTGCGACTGCTTCTATGGTGGGCGCTACCATCTTACAGGGATGGCACCATACGGCCCAGAAGTCAACTAGGACGAGGGGATATTTTTTTATGACTTCTGCAAATGTTTCATCTGTTACGGTTATCGGATGATCCGGCGCATTTTCTTCTGTCATGTGTAACACTTCTCCTTCAGTATGAGTGGGGTACTGTTGGATATATATTTTTGGTGGATTTAGTGAATTATCTTCTTTTTTTAACGATGATCTTCTATATTGTGTCCTCCGGCGAGGATGTAGTGGCTGCTCTTGTCGCTTTTGTTTTCTATGTAGCAGATGTCGTCTTCTTTAAGATGTATTGCTTCTCCTTCGCCAATGGTGAGGGTCTTGTTTTGGCTGCTTAGTTCTACGTCTCCTTTGATGATGCAGAGTATCTCTTCGTGGCCTTTTCCTGGGTGGAGTTTTCTATCTTTTGTTCCTGCTTCTAGGACTCCGTATATCATGTATACTGCATGTGTCTGGAGGTCTTTTAGGCCTAGGACGTATTCTTTTTCTTCTTCGTTTTCTGCTAGGGTTTTTAAGTTGAATGTCTGCATATTCGATTTCTCCTTTTCATTGCCATTTAGAGGAAGGCGATATAAAGGTTATCGCCTTAATGATTTGGATATGGGGCCTGTTGGCAGTGTTAATACTACGCTTCTGAATTTGATAAGGGCAGAGCCGGTTGACAGTTTTTGTCTCCTTGATGTGGGCTGTGGTTCTGGTGCTTTGTCTTTTGCTTTAGCTCCGGGTTCAAAGCATGTTATTGGTATAGATATCTTAGCGGATCGTATTGATGAGGCTCGGGGATATGCGGTTGCCAATGGTATCGGGAATGTGAGTTTTTATGTGGGTGATGCGTATATCACTGATTACCAGAGTCTGGGCAGTATTGACATGGTTGTCTCTCATCTTTGCATGTCTGATGAGATTGTCCATAGGAGCTATGAGGCTTTGGATGAGGGCTGTCCTTTTGCTTTCGCCTGTTTTCATTCTGAGAATCTAAAAGAGCTTGGTAGGAGGTCTCGGTTTTCTTATTCTGAGTCGGGGATGAGGCGGCTTCTTTTAGATGTTGGTTTTAAGGTTGAGTATCTTGAGGTGGAGACAGAGATGGTCGAGTTTGGTTCAAAGAGGGAGGCTTTGGATTATTTTGATGATTTTGCTAAAGCTCGGTTGCGTGGTGATGGTCGTTGGGGTGCTTTCTTGTCTTATCTTACTGTGGGTGGTAGGAGTGTTACAAGGTCTAGGCTTGTGGTTAAGGCGAGGAGATAGTGGCGTTTTTCTCTGTTTTGGGCCTATTTTTCTGGATAATTAAGCTTTTTGTATATATTTGTAAATAAAATATATGCATAATATATATATCATTTTGTGGCTACTAATCATATTAGGTGGTAGACATGGGATATCTTCGCACGAAAAAACTCGCCATCCTTGAAATCTTCAATAAAACCAAGACCAGCTATTTGGAGGGCAGCACCCTACTTACTGAGCTTGAGAAACGGGGCTTTAAAATGAACAAGAGGCAGCTTAGCCTTTTCATTTATCATAACATGGATATAGAGTATCTTAAGGCATCACGAGATTCGGAGGGAACGATACTCGGTTGGAATCTCATCACATTTGTTTGAAATAGGTTTTCTATATTATCCCTTAGCCCTAGGTGGCAGTCATAGGATGGGGGGTAAAATGGGATCAGTGAAAAAGGAATGACAGATTCAAGATGTGTTGTCTGTGGAACGCAGGTCATCTATGGAGAGATCTGTAAGGCGTGTGAGGAGGGGACTCTTAGAGCTGTGAAGGAGAGGGCACGGATCCTCTCGACGGTTGCTACTGTCTTTTTACTTCTTGTGGTTTTTGCGGCTTGGAGTGTCTATGGACCTGTTGTTATGGAGATGGATGTATCTATCTTAGAGAATCTTCCTTTTAGCGTTGAGGTCTCTTTTGAGATCTTGAGGTCCCCTGGTTTGTTTACGTGGATGTTAGTAGGTCTTCTTTTGGTCTTTTTCGCCGTCCTTTATGAGATGTTCTTTAAGAGGATATTTTTAAGTGGTTTTAAGAGCTATCTGTCGTGAAGGGTTATCAATGTTAATTATGGGATATTAATCTATGCCAACGATTGAAATAACCCTTTTATCGTTAGAATCATTGTTATTGGTAGCGACTCTTATCCTCCTAGTTTTTAGTATAAAAGAGGGGAGATCTAGGGATGAGCTGCTAAAGAAGATAGGCATGACCACGAAGATCCTTTCAAGGGAGGATTATTTTACCACCGTCATCAGCGCGTTTCAAGAGGCTGAAAAGGATGTCTTTGGCTGCATCACCGGCAGTGCTCCAACTAGCGGGGATAGTAAGCATATTGAAGACATTGTACAGCAGATAGAGCGGCTTACAAAGGAGGGTGTAAAGGTCAGTTTCATGCTCCCGAAGTTTCCGGATAGGCTTGGTATTGGACACCGGTATACGAAGGCGGGTGCTGAGGTTAGATATGCTAACTGTCTCTTCTTGAACGATCACCGCTCCATGATAGTTGATAGTAAACTTGTCATTGTCGGTGTCCCAGACTCTGTTGGTGAGGTGGAGCCCACGAAGAAGGGGTTTAGAATCCCCTCTGAAGGTCTTGCGAGGATCTTAAAGGACCACTATGTGGGCTGCTGGAATCATAATATCTCCTATGGGGGGTACCTTAAAGAGGTGTTGGAGCAAACCGGGGGGTCTGTGGAGCTTCTGGCAACGGAGCTTGAGATAGATGTTGCAGAGATATCTGGTGTTTTGAAAAAGACACTGATTGATCCTACCTAGAGTTTTGAAACTTTGGTTAGTCCTGATTTTCTTTTACTTGTATTTTTGTCTTGATAGTGGGTTAAACGTTATATATCCGGTTAGAGGTTAATCCTCTTTTTAGCAATGGATAATTAGAGTCTAATTTTGGTTGGTGTTATATTATGGCTGATAATCAGGGTTCAAAACCTAAGGTTGTGAACATGGTGGCCTCAGGGAGCTTCCCCAAGGCCCTGGATATCGTGGATTTATATTCAACGTTGGATGTTGCGAAGAAAGAGTATGAGCCCGAGACCTATCCGGCTCTTTTGGTCAAGGTCAACATCGGGCATAAGAATATTCATGTAAGCCTTTATGGGAACGGGAAGTACATCATAGCCGGCGCGAACACTGAAAAAGAGATGATGGACGCCTATAACGAGATCTACAAGAAGCTGCAGGAAGCCGGCGCATTATAAAGATTTCTGCGGGGGTAACCAAGTCTGGCCAAAGGTGCTAGGTTCAGGGCCTAGTCTCGTAGGAGTTCGAGGGTTCGAATCCCTTCCCCCGCACTAACTGTTTTTTTGTTTTTTACTAAAACCGAGATTGCTACGAGACTTAATAATTATAGAATAAGTAAATTTGTATGAAGCTTACTTTTGGGCAAGATAAAGTATATTAAGTATAACTCAGAGTTTTATTTGCCCATGAGGGGAGTAAAATGCTTTTTTTATTTGTTCTCATGGGCTGTCCCCTCCCCAAATATCCCTCATGATAAATGTCTCACAAGCTGTCCAAATACAAATGAGATTTTTTTATATTTAAAACTTACTTGAAAGTAAGACAAATTATATTAACAATTTTTAACATAGTTATTTACATAAAATATTAGCGGGAGTGAGTAAATGGGGGAAAAGGCTAAAAGAAAGAGAGTTATGCTTACAATCGACAGGGAGTTATTTGAGGTAATCAAGAATCTAGAAGGGCATGGGGACAAAATGGCTGAAAAATGCCTGAACATGATACGGTGCTACCTGAGTGAACATAGATTTTTAGATGGCGAAAAAAGTTAAACATACCTAAAAGTGGAGTTGTATTATAGGATAACTAAAGTTGGTTGAAAAATAAAAATATCTTTTTTTTAGTCCCCACTTGAGATAATCACATTACAGTATTCGCACTTGGTATTATCGCCAGCTTTTAGTTTGTAGAAGTTTAATTCTGAAAGTTCTGCTCCACAGTTAGGGCATTTCCGGGTATCTTCATTTTTTTGAGGTTTTGTAGAATCTTTAGGGGGTGTGGATTTTTGTGGCGGTGCATTTCTCATCATTGGCCCCCCCATACCCCCCATATTCCCCATATTTTTCCATGGTTTCTTAATAATCATAAATAATATACAAAAAAGGATTGGAAAAATAATAAATTCGTTCATAGTAGTGAATGAAAAGTTATATTATTTAAAACCTTTGAAATGAGAGCTGAATAGACCTAAAAAGTAATATCCCAAGAATCATTTCTAATATGGCCGTCTTCCTCTCCGATCCCTAGGAGAAAACCTCCGCTTTCCCCCCCTCTTCTTATTTGACCAAGCACGACTTTTACCCCGAAGCCTCAGATCCAAAGCTGCATACGATCCCGGATTAAAACCAGCAACATCAGCAAACTCAACAGGACCCAACATCCGCTCAAGATTCCTCATATCCTTATGCCCAGAGGGACTCAACAACGTAATAGCACGACCCTTCTTCCCCATACGAGCCGTCCGCCCTATACGATGAGTATAATCCTCAGGATCAATGGGGACGTCATAGTTAATCACATGAGACACATCCGAGATATCAAGACCCCTAGAGGCAACATCTGTCGCGCAGAGAATCTTAAACTCCTTACGATAAAAACTCTTAATAACACGCTCCCTCCGCGACTGCTTCATATCACCATGAATCGCTTTAGCCTCATATCCCACATTTTTTTTCAGGTTCTCAGCGATAATATCAGTAAACCTCCGAGTGTTACAGAAAATCATAGCAGACTGAGGCGCCTCCGAGGCAAGAAGAAAACAAAGCATCTGAAACTTCTCCTTATCAGGCACATGAACAAAGAACTCATCAATATCCGGAGCCTCCACCTCAGTTGAGATCTCCACATATTCTGGGTCTTTCATGTAGTGTCTGCTCAACTGCCGAATAGGCGGGGGGATAGTGGCACTAAAAAGCATAGTCTGTCTATCAGTCGGGGTGCCCCTGATGATCTTTCGGATATCATCAATAAAACCCATATTAAGCATCCTATCAGCCTCGTCAAGAACCAGAATCTCAATCTGCCGCAAACTAATGCTTCTACGCCTAAGATGGTCAAGAAGCCTGCCAGGTGTAGCAACAATCACATCAGCCCGGCCAACATGCTTAAGCTGCATATTTATCGATTGGCCACCATAAACAGGCACAATCTTAAGACCGCTATTCCGAGCCATGGCTCTAATGTCCCCGGTTATCTGAAGACAAAGCTCCCTGGTTGGAGCAACTATCAAACTCTTAAGTCCACCACCACCCTCTTTTATCCGCTCAATTATCGGTATACTAAAGGCGGCAGTCTTCCCAGAACCCGTGCATGACTGACCAACAATATCCCGCCCCGAAAGTGCAAGAGGAAGAACCGCTTCTTGGATAGCTGTAGGCTCTTTAAAACCAAGAGCATATACTGCATCAAGGGTTCTTCTATCTAGATTAAATTCACTAAATTTCATCTTAAACTCCCTAAAAACGTGTTATCAACAGAAAAAAAGAGTCAAACTATTTTTTTCAACACCATAGAACCACTTAACATAAAGAAACATTCCTATCCTACCAAAGCTTTTTTATAACACACAAAACCATCCAAAACCACGGTGAAAACCTATGCTTAAATTCGGATTGGAATTCGTAGCCATAGAAAGCCCAAAAAAGATAGCAAAATATGCAAAACTCGCAGAGGATCTTGACTTCGACTACCTATGGATAACAGACCACTACAACAACAGAAGTGTATACTCCACCCTCGCAGTAGTCGCCATGAAAACCAATAGGATAAAACTAGGAACCGGAGTCACAAACCCATACACAAGAAACATAGCAATCACAGCAGCAGAGATAGCAACAATAAACGAGATCTCAGACGGAAGAGCAATACTTGGAATAGGAGCAGGAGACAAAGCAACATTCGACAGTCTAAACATAGAATGGAAAAAACCCCTCGCCACTATAAGAGAAAGCGTAGAGATAGTAAGACAGCTATGCGACGGCAAACAAGTCCAACACGACGGAAAAGCACTCAAGATGAGCGGAAAACTCAACTTCAAAACCGGAGAAGGGATAAAGATCTACATAGGAGCACAAGGACCCAAGATGCTAGAACTAGCAGGAAAAATAGCAGACGGAGTGCTCATAAACGCATCACACCCAGATGACGTAAAATACGCCATATCAAAGATAAACAACCCCCAAATAGAGATAGGAAGCTACGCCAGCGTATCAGTAGATGAGGATAGAGAAAAAGCAAAACAAAGCGCAACAATAGTAGTCGCATTCATAGCAAGCGGGACAAACACAACAATACTAGAAAAACACGGCATAGACCAAGAGAAAACAAAGGCAATAGGACAAAGCCTCACAAAGGCAGACTTCAAAGGAGCCATGAGCCAAGTAGATGATGATATGATGGAGGCATTCTGCATAGCAGGCACACCCGACGAGGTAAAAGAGAAGATAGCAACACTAGAAAAGATAGGCATAACACAGATGATATGCGGATCACCACTTGGACCAGACAAAGAAAAATCCATAGGCACACTCGCAAAGATCAAAAAAGAACTAGCTGGATACTAAAAAAAATGAAGCCACAGAAAGTGCTCTTCCTATGCTCAGGCAACGCATGCAGAAGCCCCATGGCAGAAGCACTCTTTAAAAAACTAATAAACGAAACAGGCCAAGGAGACGGTGTCAAGATAAGATCAGCAGGGACAAGCATATACTTCAAAACAGCCACAAAAGAGGCCATCGAGGCCATGAAACAAGAAGGACTGGACATAACATCCCACAGATCAACACAGATAACACAAGAACTCACAGACTGGGCAGATCTAATCGTTGCAATGGAACAAAAACACAGAGAGAGGATAATAGATTGGTTCAACACAGAGGACGAAAAAATAGAGGTCTTCAACATACCAGATCCCTACGGATACCCGCTAGAAGAATACCAAAGATGCGTCGATGAGATAAAAGAAAAACTCCACGACCTTATCTGGAGAAAATACGAAAACGCATAAGAAAAGCCCCTCTTACTATCTCCTCTTTTTAATCGAAAGTTATATTATCACCAAAAACGATCAAATAGGAACGGAGAATGTGAAGAATGCTAAATGAGAAAATGGAAGAATCACTAAACAGCCAGCTCAACTTCGAGATCTACTCATCCTACATATACTTCTCAATGTCCGCATACTTTAACAGCATCAACCTCCCAGGATTCGCAAGCTGGATGCAAGCACAAACACAGGAAGAACTGGTTCATACAATGAAGCTCTACAACTACATCAACGAAAAAGGTGGCAGAATCAAACTCATACAAATCGACAAACCACCAGAAGAATGGGCATCACCCCTGGCAGCTTTCGAACACGCACTAAGCCATGAAAAGATAGTCACAGGACGCATCAATGACCTGGTAAAACTAGCCGATGACCTCAAGGACCAAGACACCCATAACGCCCTACAATGGTTTGTCAAAGAACAAGTAGAAGAAGAGGAATCAGTAGGCAAAGTGGTGCAGAAACTAAAACAAAAGGGAGACACATCAGACGGGATGGATACGTTAGACCAAGAGCTCGGGACACGAGGATCAGCCTAATCTTGTCTTTGTTTCTTTATTCATCCTCAGGGGATCTTACAAAAATCAGGATTAGTCCGGCAATCACTTCTCATATCCATAAAAGACTTGATGGGACCCCTATAATATGGTTAAGAAAACATAGGAAAACTCTATATTTAGATTATTCTTGATAGAATCCCTAATGACCTATGCTATAATACCTGTCAACAAACTCTCCAAGGCAAAGACAAGACTCATCGGAGCACTTGCCAAAGAAAAGAGAGGAGAACTCATACTACACATGCTAGATGACGTGCTAAAAGCACTAGATGAAACCCAGTGTCAAACCATAGTCATAAGCTCAGACAACCTAAAAGACAACATGCCCCGGGACATCATATTCCTAGACGAAGGCGACAGAAGAAAAGGACTAAACCGCGCAGTAAAATACGCAAACCAATACGCCATAAAAAAAGGGGCAAAAGCAACACTCTTCATACCAGCAGACACACCCCTCATAAAAAAAAGACACATAGAGGATATCCTAAAACTAGGAGAAAAACATCCACTCATCATATCACCCGCAAGACACGGAGGAACAGCGATACTATACAGAAAACCACCCGACATAATAAGAGAAAGATTCACCAAAACAAGCTACACCGACTACCAAAAAGAAGCAGAAGCAAAAGGCCTTGAACTCACAGCCTATAACTCATACAGCCTATCACTTGACATAGACAAAGAAGAGGACATCAAAGAATTCATGATACACGGAAAAGGCACAGCAACATATGATTACCTAAAAGATCTGGGCTGGTAGAGGATCACCCCCCGGATGCTCGAAACCACAAATAATTTATACTCACCTGATGAACCCACCAGTATGATAACAAGAGACGATGTCTCCAAGGTCCTTGAAGACTACAACAAAGACGAGATCACAATAGGGGTAATAGGAAGCCACAGCGCCCTTGAGATAGGACACGGCGTCAAACAAGAGGGACTAAAAAGCGTAGTAATATGCCAAAAAGGAAGAGAAACAGTCTACACAAAATACTACAAAAACCTATTCAATGAAGCCCTAGTCCTCGACAATTTCAAAGACATGGCAACAGAGGAAAACCAGGAAAAGCTAAGAGAACTTAACACCCTATTCGTCCCCAGCAGATCCTTTAGTGTCTACGTAGGATATGACACCATAGAAAACGACTTCCTCATACCAATGCTCGGCAACCGCTCCATGCTAAGAATGGAGGAGAGAAACGAGGAAAAAAACCAATACGACCTACTAAGGGCAGCAGGGATAAAGATGCCAAAAACCTACAACACACCAGAGGAGATCGACAGACTTGTTATAGTCAAAGTACTGGAAAAAGACAGAAAACTAGAACGAGCATTCTTCTACGCCTCCACACCCAAAGAGTTTGAGGAAAGAGCAAACGAGCGACTTGAAAAAGACATAATAGACGAGAAAGACCTAAAGGAGGCAGTCATCGAAGAATACGTACTAGGCGCCAAATTCAACGCCAACTACTTCTGGTCACCCCTAACAGACGAGCTAGACCTCCTAGGCTTTGACAGAAGGATACAGACAGACCTTGACGGCATACTCGACCTACCAGCAGACGAACAGCTGGAGCTTAAAATCCCGACACAGAACATAGAGATAGGGCATATGGGCGCCACCATGCGTGAATCACAGATCGAAAATATCTTCAAAACAGGAGAAGCCTTTGTAGAAGCATGCAAAAAAGAGGCGCCACCAGGCATGATAGGCCTATTCGCCCTACAAGGCGCAGTAGACAAGAACCTAGACTTCTATGTCTTCGACCTCAGTCCCAGAATCCCCGGATGCCCATGCGTAGAGTCAACCTCGCCTTATATGAAATACAAATACGGCAAAGAAGTAGGCCCCGGAAGAAGAGTCGCCATGGAGACAATAAATGCTCTAAAAGCAGATAGGCTTGAAGACATCACAACCTAAATATTATTCTAAAAAAAGGGGGATACGGCAAGATGATCAAAAAAGAAGAAACTCAGAGTATATTTGAAGAATACAACAGAGACAAGATAACAATAGCAACCCTGGGCAGCCACAGCGCCCTACAGATACTAAAAGGGGCAAAAGAAGAAGGCTTTAGATCACTTGCCATATGCAAGAATGAGCAGAAAATAATCTACGAACGCTTCAAAGTAGCAGACGAGATCATCACAATAAACGACTACAAAGACATCCTAACGGAAGAAAACCAGCAGAAACTTAGAGAAAAAAACTGCGTACTGGTCCCACACGGATCACTTATCGCCTATGTCGGTGTTGACAACATAGAAGAAAAGCTAAGACTACCTCTTTTGGGAAACAGGGGCATACTGCGATGGGAATCAGACAGAACCATGGAAAGGCAGTGGCTTGAGGATGCAGACATAAAACTACCCAAAGAATTCAAAGACCCCCACGATATCGAGAGACTGTCTATTGTAAAATTCCCGGGCGCAAGAGGCGGCAAAAACTACTTCCTAGTCAACGACCATGAATCTTTCAAAAGAAAAGCAACAGAGTTTGTAAAAAGAAAGAAGATAACAGAAGAAGACGTAGAAAACGCAACCATACAGGAGTACATCTCCGGCGTAAACATGTACCTATCCTACTTCTACTCACCACTAAAAGACGAGGTTGAACTATTCTGCATCGACAAAAGATACGAATCCAACATAGACGGACTAACAAGGATACCTGCCAACGACCAAAAAGAGGTCTACGAAGACCCCCGGTTCGAAGCAAGCTACGTTGTTGTGGGTAACTTCCCAATAGTCGCAAGAGAATCCCTATTAACACAGGTGTTTGAGATGGGCGACAGGATAGTTGAATCATCCAAAAAGATAGCCCCACCCGGCATTGTCGGCGCCTTCTGCCTGGAGACAATGATAAACGACGACCTAGAATTCATCGCATTCGAGATATCCGCCAGAATAGTCGCAGGGACCAACCCATTTACAAACGGCTCACCATACAGCTACCTCCTATACGGAGAAAACATGGGCATGGGCAGAAGAATAGCCAGAGAATTAAAAAATGCGCTTGACCAGGATGAGGTGGCAAAGATTATAACTTGAGGGGAACCTTTTCGGCCTTTCTATTCATTATTGTAACCCGTGAATATCTCGATTTGCGTGTTGAAGAGGGATTAATCGGATACCGCTCAAAAATGCGCTTCCCAATATTGTAACCCGAAACCATCATCGGGAATATCAATATCGTGATGGGCCAAGTCTCTTTTAAAAGTATCAAGAATGTCTGCTTGTCCAATACCAGTATAAACAATGAGGTAAAGATCCATACGATGCCAAATCCCATCAGGAAAACAGCTTGGCTCATAGCCTTTACTGCCTGGGCAAAATCTAATGCTATCTTTTGATCCAAATTCTTTGTCTCCTTCAGCTAAATGAAGGGACAAATAAGAGCTGGACCATCTACATCAGACGGCCCAATATCTTCTCGGGATTACTCTCGAGATCCACCTCTAATTTATCCTTAACTATTCTAACATTTCAGCAAAAGAAAGATAAATATGTTTTTTAGGAATATTTTTCAATAAAATCTGGATTAGTTGGAATATTTTTCAATAAATTTAAATACTCAAATGGATTATGTCTCTACATCAAGAGGTGAAAGAGGATGGAAGTGGTCAATGTTGAAGAAAATAGGAGAAGCGATAAATACGAGTCATACTTTTTGAATATAATACTTCTCGCATCCCTCCTACTGACTGTGGTTTTTGTGTTTGTAACTGTCTTTTTGGTAAAGGTCTTTGCCAAAGTTGGGTAGTATTAGAGAGTTCAAATAGACTTTACATCTTGAAGTCCTAATTTTAGATGAAAATAAGATATCTCTGATTTTTTAATGAAACTTGAACTCTTGATTGTATTGAAAAAAACATAGAGCAGGGCAGGCATAACCAGGAATATTAGAGGTGGATCTCTAAAACCAGTAAAGCCTACCCTATAAAAGATTGGATGGTCATAACTAATAAATATTGTGCTTTTTATGCTAGCTATGCTAACAAATCAGGACATATCAATAGAAACCATGCCAAATTTCGAGGATTAAAATAAAACTTTTAAGCGAAACTAAAAAACAATTGGAAGCCTTAAATTACTTGATAGCTTTGCAGAAAACATATTCCAATATCCTTAGTGTCGGTATTAGAAAAACTATCAAATAATAGACCCAATATGATATTTTCAATGACCCCATATAATGATATAGTTTGTCACTTATGGATATTACTCCATATTCATAAAAAAGTTTAAATGTAAAAAAGAAATATTGTCCTCTGATAACTATCTGATTTGTTTCTTTTTGTGGTGGAAGAACCATGGTAAATGATGTATTAATAGCAATTAAAGAAGCTGAAAGAAGGGCAGAAGAACTGATATCAAAATCAAGCGACGACTCAGAGAAAATAACAGAAGACGCAAATAAAAAAGCAGAAGAGATCATCACCTCATCAAAAGAGGAAGCAAATAAAAAAGCGATGGAACTCCTGAAAAAGTCGAAAGAGAAAGGGGAGAAGGAGGCAGAAACGATTACAAAAGAGGGGAGGATAAAGGCCGAAAATATCAAAAAAGATACCCAAAAAAATTTGAATAAAGCGGCTGAAATTATTTTAAGCTCGATTTTGGGAGAGTAGGCATGTTTTTTCCGGCAAGGATGAGTAAGATAACAGCGGTAGTTCTTGATGAATATAAAGAAGTCCTGATAGAGGAATTGCATGAGCTTGGAGCAGTAGAGATAAGGAATGTTACTCCCAAAACAGAAGGGGGGACGCCCCTAATGTCTAATGCCAAAGCCGATGAAAAAGTAAGACAGATCTCACCACTATTGACACGAACAACAAGACTAGCGGAAATCCTTGATCATTTCAAAAGAGTTGAGAAAAAATCGTTAATCAAAACCATATTAGAACCACCCAAAGAAGAATCTCCAGTTATAATAACACAAGATTATGAAAAACTAGTATCCGAAGCTACCAAAATACTGGACAGCACAGAAAAAAAAGTAAAAGAACTGGAAGATTCCCTCTCTTCAATAGAAAATGAAGCAGAAGAATCCACCACATCTATCGAAATCCTTCAAAAATTGAAAGGCCTTGATTTTGATCTAAGCTACCTTGGAGAATCTTCATATCTATTCGTTACAAGTGGGGAGGTCCCAAATGAAGGCTTAAAGGAGTTAAGGACAAAGATCGAACCCCATAATTCAATTCTGGTCTCTTATGAGATCGATGATAGAAGCATAATCATTGTTGCAGGATTAAAAGAGGATAAAAATAACGCCTATGAGATACTCAGAAAACAGGGATATGAGGAATTCGACTTACCCTCATTAGAAGGAAAGCCTCAAGATGCTTTAAACATGCTTCAGGAAAAGATGGAAGAACTCAATGGCAAAAAAGAAAAATGTCTAGATGAATTAGCAGACTTAACAGACAAACATCTTGAAGAACTCCAAATAATAAAAGAGCGGTTGAGAATTGAAGAGGAGCGGGCACATATCTCAAGCAGATTCGGTAAGACAGAAAGGACGTTTGTTCTCGAAGGATTTGTGCCGAAAAAAAGGTTAAATACGACTTTAACTCTTTTAAAAGAGAAGACAAAAGGCTACGCCCACTTAAACGCCGAAGATCCCGTGGAAGATGAAAAAGAGATCCCTATACTCCTGGATAACCCAGGCGTTTTCGGGGCGTTTGAGGTAATAACCGAAACCTATTCCATGCCGAAATATTCTGAGGTAGATCCGACATTTTTTATCGCCATATGGATGCCATTGTTCTTCGGCATATGTCTAACAGACGCCGCCTATGGAGTAATGTTATTCGCAGTTTCTTGGTTCATTTATAAGCGTGCCTCTGGAGCAATAAAAAGCATCGGCATTATCCTCTTGCTTTCTTCAATCCCCACTATCATTCTAGGCCTAATGTTTGGCAGCGTATTTGGGGATTTCTTCCAGACCTATTTTGGAATTAAATTCGGCGTATTTGACCCTCTCCAAAAGGCTGTTGTTGCACTGATCCTTGCATTTATAATAGGCGCTATTCATATTAACCTTGGTATCCTTATCGGGATAAGGAGAAAACTAGCAGAAAAAGACATGACCGGCTTGATTAATAAGCAACTCTGGAAAGTAAGTTTTGAAATAGGTATTTTATTCTTCGTATTATTGATGATGGGCTACTCCCCGATATTCTACCAACTTGGATTAATATTCATAGGAATAGGGACCCTTATAGTATTCAAATCCGCAGGTCCATTAGGGTTAATGGACATAACAGCCTTTATAGGGGCAGACATGTCTTATGCTAGGTTACTTGCCTTGGCGTTGGCAACTTCTTCCATTGCAATGACCGTAAATCTCATGAGCAAGCTCATTTGGAACATAAAAATCTTTAGCATAAGTGTGGGCATACCTTTTGCGATTCTGTTATTGATAGGGGGCCATCTCTTTAATTTTTTAATAAATGCATTCGGTGCTTTTATACACTCAATGCGTTTGCACTACCTTGAATTTTACGGAATGTTCTATGAAGGCGATGGAAAGAAATTCTCGCCTTTTGACTCTAAAAGAAGATTGACAAAAATCGAAAGGAGGTGAATCAATGGCAGATATTAGCGTAGGTTTAAGAGCAATTGGCGCTGGACTCGCAATTGGCTTAGGAGCAGCGGGCTCTGGATTGGGCCAAGGGAATGCTGCAGCAGCAGGTCAGGGTGCAGTAGCTGAGAATCCAGACCTCTTTGGTAAGGCCGTCGTTTTGACAGCAATGCCGGAGACACAGGCCATCTATAGCCTTATTGTGGCTATATTGATAATAGTGCTATTGTGAAATAGACTAAAACGGAAGGTAGACCATGGAAGGATCAACTAAAGCGCCTTCCGTGCAAGTCCAGAACATCATAGACAAGATAATGGATGACGCACAGAAGAAGGCCAAAGAAATAGAAGATAAAGCCAAGGAAGAGAAGAACTCAATCTTGGCTGAAGCAAAAGAAAAAGGTGAAAAGACCAAGACCGAAATCTTGGCCAACGCCGAAAAGAAGGCAAACGCCGAGAAGGATAGAATAGTAGCGGATGCTAGAGTCAGGGCTAGAAAAGCGACATTAAAGGCAGGAGAAGAGGTTATAGAAGAAGCATTCGTCAAAGCCATGCAGGAGATAGAAAAAGCCACAGCTACAAAAGGCTATCAGAAGACTTTGAAGAGACTGATCCAGGAATCCATCTCACTAGTTGGAAAAGGATGCGTAGAGCTCGTCTTAACTTCTCATGACAAGAAGCTTTTAAAAGCAGAGGATCTGGAAGGAATGGGGGATGTAAGGATTTCGAGCGACGAACTGCCTGGCATGGGCGGCGTTATAGTCAGGACAGTAGATGGAACAGTGGAGATCGATAACACAATAGAAACGCGCATGCAAAGAGGGAAATCCGATCTAAGAAAGAAGGTCGCAGCAGTCCTGTTCGCGGAAGGAGGATAAGATGACCTTTACCCAGGCTTTGGGCGAGACCATATTGAATTACAAATATTCATATTCGGTAGCTAGGGCCAGAGGCATGAGAAGGCACCTTTTAACAGACAAACAACTTGCAACTATAATCGACGCAAGAGACCTAGAAGGAAGCCTGGATATCCTAAACAACACAGCCTATGGGCCTATGCTGGCAGAGACATCCACAAAAGGGTTTGCAGAAATGGAACAGGCACTAAACAAGGATCTCATCGGCACACTGATGAAGATACACAGGTTTCTCCCAAACAAAGTTAATGAGGTCTTCTACTGGTATTTGGTAAAGTATGAGGCAACAAACTTAAAAACCATATTAAGAGGAGTATTTGCCAAAGCTCCAAAAGATGAGATAGTCAACAACCTCCTTCCAATAAGTCTGACTATAAAAAAGTCTGTATACGAGGATCTCGCAGGCATGTCAAACGTCGAAGAAATAGTATCCTTTTTGGACTCGACTGTATTTGGTCCTTCTTTGACGAAAGCCCTGCCTGAATATGAGAAAAGCGGCCTTTTACTGCCATTAGAAACTGCGCTGGACCGATTCGTGTATGAAAATCTTTGGAAAAAAGCTTTAAAGTTCAAGGGGATGGATGTCGAGTTTTTAAAGAAGGCCATCGGGGTCGAGATAGATATCCTAAATCTCAAGGTCCTGATAAGGTCAAAGGCCGAAGAAATAAAACCAGAGGAGACTTCAAAATACCTCATACCAAAAGGTTATGCATTAAGCATGAAGAAACTGGCTCCCTTGAACAAATTAGAAGAAGTCGATACCATCGTCAATGCTATGGAAAACACTGCTTACTCTAAACCACTAGAAGATGGGATCGAGAAATACAAGAAGACAGGAGAACTAAGCGCAGTCGAAAGAGCCTTGGACTCATACTATTCCAGTTTGGCATTTGAACTCCAGCAGGATCAGCCCCAGGCCATGGGCCCGATTTGGCGGTATACAATAGATAAAACGACAGAGATCCGAAACCTCATACTCATACTCAAATTAAAGATGGAGAACTTTACACCCGAGGAGATAAAAAGCCTCGTCTAAGGTGAAGAAAGATGAAGATATCTGTAGTCGCTGATCACACAACCGTCACAGGATTTAGACTGGCAGGTGTTAAAGACTGCCAAGAAGTCGAAAAACCCGAAGATGCAAAAGAGGTCTTAAAAGCCCTATCAAAAGAAGAAGACCAGGGCATGATAATAATAACAGAAGGAATAGCAGAAAAAATGAGGGATGAGATCGAAGCTATGACAGAGGGAAGAGTCACACCTATTGTCGTGGAGATACCAGACTCAAAAGGCCCCCTGCCAGACAAAGAAGACCTCATCAGAAAATTGGTCAAGCAGGCAGTGGGTATCGAGATAAAATACGAATGATTATTAGAGGTGAATGAAGTTGGCAGAAGGTGTAATATTTAAGATCGCAGGACCTGTTATCACAGCTAAAAATATGAAAGGCGCCCAGATGTACGAAGTGGTAAGGGTCGGTAAAGAAGAACTTATCGGCGAGATAATCGAGCTAGAGGAGGATAAAGCGATAATTCAAGTCTACGAGGAAACCGCAGGCATAAGCCCCGGTGAGAAGGTTATCGGGACAGGAGCACCGCTTTCCGTCGAATTAGCACCAGGTATACTCAGGATGATCTACGATGGAATCCAAAGACCCCTTGAGATGATCAAAAAAGAGGCAGGGGATTTCATCATCAGGGGATTGACGATCCCCTCTATTTCAAGAGAGACTAAATGGATATTCACACCCACTGCAAAGATCGGAGACACAGTTCAAGGTGGAGATGTCCTTGGAGAAGTCCAAGAGACAGATGTTATCCTGCACAAGATAATGGTACCCCCCAAAGTCAAAGGCGAAATCAAATCTATAGTAGCCAACGGAGAATATACAGTCGAAGATACAATCGCTGTTTTAAAAACATCTGAAGGCGATAAAGAGCTGGCAATGCTCCAGAAGTGGCCAGTCAGGGTTGGAAGACCATACCAGAAGAAGCAAGCCCCGGACATACCTCTTATAACCGGGCAGCGAATATTAGACACCTTCTTTCCCATTGCCAAGGGGGGCACAGCTGCCATACCCGGACCATTTGGCTCTGGAAAGACCGTTACGCAACATCAGCTTGCAAAGTGGGCTGATGCAGAGATTATTGTTTACGTTGGCTGTGGAGAACGTGGAAATGAGATGACAGAGGTCTTGGAGGAATTTCCGGCACTGGAAGATCCTAGGACCGGCAAGCCCTTGATGGAACGAACAGTTCTAATTGCCAACACATCTAACATGCCGGTTGCAGCAAGAGATGCTTCCATTTACACCGGTGCTACAATAGCAGAGTACTATAGGGACATGGGCTACAGCGTGGCCCTTATGGCTGACTCCACATCCCGATGGGCTGAGGCTATGAGAGAGATCTCAGGGAGACTTGAGGAGATGCCGGGTGAAGAAGGTTATCCCGCCTACTTAGCTTCAAGACTTGCCGATTTCTATGAAAGAGCAGGAAGAGTGATAATTCTGGGAACCGACGAGCGCGAGGGCTCACTTACCATGATTGGAGCAGTCTCCCCCCCCGGAGGCGACTTCTCGGAGCCAGTAACTCAAAACACTCTAAGGATAACAAAGGTCTTCTGGGCTTTAGACGCAGCATTAGCTGATAGGAGACACTTCCCAGCTATTAACTGGCTTAGATCCTATTCTTTATACGTGGACAGTATCGAGGGATGGTGGAGTGAAAAAGTATCCCCTGATTGGAGACATCTAAGAGGTAGGGCATTGGCCTTGTTGCAGAAAGAAGCTGAGCTCCAGGAGATCGTTCAGCTTGTGGGAGCAGACGCCCTCCCTGATAGGGAGAGAGCAGTACTGGAGGGTGCCAGAGTCATAAGAGAGGATTTCCTTCAGCAACACGCCTATCACGAGGTCGATACATACTGTAATGAAAATAAACAGTTCAAAATGCTTGAGGTTATGCTGAAGTTTTATGATGCATGTCTAGACGCTGTCAATGAGGGCCTGCCCGCAAAAGAGCTGGCAGAACTAGAGGTTTTAGACAACATTGCCAGGTTAAAATATGTTCCGAATGAAGAATTCGATGCCAAGGTCAAAGAGATTGAGAAAAAGATAGGCGATCAGATAAAGGCAGCACGCCAGGAAAAGGAGTAGAGGTGAAGAGCATGGAAGCATCCAAGATCAAAGAGTATACGTCAGTCACAGGGGTTGCAGGTCCATTGATGATAGTAGAGGGTGTAGAAGATGTAAGC
>SDBV01002227.1_pt1 | contig 29038 bp, 24 predicted proteins | sample 2277081 | NCBI WGS metagenome assembly SDBV01 (sample SAMN10402039, study PRJNA504765) | marine sediment metagenome | isolation source: marine sediment core GS10_PC15, 223 cmbsf | place: Arctic Ocean: Southern Knipovich Ridge | collected 2010
GTTGATCGGTGTTCTATATTCAAAAAAAATAGAAAGGAAGCAGAAGGCACCTTCCAATTTATTTAATAATTTATTGAGACTATCTGGCCATAGCCAACACCTCCCTGTAGGTTGCACGATTAATAACCAGTAACCCAATATTTAACAGGGCCACAATAGCAGCAGGTAGGATACCGGAAGGATCAAATGCCAGGTGAAATGCAACAATGCTGTAACTAATCGGCATCAGTAATACGAGAGTAAGCGATGTAAATCTATTTGTCAGTAAAGATAGTCCGACCGCAACCTCGATAATTGCAACAGTCGGTAATACGAACTTTAATGCCATTAATGCACCAAATGCCTGCATTACCTCATCCGCCATGTTTTGTGGAGGTAAAAATGGAATGAGTTTATTCAACCCAAAAACAAGTAATACGATTCCCGGAATAATTCTGACTGTGATTTTTAATTTGTTGTTCATAGTTGTTGATATTTTAGTTAATAAACATTTAATGTTGATACATATAATTGGGCAAAATTTTTAAGCTGCTTTCAGTTTCATATTTTCAAACTTTGAGATAACAGATTGAAGTTTTGCCATATCGCTTTCATTTTGAAGGCTTCCGGACTTGAATTGATCATAGAAATTACCAAGGCTGTATTGTCCGGTAATAATCGCGCCAGCGTAGGGAAGAAGCCTGCATAGAACATCCAAATTATTCTTTCCACCATTTTTGCCCGGAGATGTACTCAGCAGCATTACGGGTTTATCATTCAGATACCGCATATTAATCCTGCTGAGCCAGTCGGTGGCATTTTTAAATACAGCGGGCATTAATCCGTTATGTTCCGGAGATGAAATTACAAGTCCATCTGTTTCCAGGATTTTATTGTAAAATGACTTTACGGCTTTTGGAATTCCTTCTTCTTTCTCCAGATCAGGATCATACATTGGAAAATCAAGGTCTTTCATGCTCACAATTGTTGTGTTGGCATGTATTAATCCTGCTGTATATGCAGCAAGGGATTTGTTGATGGAGGAAGAACTATTGCTTCCTACCCAAATAAGTACATTTTTCATAATTTCATATTAATATATAAACATATAATGTATATACACGAAATAAATCAAAAAAAAGTTCAATCGCGTAATTTGTCAAGCAAGTTGCTCAACTGTTCTGCTTCGGTGTCGTTCAATCCCAGGATATCACGACTTTTCGAATTCATATTTTTATCCAGGTCTTTTAAAAGCCGTAAACCTTTGCCGGTTATTATCACATCCACTTGCCGCCTGTCTTTAGGGCATTGTATCCGGTCAACGAATTCCTTTTTATACAATTTGTCAATAAGACGGGAGGCATTGGAACTTTTATCAATCATCCTGTCGATCAGTAATTTAATCGTTGCAGGATTTGGGTACTGTCCGCGAAGGATCCTCAAAATGTTGTATTGTTGAATAGTAATTTCATAAGGCGCCAGTAACTCCGAATTCTTATTACTAAGCCATGATGCAGTATAATGAATATTGATAAGTGTTTTTGCTTTAACACTCTCAAAAGGTTTTGTCTGCTTGATAGCCTTTTCTATATTCACATTGCAAATGTATGTATATACATTAAATACTTATACATTATTTAAAATTATTTTTCAGAAAACAAGGAAATTAGATTTGTTGAAGCTTTAATAATTCACTATGGCTAAATCGAAACATGATTAAGATCATTTTAATTGCCGTTATTAAGTACTTAATTTGCATTGATTAGATTAGGTTAAGGTCAAAATGTGACCATTTAAATAGGGGGGTAAACATGGGCGTAACCGCACTCACTCCCCTAGCCTTTCTACAATGCCCAGTAATTTCATTTTACAATAAATACGTTTTTCATTTATTTCAAACAGCAGTTCCTGTATCATTTCCCGACCTACAAATTTAAATGCTGTTTTCTTGTATTCCATAACCTGATTTTCCGGGATTCAGTTGGTGAATATTAAATGTTTTTGAAGGGCACATATTTTACCAGTCAAGTACACCTGATAGTAGGCCAGCACACGAAGTCGGGAAAATAAGAATGAGCGACTGTTATTTACACCCAAATCCTTCTTCTTCTAACCTATTTTTGGATTTCGTCCCGATAATTATTGTCCCAATACCTATAGGGATCACTCAAACAGATCCACAAACTCAAATTTTGCACCACTAAAAAGGCCTTTATCACTAAGTTTCAGATCAGGAATTACCAACAGGGCCATGAATGAAAGTGTCATAAACGGGGCACGCAACTTTGATCCCAGTCTTTTCGCAAATGCATCGATGGTGGTATATTGTTTGGCGATATTGTAACCATCCTCATTGGACATTAACCCCGCAACCGGCAACTTTACCAGGTACTCTTCACCGAATCCAACTGCAGAAACACCTCCCTTTGCTTCGATTATCAGGTTTATTGCCCGTGTAAGGGGTTCATCATCAGTACCCACAGCCGTAATATTATGTGAATCATGTCCGACAGAAGAGGCAATTGCACCTTCATTCAGATTGAAGTTTTTAATGAAAGCAACGGATGGCGGAGTGTCATTATACCTGTTTATAACCACGAGCTTCAGTATGTCATTTTCAACATCACTTGCAAAATATTGTTCACTTTTTTCATGTGATAACAAAATTTCATTGGTGATCAGTTGCCCGTCCATGGCTTCAATAACGCGTACCTTGTTTCCTTTAGCTTCCACTCTAAGGGATTCCTTCAATAATTTTTTGATGTTAAAATTGTTGATTACCTTACTATCCTGTCTTTCAATGTATGTTTTACCATTTTCGGAAACTAAGGCGCCATTGATATAAGTATGCAGCACATTAAAATCTTTCAGGTTTTCCACCAATATAAAATCTGCAGGATCACCAACCTGTAATTGACCAACAGTGAGTTGATAATGAGAAACGGGCGTGCGACATGCGGCTTCTAACACATGAAATAAATCATAACCTTTCGCAATCGACCGTACCACAAGTTTATTGATGTGCCCTTCTGCCAGTTCATCCGGATGTTTGTCATCGGAACAAAGCATGACCATTCCGGGAAATTCATCAATCAATGGCGACAGCGCTTCAAAATTTCTGGCTGCACTTCCTTCCCGAATGGAAATCTTCATTCCATATTTTAGTTTATGCAGTGCTTCTTCATAAGAAAAGCATTCATGGTCGGTACTTATCCCTGCATTGATATAATTGGTAGCTTGTTCACCGGTAAGTCCGGGAGCATGGCCATCCACCGGTTTACCGAGTTTTTCCGCTGCTTTTATTTTATCCATTACCTGCGGATCACCATTTAGTACGCCGGGCCAGTTCATCATTTCCGCCAGGTATTTAACTTCACTTCGCGAAAGCAGATATTTGATATCCTGTGTGCTAATTTCTGCTCCTGCTGTTTCGAATGGAGTTGCGGGCACACATGAGGGTGCTCCAAAGAAAAATTTGAAAGGAACGGTATTCCCATTTTCAATCATAAATTCCACCCCGGGTACCCCTAGCACATTCCCTATTTCATGAGGATCAGAAACGCTCGCAACGGTACCATGGGTCACAGCCAGCCTGGCAAATTCAGACGGTATCAGCATCGAACTTTCAATATGTATATGTGAATCAACAAAACCCGGTAGAATATAGCGATCGGCGTGGTCAGTTTTTTCAATTTTAATAATGTGGCCATTAGCAAAATCAATCCTGGCGGGGAAAACTTGCCTGTTAGGGATATCAACTAAATTTGCTCTTATCGAATTCATTGTTCCGGTAGTGTGATTACTGCATATGATCTACCCGGCAAATCTATCTTATTAAACGAATTTATTGGGCTATATTTGTATATAAATAGGGTAGGATGAGCAGGCGAAAAATAGTTGTATTATTCATTTCATTTTTATTATTGCTGGGTTCGTGTAGTTCGCACAAAAAATCACGAACATTAAAGCCAAATAAACCAATTCCCTGTCCGCAAAAGGACTGTTATTGATGAAGAAAATAAACATAGCCATTGATGGTCATTCAGCATGTGGAAAAAGCACCACGGCAAAAGCCATGGCAAAATTTCTAGGTTACCGGTACGTGGATTCCGGAGCTATGTATCGTGCAGTTACCCTTTATTTTGTCAAAAACAATATTACACTTACAAATCCTAAGAATATTGACAAAGCGCTTGAACGCATAGTTATTTCATTCGAATTAAATAACAAATCGGGAGAAACAGAGACTTTTCTTAACGGCTTACGGGTTGAAAATGAGATACGTTTGATGGAAGTTACAGAAGCGGTAAGTGAAGTGAGTGTATTTACTCCGGTAAGGAAAGCTATGGTTGCACAGCAGAGGAAACTAGCGAAAAAAGGAGGAGTGATCATGGATGGCAGGGACATTGGTACCGTGGTTTTACCCGATGCGGAACTAAAAATATTCATGACCGCCGATGTGAATGTACGGACCTTCAGGAGACAAAAGGAACTGATGGAAAAGGACCAACTCTTAAATTTTGATGTTGTGAAACGTAATTTGGAAAAGCGCGACAAGATAGATTCGTCAAGGGAAGACAGCCCGCTATTGCAGGCAGATGATGCATTGATTATTGATACAACTTATTTAACACTCGATGAGCAGATAGAGGAAGGGCTGATGCTTGCGACTACACGAATGCTCGAACAGATTGAAAAAGAAACAATACAATGAATCCAATCTTAAAGTTATAGAATTAACCACGTTTATATTATTATTTTAATTAGTTGATAAAATCAAAACCATAGATCATATACCTTACAATAACTACAAGTTTGGAAAATTTAATAACAAAATATTATTCTAAAAGATGAATTGGCTTAAAGGTATAGAAAAGTACTATTCAACGAAGTTTTCAGAATCTTTGAAATGTGTTCCTATGTCCCCCTCGAGAGGGGGTTGGGGGAGGAAAAAAGAAAACAAAAGATCAGATAAGTCAATTTTTGCCATATTCAAAGGACCAGGTCACTCATTACAATTCCTTATGAAAGAAAAAGATCTTTACCACCCCCTTATCCCCCGCCAGCGGGGAACATTAATGAATTTGATCAGGTTTGTCATTGACAAAACTAAAATGGTTAATCCGATAAAGAAATTTTCGAGCGAACAACTAAATTTTATATTCGGATGAAAGTAAGTATAGATGAAAATTCAGGATATTGCTTTGGTGTTGAATTTGCCATTCAGATTGCTGAAGACGAAATGAAGGAATCGGGTCCGTTGTATTGCCTCGGTGATATTGTACATAATGCCATGGAAGTAAAACGTCTTAAAGAAAAAGGACTAAGGGTAATTAACCACAAAGACCTTGAAAATATTAAGGATACTAAGGTATTGATACGAGCACATGGAGAACCACCCGAAACTTATCGTATTGCACTTAAAAACAACATTGAACTGGTTGATGCCAGTTGTCCGGTAGTACTAAAACTCCAAAACCGGGTAAAAGGCGCGTATGACAAAATGCAAACCGAAAATGGCCAGATGGTGATCTACGGGAAACCCGGACATGCGGAAGTAATTGGATTAACAGGCCAGACCGGTGACAATGCCATTGTGGTGACGGAGGAAAAAGATCTTGAACAATTGAATTTTTCACGCCCCATCACCCTCTTCAGTCAGACCACAAAAAGCACCAAAGGATTCTACAAAATGAAAACTTCTATTGAAGAGCGAATTCAGCGTAGTGGAGAGATTGATGTAGTAGATTTCAAAGCAAACGACAGCATTTGCAGGCAGGTGTCAAACAGGGAACCACAGCTGACGAGATTTGCGAAAGCAAACGATGTAGTACTTTTTGTTAGTGGGAAAAAGAGTTCGAATGGAAAGGCTCTGTACGGTGTATGTAAATCGGTGAATAACCGGAGTTATTTCATTGAGAACTCTGATGATATTGATTCTTCATGGTTTAAACCGGATGATTCAATAGGTATCTGTGGTGCCACATCTACCCCAATGTGGTTGATGCAAAATATTTCAGAATTTATTTCTGGAAATTACGCCAGTTTATCAAAAGTTCAGGTGTAATTTCGTCCCCCGGATTTACAAATTGATTTTTCAAAAAAAATTTGAATTTAATTAATTAAGCCTGTGATTTTTATTGTCCAATTTTTTTTTAATTTTGGCTCAATTTTACAGGAAATGCATTACATGTTGAATATGTGATATGTCTAAAAATATCAAACTAAAAAGGGGCTTCAAAATTAACCTGAAAGGGAAAGCCCAAAAATCCCTCTCACAAGACATCATTCCTGACACATACGCGCTCAAACCTACCGATTTTGCCGGGATTAAGCGAGGTAAAGTGATGGTTGCAGTTGGAGATAATGTGAAAGCCGGAACCCCTGTTTTTTATGATAAAACAATGGACGTTGTCCTCTATCCTTCACCGGTAAGCGGTGAGGTCGTCGAAGTACGCCGTGGATTGAAAAGAAAACTTCTTGAAATCGTCATCCTTGCAGATAAGGAGATGGAGTATGAGGATTTTGGTAATGTTTCACCTTCGGACCTCAATAACCTGGGGAGAGATGAAGCGAAGGAAAAGATGCTGAAAGGGGGTGTATGGCCCAATATCATTCAACGACCGTACGGTATTGTTGCTGATCCTGAGTATACACCAAAAGCTATTTTTATATCAGGCTTTGATTCGCATCCTCTTGCACCTGATTATGCATTCATTTATAAGGGTGAAGAACGGTATTTTCAAACAGGTATCGAAGTTTTGGAAAAATTCACTGATGGTATTGTGCATCTGAGCCAGAACGCACAGGGAGAAGTTCCAAGCGTATTTTCACAGGTTCAGGGAGTTCAGGTCAATAAATTTTCAGGACCTCATCCGGCAGGGAATGTAGGGGTACAAATTCACCATGTCGATCCAATTAACAAAGGAGATATTGTATGGACAGTAAGTCCATACGGTGTAATTCAAATTGGAAAGTTATTTGTTGAAGGCCGATGTGATTCTTCCAAAATAGTTGCACTTACAGGCTCTGAAGTTACAAATCCGCAGTATTATAAAACTTACGGGGGGGCTGGAATCAAAAAATTTGTCCATGGTACATTGTCATCGAACCATTTCCGGATTATAAGTGGAAATGTGCTGACTGGTGAAAAAGTAGAAACAGACAGTCATATGGGTTACTATGCAAACCAGATAACAGTGGTTCCGGAGGGGGATCATTATGAAATGTTTGGATGGATTTTGCCTGGGAAAAACAAGTTGAGTTTCCATCGTGCCCTTGGGTTGCTTTCATTTCTTAACCGTAAAAAAGAATATGTACTCCATACAAACACCTATGGTGAACCCCGGGCTTTTGTTGCAACGGGTGCCTTTGAGAAGGTTACTCCCATGGACATTTTACCGACATATCTCCTGAAAGCTATTCTTGCTGAAGATTATGACGATATGGAGGCACTGGGTATTTATGAAGTTATTGAAGAAGATTTGGCCCTGTGCGAATTTATTGACGTCTCAAAACATGATGTCCAGGCAATAGTCAGGGAAGGTATTGACTTAATGATTAACAGTTAGCGATGAATTTCATCAGAAAGAAACTAGACGAAATTAAACCACACTTTGAAAAGGGTGGTAAATACGAAAAGTGGTATTTTATATTTGAGGCAAACGAAACATTCTTATTTGCACCAAATAATACTACCAAGCCAAGAGGAGTGCAGGTCCGCGATGCCAATGATATGAAGCGGATGATGGTAACCGTTGTAATTTCCATGATTCCAGCCTTGATATTTGGAATGATCAATGTAGGAAGACAGCATTTTATGGCTGTTGGAGGGTCTGCAGATATTTGGACGGAATTGTTCATTGGCGCAAAGCTTGTTCTTCCAATGGTTGTAGTTTCATACGTTGTCGGACTGGGAATTGAATTTAGTATAGCTACTATCCGTAAGCACGCGATCAACGAAGGATTTCTTGTAACGGGCATGCTTATTCCTTTAGTTATGCCTCCTACAGTCCCATTGTGGCAGGTAGCAATGGCGACGGCTTTTGCTGTGATACTTGGCAAAGAAGTTTTTGGAGGTACAGGAATGAACATCCTGAATGTAGCGCTAACAGCCCGTGCATTTTTGTATTTTGCATACCCAACAGACATAACCGGGGACGTGTGGGTATTTAAGGGTGGAAAAGAAGTTGTCGATGGATATACAGGAGCAACCCCACTATCCATAGGAGCGGAGGTTGTTTCATCAGGTCAGAATATGGTGGAAGCTATTACGGCTTATGGGAAAGGATGGGCCGATGGAATTTTTGGATTAGGGAATATGTTCATGGGATGGATGCCGGGATCCATTGGTGAAACATCGGTCTTGATGGTATTATTAGGAGCTTTGATTTTGATTGTAACGGGGGTTGGAAGCTGGAAAATAATAGTGGGTGTATTTGGAGGTGCTTACGTGATGGCAACTTTGATGAACCTTATTGGATCAAATGAATTTATGCTTCTTCCTGCAGAATACCATCTGTTAATTGGTGGTCTTGCGTTCGGTGCTGTATTTATGGCAACGGACCCTGTGACAGCCGCGCAAACAGAACGAGGCAAATGGTATTATGGAATCTTAATTGGAGTTTTTACGGTAATCATTAGGGTATGGAACCCTGCTTATCCTGAAGGGATTATGCTGGCGATATTACTCATGAACGTATTTGCTCCGCTTATTGATTATTTTGTAGTTCAGGCAAACAAGAAAAGGAGGTTAAGTCGTGCGACAGTCTAATACATATGTTTTAATATTTACAGCGATATTGACAATCATTATCGGTGGTGCACTGTCTGTAGCAAACCAGGTATTAAAGCCTGCACAGATGCGCTCTATTGAACTTGATACCAAAACGCAAATTTTAAATGCGGTATTGGATATCAAACCCGAGGATGATATCCTCAGGATTTACCAGGAGAATATAAAGGGCATTGTTATTGATTTCAGTGGTAACGAGATTTCTACCGACAGCAAAGGAAATCCCATACAGGCAGAAAAGGTAAATGTTCTCAGAAATTTTAAGAAAGATCCTGAAGAAAGGGAATACCCTGTATATAAGTTTGTCGATCCGTCAAATCCGGGGGTCGTGGAATTTTATATTTTCCCTGTTTACGGGAATGGACTTTGGAATGGTATTTTTGGATATGTAGCACTTGAAGGGGACCTTAATACAATTAAAGGTGTATCTTTTGGCCACGTTGGAGAAACTCCCGGACTGGGCGCCCGGATTTCCGATAAAGAAATAGAGGACCGCTACATTGGTAAAACTATATTTGATGAAAGCGGTAATTTGGTTTCTGTAGTAATGCAGAAAAGGGAGAAGAAAGATCCTTCCAGATTTGGTCCCCACGAAGTGGATGGTATGTCCGGGGCAACCCTCACAGCAAACGGACTTAATGCCATGTTGGACAACTATCTTCATAGTTACGAGAATTATATTAAAAAAGTACTGAGCCAGGAGGCAATCTGATCATTAATATTGAATAAATATGAGTACTGAAACGATAGTAAAATCACCTGTAAAGATTAAAGAGAGAGAGTCGCTGTTCTCCAAGCGGAGAAAAAAGATATTCTCAGATCCCTTAAATGATGACAACCCGATTACTGTCCAGGTACTGGGGATATGTTCTGCGCTTGCAATAACGGTACAAATGCGGCCAACCTTCATCATGGCCGTTTCAGTTGTGTTTGTTATTGTATTCTCAAATCTTATTACATCACTGATAAGGGACCTTATCCCTAACCGTGTACGGATTATCGTACAGTTGGGAATCATTGCTACACTGGTTACACTGGTGAGTGAAATTCTGAAGGCTTATAACTACCCCATGTTTAAGGTTCTGGGAGCATTCGTTGGTCTTATTATTACGAATTGTATTGTAATGGGGCGTCTCGAAGCATATGCTATGGGCAATAAACCCAAGGACTCCATCATCGATGGATTGGGAAGTGGTTTTGGATATGCCTGGATCATCCTTACCGTTGCATTTTTCAGGGAATTGCTGGGTTCGGGATCTGTATTTAACTACCCGGTATTTGAAAAGATCGGTTGGGCATCATTCCCAGCCAACGGATTAATGGTGGATTCTATCGGAGCGTTTATGGTTCTGGGTGTCCTCATTTGGATCCAAAGGAACAAAACGGGATTTGTAGAACATTAAAATATTTGAAAGAAACGAAATAAAACAAGCATATGGAATTAGTCAGTTTAGGTATAAAGTCAATTTTTATTGACAACATGGTTTTCGCCTATTTCCTTGGGATGTGTTCATTTTTAGCAGTTTCAAAAAAGGTTAGCACTGCTGTAGGCCTGGGATTGGCAGTTACATTTGTATTGGGTATTACGGTTCCTCTGAATTGGTTAATCCAGGAATATATACTTAAAGATGGGGCCCTTCAATGGTTGGGAGCTACTTTTGCTGACATAAATCTTGAGTTTCTTCAATTCATCATGTTCATTGCCATTATTGCCGCGATGGTTCAATTAGTAGAAATGGTCATTGAAAAGTTCTCCCCTGCACTGTACGGATCGCTAGGTATATTTCTTCCGCTTATCGCTGTAAATTGTGCCATTCTTGGTGGTTCCTTATTTATGGTTCAGCGGGATTATATTCTTTCTGAGGCCACAGTTTACGGTGTTGGCTCAGGATTAGGATTTGCCCTGGCGATTGTTGCGCTTGCGGCTATTCGTGAAAAATTAAAATATTCCAATGTTCCCGATGGACTAAAAGGCCTTGGTATCACGATGATCATTACCGGGTTGATGGGCATTGCATTTAAATCGTTTATTGGAATTGCATTGTAAACTTTTGGATATATAGTTGGGAAAGGGCTTTTGAAGCCCTTTTTTTATGGAATAAACCTAAAAGTCATCCTGAGTTCAAGATCAAGCAAATGTTTCTAATAAAGCAAGAATGAAATGTATTGGTGGCAGGTGGAATGTTGTAAATAAAAAGTTCGTCATTATCCGACTTGCTTGTCAGCCGAAGCGTATGCGTAGGCATGGATCGGATAATCCCCAGAATCGAAGGTGTTACTTACAAAGAGATTGTCTGGCTAAACCAGACAATGACGTGAAATTTCTGGGAATTGTGGATCAACGCACATTACATGACTTTATTCACGTATATTGGTGTAATTCGTGGCTTTCATCCCGATCAGCGTCACATCGAAGATTCACTCTGATCATCAAAATTATATTGTTTTTCAGTACATTACACAACTCCATTTCATCCTCCTATGAATATGAAGTTGATAGATTCCTTTCATGTAATGTGTTTCAATTAATATTAATATTAATGACTAAATTGAGGCTTTTATTATGCAATGGGAATAACCAATCAATGAGTTATGGGAAAATTAAAAAAACTGGTATTGCTGCTGACTATCATCGCATCTTACTTCCAAGGATATGCACAAAATGATTATTTTTTTCCACCAGGTTCAAATTTTAATCCCTCGGTACCTTCGCCGGAAGAGTTTCTGGGCTATTCCATTGGAGATTTTCACACACGTCATGATTTGTTAGTAAATTATTTTCGTGAACTGGCAGAAAAGTCTGATCGAGTCCATTTCGAAATTATCGGCTATACAAATGAACACCGTCCCCAAGTTGTAGCCACAATTACAAGTCCCGAAAACTATTCCAGAATAGATGATATTCGTTCGGAACATTTGAAGATTGCTGACCCTTATTCGGCCTTGTCTTCTTATGATAATATGCCTTCAATCGTTTTGCTTGGATACAATGTACATGGTAACGAACCATCCAGTGCTGAGGCCGCAATGTTGACAGCGTACTGGCTGGCTTCTTCTACTGATGAAGAAGTAAAAGATTATCTAACAAATACTGTGGTGTTAGTAGATCCTGTATTCAATCCCGATGGCCGTGACCGTCATACGACCTGGGTAAATTCCCATCATGGATTTCCACCTGTTGCTGATCCACTCGACAGGGAACACAACGAAGCCTGGCCCGGTGGACGGACAAACCACTACTGGTTTGACCTGAATCGTGACTGGCTGCCACTTACACAAGTAGAAAGTCAAAACAGGATGAAATTCTATCATCGATGGTTACCCAACGTAGTTACTGATTTCCATGAAATGGGTGCCAACAGTACCTACTTTTTTGAACCTACCGAACCCTATGGAAGCGAAAACCCTGTTGTACCCCGCACAAATTATGACAACCTGAATAACTTATTTGCCAGATACTACGAAAAGGCGATGAATGATATTGGCTCTCTCTACTTCACAAAAGAGGTATTTGATAATTCGTATCCAGGATACGGATCAACCTACCCTGATATCCATGGAGGACTTGGGATGGTATTTGAACAGGCGAGTTCACGTGGACATGTACAGAAAAACAGCACAGGGGAAATTGAATTTCGATTTACCATTCGTAACCACCTTCGTAATAGCCTGGCAACGGTAAAAGCATCTTCCGAGAATAGGGAACTGCTCCTGAAACATCAGCGTGATTTTTTCAACTCTGCATTGGAAGAAGGGAAAAAGAGCGCAACAAAGGGATACATATTTGGCGATAAATACGATTTATCCCGGACCAAAAGATTTGTTTCGTTACTTAATGAGCACCGGATCAATGTTTATGAAGTTGACAAGGACTTTTCTATGGGAGGCACTCAATTTCAATCAGGCGCATCATACTATGTGCCCACTGCTCAGCGCCAGTATCGGATGGTTCGTACAATGTTTGAAAAAGTTATTCAGTTTCATGATTCTGTTTTCTATGATGCATCTGCCTGGACGGTTGCACTGGCATATGGATTACCCTATGGAGCTGTACGTTCGGGTGTAAGCATTGGTAAAAAAGTAGAGAAAGTACAAAATAACAGTACTGCAGAACTTCCAAACACGTCTTATGCATGGATTATCGATTGGAGGAGCGACAAGGCATTCAGAGGTCTTTATTTGTTACTGGAACAGGGTATAAATGTGAAAATAGCCAGAAAGCCATTTACATCTCTGACCAATGAGGGTAATGTTGATTTTTCTGAAGGATCTTTGATGGTTTCAGTTGCTGACCAAAAACTTTCGAAAGAAGAAGTAGTTGATGCAGTTAAAAAGGCTGGCTCCGGCCTTAAGGTGTATTCGGTGAACACAGGGATGAATGTTCGGGGGCCCGATCTTGGGAGTGGTAATTTTGTAACCGTCCGGATGCCAAAAATTCTTATGTTGATAGGCGAAGGAATATCTTCCTACGAAGCAGGGGAAAAATGGCATGCGCTTGATACTGAATTAGGTATGCCATTCACTAAAGTGGACATACTTGATTTCAGCCGCATTAATTTGTATGATTTCAATACATTGGTCCTTGTATCGGGGAATTATGGGTTACTCAAAGACAAGGATGTTGAGTCAATAAAAGGATGGGTAAGTAAAGGAGGTACAATCATCGCACAACGATCAGGAGTATCGTGGGTGATTAAAAAAGAACTGGCAAAGGCCGAGTTATTAAAAAAAGATGAGCAATCCGAAGTGGAGCGCAGAAACTTTGCAGAAGCATCAGAATTCAGCGGATCCCAAAGAATCGGCGGCTCCATTTACGAGGTAGATGTTGACACAACGCATCCCCTTGGATTTGGATACACTAGCCGGAAAGTTTCGGTTTATAGAAATCATACTATTTTTCTTTCTCCAGGTAAGAACCCATATAGTACCGTTGCAAAATATACGCCCAATCCACTTCTTGGCGGATACATAAGTAATGAAAACTTGAACAAGGTTAAAAATTCAACCTCTGTGCTGGTGACAGGTGAAGGCAGGGGCAGGGTGATCCTGATGGTGGATAATCCGAATTTCAGGGGTTTTTGGTATGGTACGAATCGGCTGTTCTTTAATGGTATTTTCTTTGGTAACCTGATTTATAATCCTAATTAAGATGGGATCGAGAAGGAATTTTATTCAGAAATCTTCGCTTGCAGCCCTGGGCTTTGCCGGGATTCAAAAGGGATTGACAACCTCCCGGATAGTGATACAAAAGGATACAAATCTTGATAATATCCGGAAATCTTTGGGTCTGGACAAGAAACTTGTTTACATGAATACAGGAAGCCTGGGGCCTTCCCCTGCATGGCTTTTGAAAAAAGAATTTGAATTATTACAGGAACTTGAGCTAAATCCGGTCAATAATAACTGGGGACCATTGGGAAAAGCAATGGAGGAGGTGCGAGCAAAAGCTGCAGCATTTCTTAAATGTGATCCTGATGAAATAGTTTTGACTCGAAATACAACCGAAGGATTAAGTATGGTGAGTTCAACGCTTAATTTAAATCCGGGAGATGAGATATTAACAACGAATCATGAGCATGGTGGGGGAGAAACGGGACTTAAGTATGCCGCGAAATTTCACGGCGCTAAAATCATCAAGGTGGATCTTCCTATGCCGGCCAAAGATAAAAAGCAGGTTATTAGTACAATTATTGGTGGAATTACTCCCAAAACGAGAGTATTAATGCTCAGCCATGTGACCACTATTGAAGGGATGCGAATGCCACTTGCAGAAATCAGTGAGGTAATCAAAGGCCAAAATATATTTTTTATTGTAGATGGTGCACAATCAGCAGGTATGTTAAATATTGATGTGAAGGCGTTAGGTGTAGATGTATTTGCTGCCAGCGGTCATAAGTGGTTGATGGGTCCAAAGGAAACGGGTCTGTTATACGTAAAGAAAGAAAAGCAGGAGAAAATTAAACCTGTGTTTACATCTTCGGGATACCAAAGTTATTCAGCTTCTTCAGGAACACGAAATGTAGCCCACCAAATTGCATTTGGTGAAATGATTGACTGGCATGTTGCAGTGGGCCAGGACAAAATCGAAAACAGAGGGCTTAAGTTGGGCCAATATTGCTATGAAAAGTTGTCGCAACTGAATAATGTCCGGGTTATCAGCCCGGAAGACCCGGATCTTCGTTCGGCATTGATCAGCATCGAGTCATTAACAACCCCAAAGAGTAAATTGTTTAGTCAATTGAAGTCGGATGGAATTGTGGTAAAATCATTACCAAAGTACAATGCTTTGCGATTCAGCAACCATGTATTTAACACAAAAGAAGATGTTGATCGTTTGATCGACAGCCTCAAAAAATACCTTTAATTACAATCTCTGTTAATGGCACATCCAAAGTACCCGCACCTGTTTGCTCCATTGGATCTTGGGTTCACAACATTGAAAAACAGGGTTTTAATGGGTTCGATGCACACGGGGCTCGAAGAAGCCCGTAACGGCTTTCAACGATTGGCAGCTTATTTTGGAGAACGTGCAGCCGGAGGAGTCGGATTGATGGTAACAGGGGGGATTGCACCCAACAGGGAGGGCTGGGTAAAACCTTTTTCTGCCAGGTTGACTACTAATAAACATGCGGAAAAGCATCGGTTGATTACCGAAGAAGTACATAAACACAAGGGAAAAATATGCATGCAGATTCTGCATACCGGCAGGTATGGCTATCATCCGTTTATTGTATCGCCATCTGCTATTAGGTCACCCATTACACCTTTCAGGCCAAGGGAAATGTCCTCCCGTAAAATAAAAAGTACAATTGATGATTTTGTCAAATGCGCAAGCCTGGCAAAATTTGCCGGTTATGATGGAGTGGAGGTCATGGGTTCTGAAGGTTACTTAATTAACCAGTTTATTGCATCACATACAAACCAGCGAACGGATAGCTGGGGAGGCTCCTACGAAAACAGGATGAAGTTTCCGGTTGAAATTGTAAATGCAATCCGGCAAGAAACAGGTTCTGACTTTATAATTATCTACCGGTTATCAATGCTTGACCTCGTTCCGAATGGGAGTTCCTGGGAAGAAGTTGTACAATTGGCGAAAGCCATCGAAGATGCTGGAGCAACTATTATTAATACGGGTATTGGGTGGCACGAAGCACGTATCCCTACCATTGCTACAATGGTACCACGTGGTGCCTTTTCCTGGGTTACCAAAAAGATGATGGGGGAGGTGAACATTCCATTGATCACCACAAACCGGATCAATATGCCGGGCGTAGCGGAAAAGATACTGGCAGACGGCCATGCGGATATGGTCTCCATGGCACGTCCGTTTCTGGCGGATCCGGAGTTGGTTATAAAAGCAGAGGAAGGGAGGGAAGATGAGATCAATACCTGCATCGGTTGCAACCAGGCATGTCTGGACCATGTGTTTAAAAATAAATTGACAAGCTGTCTCGTAAACCCCCGGGCCTGCCATGAGACAATTATTAATTATAGTACTGTTACTGGCAGCAAAAAGCAAATTGCCGTAGTGGGAGCAGGTCCTGCCGGACTTGCGTTTTCTGTGACTGCAGCCGGGAGGGGTCATAAGGTTACGCTTTTTGAAACGGATTCTGAAATCGGTGGCCAGTTCAATATGGCCAAGACAATACCCGGGAAAGAGGAATTTAATGAGACGATCCGGTACTATCGAAAGCAACTGGAATTAACGGGGGCTCGTGTAAAATTGAATACGCGATTTGGCGAAGATGATTTTTCTTCAGGAGAATTTGATGAGGTAATCCTGGCTACGGGGGTGAAGCCTCGTAAACCTGTAATTGAAGGTGTTGAACTTCCAATGGTTCTGTCGTACCTGGATGTGTTAAAATTCAGGAAACCGGTTGGTAGGCGCGTTGCGATTATTGGTGCAGGAGGAATAGGATTTGATGTCGCCGAATATTTATCAATTGGAAATCAGCAATCGCAACAGGTGAATGAGTTTCTGGATGAATGGGGGATTGATCCATCCAATGAAGTCCGGGGAGGTGTAAAGGGGTTGCCGCAGAATATGAAGACGTCAGGAAGGGAAATTACAATGTTCCAGCGTTCCGGGGGTAAAATGGGGGCAGGCCTTGGTAAAACTACCGGTTGGATACATCGGAATACGTTAAAAATGAAGGGCGTTAAAATGGTGACCAATCTAACATATGATAAAATCGATGAAAGGGGCTTGCACTACACGATCAACCGTAAATCAGGAAGTGAAAAAAAATTACTGGAAGTGGATAATGTTATTTTGTGTACCGGTCAACTTTCTGAGAATTCATTGTACCAGGTACTGAAAGACAAAGGGATAACAGTACAATTGATTGGTGGTGCAGACAAAGCTGAAGAATTGGATGCAAAAAGGGCGATTGAGCAGGCCTCGAAGGTAGCTGCAACGATATAAAAGTATAATTCAATTGAGTAATTGAATATTAAATGAAAATCAAAATACTTATCACATTATTGTTTACTGGATATGTCGGTCTGGGGAATGTGGTTATCAAAGGAAAGATCCATAATTATGATGGAAAATCTATTGTTGGTTATTACACAACATTGGAAGGAATTGTTACGACATACTGGGAAGAAGTGCAACCCTATCCCAATGGAACCTTCAGGATTGAATTTGAAAATAAGGGGTATGGAACCGTCAATATATTTTTTAAAAGGATGTCATACCGGTTTTTTTGTAATGAAAAGTCGAAAATATTTTTAGAGATCGATCAGGACAAAATACATTTCCCGGATCGGTACAGTGGACATTCCGGCGATGGCACAGATCGGTTTTATCTCCTGGATTCCATCAAACAACAGGCGACAATATCAATAACAGGTGATTTCCAGGAAGTAAATAACTTCTACAATACAAATACAAGAATTACGACACACCCAAACACGGTAAATGGTAATCGCTATTCGTGGTTGATCCTCCTGGCTGAAACACCACGAAAAGTTATGTCAATTATCGATTCTTTGGTACAAAGTGAAGTCGATCAGATCGACCTTTTAAATATTCAATTTGATTTGGAGAATACAAAATCTAAAGGAAAAGAGAGTGAGATAAGGCAATTTCTTACTAATGAGGTCTATGCATTTTATGCAAATATTTTCTTAAATGGGATGTTCCTGAAAAGAAAGGAGCAAGTAATCAAAATGATGGAAGACTCTACTGTTTCGTTTGATATCTACAACAGGCAATGGGAAATCTTAATGGAAAATTTCGTGCGTGAAGTAAACACAGTATTAATTCCGACTCCTAACAGTGAGGATTACAATATGTTTATCCACCAGCTTGTTTACGCAATGGAATCATACCAGGATTATGAATTCCCTGCCAATAGAAAAACTTTGGATGATACTGTTATTGATGGATTGCTCGGAGGTGATTCACTGCTTTTCAACGATGAAAATACTGTACTTGCCTACAGGTTACGTAACCTCCAAAGATATTTGACTAATGAGTTATTTTACTCCCCCGCGTTGTTGGATGCAGTTTATGAATTGGAAAGACAGTATTCAGAATCGGCGCATTTTAAACATTTTGAAACGTATTTAGAAAAACTTAAAACTTCCATCCATGCCGGAAGTGAGAAGTACGACAAGGCTATTGTGATTAAAAAGCATTACACTTCTTTCAAGGATTTACTTAAAAAATTCAAAGGGCAAAATCTGCTTATTGATGTTTGGGCTACCTGGTGTCATCCTTGTGTAGCGGATTTTAGATACAAAGATGTGGTCAATCCGTTCATTGAAAACCAGCAAATCAAGATTCTTTACATATCTATAGATAAACCCCAGTGGCAGGACCGGTGGCGACAGAGTATCAAGTACAACGAACTGGAAGGATACCATGTCAGGGCAAATAACGAACTTATCATAGATATGTGGAAAGTTTTGGGCGGGAACGTAGGGGCTATTCCGAGATATGCCCTGGTTGATAAACGCGGAGAAATATTCCTAAATACTGCAGCACGACCCAGTAATGGAGAACTTTTGAAGGAACAGATCACAAGTCTGATGTTAAAATATGAAGATTAATTGTTTTTTAAATTTCATAGCAAATCTTGACAATAGAATCCGGAAATGTCAAAATATCTCATTTTATGACAATTGGGTACATTGAAAATGTTCGAAAAATAATTGATTATCGAATAGCCACGTATTCAATTCGTCTTGCGTTTACTTCTTTCAACTGTTGCTGAACATCGGATCGGATTCCAGGATCAACTTCTTTGTCAACGGCCAGATTCACAATCAAACAACCAGCAAATTTTATTTTTGCTAATTCTTTTTAACTAACTTAGGATTAACCTGTCAAATCTTGGTTTCGGTGATCCAACTGAAAATTAGATTTTGTAACGAATTGTAAATGGCAAGATTATGGAGATAACATGTTTATCCAATAATTTTAGATCAAGCGGATAGCGTAATGAGAAGCTTATTCATTCTATCTTTTCTTTTCCTCATTTCAAGTCAGCTCTTTGGGCAAGAGGAGAAGGATTATGTTAAAGCATCAATCTATCTTGAACAAGCTATTGCACAGAACATTTCTCTAGAACGATTAAACCACCTGGAGGATTCAATCTTTCTGAGCAATGAAATAAGTAGTGATCATGCGTACATTACTGCATTTCATTCATACTTTATTTTAAGATCGTATCATGCCAAATATTTGAGAAGTCCTAAAAACAAAGGCGTATCGAAGATTAAAGAGAATATTCTTTTGTTTCTAACCAATGAAGCTGACGAGTTTACAAATAAGAACTTCACGGATCTTGGATATTTGATTTCATACGAGTTTGTCACAGGGTCTGGTTACTATACTGCTGATCAAATTATTCCATTCATCAAGATAGTGATGACAAACGCCGAAAACCAGGAGGTTGTTAACTATGCAGATCAATTACTATCAATGTACGACTGGCAAACAAAAGAGAAAGTCCCGGATTTTGAATTTCATTTGAATGGTGAAGAAAAACTAACACTTTCTGACATCTCAAAACCTCTGATATTAATTGATTTCTGGTTCGCTGGCTGCCCACCATGTGAAAGCAATTTTCCATTGCTGAAGAAATTATACTCTGAATACCACACAAAATTTGAAATCATTAGCGTTAATTACGTGGATGACGAAATCAGATTTAATAAATGGTTGTCTAAAAAAGATTATGATTGGCCTGTAGTACTATCTGATCATAATTCTGATAGCTATAAATTCTTTAAACTCCAGACTTATCCTAAGTATGTTTTGATAAATAAAAACCTTGATATTATCAATGCCAACCTAAAAATTGAAGAAATAGAGGATCATGTAAAGGATTGATTTGGATTGATATCGAATATAAGAAATGTATCATTTGAACAACCGACATTTTTTAGCTTTACCAAATCTTTTAATTAACAGGTCTGTCCATGTTAGATTTTTATCGTTATGGTTAAATATCAGTACTTTATGCCTCATTTGCTCTGCCTGAGCCTATGTTTCCTCCTGATTCTCTATTCTACTAAGTCACAGTCTCAGGGTACGCTTACTGTTAAAGTTAGCAGGGAGGATATCAAAATAATTTACGCAATTGCTCCACTTGAAGGACGCTATTTTGCAGATCATGGCAATGAATATGTATTAGATAAAAATGGTACGATAGAAATTAAAATTGACAGCGAAAAACCAGGCTTCATCTACCTGGAAGGCATTGAAAACGACTACAAACAACGCATAGTTTATTACACGCCGGGAATGAAATCAATGCTGGAATTTGATGAAAATCTTGAAATGTGGTTTGAGGGAGATAATCAAGTTGAAAACCGACTTTTAAAACAATTGAATAGATACACAACTGTTACAAAATCTGCCATGTCCTGGATGTCAATACCTCCCGATTCAGCGTATCATTCCTGGGAAGATTCTCTAAACAAGGACATATCGAAATTCGAAAATTTTTGTAATACTTACAATTGTGATGATTTTTTTATCGATGCACTTATAAAAGATCACCGCTTGTACTATATAAATCTATTCACAAAAGCGCTACTTCGAATTGCTCCCAAATCATTTACTCAAATGGTGAGGGCTCAGTGGGATAGCTTACAAAGGGAAGAGGTTTCAAATTTCTTCATGCTTTGGGGTCCTACCTGGGAGAAAATAATTAATTCTGTTGCCATAAACGACTATGCTTTCTATTCCCGGGAGTTTAGTTATTATATAAATAAGACATATGCAGGCTGGTATCTTGGGGGATATAAAAACCTCCATCAACCTGATGATTTCAAAAACATGCCGTTAACCTTTTATAGATTTCAACCAAAACGGTTTGAAATATTTGATGACGATTTAAAAGAAATGGCAATTGCAAACCATCTGGAATTTTGTTACCGAATGGGGCCAATGTTATATGATGAAGGATTTCTTAATCTTTATTCCGGTTTTAAATCGGAATTCCCGAATTCGCTCTATTTGCCCTCCTTAGATCACATGGTTGAAGAAATTTCCAGCTACTTGATAAGATCGTCAGATAGTTTTGAAAATATTACCATTTTGAAGACAGACGAATTTCTAAGCATAAAGCAACTGGCTAAAAATTTCAATGACTCTGTAGTTTACGTTGATTTGTGGGCGACCTGGTGCAAACCTTGCATCGAGGAATTTAAATATTATGATCACTTAAAAGAATTTATTGCCAATAAGCCCGTCCAAATCTTATTTGTATCGGTGGATAAGGAAGAGGATAAACCCAGATGGTTATCGATGATTTCCAGGTTCCGGTTATCAGGAACCCATATCCTCGCCAATGATAGATTAAGAAAAAGTATTTGGTCCAAAATCGAAAAGGAAGAATCTATTGAAAGTTATCCAAGGTATCTGATCCTGGATAAGAAAGGAAATATTGTTGAGACCAATGCGGCTGGACCAGGTAGTGGAAACCAATTGATTTTAGAATTACAGAAGTACCTGGCCAATGAGATGGACTAAGTGCAACATCCTATTTTAAAATTTGCACCCATCCCTTTTGGAAAATATAGTTCGGAGTTTAACTTTATTCGAAAATAGTATTGATTATTTAATATATAAATTTAATATTACCCTTGACTTTTTAAAGGATAATTTATATTTTCGAATATAATTTGTATAATAGGGAGTTGCTATGTATCGAAATATTGAAAAAAAACTTGTTGAATGGCAAAATAAAGCACATCGTAAACCACTTTTGGTTAGAGGTGCAAGACAGGTTGGAAAGACCTTTTCAATTGTCGAATTTGGCAAAACCCATTTCAAGGGAAATATACATACTCTTAATTTTGAAAAAAATCCGGAAATACATTCCATTTTCGATCAGAATCTCGACAGTGAGCGTATTTTAGCTGAAGTCGAACTATTTCTCAACGAACCAATCGAACCTGGTAACGACTTGCTGTTTTTTGATGAGATACAGGAATGCCCAAAAGCTATTATGTCCTTGCGCTATTTTTATGAAGAATTGTCCAATCTACATGTAATAGCTGCTGGTTCATTGTTGGAGTTTGCCTTACAGGATATTTCCTTTCCCGTTGGGAGGTTGCAAATGTTACACATGCAACCGATGACTTTCGAAGAGTTTCTAATCGCAATTGATAAAGAACTTTTGGCTGAAAAGATTAAACAACCAGATATTCAGCTTTCTGACTCTGTTCTGGAAATTGTTAATAATGATCTTTATAAATACTTCATAATTGGCGGTATGCCAGAGTGTGTAAAAGTTTTTGCTGAGACTGGAAGCCTTTTAGAACCAATTAGCATTCAGACGGATTTACTTGCTACTTTCAGGCAGGATTTCTCAAAATATGCCGGTCATTCAGACAAAAAGTGTCTAAACTCTGTACTTAACTCTGTGGCAGGTAGGATCGGTGAGCAAATTAAATATTCCAAATTAGCAGAAAATTATTCTAATCCCACCATCAAAAAGGCTTTTGAATTATTAGAATCTGCCAGGTTATTTACAAAGGTAACATCTGCTTCGCCAAGTGGTATTCCCCTGGGATCCAGCGTTGCAGATAAAAAATTTAAAGTTGTTTTCCTCGATATTGGTTTGTTATCAAACCTCAGTGGTTTTTATTCAGATAAAGCAGTTTCAAAACAAAAATTGATTGCTGCATTTAGTGGAAAAATGGCTGAACAATTTGTCGGACAAGAACTTCGAGCCTCTGTTTGCGAAAGCTTGTATTATTGGAGTAGAAATGCCCGTGGGAGTAGTGCCGAAGTTGATTATCTAATTGAAAGAGAAGGAGAAATAATTCCTATTGAAGTAAAAAGTGGTAAATCGGGGAGTTTAAAAAGTCTCCACCTTTTGTTGGATACATTTTCTAACATTAGTAATTCTTTGATTTTTACTGAAGATAAATATGGAGAGTTACCCGGTAAAAAAATGATATTTCTACCATTATTTTATTCAGGATCTACGTCATCTATTCAAACTTTTTGATTTGCTACTTTCCTATAATTTAACGTATTTCGGATCATGTACTCGTTGATACTGTAATAACAAAATTGACTTTAGGAGTCTTTTGCAACAATATATCCAAATATTTTTATAATAGATATTATGGTGTTTAACTCTCATATATTGACACTAAAAGCCGGGAATATCAAAATATCTCATATTTTGACATTTGGATGAATTGGAGAATGTTCACAAATCAATTGATTATTGAATGGTTACGTATTCAATTCTTATGTTTACTGCCCTCAATTGTTACTGTATATCTGTCAACAATCCAATTTCATCTACCTTGTCAACTCTCAAAATCAGAATGTGTAGCTTTTAACATCTGGCGATTTTTAGCTTTGTTAAATCTTTTAACTAACTTAGAACAGGTCGGTCCACACTAGATTTTTACCGTTTTATGGTTAAATATCAGTGCGCTATGTCTCAAATGCTCTTCCGGAACCTTTGCTTCCTTCTGATTCTCTCTTCTGCTAAGTCACATTCTCAAGGTACGCTTCGTATTAATATTGTGAATGAAGATATCAAAAAAATCTATGCAATAACTCCACTTGATGGGCGCTTTTACAAGGGCCAAAATCATGAATATGTTTTAGACAAAAATGGTACCATAGAAATTAAAATTGACAGCAAAAAGCCAGGTTTTATCTTCCTGGCAGGAATTAAAAACGACTACAAACAACGCATAGTTTATTATACACCAGGAATGAAGTCAATGCTGGAATTTGATGAGGATCTTGAAATGTGGTTTGAGGGTGACAATCAAAATGAAAACAGACTTTTAAAACAATTGAATAGATATACAACTGTCACAAAATCAGCATTGTCCTGGATGTCTCCCGATTCAGCATATCATTCCTGGGAAGATTCTCTAAACAAGGACATATCGAAATTCGTAAATTATTGTAATACTTACGGTTGTGATGATTTTTTTATCAAAGCGTTGATAAAAGATCATCTTCTGTACTATATAAATTTGTTCACAAAAGCACTACTCCACAAATCCCCAAAATCATTTACTCATATAGCGAGAGCTCAGTGGGATAGCGTGCAAGGAACAGAGGTTTCAGATTTCTTCATGCTTTGGGGTCCAACCTGGGAGAAAATCATTAATTACATATCTATAAACGACTATGCTTTCTATTCCAGGGAGTTTAATTATTATATAAATAAGACATATGCAGGCTGGTATCTTGGGGGATTTAAAAACCTTCATGAACCCGATGATTACAAAAACATGCCATTAACCTTTTATAGTTATCAACCAAAAAGGTTTGAAAAATTTGATGACGATTTAAGAGAAATGGCCATTGCAAACCACCTGGAGAATTGTTACCGAATGGGGCCGATTTTATATGATGAAGGATTTCTTAATCTTTATTCCGGTTTTAAATCGGAATTCCCGAATTCGCTCTATTTGTCCTCCCTAGATCCTATGGTTGAGGAAATTTCCAGCTATTTAATAAAGTCGTCAGACAATTTTGAAAATATAACCATATTGAAGACGGCTGAATTCCAAAGTATAAAACAACTGGCTAAAAATTTCAATGACTCTGTAGTTTATGTTGACCTGTGGGCTACCTGGTGCAAACCTTGCATCGAGGAATTTATTTACTATGATCAGTTAAAAGAATTTATTGTAAATAAACCCATTCAAATATTATTTGTATCGGTGGATAAAGAAGAAGATGAACCAAGATGGCTATCGATGATTTCCAGGTTTGGATTATCAGGAACCCATATTATCGCTCATGATAAATTAAGAAAAAGTATTTGGGCCAAAATCGAAAGCGAAGGATCTATTGAAAGTTATCCAAGGTATCTGATCCTGGATAAGAAAGGAAATATTGTTGAGACGAATGCGCCTGGACCAGGTAGCGGAAACAAATTGATCTTAGAATTACAGAAGTACCTGGACCAATGAGCGATGAATCATTTTGTGTATTAAAAACTTTACTCTAAGTTAGTAACAAGTTCCAGCCCTATGATAAAAAAGATTTACTTTGGATTTGTGTCTGTCCTATGTTCTCTACTGATTGTTTCATGCGGACAGAAAGAGATTAATTGCCACTTGGAGGGTGTTGTAATTGGAAGGGATAGTGAGGCGATAGTGCTTTTGAAAGCAACGGAAGATACACGGTTTGATGGAATTTCAATACCCATAAAGGATGGCAAATTCGAGTATGAGTTAAATATACTGGAATCGGAAGCTTATATCCTTGCTTTTAAGGAAGAGGTTGAAAGGGGTGCGTATAGACCAATTCATTTCTTCCCTGAAAATCAACAAGTACAGTTCACACTATATGCTACGAATGAGTTTACTAAAAATAAGGTGGATGGAGGATTACTCAATAAGGAACTGGAAAATTATAATCTTGATTTTGAGGAAGTCTTTCAGTCAAGATTTGAGCTACTGGATGAAGACAGGGACTTGTTAAGGAGGAATGATAAGTATTATACGGATGAAGCAAACATCCTGCGAAAAAAATTATCGGAAGTTAAGGAAATGGATAAAAGAAATGAGCTATTACAAAAATGGGGGGACATACAACAAACAAATAAAGACAAAACTCCCAAAGCTCTTGAAAATAATAATCAATTCGAGGAGTTAATGGAAGAAGCCAACCAATGGAGATATGAATATATAAATAAAAACAGATCACTGGTATCTTACTATTTTCTTTTGGAAGACCTGAAGGGCATAAAATATAACAAAGTCAGTATTGTAAATATCTATGAAAACTATGCCCTCCTTTCGGAAGAGTATCCCGATCATCCATACGGCCTAATCATAAAAGACCTGTTGGAAGCTGTTGAAAATATAAAGGTTGGAGAAAATTATGTAGACTTTACCGCTCCGGATCTGGAAGGAAATACTATTAAGATATCAGATGTGATAAATGGGAAAGTTGCAATCATCGACTTATGGGCAAGTTGGTGTGGCCCATGTATTGCCAAAAGTCGAACAATGGTCCCCGTTTATAATGATTATTACGATAAAGGATTTACGATCATTGGGGTGGCACGGGAATTCAAGAACACAGAAAAACTTGAAAAACGACTGGAAATTGAAAAGTATCCGTGGTTAAATCTGCTTGAACTTGATGATCAAAATGCAATATGGCAAAAATATGGAGTACCAAATGGAGGTGGAGCTATTTTCCTGGTTGACAAGAAAGGAAAAATTCTCGCCATAAATCCTACAGCAAAGGAGGTTAGAGAAAAGTTGGCGGAATTGCTATAGGAGTACCCTTACGTAATTATTATCAAACTAAATGCTATCTCGAATCGAACAGTTTAGAATAGTCAATAATTGCCTCCTTACAAATTCTGGATTCTTTTGAAATCAATGGGTGAAATTTTAAGCACCAAAGGTGCGAAATCAGAGGGCCCGAGCTGAGGGGATTGTAATTTCCCGATTCCCACCGATAGCACCAACCTTGCTCCGCCGTAGCGGTTACGCAAAGGCGAGGCGGTGCATAATCAATAATCAAATCAATATCGTTCATCCATATGAGAAGCATTCAGATCGTCTAATTGATTGTTTTAGACCTAATACCAATTGAAGATTAGCTAGAATTTTATTGGTTTTGAAGTGATAAATTCGGTATTTCATTATTTATTACTATATTTGTAGTAATACAACTACATAATTAGTACATGACTCAATTAACAAAATCAGAGGAATTCATTATGAAATACCTCTGGAAATTGGAAAAAGTTTTTATGAAAGACCTGGTAAATGAATTTCCCGAACCAAGGCCAGCTTATACAACAATAGCGACAATTCTTACCAGGATGATTAATAAAGGATATGTGGCCTACAAGCAATATGGGAGAGTAAGGGAGTATTATCCGGTTCTGAAAAAAACAGAATATTTTAATAATCATTTCAATAACATCATCAAGAACTTTTTTAATAATTCAGCATCCCAGTTTGCTTCCTTTTTCACTACCAAAAGTGAAATGACCCTTGGAGAATTAGAAGAACTTAAGAAAATCATAGAATCTCAAATCCAAAAGAAGAAGAAATGATAGATTATATTTTGGAATCAGCTATTTTTATGGCAGTTTCTTTTGTCTGTTATTACTTTCTCTTTAGCAAGGGTAAACATTTATATTTTAATAGGATTTACCTGCTTTTCACCCTGGCCTTGTCATTGATGGTTCCTTTCCTGGATATAGAATCTGCTTATTCTTATTCCTATTTTGAGGACATGCATTACGACATGTTTGGAGAAGAAATTGTAACTACAACTAATTTCCAAAATCCTACCCTGCAGGATATGAAGAAATCCGGGATATCTAAAATCTTCCAAACAACTAAAATATCCTTGATAATATACCTTGCGGGGGTTCTGTTGATGTCTTATAGGTATATTAAAAACCTGCTAGAAATACGCAAGCTGGTAATAGAATCTAAACGAATTGACAAAGGATCTTACAAGATTGTTTTAATGGACAATCTTACAGGGCCTTTCAGTTTCATGAATCACATTTTTGTAAATAAATCCGATTATGAGAATAAGGAGATTGACAAAACTATCTGGTTTCATGAATTGACCCATGTGTACCAATATCACTCGTTGGACATTTTGTTTATTGAGTTGTTGCTTGTAGGCTTTTACTTCAATCCCCTGGTTTGGCTATACAGGAATGCTTTAAAATTTAACCATGAATTTACTGCTGACGAAAATGTAATAAAATTTTATCCCGATTTAAAAAGGTATTCTTACCACCTTATTCAATTCGCTAATTCAAGAACCAATAATTTGTTTGAATGTGGTTTTAATTATTTATCAACTAAAAGACGATTAATTATGTTAACAAAATCAAAAAGCAACAATGTACTATTTGGTAATAAATTAGTCCTTGCATCTCTTGTGGTATTTACCACAGCTTCATTAATTGCATTCAACAATGTTCAAAGATCTGAAAATTTAAATATCGATAACAGTCAATTTACTGTTGTAATAGATCTGGGGCATGGTGGATACGATCTTGGTGCAACCAATTCGGAGGGAACGGTAAATGAGGTAGATATCGTGAACGCTATCGGAGACAAACTCAAAGAAATTGAAACCAATATAAATTTTATCTACACCCGTGAAAATGACCAATTTGTAGCATTGTCTGAAAGGAGTAACATAGCCAATGATATTAAAGCAGATTTGATGTTGTCCCTGCATGTTAGCAGGCATGTAAACGAACAAGTGAGTGGATTTACAGTCTACTACTCAGAAAAAAACACAGCAGTGGAGAGATCAATTGAAATTGGTAACAGCATTGTTAACTCTTTACAATTCAGGGCTGAAAGTGTTTCTCACAAAATCAAAAAGGCCGACTTTTTTATTTTAAATAATTCCAAATCCCCCGCTGTTATGATTGAATTTGGATTCTTATCCAACAAAGAAGATGTGAAATATCTGACTAGCAAGAGAAACCAGGAATATTTGGCTACCCAAATTGTTGAAATCCTGAGTCAATTTAATGACTAACATATCTAATTGGCAAATGGATTAGTATCTCCAAAGATTAAAATTTGTAATCCCTTTTAATAGTGGGCATCTAAAAAAGAAGTTTTAAGCACCAAAGGTGCAAAAATCAATAGCCCAGAGCTGAGCTCGGGGTTGGTAATTTTCCAATCCCCACCGAAAGCGCCAACGGTGCGAAATCAATAATCCCATTTAGTACATGGCTCAATTACCAAAAACAGAGGAAATCATTATGAAATACCTTTGGAAATTGGAAAAAGTCTTTATGAAAG
>SDBV01002228.1_pt1 | contig 29034 bp, 73 predicted proteins | sample 2277081 | NCBI WGS metagenome assembly SDBV01 (sample SAMN10402039, study PRJNA504765) | marine sediment metagenome | isolation source: marine sediment core GS10_PC15, 223 cmbsf | place: Arctic Ocean: Southern Knipovich Ridge | collected 2010
CACCACCCCACCCGTCACTAATATTCAACACAAATGATACGCCTTCACATCCCACCACGTGCTCCATGTACTTCCTGAGCAGCTCGTGCTCAGTCATCTTCGCCGGATCGTGCTCCATCGCCCGTCCCTTTTCGCCAGCATATTCCTTCGATAGATTGTCGGGATTATCTAGCCACTCAAACCCCGGCGCTGGTGGTGGCACCGGTATATCCTCAGTCCACAGCCCTATCTTCCAGAACTTCCCACATCGCTTGCATTCCCGGAAGAAGTCCAGCTCGCCCCGCTCTCGCATCTCAGTCCAGTCATGGCCTATGAATAGGCACGTCAGTCTGCGAACTCCTCTCTCGTTCATAAGTTTATACAACCATCTTCGCCACCATGGCAGCCGCGCCCGGTGCTTCCTGTATCGCTCCAGCATCCTATTCACCAGATAATCATCAGCCACCAGTGCCCGTTTTTCGCCATCGCTTAGCCCGAACGCCGCAGTCGGGCATACCTTCCTACAGATCACACAGATCAATTCCAGACCACCCATTATCGCCCCGCAGTGGACGCATTCTCGCTCAGGATCAGGCTTCGTCGCTCTATACTGATCACTACCGCTACGCTCATTCATAGCCATCACCCTCTCCTCTCCCGTCCATAGTCCAGCCTAGCCCACTCGCAAGATTAAAGGCCCAGCAATCAACCAGATCAGTACAGCCACCAAGACAACCGTTTGCCAATCTGCTTTACTCATCCCTCACTCCCATGCTCTTCATGTCTCTCTCTCCAGCTAAAAGCACGCCGATGCCTATCTAATCTTAAGTCTAGGAACTTACCAGCATGGCGTCCTGTATCAACCTCCCACCAAAAGCAATCACGGAAATACCTACATGTGTGTTCCTTGAATGTCCAATACCATGAACGCCAGTAAATTCGCATTAGATCCCTCTCGATTGGATGAATTCGCATGTCACTCTCCCAGCCTGTCGCGTATCTGCTGCGCCTGTGCTCCACCCGCTTCCGCCAGCACCTCAAACATCAGGCGGGTTTCGTTGGACATTGGGTGGGCGTGGATTATATTGGCAAGCTGTGGGTGTCCATGCCCAACCAGCGAATGCCCATCATGCATGTGCCCGAACTCCGCATACGCCCCGTCATGATCGTGGTAGGCGTCAGCCTTACCTTCGTGCCCATGCGCAATTCCTGCGTACCCATGCGCGTGCACACGATCAGCATACGTCCCATCGTGCTCATGCTCAACATCGGCATCATGCATGTGAATATGGTTCGATGTAGCGTATCTGAGATCGTGATCGTGCCCCTCCTCAGGCTCCTCCGGCTCAGGTTCCGGCTCGGGCGCGGCTGGGCGTATTCTGCCGATGGGCGCGCCGCTGGGTGACGTTAGTCCGCACTTAGCATACCCATCGACATCAAGCAACGGATTGACGTTGATAAAATCAGTCGAAACGCTGAATCTCGGGTACCCCTCGCGGTTCAGAATATTGTAGCCACCCGTAATTACGCTGTCCGTGTCCCCGTGATAGTTCGAGCCTGCGTTCATGAAGATGTTTGCAGTAACATCCACCTCAGCGCCCCAGCGCGCAAACACCCCCTTGAGCATGCAATCTTGAATCAGGTTGTGCTGGATGCGAACATCTTTTACGACGTTTCTGACATAGATACCCATGCCCCAGACATTGCGAATCCAGTTGTTGTAAATCAGGACATTGTGTACGTCGCCAGGATCACCCAAGTCTGCCAATATCACCGCTTGATGGCAATCCTCGATGATGTTGTCCTCGATCCGCAGCCCTCGCATGTAGCGATCTCCCTTGTCAAAGGCCTGGAACCCATCCACGTGAGCGCCGCCGATCTCGCCCTGTACAGTGCCGTGGAAGTGATTGCCTTTGACCAGCAAGTGCTCGCCCCAGGCGCGCATGTAGTCCGCGTCCTTGCCCAAGCGATTGATGAGCCGCTCAATGTTGTTGTTGAGCACGCGCCAGCCCACGCCAGTGGTGTGGATGCCGGTGCCGCAGCCGTAGATGTGGCAATCCTCGATGATGCCACCGGGGAGTTCAGGGTTGCTTGGATCGACGTAGATTGCGGCCCAGGGAGCGTTGTGGATGTAGAAGTCGCGGATTGTTACGTTGGGGCTGCGGATAGAGTTTACTGAAACTACGTCGTCGTAAGCAGGAACAGTATGAAAACCCTCCAATGTCAATCCCTCGCCTCCATAAGTGCTGAACCCATACATTTTCACGCCACGCCGGGGTTCCGCCCGAACCGTTAAGGACGTAATAGGCTTAGCCCATTCTACCGGCTCCGGATACAACGTCGGCTCCGCCTCGCTCTCCCCATGCACCACTACCGTGTCGCCGTCGTGCGACCGGTTCATTGCGCCCTGGATTGTTCGCTCATCGTCTGGTACGTTGATTGTGCTCATGGCTTCTCCTCCGATATCTCCACTTTCAGAAACTCAAGCAGGACTTTGTTGCAATCATCGCAGAGGTCAACATCTGTTCTTGCTCTAGGCCAGCTAACTTTCGAACCCATTGAATCCGCTTCAATCCGCGTTATTTGGCGACTCGCGCCTACTGTCCATGGAACCTCCACGTCCTTCCCGCACCTGTCGCACTCATACTTAGTCATGTCGAACGCTCCAGGACAACCAAACCCAGGCGCAAGAATTTCCTTATCTGAATACCCACTAAGGGAGTAACCGATCTCCGCCCATGCCTTGCGAATCCTGCGCAAGCGCTTGGCTTTTACCGCTCGCATCACTGTGTTTCCTCAAATGGCTTCTCCATTCTCAATATCTCTTGGAGATGGCACAATATACTTATCTGCTCAGTATTCGGCGTTAGATGCCACTTGAAAAGCTCGCGAATCTTGGCCATCAGTATTAAGTCTCTTTGAAACGCGAGAACCGCATCACCACAACGGACGATCTTATCACCGTCCACTCCAGGTAAAGGCTCCTTATATAGCGCAGCTTCTTCACGAGGATCCATCATCACTCACCCGCCCCCACGGCAGCGCCGTGACTGTCCTTCAGTACCACCGGCGGCTTCCCCACGCGCCACGCCACGATGCGATATGGTGTGGGTGGGGTTGGGTCGTGCCAGCCCACGCTAAGCCCCCATACACCACCGTCATCCCCGAGAACTGGCCCATCAATAGCGCTACCTAATTCAGGATCATCGCGCGGCGGCCAGAGCTGCGCAATGCTCTCATGTGTAACCGATGTCCACGCCCCGATCTTCATCCCCTGCTGCCTTGCTTCGCCCCTGATAACCTGCAGAAACTCCACCGCGCCCGTGCTGATGTTGTCCGGCATCCCCTTGGGCTCGATGCTGCCGTCCCCGATGCCGAACAGCTTGTCGTAGGGGGTGTCCGGCGGCACGATGTAGCGGCGCACCATGGCCCAGCGCTGGGATAGGCCCTTGCCTTTGCAGTCATCGCATAGCCCTTCCGCCGCGATGACCTTGCGCTCGATTACTACGTAGATGTGATCTTGCTTGGCTTTATACATTGTCCCCTCCTTCCGCTGGATATCTCCATGTCATTTCCGCCTTAGCAACAGGCTCGATCTCTTTTATCATAGCTGTGAAGCCGCCTGTCTGGTAAAAGTCCACCTGTCTTTCCGCCACACCCTCCCATGCCGGGCGCTCATCAATGAATCTTCTGCAATACACATGATAGCCGTCGTCGTGTCCTGTCCCGCCACCAGAATATACTGTCTTGTACACGACGTACCGCCCATGAAGCCACGGAGCCCTTGATAGGTGCATTTCGCCATGACCAAGATCCCAACACCCTACGTAGTTGTCATATAGAAAATGCGTCGGCACATTCGCATATACTGTGTGTGATCCGTCTAGCTCAATCACATCCCCTTCCACCAGCAATTCACTCATTGTCCTCTCCTAGAAAGTGGTTATCAAGTTTCAGGTCCAGTTTCATTTTCAAGAATTCTGTGAAAGTGGTTATCAAGTTTCAGGTGAGCTACCCGCTACTTCCCATCGATCCAATAAGCTACGTCCTCTACCAGCTCATCCAGCCGCTTCGCGTTCGCCATGGCTGCTGTAATCATCGCATCGACAATCACGTCCATGTTGCCGTCAAGGATCTGCTTGACGTGCGTTGTGGGTAGCGCGAACTTCTCTACAAAATCGCATGCCTTGTCAGCTCGTGATGTGTCCATTGCTTCCTCCTCGTGGTTTTCCGTCAGGTAGTCTACGAATGCGCAACGCATACCTAAGCGTCCGGGGTCCTGGATATCGCGAATCGCCCGCGCACGCGCACCTTCAACAGCTCATCATGTGTATCAAGATAGTCTTGCCCTTCCGGCGTGTAGTGATCTTGAATCATAGCCCAGCCGTACCGCGCGGAGCATTCCGTCACCTCCGCATCTCTTCCGCCATACTGCAACTGCTTGCCGGTGCTTAGATCGATAACGTACGCATATTCCCAATCCAGCGGAACGCCTATAAGAAAAGGCTCTGTGCCTCCATATGTGTGCTTGGGATTCACGCCTGCATACGCTGGCCCAATGCCACCCCATTCCGCGTTCGCCTTTGGTGCGAACCAGAGAATGGCGCACATCACACCTGTTCGCTTGATGAAGCTACGTCTGTTCATCGTCCTCTCCCTACCTCGCGAATCTCAACCCCCACAGCTTCCCCTCGCCTTTCCCGCTCCTGCTTTTTCGCTATCGCATTCCACTCAAACAATCGCGCCATGGCAAGACGCTTTTCTCGGAATACGATCGCCACAAATACCATAACCCCGGCAGCGCAAATCGACACGATCACTGCGCTCGCAGTCGTAAAAGTTTCCATCATTATTCTCCCAGCCTCGCCGCACCCCAGCATCGGCTCCAGCCTTCCGTGCGTTGTATCGATATCACCTTATACCCCGCCGCTAGTAGCCAGTCGTACACACACACGAGCGTGGGCACATAGAAGTTCGTTTCGTCGTACCCGAACTCGCCGCGCGAAAACAGCGTCACAGGCAGATCCCTGATGGCTTCGATATGCGCCTGGCGGTGCGTCAGCTTCGACTCGTGCACCCAGGCGTAGTCCAGTATGAGCCCCTCGAAGTACATAAGGGCGTTTGGCTTCATCACGCTCTTGATTGCCTCCCACGCGCGCATGGGCTCCTTGAGGTGGTAGTAGACGCCCATGTAGAGGACGAGATCAAATTCGCCTAGGTACTTTATTTGCTCATCATCTCCACGTGGCAAATATGGTTCATCGGACCAGTCTCTGATAGTTATGCCTGTGAATCCATAAGCATCCTCAAGATCGCACACATCGTACTGTTTATGGATGCACTTCGACTCCAGAATCTTGTGCGCCGTGCTGTAGCCGCAGTCATCCGGATCCTGGATATCCATGCTCACCACGTCCGCGCCGCGCCGCTCCATCTCGAATGAGTACGGACCATCCCACGCGCCGATGTCCAGCACACGCATGCCATCCATGCGATCAGGGAAGCCGTACATGTCTAGCACCCGCCCTGGCCCGTCATCCTCTGGTTTGTTGATGGCATCAACCCCAACGTAACATCTGCCACCCGTGCGCACGCCAGGCACTATCTCCCAGTCGTGATACCAGACGCGTGAATCCACTAACGCTTGCGCTTCATTCTTCGTCATCATGTTCCTCTCCTCCACCATCGCCGCTTCAGCCTTACAATACGATCCATGAGCTGCCCGATCTCCTCATCCTGAAGAGCTATTGTCTTTGTCCATCTGTTTTTTTCCTGCTCAAACTCTCGCAATGCAACCATCTCGCCTTCCTCCCAGTGTTTGCATTCCCCATTCTCGTTAGCCTCTGAACATAATTTCTTCGACGGAATCCCCGTAGCTGGTTTCTGGTGTTCCTCACAGACGCCCGGGGAGTAGCAATAGTGTTCGTTTATATACAGGGAAAACATTCCTGTGCTTACACTTCCCCCGTCGAGCTTGTGATGCCTGCACTTCACGCATATGTTCATCTTCCTCTCCTCCACCACCGGCGTTGTCTAAGCCTATCTTTCAATATGTCAATAGTGTCCTTTAGAGATTGGTTCTTCTCGTATAAGGTTTTGTTTTTGTCTGTAACTTCCCTGGTGTTGTTTTGGCTAGATTTTACCTCACGATCGTGCACTTCTAGTGAAACGAATTCGCCTTCATCCCAGTGTTTACATTTGCCTTCAGGATTAGCATCCACACAGACTATCGTGCGGGGTATGCCAGCGACTGGATCTTGCAATGCCCTACGAACATCAAGAGATACACACCAATGGCTGGCTGGCTTTTCGTCATAATATCGAGGCTCAAGTGGGTATTGTTCATGATGCCTACACTTCACACATACGTTCATCTTCCTCTCCTCTCCTTTGGCTGATACGGCCGGGCTCGAACCAGCAGCCTTTGCGTTAACAGCGCACTGCTCTCCCAATTGAGCTACGTATCAACACCTACCATCCGCAAAAACTCATCTAACGGCTTGCCGCCCTTGCGGTCATTGCATTGCTTGCAGCTCGGGTTCCAGTTGCTCACGTCCATCCGAAGCTGCTCATTGCCCTTGTGCGGGATGATGTGATCCACACATGTTGCTAGCCTGAGCTTGCCCTGCATCTTACAGTACGCGCATTCCTGATTCCCCGGCATCCGTAAGAACTGTTTACTCGCCTTCGCCCATCGCCCATCATACCCCCGCTGCGCCGCGCTTGGGCGTTTGCGTGGCTTGGGCTTGGGTAGCCATGATGGGCGGAATATGGGCGGGCGATTAGGCATTGGAGATGCTGCCCCAGTTGTCATCTCCAAGGAAGGGCCTCTCAGGCAACCCTGAAAGATCTTTGCGCTCAGGAACAACTTCACTAAGGATGTCGAATCCAGCCTCATCAATCCGCCTAGCAAAGGCTTGCGCAAACTCAGACCCCACTGCCTCAGCCATCTCTATGTGCACATGCGGAAGCGGAATAGACTCACTTGCCCCAAAGTCGAGCCACGGAAACACCGCCGCCACAACTGGCGCTACACTGATGGCCGCTAGGGCTTGTAGGAATTTACGTCTGTTCATGTGTGATCCTCTTTCGCTGTATTTTGGCGCACAAACTCAGTCGCAAATTCGCAGCACCATGCAGCCACTTCTTTTGCGGTTGCTCCAGGCTCAAGATATGACGTTGCGCCACCAAGCGCAAGCACAACTCCAGCCATATATGCCTGCTCCGACATCAACCCATTGAACTGCCCTGCCATTCCGAGCATGTCTGTGACTGCTTTTTTCATATCATAATCGTCGCGTTCATTATCCATTACATTTCCCCTCCATCGCTTTGTCCAGCAATTCACTCTGCATCTCCAGCAACTTCACACCCCACAGTTCTCCAGACATATCACGCGCCAGCGAATTTGCTTGGCCAGGCTGCCTCTCCAGCTCTCCATCACTTTGGCTGGTGTAGCAAATGTTATGACCTCGTGAAAACACTCGCCTGGCTCAAGGTGGGGCTCTAACCACATTATTTGCTTATCCATGATACCGCCACGGGTGCTGCTTGCGTTTTGATGCGTCCTCGCGTTGCTCAAGTTCGGACTGAATGATATGTTTGCCCATAGCCTTAGCAAACCGACGCACATGCGTCCTTGACATGGATCGGGTCGTCCGAACCAAAAGCATCATGCACTATTGTTTCATGGACTGTCGTTGTCATCTCCGCTCTCCTCTCCGTCCATAGCCATCAGAACAGCAAATCGTAAACACCTTCCCTTAATCAGAGGCAGCTCAAATTCCTTCTTGTCCATCTCAGTTCCCCTCTCCACGCGCTATCCGTTCCGGTTCCATATCGTAAGATGAGCGTAACCGCATCTGCTGGTACAAGAACTCGACATCCCCCGCCGTGAACATGCGCCGCTGACATTCCTGGACTGCCATGGCGTTGACTGTGGCGCGCATGGTTTGGTTCCAGGTTAGCTGCTCACCGTTCAGCTTGTCCTGATCGCACATGATGGACTCAAGCACATCAAACCGCGCCTGGCTGTGGGCATCGCGCTTGCCTTGCCAGTATAAGCAGGAGCCAAACACGAGCACGGCTAGGAGCATGAAGGCTATCTCTAGGAAGTCAATCATTGCCTATCCAGCGTCCCTCATCGTCGAACAGGCGAGGGTATGTGTGATCTTCGGCGATGTGCGTGTAGCCCGGCGGGGTTGTTTCAGACCAGAGCATGTGTGCAAATGTCGTGCCCGGTGCTGTGCCGCCAGAACTAAGCCGCACCAGGGCTGCTATGTGATCATTCATATCGTCCAGCATGTTCGTCTCCTCCGCTGTGCCATTTTAGGCTTGTGGGGCTGGATTGTCAAGATCAGTGCTCGTAGAACCACGGCTCGTGCCGGATCTCATTAGAGGCGTGCTCAAGTGCTTCTTCCTGTGTCTCAAAAAATCCCCAGATAACGTACCTGCTGCCGTCCATCGGCACGTTGCGTATTGGGATATTCCACTCTGAGTGCGGGCCATAGCTTATTGGATAGCGTCCTATCTGCACGCGCCAAAAGTCTTGTCTGACCAAGCACCGCCCATCGTGTAGCTCCACGGTAGTATCTGCGAATTCTATCCTAGGTATCAGTCTCGATACCATTTGCTCTTGATGCGTTTCTCCGTGAATCATTCTATGCTCCTTTCGTTAGTCCTGTTGGGTTGGAATGTCAAGAATAGTCCTCAGAGCGGTGAATAATGCACGACTCCAGCCGCTCGACAGGGATGGCATAGAATGATGCACGCCCATGCTTGTCATTCTGTTCCAAGGTGCCCATCCGTTCAATCCCGCCATTCTCCTCAACGAGAAGCTTATACTTGGTGATGTCCATGATGAACCAGCGAACAAACTCCGTCTCCTCCTTATTGGCCCAGCCATAAAAATACAATTGAGCGCCCAGCTTGAACCATTCCCCACTTGATTCATACTTTGTCCCGACTGCGTTCATATACTCTTGAGTGAACTCGCCCCACTTGAGGGAATAGTTGCGCCGGTATTTCTCTTGTAGTGTGATTGCTTGTCCGCTCGGAACTCGTATCAGTGCATCAATTCCGAACTCCCGATCAAGCACGTGAACTTTTACGCCGTCCTCTCGCAAGTCCTCGACTTGACTGCCAGGAAACACCATCTGATAAATTGCCAGGGCAGCGGGTTTCATCTTCTCTTGGAACGCGAGTGTCTTTTGAAATTTATTCATTGCTATACGCGGCAATCCTTTCTCTGGCTTTCTGTGCCATTGCCTTGTCGTTCTCAATTCCATAGAATCGCCGCTTGAGCTGCACAGCGGCGATGCCGGTGGTTCCACTACCCGCGAACGGATCGAGGATCAAGTCGCCGGGATCTGTGAGAGCATTGACGAGCCAGCGCATCACCGCAACCGGCTTCTGTGCCGGGTGTATCTTCCTGTCGGCGTCATTGAAATTACTCTGCGGAACGGCGGCAACGTGGCAATCGAAATCGTTTAACCCACCCCCCCACTCTCCGCCCCCAACGGTGATTTTACGATCACATCCTTTTTTCCGATAGAGAAAGATTGGCTCCCAAGTCTGCTTCATCCCTAGCCGATTTTGTGGTTTCTTATTGTTCGGGTAATGCCAAATGAGTAGCTGCTGAAACTCGTACTTTATAAACGACTCATCAAACCACTCTCTCCCTTCCCACAAATACCGTTGCGAGAAAAAAACCGCAATCAAATCAGCATTACATAGAGACGCCGTAGCGGCCCACTCTAAAGTAGTGTCTGCAATTCCACCATTCCCTGGCTCCCACGGCAAATCAAGAATCCCGTATGGTGGATCGGTTATCAGCACGTCACATTGAACAACCTTCTTGCTATGGTCGCAAAAGTCATCGTGCGCAATAACCCACTGCTTACCCTTCGGACTAGATTCAAGTGCCGCCTTCTCCGCATCGTCTGCTTTCTGTTTGCGCCTCTCCTTTGCTACTTTTTTCCGCGTTGTCTCCCCGCTCCGCACCTTCTCGTAAGTCTTCTCCGGTAAAGCTGCGAGTTGCTGGGCTTTGCTGCGCTCCTTGCGAGTTATGTTGAGCGAGGCTGTAGCTGCAACCCCAGTGTTCCCTGTGGGTACACTGGTGCCTTTCTTAAGTCCCGGGTTATTTTTTCGTGTCGCCAGTTTTCCTGCATCTGCTGCCGCCTTGAGCATCTGTCCCATCTTGCGCTCGGCGTCCAGGGCGTAGGAACGGGCGTACTGCACCACCTCCTCGCCCTTGCCCTTCCGCTTAGCCCACTCCGCCGCTGTCAGCGCAAGCCCTTTGAGTTCATGCGCCTTCTGGATCGTGTTAGCCTCGGCAAGCATCACCGCAGCCTTCGTGAATATCACTAACGAATTACTCTCTGACATTTATATCTCCTTCATACTCCCGCCGCGCCGATATCGCCAGACACCCCTGGCACTCCCACATATCAGCATCCTCGGCTAGGCTCACCTTCATGAACGGCTCCCAGTCATTCTCGCCGCACGCTGTGCATTCATCGCGTATCATCTCTTGCTCCCCCTCATTGGCTCCGGTGCACCCTTCCGCATGCTCGGCAGTTCATGCCCCGGCTCCAGCTCAACCTGCGGCCCCACGTCGTCGCGCATGTCCTCCACCTCGTGCAGGTGCATCAGCCGCTGCTCCAGGACACTGATGTGATCCTCTGCGTGCCTGCGCTTCTGTGACGTGGGTGCGGCGTCGGCTATGCGCTGCCAGTTCCTGATGTTGTAGAGTAACCCTTTCTCCGTGGGCACGTAGAGGTTCTCTGTGCTGGCGCTCTTGGGGTAGTAGGTTCTATGCACCATCGGGGTTCTTCTCCTTGGCAGCATCTTCCAGCGCATCTGCGAACTGAATCAACACCGCCCCTGTGTCTGTTAGCTCCAAGTTGTTCACAGTAATTCCTCCTGCCTGTCTCCGCTGATGTATTGGTAGTAGGCGTGAAGCTCCAAGGCCACGTCATGTGCGCCTTCGATGGTAATCTCAACACTCCACCCCTGAACATGGAATTCTGAGCGCAGCACCTTCTTGCCCTTTAGCCATTCTCGAATCTGTACCTTCGCGCGCTCCATGTTCCAGACTGTCCAACAGATTGTGGTTTCTGGGCCGGTGCTACTCACTGTCAGGCTCCCTTGACTCGCGCACACCTTGCTGCACCGTTTCCGCAGCCACCTTAAATGTGGCAATATCAGCCAGCATCTTATCCCGCTGATCGTATGACATGTCCTCCGGCACGATGTACCCATGCCGTAGCCGCTCCGTGCGCAGCGCCTGCTCCAGCCCACGGATGGACTTGAGCCTGCCCTTGGACTTGCGGGAGGTGCGCTCTAGGGCGAGCTTAAGCATGTAAACCTCATGATTTAACTCATCGACACGTAGCCATGCCTTAAGCCTGCCACTCTTAAGCACATCGTTAGCCTCTTGTGCGTGGTACAGCTCCTTGCGAATCTGTTGCATGCACTCGGTGTCTTGTGTCTGCTCTGTCACTGCCATCTCAGTTCTCCTCCGTGTTGTCATCAGCTTCCGCAAGCCGCGCGTCGGCGTATTCGCAAGCTTCTTTGTACAGGGCAATAATGCGCAGGGCATCCTATTATTCCCGGGGTTCCTCAACCCAAACCCATGCTTGAACCCAGTGACCTGGATTGCGCCCCGGCCTGGCTGTGCGGGCTATTGGGGCATTGAGTTGGATATCCAAATCCTTCTCGGCCCATGTGCGCTGGGCTTGCTTGATAATTTCTAGCTCTTCTGCGCTGGTTCTCACGGGTGCCTCCTCTCGTAAGTCTCACGCAATGTCGCAATCAGGTCCACTAGACATAATGACGTGCACGCGGGCCTCATCCAACGGTAGGTGCTTTGGGCTTGAGTACACTACGTTTGCGTCCCACGGTCCCGGCGTGTGCTGCGCTTGCTCTTCTATCTTGCCGTCCATTTTCTCATCTCCTTCCTCACCACGCACACCCACTGATAGGTGAACATTTGGTCAAACCTGTCTTTGGTGACGCCGTTGAATATCACCTGGTTGGGCGGCTCGCCCATGCTCAGGCTCATGTTGGCTACATACTCCGGCATGTCGCCACTCATGCGCAGCGACTCCAGTTTCAGCACCTCATACCCGTGTGTCTCGAATAAGTTGCGGAGGTCGCCTTTACAGTAGAACCTAACGTGACCGTAATCGAAATGGCCCCTAGTGGCGTAAGGAATGGTTTGGTTCCAAATGGGCTCGATCGCGCCAACCCAACCCGCATTGGGTACGCTCAGGACAATGATGCCGTCTTCGGCCAGCACGTCCTTGAGTGTGACCAGTAGATTGCTGGGGTAGACCAGATGCTCGAGCACGTCGGCCATGAGGACTACGTTGAACTTGCGGCCTAATATATACTTGAAATACTCCCGGCTGTTTTCTTCGGACAGGCTCAGATCAAGCTCCCAAGCTATATCTGCGTGTTCCTGGGCGATAGCACACGAATCCTCATTCATTTCCACGCCAGCGACATACTCATGCCCGCGTTCCTTCAGCGCCTTGATGGTCGCGCCTTCACCGCAGCCCAAGTCCAAAATGCTATCCGCGTCCTCGGGGATGTACGGAAACAGATCGCTGCGGACGGTGCCGTAGTAGTTGGAAACAGTTTCAGTCATTGCGCGCCTTCCTCAGTTCATTACGGAGGGTTTCAGCCTTCTCTGCTTTCTTTCTCAACACAGCGCGCTCGCTCAACACAACGCGCTCGTCCTTTTTCTTCTGGTTCACCCGCTTAATCCGTCTCAGTCCTTTGACGTGCCGATTGCCAAGGCTGTCAAGAACTAATTTCGGTCATCTGAATTTGTCTTGAAGACTGCCATGTCTTATCGTGGGCCATCCGGCAATACTCTGTGCTGATTTCCAGCGCCACGCCCTTGCGTCCTAGTCGCTGGGCCACATTGACAGTTGTGCCGGTGCCGCCGAAGGGGTCCAGGACAAGATCGCCTGGGGCTGAACCTGCAAGAATGCACGGCTCCACCAGCGCTTCAGGAAACGCCGCGAAGTGGGCTTCGGGTGTTGGTTGCGTGGGAATGCTCCAGACTGTGCGACGGTTGCGACGTTCAGGCACTTGGACAACTCGCGACATAGAGTAAGCAGAATTCTGTGGGTTTGCGTTGTTCCATTGTCCTGCCCGGATTGCTGGTTCAGATATCGCATCAGCGTCATAGAAATATTTCTGACTCTTGCTCAACAGAAACAGATACTCATGCGCCTTCGTGGGCCTATCCGTCACGCTCTCCGGCGTCGGGTTTGGCTTGCTCCATATAATGTCGCTGCGCAGATACCAGCCGTCCGCCTGTAAGGCGAATGCCACGCGCCAAGGGATGCCTACTAGATCCTTGGGTTTGAGTCCGGCGATACTACCTGTCCGCGAAATGCTGCCTTGAGCGATGGCTGTCCCTTTTCCAAGAAAGGCTGTGTTGGTTTGCGACAAGCCACGGCCACCGCCAACATAACTATCCCCCAGATTCAACCACACCGTGCCATCATCCCGTAGCACACGCCACACTTCCTTGAACACACCCACCAGCCGCTCCACAAACTCTTCTGGTGTCGCCTCAAGCCCCAACTGCCCATCTACCCCGTAGTCCCGCAGGCCCCAGTATGGCGGACTGGTGACGCAGCATTGGACTGAGGCATCTTGGAGAGGGAAAGGTTCGAGGCTGTTCGCCTGGACTATCACGCGGCCAAGGTATCACGGAACCCAGATTCTGTCAAGGAAAAAGATCGGCCCCCACCGTCCTGGTAAATCAGGGGGCCGGCAGGGGCTAGTGGGGAAATAGGGAAACACGTTCCTTGACCGGTCTCTCACGGCATATAGATGACCCTCACTAAAACCATGCGAGCACATGCCCGCTGATGATGAGTATACCGCAAGGGAGGGGAAAGTTCCAAGGCTTGGCGTAGTCAGGATGGTGCATCTGGGCCTTGACCGTGGTCGAGTCGGAGATGACAGTCGAGTGCTGCGCCCTAAGAGCTGTGGTTATTTCTGGTTGTCCGAGTCGTCCTCTCCTATCTCCATCTGCTACTCATCGTCGCGGAGATCACGCCGGCTGACCTCTCCGCCATTGTCGGGGCGGTAGATGGTCAGAGTGTTCGCGTCGTAATCCTTGACGCTTTTGCACTCCATGGTCTCTTCTCGATAGCCTTTTCGCAGAAGTTCGCCGTTCCGCGTGATGACCGCCTCCTGCGCTTCAATCTGCTTCTTGAAGCTGTCCGCTTCGAACTTCTTCTTCGCCTCGAGGTCGTCTTTGTCCGCGTAAGCCTGCGCCATCTCGCCGCCCACGGCTAACCTCTCGGCGTCCGTAAGATCAACCTTAACAAGGTGCTCGATATTCTCTCTGGATACACTCATGTTCCCTCTCCATCGCTTATCTTGCGTGCCGACCTGATCAGGCTGTTCATTGTCTGGAGGTATGTCCTGATGACTGTATCCCGCTGCCCTTTAGGCAAGCGGAATACATCCTCAATGTTGATTATCTCACAACATCCCATGTTAGCAACGAAGTGCTCAGCGGTAAATGTCCCCGGCGTGTGCTGCGCTTGCTCTTCTATCTTGCCGTCCATTTTCTCATCTCCTGGTGCTTCCGTTACGCTTCGCATGGCGTCATCTCCATTTAGGCTTCATCGCCTACCCTTCACCGCATCTATCATAACAGAACTAGCAAGAAATAGCAAGAGAATAGGCATCAAATAACCCATAAACTTATCAATACTGATGCCCCGAAAGATAGTCATTGACAATACTGAATATTCATGATAAGCTGACGGGGTGAGGGAGGGGTTACGGGAATAATAGGATGCCCTGCGCATTATTGCCCTGTACTGGCCTCTACGCCTCCGGCCCATGGTTAGGGTCGGTGGTGTTTACTTTCTGGAGCTCCAGCCGCTCCGGCTAATGTCGATAGGTGCGACTCTTGTGCTCCTTGGTTTTCTGGCCAGATACTTCTGATAAGCGCGTTGGCGCACAAACTTCTGGAAGCCCTGAGTGCGTGAAGGGTGGTATTTGCAGCCGCTGCAGCCCTTGCGCTTATGGCCCCTGGCCACTATCCCCCTCCTGATCCACAAGGTTAGCGTTTAGGCCACCATACTCAGCCAGGCACACCGCATCAGCCATATCATCGCCGGGCTTGCCATTGGGGCCGGTCACGTCGGCGCCGAGGTCTTGGGCGACCTTAATGGACATAGCTTTGAGTTCTTTGTGGCCTTTGGCATCGCCAAGCATGAGCGCCTGCCAGGTCTTTGGATTGACCATCACATACTTCATGCCGGCACGGGTGCAGCGCTCCTGCATGCGGCCGCGTAGCTGGTCGAGTTGCTTGGACACTTTGGCGTTGGGGCCCATGTAGCCGTCCTCGATGTAGGCGATTTTGATGCCATCGTGATGGGCAAGACCTAATGAAGCCCCAACTAAGGAGTGATCACCTGGACAGAGCCCAATTTCCCATTCTCCTGCCCGGTTCCGCCAAGCAAGCCCTGTGGCGCGCAGCGATGGGTCTATGCCAATGACGCGAGTGCCGCTTAGCATGAGCATTCACCTTCGCATGGGCTCTCAGCAACCTGCTTCAGCACCGCGTTCTCTACCTCCAGTCGTGAAATCTCGTCCAGCGCCTCTTCTAAAATACGACTCTTGGCGCCACGTTGATCAGCCCACACGCGGGCCTCTGTGTACTTCTCCTGCGTCCACTCAGCCATACAGCGCCTCGTTGAGTCCGCACGTGCAGTCCTGCCACGGCGCGGGGTCTTCTATGTCTCCACGGAATTGTCTTACAGCACACGGGCATTTGAGGGGAGTGTGTGTCCATACCTCGCGCAGCTCTTCTCGCAGGCGCCCCCCGTTGCGGATGGCATCGGGAAGGTCGATGCGGGCGTGGGCGATGAAGTCGGCTATATCATGATCCCTAATCTTTCTGCCGTTTTCGTCCTCCAACCCACCCGCAATAAGCGCAATGGTTTGCCTACCGTCAGCTCCTTTGGCGTAGGGGCCAACAACTGCACGATCTATTTCATCGTAGATAGAACCATCTGTTTCCCAAGGCCCTTTCGGAGCCGCATCACACCGCGCCAGCGCCTCCCCTTCTCGCTCTTTCGTCCAGTCAGTCATTGGGGTGCTCCTCCTTACAAAATACGCAGCCTGGCAACCCGGATCCCGCTACATGATATCTCAGAATATCGCCAAGAGAACCGTCCACTTCATCAACGTCGCGCTGGAAGTGCGTTCCTCCATCTTCACTCTCTTCCCAGTCGCCGTACTTAAAGTCAGTCATGCTCCTCCTTCTTCCACGCCAGCCACGCGCGGGATATGGCTATCCTAAGGCTAAGCTCTGTGTTGTCCGCGTCCCAGCAATTGGGAAACTGAACCCACAATAAAAAACAGACTTTCTTCCATCCCAGCTCGTTCACCATCTCAGCCCACAACGGCCCCGCGTGCGCCCAGTCGTGCTCGAAGTCGGGTGGACGCAGTACCCTAGTTTTACCTAACATTATTTCCTCGCGCGCGACTAATCCAGGACCGAACCAGTATTGAGTACGCCCATAGACCTTTGTCGTCCACCCCAGCTTCAGCGCAATCTGCCCGTTCGTGGTGAGTTTGGGGTTAGTCATGGCGATTTCCTCATCTGGCGCTTTTCACATACTTGACAGTCCCGGAGTTTCTGGCGGTAGTTATCAAAATAATACCATCGCCCCCAGGAGTGCCTGAAGAGCACACACCATATCTTCCGCGCGCCTTTGTTGCCAGTGGGCTCAGGCAGCATATCTTCCTTCCGGTCTTCGACTATCTGTGTGTGCGTTCGATAATCTGGAAACGTTAAGGAAGTGACACCTCGACCCACGGGCTCTCCTAATTCATCGAAAATCGTCGTGCCCACCTGAACTGTTCGCGATCTTCTGGGCTCACTCATCCCGTCCTCCCTGTGCCCTCGCACACCGGGCACTGAACCTTCCAGAAGTAGTACCGCACCTTGCGCCGGCCTCGGCAGCGGGTGCATCCCGTAGTCACAGTCAAGCCGCGCCAACGCCTCACCCATCGCTTGTATGCTCTGTTGCGCGTCATTACAGCAGCTCCGCGATCCGCTCGATGATGTACAGGTGCGGGGCGATGATTGGCTTGAACGCGCGGAAGGTGTTGGTCAGGATCGGGATCAACAGAATCACTCCAAGAGCACCAAGCATCATCATAAAACAAAAAGGGCACCCGTTCACGTCTTTAGTTTCGAGGTACCGAGAATATGCTTTTCGCGCCAGCACCAAGCAGGCCATCTGTAGCAATAGGCACACCAGGACAATCCCAGCAGGCAGCCAAATCCCCCACCGCACAATCTCCTGTGCCAACAGCGGCGCTTGCTCTGCCGCGAACTCGCCGCTGGATTCTACGGCACCTCGTAGCCATCCCAGCAACTCCTCGCCGCCGTCTATCATCTGTTCTTGTACCTGGTCGTCCATGTTCGTTCTCCTCCTGTTGTTGTTCATCAACCGACCCGAGTCCCTGTGGCCCGTCCGGGGTGCTACCTCAGCGACTCCCCAGTAAACTCCAGCACCAAGCACGGCATCAGCCGCTGCCACATCGAGTGCGCGATCGTTTGATTACTACTGGCGGCGGCCGCAATGATGTCTGCAAACTCCTTCGGGTGCACGTTGGATGTGATGATGGTCCTGAGCTTGCGATCGGCTCTGGCATTGAGGATGTCCCATAGACCCTCAACTTCCCTCGGGCCCCACACGGCTTTGTCGATGTCGTCAATGAGGAGCACGTGGAAGTATTTACAGTGCTCCACGAGCTGGTCTTGGTTGTACTGGTGCCGCAGCATCTTAGCCAGGCGGATCGCGCCTATGTCGATTACGCGCTTACCTTGCTTCATGGCTTCATTGAGGATGCAGCGGGCTTGGTAGGTCTTGCCTGTGCCGAAAGCGCCCCAGAGGAATGCGTTTTTCTCAGACGACCAAAACTCCTTTTGGCGCATGAGCTTCTGATTATCAGCCACCCAGAAGTTCTGCTGCAACGTCTCTTGGCTGATGGCTCGCAGCCTCAGTAACTCATAGGACAACTCCTTGCGGCGCCCCCTGGCTTCAATCTCCGCCCAGCACTCATCGGCCTGGTCACTGCTGTGATCGTCCTCTGGTTTCTTACAGACTCTGCATATTTCACTCATGAACTTGCCTTTCTGCGGTCATCAGGTAGCTCGCGGCGACCATATCGGTTCTTGTCGTAGGGAGCCCTCGTCTTTCTAGTGCTCCAGTCCCTCCTGTGCGCACACTGAACGCGCCTCTGGCCCACACGGCGCATAGGGTCACCATCGTCCTGCTTGGCCCTCAGCTCAACCACCCGCTCCTCGAGTGTGCGGATACGCTGAAGCCAAAGGCCTTCACGTTGAGCTGCCAAGTTGACCTCTGTGAGAGAATGCGTGACATTCTTTTCGCGCTCCAGCAGCCGCTCCAGCAATTTAGCTTCGTCGGCGTTGAGTCGAACCATTCCCAACAAAGCACCCGAAGTCCGATAATTATGTCTCATGGTGTTTCTCCTAGTTGAAAGTTGGTCAAAATAGCTTCTCCTGCACGTCTCCAGAAATGTTGCAGTAGTAAGCGTGCAAATCCATACCCACATCATGCGCGCCTTCAATGGTTAGCTTGATGGCCCACATTTTCCAAAGGAATTCCGCGCGCAGAATAGTCTTGTCTCTAAGAAACTCACTGATCTGCACCGTCCCCCGTTCCATATTCCAAATCGTCCAGCAGATTGTGGTTTCAGGACTACTCATGGCTGCATGTTATTCCAGTCACCAAACATGATGCCGCGAACGATGTCATCGAACGCTGGGCGCGACAGGACGATGGATGGAGTACCGTCACTCTCGACGAAAGAGCTTCCTTCGAAGATCAGCGTGTGCTGAGGCCTCTTTAGAATACGCAGCCCGATGTTGCAAATGAAGCAGCCCAGCTTTTCTCTAATTCCTGCGCCGGCAACGTATTTCAAAGCAGCGCCCGGTACGACCTCAATCTTATATTCTCTCGTCTTTAATCCTATGCTATTCTCAGTCAAAAGGTGTCCCTCCTTCGTAGTTCTGCTTGCTTTTGATGATGCGGGGCCTCTCAAACTCGTCTGTCCAGCGCTTATCCTTGAGCCAACGACAGATGTCCTTCATCCTTGGAATGAAGTGTTTCTGGTCAACCTGCTTCCAGTCGGCGCGAACTTGAACCTCGTCCATCATTCCGACCACCGCCAACTCCCGTTCTTCATCGGTGAGCTTCTTCCATTCGAACTCGGCTTGCTCCTTGGGGCCCAACTTTGAAGAGATCTCCCAAAACCCCGCAAAGGTCAACGACTGCTCTCTCTTTCTGTCTCCCTTTCCCTGTTCCTTTCCCTTTCTATCTCCCTTTCTATTGGGGACGTTGCGGGGCGTTACGGGGACACCCTTGGTATGTAAGTAGTTAAGCTCTGTTTTCCACGGATTATCACAACCCTCGATTTCGGTACATTTCCACTCCAGTCGGCTGTTCTGATTGGTCACTCCGAGAACCACTAGCGATCCTTGCGGGGAACGGGCTATCAATTCCAGCTCTCCCATGGCCCGAAGAGAGGCCTGAACCTTCACGGCTGTCATGTTGCCGGCCTTGGCGAGGTAGTCCACAGTATAGTGTGGTGGCAGCTCTGGTGAGCGGTGTTTGGTACACCATAGCCACATCAGGTGATTCAGCCAGCGGGCGTCGTTGTTTGGTAGAAGTTCACAGCGCGGATCGTTGGGCCAGTCCACGTTGCACCTGGCGAATATGGCATCACCTCGGGCCATAGGTCTCCCTCAGCGTGGCCCAGCGCTCGGACTGGAGATATTCCTGGTAGTCGCGCTTAGTCATCGGGCTATAACCTTTGGTTGTGGTGGACGCCTAGCGCCGAGTGTAGCTATTGCAATCTCTCTAGATTCTATGTAGGTGTTCATATTTATCCCTTCTATAAAACCGGGATATTCCCATGGATCACGTAGATGCGCCCTTGATAGATCACAGACCATTTGCAAGTCCTTGATCCATGCAGCAGCCAACTCGTGATTTTCAAACGAAAGCATACTGCATCCTGTGGGTATATGAGTTAAGATATATCGCTCTTCTTTCTCCTGCCAATGCAAACCAAGCACATCATATCTACTGACCCACCCATTCGTATCTTTCCAGACGAATGACCCCATTTTTCGTTTGAACGATCCGCGAACCCAAGGAGAATTGGCTTGGTTCATCGCCCCGCCTTCATCCCATTCGCCTTCTTCCCCGGATACCCAGCCTTCAGCCCCCGCTGTATGATGACGCTCAGCGCATCGCTGCGGTTGCGATTGAGCAGCTCACGGTCGACTGAGCCCTTGTCGGTGCGCTCCATCACCGCCCTTACCAGACTCGGTAGCAGGCTGATGTTGAAACCTTCCTTCAATTCATCTTTCATTTGGTTCTCCTTTGTCCTTCACAAATCACCCACAAACCCCGTTGTGCTGCATGGATCGCGTTTGGTGTTACACAAGCTAATCGATGGCACCGCCCGAGCGATCGGTTATCCACAGAACCGGGCGGCGGGTTTCAGGAGGCTTTGACGGGATGCCGGTGTGCTGTACGTTGTGTTGGCCCAACGCCCACTGTAGGGTGGCTTTGGCTGCTCTGAGTTCGTGCATCTTCGACCCAAATCCAGGCGATCCATACCCTTCGCCATCCTTGAGCGCAGTCCGCACCGCCTTCAACTCTCGCCTAATCGTTGTCTCGCTCTTGACCATCACTCCTCCTTCGCCTGCCCCGGCATCTCATCCCACGTCCTGCCATCCAGCTCGCGGCCAGCGGCACGCTTGCCTACGCGAGCTGACATATAGCCGTCGCCCCAATACTTGTGATTAGATGCCCCCTTACAAAACATCTGGCCATTTTCAAGCGTGGCATAGGGATCTCTCGAACTATTCTGCATGCCCCCACACCAATCCCCCCAGCCCTTAAAGAAGAGGCTCACCCCCGCCTCCGCGCACTGGTCCCGCACACTCCGCACCCAATCAGGGTGCATCGGCCCCGCCCCAGGCCCGGTCTCGCCGCCTACGATGACGTGATCGAGGACAGGTCCGGTTTTGAGCCACGTCGTAACGCCGCCGGTTGTGCAACCCTCTCCGCGTAGATACGGCCGCAAGTCCACCGGCCCCAGCATCGGCTCCAGGCTCACCCCGCGCACAGCCGCAGGCGTCTTGAGTAGCCACGGGATGCGCTCGTCTGCGGTGGCCTGGTCTTCGATGGACACGTAGAGGTGGATGTTGGGGGGAGGTTGGCAAGTTGGGATACGATTCCATTTCAATTCTTCTGGACGGTTTCTCCATGCTATCGTGAACCAACTCCCCGGCGAATTAGCGTTCATATGAACACGCATTCTCTCGAATGTGAGGGCTTTCATATACTCACGCATCCTCTCGGGGCGCTTTGTAAGCACCTGGAAAGTGTGCCATTTGGCAAGCGCCATTATGGCGAACACCTTGTCGATAAACTCAAACGGTACGCTCTCATGGAACAGATCACTCATGCTGTTCACGAATACCGTCCGTGGCTTGCGCCAGTGCAACGGCTTCTCCAGCGCATCGGGTATCAGGTTCACCTTACCGCTCCAGTGACCGTCCTTGATTGTGCCGGCGTAGTTCTTGTTGCCCATGCCGATCTGGCGCACAGCCATGCGTTCGGCAAAACAGTGAGCACAGCCCTTGCTGACTTTCGTACACCCAACCAACGGATTCCACGTCTCTCCACGGGTGCCGTCTGCGTTCTTGACCCACTCAATCTTCGTCGTCATACCTTCGCCTTCCTGAGCCCGTTCCGGCTCGACACCATCTGGTACCCATCCTCGAACTGAATCAGCGCACTGTTCATCCTGCGGCTACGCACGAGCACCCGGCATCGCTGGCCCTTGCGCAGGTCCTGCCATGGCTTCTCGTGCCGTAATTCGGTCTGCGGGTATTGGCCCCATGCCCAGTAGTAAGGAAATGTCGAATCGAAGTCTTCTGCATCGCTTGCCTCCATAACTCTTTTCGCTCTCAAGACATCGATACTGTGCACACACACTGGGCAAAAATCGTACCTGACGCCAAGAATTCTCCTAACTTTCCATCCCTCAGACTTTGAGATACGTATGCACTCAGACATCAGCGTAAATGGGCCTCTAAAATAATCATCATGCTTGAAGGGAACGCAAAGCTTCTCATCGCCCGCAGTTTTCATAAACAGCCTTATATCGCAATGGATCTCTGCGAACCTATACCTGCTCATGGCTTGCCCCTACAATCGCCTCAATCAGCGCCGCAATCAGCGCGGCTTCAGTCAGTGCATGGCAGAGGGCATCGACGGTCTTGTCCATGAGCGGGATCAGATCACGGCCCTGCGTACTAACCATCGTTGACCTCGGCATATACAATCCGTACTTCACGCTCAACCGCATCGCTGCGACGGGGTCGGTGGTCGGATGGAATGTCAGTCTATCCCATATATGAAAAGGTCTGCATCGGTCATCTTCGTGAAATGTTGGTCGTGCCCAGCCATAGAAGGTAATATTCACCATTTTCACCCACTCCCCCTCGCACCAGCAGGCAGCCAGCGCATCCAGGTAAGCGTTGGGCAGGGGCGTGTGGCCGGTGCCGTAGCAATCCGAACAGTCGTAACAGCCAGGGCAATCTTCTGCTCCACCCACACGGCCCCATCCCTTACACGCCTCACACTTTACCCCGTCCTGCACCAGCACGAGGAGGTCTGCGGGGTCGGTTATGTTTTCGAAGGGGTTAGTCATATCTGGCCCCACCAACCTACTAACCTTAGCCCGGCCCAGCAAACGAAAGAAACTCCAATCCACCAGAAAAGTCTATCGGTTATGTCCATCATCCCCCACCCCCCTCGCCGCGAGCCGGGCGTTCCGCCGTGCGTTATACAAGTTAAGCACCTGCACTGAGTTGTCTGTAGATTTTAAATATTCATTTATCGCCTTCTCTAACGCCTCGCCAGCCACGCGCAGCTTGGCGTTGTCTGCCTCGGCTGTCTCGGCACGATCTAATGCTTCACTGAGTTCAAGCTCTCGACGTCGCCGGTATTGCTCCTGTTCGGCTATCTGCACTTCCAACTCCTCCACCCGCGCTTCAAAGGTGGTTATCTTGCAGCACTGAGGACAACACCAAGGTGCACCGCAGACGCTACAGTCTTTGCGACAAGACGCCCCACAATGCTCGCATCGAAGGGCGTGTTGTCGCTCCCAGTACAAACTACAATAAGGTTGTTTCTCTGCCTGCGCTTCGAGTTCAGCGATGCGCTTGTTTTTCTCCAAGTAATCACCGTAATCTGCTCCATCTCCCATCCCTCAACCCTCCAATCCACATTTACTCGCATGCGCCGCGCATTCATCGCGCAGACGTTGTAGGGTGTCGGGCGATAGGGTGGGGAGGATTTCGGTGTGGGTGACGCGGGTGCCGTGGCAAGTCAGACAGTCGTTATCCTCTCCTTGCTCAGGAAACCACCTGCGGCCGCCGCCATAGCACGTCTCACACTCCACCTCCAGCCGCACGCTCGTAATCTCCCCGGCCTCGAACTCCACCAGCATGTGGCCGGATCGGATTTGGGTTTTGTGGATGTGGGTCATAGTGTACCCCTGTCACTCAACCGTTTATGAAGCTCGGTAATCTCAGGCGCGAAGCAGCCATTATATGCTGAGGCCACTCCTTGGCTCTCCCTGTCTTGGTTCGCGGACAGAACCTCTACACCATGACAAAAGGCAAGCACTGCCAGAGCAAACAATTCAACGTCAGCTTCTACACTCATATCCCTCTCCTCTCGTTGGTTAAATGCTGCCCCTATTCTTGTCCTCGGGTATCGTGTTGATATCCAAGGGAACATATCTGTTTATCAAGCGCCAGCGCTTCTCTTCCCGCCCCAGTTCATCCACGTCTGGGTCTTCGTGTATAAGTTCAGCACCGCACTCGGGGCACGTGATGTGTCCGTAGTGGATTAGCTGGAAGTCCTTGCCGCACACGGCGCAGCCAGACTTCCTGTCTACACGATACTTAGCGTAGTACAAACAGTAATCACACTCGCCGACACTGTGGGTGCGCTGGGCTGGCTTTAGCTCAGTCATTGGAAGTGTCCTGGACGGAATGATCTTTGAGCTGTTGCAACATTCCAGCCTCTGCATGTTCGCCAAGATCAACATCGTAGGTAAGCATCGTAGCAATACATTCCAAGCTCACCGCGATGCTGCGCTGTATGTGGAGCTGGGCAATCTCGAATGGGGTGACCATCCCATGTGTGGCCTCAAGGTCATCAAAATCCTGATCGCTCATATCACGTAGCTTCATGTTCCCGCTCCTCCCGTTTCCGTTCAGCCCACGCATTCATCTTGTCCACCGTGCCCCAGCACCGCGAGTCTGCGATGTTGAAAAAGTAGTGTACGAACGCTTGCAGGTTTGCCATGTTCTCATCGTCCGCCCGGAAGAATGCCTGGGCCAAGTCGTTGCATATCACCGCCTGCAAGAAATCGCCGGGGATGATGCCGTGCTCGACGTAGCGCTCGATGCTGTCCATCATGTGCGGCGGGATGTGATAGTCCTTGCCGGCTATGGTTACTTGGTACATGATGGTTCCTCGCACTCAAACTGTAGGCGGTATTCCTTCTCCAGGGCATCCCATACCCCTTCGCTTCCTTCGCGTAGGAGTCGCTCAAAAACGGGCCTTGCATTCAACGCTGAGCCATCATAGTAACAGCCACCCTCGCCAAGAATATTACACTCCTTATCATGAGGTTGTCCCTCATATTGCGGAACTGGGCTATGATATCCCAGATCTGCCGGCAGCGGATCGCGTAAGTCACATTTAGTCTCAGGTAAATACCAACCCGTGAATAAAACAAACTGTGTTGCGCCCTTCTCGCCTTTTAGGACAAACTGAAGATAGACACCCTGTATACCGTAATTCTTTGCGGGATCGGAATGTGTCTTGTCGAAAGCTGGCTGAAACGTTACACTCTTCTCAAATTCCATATCCTCTCCTCCTCCTTAGTTGTGGCTGCCTACCTCGGACATACCGAACCACCACCCACCCTCGGCAACCTATGGTACGACAATAACGAGATGCCTAGCTCGTCGCACTATGAATCATCAGTTCTGATTCTGGCATGCCGAACCAAAAAAATAGTGGACGGAGCAGGACTCGAACCTGCATCAGCTGCTCTATCAACGGTACCGCTGACAAAGCAAAAGTGTCGTGCTACTAGTACCAGAGCACATCAACGGAGTGACCCGTGCGTTTGCCAATTACGCCACCCGCCCAAAGAACTGATTCAAATATCTAAAAAGGGATATCTTCCTCTGGCACACGATCTGAAGCAGGCGCATCATCAAACCCCTGCGCGGGTTCTGCCTGCTGCCCCACCGCATGAATGCGCACGCATGGCATCGGCTTGCCTTTGTACGATGTCATATCTTTGTACACCTCACACTCACCATCCTTCCATGAATCGGAATCTTCCCCCAGCAAGGCCGCGAGCATCAGGAAGTTCGTCTTGTTTAATACCAGTCCTTTCGGGTGCTCGTGAAAGTACACCACCGGCTTATCTTCTTTCGTCCCATCATCCCCATCAATACCCACCATCTCAACGTGCTTGATGGTGAGCACACGCGGAACATTAAAGTTCGCGTGGCCCAACCACCTACTCGGATATGCGTCTTGTGCCTTCATCTCGTTCTCCCTTGCCGCCGTGCGGCTGTTTATACTTCCGTGTTCTTTTCTTCCATCCTGTAAAGATACACGCCCTGCTTCGTCTCGTGCGGCTTCCTTTCTATGATGTGCTCGTGCCCCTTGGTCTTGCGCAAGTCCCGTAGCCGCGCACTCACGCTCGTCTCAGAGATGCGCCTAACCTGTTCCCCGATGCCCCAGAGCGTGTGCCATTCCCCGTCCGCCATCACACAGTGCACGCGCTCGATCTGCGTGCCCTGCTTGAGCGGCGGGTGCGGGTGCTCCTTCTCCCATGCTTCGCGTTCCTTGTCTAGCCTGCCCTTAGCTTTCATCGAAGGTGGATGTTCTAGTAGCGTAAACAGCAATGCATGTAGTTAGGGTGGTATATGCATCCTCGGCTGCACTCAAGAGCCTGTGTGGCGTTAGCTTTGCGACAGAAGACACCTCTCGGCTTTGCTTCAACACGCCATGCTCCTCTGTGCCGATAGCAACACGGACAATCACCCCGCCGTCACTTTTCACCAGCGTGATGGTTGTAGTATCTTCTGGCTGGCCCAGAACATCTTCTAGGCGTTCACTGAATGTTCTCTTCTCGCTCATATCCTCTCCTCCTTAGTTGTGTATTAATTAATCCGACCCCGACCCCGACCACGACCGCGACCGTTCATGGCCTATTCTTAGGATGGCGGCGTTCATTGCTTCACCACACCGCCAAGCAGATCGTGCGGCCAAACGACAGCATCCACAATAGCGCCCCTCGACACAATGCAGTCACCATGAAAAGGTTCGTTCTTGGATATGTTGCCTGTCTGGATACACTCGTTAAACCTGCCCGTGTCGGCAACCCATGACGCTTCAGACAGAACCAGATCACTATCCGTCACAGCTTTGAGCCTGCCGAGCTGAAAGTGTGTGACACATCTGATCAAATATTTTTCACCCAGCACAAACGAGTGTGTCTTCGTTGTATAGGGTGTATCTCCACTATTCCCGCACAACGCTTGTACTTCGCGAATCTGTCCCAATGTTAAGTCTTCGGTGTTCATATCCCTCTCCTCCTTAGTTGTAAATTGCCAGCCCTGCGTTAATCATCATCTCCTCAAGCAGCCACAGGTCATCGTCCGTGACGGCTTTGTGTCCATGTTCCTTGCGGCTAATAAAGCTAGCCTGGTATTCCGGTGCCACGTTGTAGCCCAATGCCTCGGCCAGCTCAGGCTGTGTGTAGCCCAGCTTGAGCCTGTACTGGTGGAACTTCATGCTTCTGCTTAGTCCCATGTCATGTTTCCTCGCCGAGCGCTGCATTGATCCGAGCGTTATAGTTCTTAAACCGTTTCCACGGTGCATTAGCAACCTGGATATAATTACTGCCCCCTAATGGTAAACACCAGCCTATGGCTAGCTCCTCCAATCGACACCCCTTCAATGCCACGCGCAGCTCTTCAATCCGCTTCGCCTGCTCCGCGTTGGTGGCTTCGAGGGTGTCAATATGGTCATCTCTCCCCTGTATCTCATCGATGTATTTGCTCATCTTGATTCCTCCGGCTTAGGAAACAACGTCTCGGCGATATCCTGCTGAGTGATACCCTCGGATTCCAAAAGCGCTGCCTGTATTCGGGCAGCCACATGCCCGCATGTCTCTAGGCAATCGTTCCATGGAACTTCATCTACAGTCCCCCACCAAGAGAGGAACATTTTACTCGCGTCAGATAGAATATTAATATCTGACATGAAATCCCTATGATTATCCTCAATGTATTCTAATTTCTTGTCGCTTCGTTGCCAAAGTTCATATGCAGCCTGAAACCGTTCATATAAGTCTAGGCCATTATCTTCCGCACAGAACCTTAGAGATTGATCCGTCGCCGTTTCAACGTTCATCTCACTCTCCCCAGCCAATGCTTTTTGAGATCTCTGGCGTGAACCCCTTGAAGCGTTTCTCAAACCTTGCGAAGAGAGGCAGCGTTTTGTCAAATATTGGATGCCCAGATGGTGCGAACCGCCACAGCCTTGCCATTTCGGTTTGACTCATGCTGTCAATCTCATCTTCCCATCGCTTCTGCTCTGCCTTAGTCATCTCATTGCTTAGTCCCATTGCGAATATCCTTCCTGAGCCGTGAGCGCTTGCTGCTCTCTTCGTTGCTGAACCCCTGCCCTGCCTTTCACAAACGGATTTATACCGTAAAGTGTCTGGCATGTGTTTGGCTGGATAGACTCAGCAAGAGTACCTAAATGCATGACTTCACACAGTTCCATGGGTGGATCCTGCTTGCGCTCTAACTGAAAATACCAACTGCGATCCTCCACCGTCCGCTCATATTCAGCAGACATAATATCAAAATTCGTACTGCCGGGAATGTTGCCGCTCATCACACCACCCTCTCGGCCGTAGCCGCGTCCATATCATCCAGCTCCCCGCACAGCCGTGTCAGAATTATCCTGGACTGTTCACGGAACGCCGCGTGCCTGCCGTGCTCCACCTCATACTGCAGAACACGGATGCGGGATGTTAGGTATTGGCGATGAGTTGGGTATGTGCGATGTGGCATCAGACTTCCACCAGCCTGCCGTCAACCATCCGGCAGAACTTCTCCTCAATGCCCGCAAACTCCGGTGCGCTGTGGATATGCAGGCTCTCCAATTGCTCTGACAATCCCATGCTCACAAGATGGTGCAGGTGCTTTGTGACGGCATGGACTTGTGTTAGGGCCGGGACTACGTGATCGTAGTGGTGCTCGGCTTCCTCGGTTGAGCAGTAGCTTGTGACTGAGTACCAGTTCATGTGGGTGTCCCTTCGGCTTTGGCGTGGGCAGCCGTCAGCGCATCATAGGCCTCAACACTGATAGTCACTCTCTCAGGATAGGTCATGTCTGTGCCCAGAGTCTCGGCGCTGGTTCGGACCAGCTCGGTTGCCGCGTGGTAGTCGGGCGCGGCTGCGATTAGGCGGGCGTTGGCCTGTGCCATTTCCGGTGTTGGTATTGTGGACTGTCCGACTGTGCAAATCCATTGCTCGCCACATGCCATCACCGCGTCACGCCTGCGCGTTGCCTTGTATTCAACCACCCATGGCCCCGGCGTGTGCTGCGCTGTCTTTTCTTTGACTTGGTTACGCAGCGCGGCAATGGCTTCCTTGGCCGATTCGGGCAATGCGGGACCTTCTAGCCAGTCGCCCACCTCACAATGCTCCGTTCCGTCAGGCTCAGTCCATCTCCAGCCTTCAACACCTTCCTCGTCGTACATAGATATGGACTCGATTTCCCATCCTACCTCGCGAGCCAGATCATGATCTGTAATCTCGTTCATGTTCCCTCTCCTC
>SDBV01002229.1_pt1 | contig 29033 bp, 25 predicted proteins | sample 2277081 | NCBI WGS metagenome assembly SDBV01 (sample SAMN10402039, study PRJNA504765) | marine sediment metagenome | isolation source: marine sediment core GS10_PC15, 223 cmbsf | place: Arctic Ocean: Southern Knipovich Ridge | collected 2010
ATGGTATATTAGTACGAAGCTATTTAAAAGTTGGTAATAAATGGAGTTCATTATTATATAGTTAGACAAAGAATAAGTCTAAAAAGTTGGAATAAACTTGGATGATTAAATCTCATAGAAATCAGATGGAGTTGTCATTAGAGACACAATATATTTCACAAATGTAGGATTAAGAGGGATATTGCCCTCTTATGATATTGGCGGAATAGTTTCCATATTTTTTAATAAATATCAAATGGTGAAAAAATATAATAATAACTCTTAGTAGAATTAAAAATTCATTTTTTATAAAAATGGATTACAAAATCCTATTTATTCCTCTAATATAAAAATATTTTAAGAAAAAAACAACAACATAATCTTTATAAAGTTTATTTTAACGCGCAATCAGAGCTAGTCCTGCAACTTTTTTCTTCATCCTTTCTACTCAGACATATCCTACACCTCATAAAACTTCCGCAAATGTTTTGGGGTCATCAATCCGCCTTCGGTATTGATCCCGATCTTTTCACACCATCGCACGATGGTATTGTAGCTCACACCATACCGGTGCATCAGGTCTTTTTTGGTGCAGGGCTTCAAGAAGGAATTCTTGAATTATCCATTATTTCAACACCTAAAAAAATCAATGGCCTTTATATCCCAAAATCAGATTGTATACATCTGTAGTTGCCCATTCTCAAGCAGTATCCCATACTCACAATTTTCAAACTGCGCCAGCCCATGCCCACCGTACTTCGTGCTAAGGAAGTCGAGGCTTGATAGCTAATTTCTGAATCAGACATTGAATTTATAGACAGGCTTTAATTAATCCTGCATAATGCAGGAGATAATTATTGAAACTTGTAAGGAGTTAGAAATCAAGTCATTGACACTTTCTATAGTTTTTACTTTTATACAATTATTTATATAAGCAAATCAGACAATCTTGCTGAATGTCAATGTCTTACTTACAAAATGGTTATATTCATGAATTAAATAGGTACTAGAGGCGCCTTTATTTTATTCTGCTGTTATATTAATGAAACTTTTGCTGAAAGAGATGGAAGACCGAAGTCAGGAGTCGCCCGTATGCCGGCGAGGCAGGGAAGAAAAGAATTCCTACACAAGCACTTATTCATATTTTTTAATCCTGATTACCTTACTTAATCCTGATTACGGACGTACGGTTAATAAATAAATTCACAGGAAAATGGCGCTTGCTGAAGCGTATATGCACTTTTTAACTAAACCTTGAAAAGAACCCCTCTTTGGGAAATAAGTATTGATTTATCTCGTAACTCTTTGATTATCAATATCAATCCCCCTAACCCCTTTCTCCAAGGGGGAATTAGCGGGACGCCAAAAAATCCTGATGAGCTTTTCGCACTTTTTAGCTTCGGACTCCTGTCTTCCGACCTGCCTTGCGGGCAATGCAGGCTTCTGACCCCATTTTATTTTCTTCCATTAAATTTAAAGCAGAACCGACTATTTTATCCAAATGGTTTTTTGGTTGGTAAATTCCCGAATTCCCGGATAAGAAAGTTCTCTCCCATAACCTGACTTCTTGATGCCACCAAACGGCACAGAAGGATCAGAAAACATCATTTGATTGATATATACTGCCCCACTTTCAATTTGATTTGCGATCAATTTTGCTTTATTTTCATCCGTTGTCCAGAGTGATCCTCCTAAACCAAATTGGCTTTGGTTAGCAATCTTTATAGCTTCATCTGCATTCTCAACTACAAAGAATAACGCTACCGGCCCGAATATTTCTTCTTCATATGCAGGCATATCGGGTTTTAGATTTCCCAGAATCATTAGAGGAAAATAGGCAGTATCAATTTTATCGGGCAACCTGCCAAATATAATTTCCGCACCCATTTCTATACTATGTTTTACTTGATCGAAAATTTCTATTGCTAGATCCGGCCTGGCTAATGTTCCAAAATCAGTATTGGTATCCATCGGATTTCCAGTCTTTAAGCTCCTTAGCTGTTTAATAAATTGTGAAGTAAAATCCTCAGCAATTTCTTTTTCGAGAATAAATCTTTTTGCGGCAATACAGCTTTGACCGGCATTGAGCATCCGCGCTTTTACAGCAACTTTTGCTGCCGCTTGAACGTCAGCATCTCGCAAAACGATAAAAGGATCACTTCCGCCAAGTTCCAATACACTTTTTTTTATATTATCACCGGCAATAGAGGCAACACTTTTCCCGGCAAGTTCACTCCCTGTTAGCGTTACCGCTGCGACATGTTCATGAGCAATAACTTCTTTAACATCACCAGAACCGATTAGAAGGGTATTGAAAATATCTTCAGGGAAACCGGCATTCAAAAATACCCTTTCAATATCCAAAGCACATTTGGGCACATTGGAAGCATGTTTCAACAAACATGTGTTGCCTGCCATTATGGTTGGGGCCGCAAATCTGAAAACCTGCCAAAAGGGGAAATTCCATGGCATCACTGCCAATATCACCCCCAATGGATTGAAATGAATATACCCCTCTCCGTGAGGTGTATCCAGCGGAGCATCTTTGAGAAAATCAGCTGCATTTACGGCATAATAGGCACAAACTGCAGCACATTTTTCAATTTCTGCAATAGCTTCACGAATCGGCTTACCCATTTCCAGTGTTATGGTTTCACTGTAATCTTTCTTGTTTTTAAGCAGCTCAACAGCAGCAGATTGCATCAAATCAGAACGCTCTAAATATGTGGTGTTTTTCCATTGAAGGTATCCCTGGTACGCTTTATCTATTTTGTAATTAACTTGTTGTGGCGATAAACCTTCATAAGTTTCTAAGACTTGGCTATTGTAAGGGTTGATTGATCTGAATTGCATAAAATATGTTTTCTTTTTTCAAGGTAATTAATTGATAATCCCGATGCGATAAGAGCTAATGCAGGAGCAAACAAAACTCCTAATAATGGAATTAAAATTAAAATATTAAAGATTAAGCCATTACCGATCACCAACCCAGAATAGTTATTTATTAATTTTCTGCTTTCTCTGGAATTGATACCTAAATACTCGTTTCTGTAATCTGCCATCGAATACCCAACAAAATAACTTTCTAAAACCAAGATGGCTATTGGCGCCAGAGGCATAATCCATGCAATCAAAAAAGAAATTATTATAATTGATGTGGAAAGAGTTATTTCAATAAAAAAATTTCTAAAGGCAATTTTCATTCCTCTTGTGCAATCAGACAAGTATTTGCCTGTACAGATATTCTTTGAAGGTCCTGTAGCAATCGCCTGGACTCTGGATGAGATAATTGAAAACACAGGAGCAAGCAATATTAAGGCAATGTATCTGTAAATTTTTAAGTAAACGAAGAATACCAGTGCGCGAATGACCACCATCAATACTCCTTCAATAAGTGAGTGAACAGCCCTATCTGAACTAGTTGATTGAAAATTTTCCAAAACGTTTTCAACAATAAAGCTGGAGGTTTTTATGGCAAAAACTATAATTAGGAAAGCTATTATCAAATTAATAATGGCAGGAATTACCAGTAATTTCCATAGATTATGGGAAACTATAAATCGAAAAGCCCTCCAATAAAAGAAGAAGGATATTTTAATTTGATGTAAAAAATCCATTTCTATTGACTCTGTTTTTTAAAAATATGTAAAATAGAGCTAAAGTCCTACTCGTTTAAAAAACAGTTTATGTCAACCTGTGCTAACTGAGAAAATTGATTCTTAAGGATTATTTTTTTTGATTCAAACCACCTTTTAGGTACGTTCTCTTTAAAAGAGAATTCTTTCTGCCGATATTTGCAGAAAATTAAATTTTTTATCCATACTGACCTTTTTATTGCCTCTCAAATATCAAAAAAATGAGTTTACTTGATTTAATAAAAGAAAATGCAAAAAAGCAACTAAAAAGGATCGTGCTTCCCGAAGGAGAGGAAGAGCGAACCCTGAAGGCTGCTGATATTGTTTTGAAAAATGGATATGCCGACATCATTTTGATAGGGAATCCATCGAAAATTTATGAATTGGCAGGATTGTATGAGCTTGAAAATATTAGTAAGTCAAGCATTGTTGATCCACAAAACATAGAAAAGGAAGATGCCTATACGAACCTTATGGTAGAATTAAGGAGCCACAAAGGTATGACAAAGGAAAAAGCAACAGTCTTGATCAAAGATCCTCTTTTTCTGGCTACACTGATGATAAAGAGTGGCGATGCCGATGGTGAAGTAGCAGGAGCGATGAATGCAACGGGCGATGTACTGAGGCCTGCTTTTCAATATGTAAAAACTCTACCGGGAATTAGTGTGGTTTCAGGTGCATTTATTATGATTTTACCTGATAAAACATATGGCGAGGATGGCTTGCTGGTTTTTGCAGATTGTGCTGTGCATCCCGATCCGGACGACAAGCAATTGGCCGAGATTGCAGTTGCAACAGCCCAGACAGCCAGATCGATTGCCAAAATAGAACCACGGGTCGCCATGTTGAGCTTTTCTACCAAAGGGAGTGCGAATCATGATATGGTAGATAAAGTAGTTTCAGCCACCCAAATTGCCAGGGAGCTGGATTCGAGCTTAGAAATTGATGGCGAACTTCAGGTAGATGCTGCCCTGGTTGAGGCAATTGGCAGCAAAAAAGCCCCGGGCAGTAAAATTGCCGGAAAGGCGAATGTGCTTGTTTTCCCAAGTTTAGAGGCGGGGAACATAGGGTATAAACTCGTGCAACGATTGGCAAACGCCGAAGCTGTAGGCCCGATACTTCAGGGAATGGCAGCTCCAATCAACGATCTTTCCAGGGGGTGTTCTGTCGATGATATAGTAAATATGGTGGCCATCACCGCCAATCAGGCAACAAAATAAACAAGATTATGAGTAGTTCAGTAGAGCCAATAGAAGGTTACGCAATTAAGAGAAGAGAGAAGCCTTTAGTGAAGAAAAACAGGTATGAATTCACAAAAGTAGGGATTGTTGGATGTGGTATTCTTGGGCAGGAGATCACCAGGATGGTCAGCTCCTATGGAATCGAAGTGACTTTTGTTGAGATTTCTAAAGATAAAATCCAGCAGGCGCTAAATGGCATATCCAATGATCTTGATGCCATGATTGGAAAGTGGGGAATGACCCATGGTGAAAAAAGAGCCATCTTGTCCCGAATTACCGGGACGATGAATTATGAAGCGCTTGAAGGAGCGGATATTGTTATAGAATCTGTAAAATCCAGAACAAGGGAAAGCAGCGTGGAATTGAGAAAGCGTATTTTCAAAGAAATTGAAAAAAATATTGATGCTGATACAATTATCGCCACAAATTCTACAACACTGGTAATTACAGAAATGTCCTCGGAACTTGACCATCCTCAAAGGTGTGTGAGTTTGCATTTTTTATCTCCGGCAGATAAAACTCCTGTTGTTGAAATATCCAGGGGCCTGAATACTTCTGACGAAACGTATGAAAAAGTATGTCAATTTGCCAGGCTGTTTGAAAAGAAGGTGGTTTCAGTGATAGAATCTCCAGGGATCATCAGTACACGTCTTATCGCCCCGCTTATCAATGAAGCATGTGAAATATTAATGGAAGGGGTAGGTAAACTGGAAGATATTGACGATACCATGAAAATGGGATTTGGATTCCCATTAGGACCTTTTGAAGTGGCAGATAAGATCGGATTGGATACCATTATTCGTTGGCTGGATAACATGTACAAGGAGTTTGGCGATTTAAAATACAAAGCCTCGCCGATGCTCAAAAAAATGGTGAGAGCCAATCTTCTAGGTAGGGAAACCCGGCAGGGCTTTTATAAGTACGATGAGGAAGGCAAGAAAGTTTAAGTTAAAAAAGATATAATTATAACAATCGGTAAACATAAAAATCAATGATTGTACTGGTATTAAATGCGGGCAGCTCTTCGATAAAGTATCAACTTATTGATATGACAAGCAAAGATGTGATTGCTAAGGGGATAGTAGATAGAATTGGTATGGGTAATTCTTCGCTTACCAATAAAAGAAATGATGGTGACAAGGTAAAATTGGAAGGGGAGATCCTTGATCACAAATCAGGTATTGAATATGTATTAGGGGTACTAATCAGTAAAAATCACGGATCCTTAAAATCCCTTGATGAGATTGATGCTGTAGGACACAGGGTAGTGCATGGCGGAGAGTCTTTCCACGATAGCGCTTTGATTAATGAAGAAATTATTGAGAAAATAAAAGAGTTGATTTCCCTGGCGCCTTTACATAATCCTCCAAATCTCAGAGGTATTGAGGCCATTACCGAGCTGATGCCCGGCAAACCTCAGGTGGCAGTATTTGACACGGCCTTTCACCAGACCATGCCTAAATCTTCTTATATGTATGCCATTCCATATTCCCTTTATAAAAAATATGGATTGAGAAGATATGGATTTCACGGCACCAGTCATCAATTTGTATCTAAAAGGGCATGTGAAATCGTAGGGGTTGAATACAAATCACAAAAGATTATTACTTGCCATCTTGGAAACGGCGCATCAATAACAGCCATAAAACATGGAAAATCTGTCGATACTTCCATGGGTTTGACGCCTGTAGAGGGGATGATTATGGGAACAAGAAGTGGGGACCTCGATTTGGGAGTGTTGACCTATATCATAGAAAAAGAAGAGATAGGAGTAAAAGAGGCCAATACACTTATCAATAAACATAGTGGTATTCTTGGGATTTCCGGCGTTTCTTCCGACATGAGAGAAGTGGAGCATGCAGCCGCAGAGGGGCATGAACGCGCACAATTAGCGCTGGATATGTATCATTATCGGATCATCAAATACATTGGTTCCTACTCTGCAGCGATGAATGGAGTAGATATGATTGTCTTTACAGGAGGAATTGGTGAAAATGGTGACGGAACAAGAGAAGCAGTATGTGAAAGATTCGGATATATAGGCTTGGATTTTGATTATAACGCGAATAAAGGATTGCGATCGAAAGAGGCCATTATTAGCAAGCCTGATTCGAAAGTAAAAGTACTTGTTGTTCCAACAAATGAGGAATTGGTAATCGCTCAGGAAACGGTTAAGGTGTTTGAAAAATCCAAGAAACGTTAAAGGGTGATTCGAATTGGCATAAGTTAGGTAAATTCTATTTCTGATAATAAAGGATAAGGATTTCAACCGCCGGCAGGAATATAAAAAATATTGTCAAGCTGTTATTGCATTCTTTTAATGGGGCATAAATGACCTGACAATATTAAGCTTCATTGCATATTTTGCTTATCCCCGGCAACTTCAATCACTTCATTCCAAACACGGAATAAATTCTTGCTGCATATTTTTTCGATGTTCTCAGCAGTGTGTCCTCTTTTCAAAAGTTCCTGAATCAGGTTTGGTAATTTGGATGCGTCTTCCAGGCCAATGGGCAAATTATCTACCCCATCAAAATCAGAACCCAGCCCTACAAAATCAATTCCTGCAAGCTCAACCACATGATCTATGTGATCTGCAACCATCGGGATATTGCCCATGATGGCAGGAGATTTTTTTAAGGAATCGATCTCTGCCTTTAATACAGGATCATTTGGGTCAGTTCCCGCATCAATTTTAGCGTATATTTTGCTTAATGCCACATTTCCCTGTTGTGTAATAAAGGCAGATCCAAAATTGATCATGATGATTCCATTGTTTTTCGCCACCAGCTTGATCATGTCATCAGAAACATTTCGTTCAAAGCCGGGTGTAAAATGCCTGCAGGAAGAATGTGAGGCAATTACAGGGGCTTTGGAAATTTTTACAGCCTGGTAAAAAGCGCTATCGGATACGTGCGATACATCAACCATGATACCAAGCTGGTTCATACGCTCAATCACCAGGTACCCAAATTGGCTCAACCCACCGTTTGAATATTTCTGCTCGTAAGATGAATCACTAATGTGGTTGTCTTTGGAATGTGTCAAGGTGATATACCTGATCCCTTTATTGAACAAAATATCAAGATTCTCCAACTTTCTTTCTACAGGGGCGCCATTTTCAAGCCCCATTGGCAAGGATATTAATTTTTTAGAAAAATTTGCTTCGATCTCCTGAGGGGAATTCGCCAAAGCAAATTTATCCGGATAGTCAGCGCATAGTTTCTCGACACTTTTTATAAGTTCAAGCGCAAGATCCATTGCCCCGTTATCCTCTTTGGCAGCAGGTATATAAATCGACATAAACGGGGCGTCAAGCCCGCCTTTCCTGGCTCTCACATAGTCGAAATGCCCATTTTTTGTTTGCACGGAAACATCCTCCATGTTGTTTTTCAACCGGTAAGGAAGATCCACATGCCCGTCGACGATGATAAATTCATGGCTAAGCTTTTTAGCTTCCGTAGCATAATTGATGGATTTTGTTACTTTTTCCTTGGCGTCGAGCTTTTTAGAATTGTTGCAGGAAATGGAAATGAAAATCAGGGCGATAAGTAAAAAGGTATTTTTCATCTTTGATTTATATGATTTATTTTGGCAAATCGAGTCCTTTAAGAATTATATTTTTATCATCATCTTTTAATTGCAAATCAATAGCTATTTTTCTGGCATTCGGGTTATTGATAGAAAATAGCACGATCATAATCCCAAAAAAAGCGGCAAAGGGCTGGAAGTCAGTCAGGAAATAACCAATTGAAATCAGCAATGATGAAATGGAGTACGCAACAAAACGAACCGTCATCCCTTTTTGGTAGAAAATTAATTTGTCTCTTAGAATATCTTTTTGCCTGGCTTCCCTTAGGTAGGTCTTATATTTTTTATGCCCTAAAACAATCAATACTAAACTAATTATAAACACAAATACGAATACCGGAACTTTATATTCCTGATCAATAATTGCATTAAGTGTTTCGGCAGTAGATTCCAGGTAAACCCAAATAAAAAATAGCAAGGGAATTCCAATACTCAAATAGGCAATATTTATTAACTTCCGAATGTATTCCTTTCCGTTTAATATTTCTGACATAAAAAGTTACTTAAGTTTATCTTGCTGCTAAAATAGACAAAACCTATTTTAGCCTCAATAATTCACGAATATTTTTGTGATATAGTTAAGGCATTGACAATCAGAGTAAATGATCGAAGGCAATTAAATGTTAATATTCGTGTTCATCTACAGTATCAAAAGTCAATGCCTGTAAAACTAACTCATGATAAGTTTCATGGTAATTTCCTGCATTATGCAGGTTAGACGCATAATAAAATTAATCTAAGAATGAAAAGTAAAAAATTAAAGGTTAGCCAAGCGGGCATAATGATATCTATAATTGGGATGTTTGCGATCATTGTGATGAGTTGTGATCCTAAAAAGCAAAGTTCTTCTGATGCGGATCTACATGATTCATTACTTATCAAATATGCTGCGCTAGAAGATAGTGTTGCCAATGGCTGGCAAATAATGATCGCAGATGATGACGACAAACACCTTTTGATGAAGCGATTGCTTCTTGAAGTAAGCTATACCAACAATTATGATAAGGATCGTTTCCAGGAATTGAATGACTTAATTGATCAATTGAGTGCCATGAGATATGATCAGGAAACCATGCGTAATTCAGCATTAATTGACGTTTACGACAGTGCCACCTTCGATTTGACGGATCAGATAATTGTGTTTGCACGAAACCATCCCCGCTACGATGATTTTCCTTTGATGGCTGAGCTGATTGATGACATCAATGGGAAAAATGATTATATCCTCATGCACCGGATTCATTATGATAGTTGGGTGAAGGAACTTAATTCATTTAAAAGTAAGAATGTTTCAAAATTAAAGGAGGTAGATGCTGAAATGGAAGCCATGCCATTATTTGAATTGCCATCGTAAGCCGGTGAAATTTGAAGCATATGGTAACTAAACTCAGTGTCTTGAATGGTTCGACTGATAGTTAGAAAGTTTTATTTTTTAGCCACTCCAACAATTTAATTTAAAATTATACTGGAATAAGCTTCCAGGTCTATTTGGCGATTTTTTACTGTTTCACCCCAGGTACTAAAAAGAGTATTTGTTAATCCCGCATCTGTGTCCTTTAATTGTATGCTGATATGTCGATCACTCAGGTTATGTATAATAAGCAGCTGCTCGTTATCTTTTTTTCGGTAGTATGAAATCACAGAGCTATTTCCATAATTTGCCTGGGTAAAATCACCAAATGAGAGCGCTTTTGAAGTATTTCTGATCCTGATCAAAGATTTATAATGATTAAAAATAGAAAGGCTATCTTCCATCTGTCGTGAAAGGGGATCCACCGTGCTTTCCAGCGAATATTCGGAATTAATCCATTTTGCTCTTTCTGTATCATTTTGTGCATCTTTCCATAAAAAGGGTTCCCGGATATTCGGATCGGGCTTCATTCCCAACATGCCTATTTCTTCGCCGTAATAAAGGTATGGCGTTCCGGGCATTGTCAATAACATAGAGGCAGCGAGTTTTCCTTTATTTATATCTCTGTCAAGCACACTTAATATTCTGTTTTGGTCATGATTACTCAGAAAAATAGCATCGTGATAATCTTCAGTTTCATTAAGGTAAATAGCCTGGTTTTTCTTGTAACCAGCTTCAAAAGTCGTGCTATCATCCACTTCCCAAGAATGTTTGGATATATATGCGCTTACACTTTTCTCTCGTTTAATAGATTCAAGCATACTGAATGCTAAATCAAAATTGAAGAGCGCCGGCAATCCATGAAGAAATGGAGCAACAAATTCAGAGTTGTCCCACACTTCACCAACAAGGTAATTATCCGGTTTAAAAGCCTCAAGTTCAGATCTGTACACTTTCCACCATTCCTGATTGTCTTTCACCCTCGAATCTTCATAAATATGTTTTGCCGCATCGAGTCGGAAGCCATCTACGCCCACTTCTTCAAGCCAAAATTTACCAATAGTGACCACCTCTTGCCGCACCTTTGGATTGTCAAAGTTCAGATCAGGCATCATTCCTGTGAAAAAACCATAGAATTTTTTGTCATTATCCTCGGCTTCGTGCCATTGCGTCAGGTTTCCGGAATCACCGGTGATTTTCTTTTCATGTGTGCTGAAGCGACGAATTTCTTCATCGTTAGCCCAAATATAATAATCTCTTTTTTCAGTGTTTTCTCCGGATTTAGAATCAAGAAACCATGGATGCTGGTTGCTCGAATGATTAATAATCATATCGATGACTACTTTGATATCCCTCTTATGCGCTTCCTGCACAAATTCCTTAAAAATGTCCAGATCACCATAATCGGGATGGATATTGTAATAATCAGTAACATCGTACTTATGATAGGATGGAGAGGGCATGATGGGCATGAGCCAAATGCCCTTAATCCCCAGGTCTTGCAAATAATCTAATTTGCTCATCATCCCTTTGATATCTCCAATACTGTCTCCATCAGAATCTACAAAGGACTGCACAAATATTTCATACATTACTACATTTGGCCATTGAGCCAAATTGGATACAGTAGGTAATTCGGAAGATTTCCTTTCTATTGTCGTATTGCATGAAAAGGCCAAGCCAATTAATATTAGAATGAACAGCAGTTTTCGCATGGTACTAATTTTTAAGGAGCTTGAAGTTGTAGTTTTTACCTTCACATACCAGTGAAATAGTATAAAATCCGGTCGGAATAGCGCTTAGGGAGGTTTCGAATATATCGTGTATCTCGATATTCCTTGTATATGCTGTTCTTCCATAGAGGTCGATGACGTTTAATTGATATTTCCCTTCAGGTATTCCCTGCACTTTCATAATATCATCGACAGGATTAGGATAAATACTGATATTTCCTTGAACATGGCCTGACAGGCCTGTTATCACAAAATTCGATCCCCAGGGAACCAAACCTGATTTTATGCCTTCAATTTTTTTTGTGGTATAGATATGAAATTCACCTGGTTCAAAGCGCATCTCCAAACCGGTATTTGATATTTCGAACAAATCTCCGGTAAAAAAATCATACCATGTGCCAGGTTCGGGGAAGTTCCCCGGAATCATCCTTGAAACAACTCCGAAATTCCCAATAACCAGCATTTTCATTTCATCGTTACCGATGGTGATTCTTTTTACTTCTCCTTCAGGAGACCAAAGGAAATCGCCGGTTTTGAAAATGGGATTTTCAAGCCTGTAGGCAATTAGTTCAGCTTTCAGGTCATGTAATTTTTTTCGTTCATCATCATTGTAATAGCTCCACCGAACAGGTTTTTCGCCGGTTCGTCCATTTTCTTCAATAGAAATATCATAACCCAGCTCGCCAAATTGCCAGAACATTTTAGGACCGGGTACAGTATAGAAAAACGCCGATGCTGCTTTTAGGCGATTCAGTGCAGTCACGATATCTTTTACATCATAATCATTGGAAGCATTTCCAAAATTCAGCGCTTCATACATTTGTCTTTCTTCATCATGGCTTTCCATATATGTAATAAGATTGAGGTCCTGCCAGCCCCTTTCCGGTGCGTAGCCCCATTCCAGGTTTGATTTATTGTAATCATGATAACCAAGGATAGTTTCTTTATAGGCGCTATGCATATTTCCCCAAAGCATCAGGCCATAATCAGCAAGAATAGTTTCTTCGGAGTTATGGGCAAAGTGCTCCAGCATAAGCCATGTATCCGGAGAATAGCCCCAGACCCTATCTGCCATTCGTGTGATAAGATCAATTCTGGATTGGTCTTTTTGTCCCCATTTACTCACGTCAGAGCCACTTATGGTTTGAGTAAAACCTTTAGATAAATCAAAGCGAAATCCATCAACGTGAAACTCGTTGGTCCAATAATTGAGTGTGGTATCCATATAGTGCTTTGTGTAATCACTTTCATGGTTCATATCTGAGAAAACAGAAAAAGGATGAGTGGCATCTACATTGAACCATGGATTATCTGCAGTCGGCTTAAACACGCCATCACTAAAATCAAAATACATTGATGCATATGGGTTTGGCACATCCTGATGGTTGAACACTACATCTAAAATTACGGCAATCCCGTTTTCATGAGCTACATCTATAAATTCCTTCAGCTTATTTTTCGTGCCGTAAGCTTTGTCAGGAGCAAACATAAACGTAGGATTATAGCCCCATGAGCTGTTCCCGTTAAATTCCTGAACTGGCATTAGCTCAATAGCATTGACTCCCAGGTTTTTAAAATAAGTGATGGTGTCGATAAGATTATCATAACTTCTGTTATTCGCATCGAAAAAATCTCTTACTAACAATTCATATATGATAAGGTCATCTTTTCCCGGTCTTGAATAGCTGTCATTTTTCCATGCATAATCCTGCTGTCCTGTTTGAATGATGGATAATCTATTGAAGTACCATTTATTTTTAATGGCTTCTTGAGGAAATGCTTTTAAATTGGGATAAATAATCGCAGGTATCCATTTATCATCCGGATCCAGAATTTTATCAGCATAAGGATCTGCCACATAAACAGACTCATCTACCAGGTATTGGAAGGCATATTCTGTCCCGGCGGTTAAACCGGTTATTTCAAGCCAAAAATATTCTCCATCCTTGTACATCTGGTATTCTGGCGAAATCGAATAGTTATTAAAATCGCCCACCACAAATACTGAAGATTTCATTGGTGCAAGGAGGCATAAAGTAACTTTAGTATCATCTCCATTATCATAGTTAATTCCCGATATGATACCCGCAGGTCGTGGTTGTTCAACCGTTGCGGTACGGATCATATAATTGAAGGTAAATATTGTGTCTTCCACCGAAGCGATGCTGCTAACATGAAGGGTACACGGAATGATGCCCCCAGTCTCAGTAGCAGTATGGGTATAGGAATATTCAGAAATATTGTTTTGTGTATTTACATCAACACCATTGATTGTCAGCACAAAGTCAGCGGGTTCATTTGATATGGAGGCTATTTCTAGTGTTTCACCTGTTGATAAGAATGCAGGACTTAGCTCAGGGTTTGTGAGTATGGCCGTAAATTTATCTTCTGAAAGATCAGCGACATAATCGGTAGTTTGCCCATTGGCCCAGTCGTTTCCTTTCAGCAGCATTCCCAGCTTGGCTTCTTTGCTGATATCTCCGTCAAAAAAGTCCTTAGGTGTAAAGGTGATGGAAAATGTGGTCTTATTGCTTGCAGTTGATTTAGTGAATTTTGCGTTGTTAGTTAAAGTAGGATTATCTGAGGCGGGGTTAATATTGTACTTAGCATCGATGCTCTTGTTGGGAATCCAGACCCAAATCCATGCATCGCTAAGGTTTGCTAATGTGTTGTCTGTAACATCGTAAGTAACCGTGATTTCCGTTTCGAAGGTAAAAATTGCCGGTTCAATTGTTGGCTTGATATCTTCTTTGGCAAACGATAGTGTGGCAAACATGAATATTATGGCCGCAGTTAGGCAAAAGATATACTTGAAATAATGAGAAAAAAGCATTGTTTTGAGTTAAAGATTGACGAAACTCATAAGTTGTGAATAGGATATATGAAGCACAACAAAAGAGGTTGATTATTAACTTCCGAATGTATTCCTATCCGTTTAATATTTCTGACATAATAAGGAAATTAAGTTTATCCCGGCGCTAAAATAGACAAAACCTGATTTAGACGCATAATAAAATCTAGTTAAGAATAATACCTAAAGAATTAAAATTTATTGTTATGCAAATGAATATCGGGATGTTTACAATCATTATGATAATTGGGTGAAAGAACTTAATTCATTTAAGAAAAATAACGAATAAAACTGTTGAGGCCAGAGACAGATATGGACGACATGCTACTAATTGAATTGCCATCGTATAATTATAAAAATGGTGAGTAATTGCTTTTCCATATCTGAGAAAATTGAATGGTGGCCTTTTTTACTGAGGATAAAGACACATATACGATCACTTCTAATATTGATCATTATTTTAGTATTGAAAAAGCAAAGCATGACAATTCCTGTTGATTCATTTTAATCATTAATGAATAGTAGTGAAGTGTAGAATAGGGAACAATAATTAAACCATGAAAAGTAACAACTTAGAGGGCATATGCAATGAAAGGTTTTTTTTGATCGTCTTTTAATATCTCTTAAATTTGCATCTTGATTTTGGAATATGAGTGATTTTATAAAGCATGAATGTGGTATTGCAATGATTCGTCTCCGCAAACCACTTGATTATTACCTTGAAAAGTACGGAACACCGGCATATGCTGCCAGTAAATTGTATTTGCTCATGGAAAAGCAACACAATCGAGGTCAGGATGGCGCCGGCGTGGTCAATATAAAGGTAGATGTGAAACCGGGGATCCGCTACATTAGCCGTTATAGATCAATCGATCAGCAACCAATAGCCACCATATTCAAAAAAATAAATAGGAGGTATAAAAAGGTAAAAAAGTCGTTTCCGGATAAATTTACTGATGCAAAGTGGTTGAAACAAAATGTGCCATTTACTGGAACTGTTTGGTTGGGTCACCTCAGGTATGGTACCCATGGGGCGAATAGCATAGAAAGCACCCACCCTATGCTGAGGCAAAATAATTGGCGTAGTAGAAACCTTGCCGTTGCCGGGAACTTCAACCTGACCAATGTGGACGAGTTGTTTTCCATTCTGTTAAATCTTGGGCAGCATCCAAAAGATAAAGTGGATACGGTTACGGTCATGGAAAAGATCGGACATTTTCTGGACCTGGAAAACCAGGATCTTTTCGATAAATATAAAGATCGTTACAGCAATGAGGAAATTACTGAGATCATCGAAAATGAATTGGATCTTGGCAATGTCCTGAGAAGGGCTTGTAAAGATTTTGATGGAGGATATGCCATGGCCGGGGTTGTGGGGCATGGAGCATCATTTGTAGCCCGGGATCCATCAGGTATCAGGCCGGCATATTATTATATGGACGATGAAGTAGTGGTAGTGACATCTGAAAAGCCACCAATAATGGCTGCTTTTAATGTCGATTATGCTGATATTCATGAAATAAAACCAGGCCATGCACTGATCATTAATAAGGGTGGGGAAGTATCTGAAGAGGAATTTTTAAAACCTCTTGAAAAGAAATCATGCAGCTTTGAACGCATATATTTTTCAAGAGGAACTGATCCTGACATCTATAAGGAAAGGAAAGCGCTTGGAAGACTTTTATTGCCACAAATACTGAAGTCCATTAATTTTGATCTGAAAAATGCTATTTTCTCTTACATCCCCAATACTGCAGAAACATCCTTTTTGGGGATGATTGAGGGATTGGAGAACTATCTTTCTAAAAGAAGAAAAGATGTTTTGATTGATGGAAAGCCTACTTTGGAAAATATAGAGGATATCCTTGATTTCAGACCTCGGGTAGAGAAAATCATTACTAAAGATGCTAAATTAAGGACCTTCATCACAGATGACGAGCACAGGGATGAGCTGGTAGGCCATGTTTATGATACCACCTATGAAGTCGTAAGAAAGAACAAGGATTCCATTCTTCTTATTGATGATTCCATAGTACGAGGAACAACTCTTGAAAAGAGCATTTTATTTTTGCTGGACAAAATCCATCCGAAGAAAATTATTATCGTATCCTCAGCGCCACAGATTCGTTTTCCGGATTGTTATGGTATCGATATGTCAAAAATGAAGGATTTCATTGCGTTCAGAGCCGTAATTGCCTTGATTAAAGAAAGGGGAATGGATAGCCTACTTGATGATGTGTACAATAAGTGCATCGCAAGCATAAGTCAAAAGGAGGCGCCGAATTACGTAAAAGAAATTTACGCACCTTTTACCGATGATGAGATTTCTGCCAAAATCGGTGAAATTGTTACGCCAAAACATTTGAAGGCGGATGTAGAAATCGTCTATCAGACCGTGAAAAATTTGCATAAAGCATGCCCCAAGCATTTGGGAGATTGGTACTTTACTGGTAATTATCCTACTCCGGGAGGGAATAGAGTAGTGAATAAAGCATTTGTAAATTATATGGAAGGCAAGTTGGTCAGAGCCTATTAAAATGAATTCAAAACATTTGATCTTTTGAATAGGGAATTGTTAATTGCCATTCACCAGATTAGCTTCAAGCTGTTTCCTCACAAACCGATAAGACGGACAGCTTGTGAGGATATATATCTTCGAGAATATCCTTTTCTATACTGCAAAACTTTCGCCGCAGCCACAGGTTCGTGATGCATTGGGATTTATAAACTGAAACCCCTTGCCATTTAATCCGCCAGAAAAATCCAGAGTCGTTCCCAACAAGTATAGCATACTCTTTTTGTCCACAAGGATCTTAATTCCCTGGTTTTCAAAAATCTTATCATTTTCCTTGATTTCGCTATCAAAATCAAGTTGGTACATGAGCCCTGAGCATCCGCCGCCCTGTACGGCAACCCGGATAATGTTCTCCTCAGAATGACCTTCTTCCTTCCTTAACTGGATTAATTTCTCCTTTGCTTTATCTGTAACTTGAATCATTTCAATACATTTTTTATAAAAATCCTTATTGAAGCGGTGAATATAAATTACGCTTCACATCTTCAATCAGATAAAACTGTTTTGATCATGGATTTGTTTCAATTGTTTGAAAAGAATTTTACAATACCTTAAGACGCATCTTAATTTCAGGGCTTAAAAGTTTCAATAATTATTTCCCGAATTATTCGGGTTAATTGAATTACTTTTGTCATTCGCTTTTGATTGATATCTATGGAGAAGAGAACAGAAATAAATGAGTTGGGTGAATTTGAATTAATTGAGCAAATCACCAAAGACATTGTCACTAAAAATGAAACGACAAGAATCGGTGTTGGAGATGATGCCGCAGTAATTGATGCAGGCAAAGATTATATGCTTTTGTCTACTGATATGCTGATAGAAGGCGTTCATTTTGATCTTTCGTATATGCCTATTCAGCACCTTGGGTACAAATCCATCTCGATTAATGTATCGGATATCGCTGCAATGAATGGGAATCCCCAACAAGTTGTGGTGAGCCTCGGACTGAGCAATCGATTTTCTGTGGAGGCAGTAAAAAAATTGTACGAAGGAATCAATCAGGCGTGTAAAGATTTTAAGGTTGATTTGGTCGGCGGAGATACAACTTCCTCTCCTTCAGGATTGGTTATTTCTGTTTCCATGACCGGAAGAGTGGAAAAGGATAAAGTTGCTTTGCGCAGTAAAGTGGAAAAAGGCGATATTATTTGTGCTACAGGAGATCTTGGTGGAGCCTATATCGGGCTTCAGGTGCTGGAAAGAGAGAAACAGGTTTTTATGGCAAATCCAGATATGCAGCCAAATCTTAAAGATTATCCATATGTGGCAGGCCGGCAGTTGAAGCCGAAGGCCAGAATGGATATCATTCATGAACTGACAGAATTGAATGTGAAGCCAAAAGCTATGATTGATATTTCTGATGGACTGGCCTCGGAACTATATCATTTATCTAAACAATCCAATGTGGGTTTCTTTATTTACGAAGATAAGGTGCCTATTGACAAGCAAACTTACGACACTGCTGTTGAATTTAATATTGATCCAATTACTTGTGCAATGAATGGTGGGGAAGATTATGAATTGCTTTTTTCTATCAGCCAGGATGATTATGAAAAGTTAAAAAGTCATCCGGACATTCATTTTATAGGTTACGCGACAGAAAAGGAAAAAGGCATAAATCTGGTTACAAAAAATGATAATATCGTCCCACTCAAAGCTCAGGGTTGGGATCATTTTAAGCCGAATAATTAGGGAATAATTATTCAGCTCAGTCTATAATAGCATATTTTCACGCAAACCTGCCTGTCCGGTAGGCCAGGGCCACAGAGCCGCCAAGAAATAAAACTCTAACATTCAATACTTTGCGCCTTAGCGAGGAACTCTTTTTTGAGCGTTTTTATACCAGACTCCTTATTGAAATCCTTAAAGCATGGAAATTCAAATGTACCTGTAGAAGGGGGGCAGGAATTTGATTTATCTTTCAGATAAATTTTGTTTATCATTTTTTACAACCATCACATCATTACTTCCGGAATTACCTTCATTTCTTGAGTAATAGTGATTAAATTAAGATAATAAAAAAGCCGATGATGGACCTCAACATCGGCTTTTTTAATTCCCAATTTGGGAGATTACACTCAATGGTAGTTAAATTTTACGCATTCCCAACTTCAGCCTTCAACTTGCCAAGAGAATCTTTAGCATCACCAAAAAGCATTTTAGTCTTATCGCCAAAGAATAATGGATTTTCAATTCCTGCATATCCAGGACGCATACTTCTTTTGAGCACGATCACCGATTTGGCTAATTCAACATCCAAAATTGGCATACCGTAAATAGGGCTTCCCTGATCATCTTTCGCGGCAGGATTAACGACATCATTCGCGCCAATTACCAAAACCATATCTGTTGTAGGCATTAGCGCATTTGCCTCTTCGAGTTCCAATAATTTTGGATATGGCACATCTGCTTCCGCTAATAATACATTCATATGGCCAGGCATTCTTCCTGCAACAGGATGAATAGCATATTTCACATCCACACCTTCATTTTCCAAAGCCCTTTCCAAGTCATGGCAAACGTGTTGCGCTTGCGCTACGGCAAGTCCGTAACCCGGAACTATGAGTACCTTATTTGAATATTTTAATTGTATTGCCAAATCACTGTGGGTAGCCTCTTTAACCACTTGCTCCCTGTCACTTCCACTAGAGCTTCCGCTTGCTGTGAATCCACCGATTACCACATTTAATAGTGACCTGTTCATCGCCTTACACATCAATACGGTAAGGATAGTTCCGGCAGCTCCAACAATAATTCCACCAACGATCATTACCTGGTTGCCATAAATTAGTCCTGCTCCGGCAGCTGCAATTCCTGTAAATGAGTTCAGTAAGGAAATGACCACCGGCATGTCGCCTCCGCCAATTGGAGTTACAAACGTGACGCCGTAAATCATGGAAACTGCAAGAAGAATTATGACTAAGGTAAAGTTCAATTCCGGTTGAATCATGATGTAACCACTTAATGAAAGCGCACCAATAAGCATTACAAGGTTGATGATCTGAGGAGCAGGAAGCACTAAGCTATCTCTTAAAAAGCCATCCAGTTTTCCCCATGCTACGATACTGCCTGTAAATGCAATACTACCTACAAACAAGGCAAAAATGATGGTCAGCACTTCTGTGCTCATCATGACTGTGCCTTCTGGCAGGTTGTAAAATTCCACGGCAGCGATAAGCATCGAACAAGCGCCACCAAGTCCGTTAAACAGAGATACCATCTCCGGCATTTTTGTCATTTTTATTTTTTTCGCTGCCACCCAGCCAATTACCCCTCCGAGAAGCAGTCCGCCTAGAATCCAGATATAATTATTGGATTCATTCTCCATTGGGTAAAATATAGTAAGGACAATCGCCAGTCCCATTCCAAGGGCCGCAATTAAATTACCTTTCTTAGCGCTATCCGGATGGCTGAGCCTTTTCAAGCCAATGATAAAAAGTACGATACAAATCAGATATAAAAAGTCTATTATTGGTTTTTCCACTTTCCTTCAGTTTAAGGTTATTTTTTTTTCTTCTTGAACATTTGGAGCATTCGGTCTGTGACTGCGAACCCTCCTATCACGTTGACAGTTGCCAAAGCAATTCCAATCATTCCTATAATCAATATAAAATAATTACCAGGATCTGCATTTCGGATAAGAATAATAGCTCCGATAACAACTACACCACTAATGGCATTTGCTCCAGACATCAAAGGAGTGTGTAGTACTGTCGGCACTTTTGAAATGACTTCCATGCCCAAAAAAACGGCAAATACCAATATATAGAGCATTCCTATATTGGCGCTAATAAATTCTAAAATAGTATTCATGTGCTTTAATTTTTATTTTCCGTAACGAATTTCCCCTTCTGAAGCGATGCAGCTGGACTTCAATATTTCATTTTCCATATCTATTTCCAATTTGCCTTCTTTCAGGAATGTTTTTAAAAAGTTGTGAATGTTTTTGCTAAACAATTGGCTGGCATGGTTAGGCACATCAGCTGATAATTCAGAATTTCCAATGATGGTCACACCGTGCTTCACAACCGTTTTCTGATCTTCAGTCAGTTCACAATTTCCTCCGGTAGACGATGCCAAATCCACAATGACAGAACCCAGCTTCATTTGCTCTACTACTTCTTTGGTAATTAATGTTGGCGCGGGTTTGCCTCTTAGCTGAGCAGTAGTGATAATTACATCTGCTTTCACCGCAACTTCAACTATTTTTTCGCTCTGACGTTTCTTGTATTCTTCCGTTTGTTCCACTGCATACCCTCCTGCAGCTTTGTCGTCGGTGGCGCCCTCTACTTCAACAAATTTAGCGCCTAAACTTTCTACTTCTTCTTTAGCTGCAGCTCTTGTATCAAAGGCCTGCACGACGGAGCCCAATCTTTTTGCGGTTGCAACTGCCTGTAATCCGGCAACACCGGCCCCCATTACCAATACCTTGGCTGGCGGAATACTACCGGCAGCCGTAGTCATCATAGGGAAATACTTTGGCAGATGATTGGCAGCAAGAATCACAGCTTTATAACCTGCGATTGATGCCATAGATGAAAGGACATCCATTGCCTGAGCAAGTGTAATCCTTGGGATCATATCCAGGCTAAAAGTCGTAAACTTATACGTTGCAACCTCTTCCGTTTTTCCAATAGAAAAATAAGGCTGATATGAAGAAATGACAATTGCATCAGCAGGCAATAGATTATACTCTTCTTTTTCCATGGGAAAAATAGTGCAAATAATTTCCGCAGACTTTAATGTCTCAGATCTGTCGACAAGTTTTGCTCCTGCTTCCTGATAATCTTCGTCGGAATAAAGCGCTGATTCTCCACAACCTTTCTCCGCAATTACTTCGTTTCCCTCATTGATGAGCCTTTTGGCCAGGTCTGGCACGATGGCTACACGATGATCTGTTTTTTCATTTATAATTCCGATTTTCATGTTTATCGCGTAGGTTTAATTAGTTAAAAAATGCGATTTTTAGCCCAAGAAATTAGAGCCATTTTTTAATTTTTCGCAAAGTATTGAAATTATTTGCTAATATTAAAATATTACAAATAAAAAAAAATTTTATCTGACTCATTGTGATATGTATTACTTCTTTAAACATTAAAACCATTGAAATGAAAGCAATCAACCGGCCCACACTTTTATTGGATGTTGAGAAATGCAAAACCAACATTCGGACAATGGCTCAAAAGGCCAAAGGGCATCGGCTCAAGCTGAGGCCACATTTCAAAACACATCAATCAGCGCAAATTGGAGAATGGATCAGGTCGGAAGGAATAAACACATGTACTGTGTCGTCAGTTAAAATGGCTGAATATTTTGCCCATCATGGTTGGAATGATATACTAATTGCCTTTCCCGTAAATGTTTTGGAATCAGAAAAGCTCAACGAATTGGGTAGACAAATAAAAACCCAGGTCTTGGTGTACGATGTGGAAGCACTAAAATTGCTTGCTCAAAAAGTAGATGCGCCTATTGGCATAAAAATAGAACTTGACTTGGGGAGCCACCGTTCTGGAGTGAAAGTAAACCAACATGAAGAAATTGACGAATTGCTCGAAAAAATTGAATCAGTTCCAAATTTTCAGTTCACCGGGTTTTATTCACATCCGGGGCATACCTACAGCGCTAGAAGTAAGGATGATATAATAAGCATCTATGTGGAGGTAATTAAGCAACTAGAAATTTTGAAATCCAATTACGGGCATACACTTGGTTTTGCCATCACTATAGGAGATACACCGGGATGTACACTAGTTGAGGACTTTGGCCCGATTGAAGAAATCTCCCCTGGGAATTTTGTTTTTTATGATGTGATGCAAGTTAATATTGGCACTTGCGGCTATGAGGATATTGCCGTTGTTGTTGTATGTCCGGTTGTTGGGAAAAATCTGGAGCGGAAAGAACTTTTAATCCATGGTGGCGCCGTGCATTTTTCTAAAGAGGTATTACAAGATGCTGATGGCACAACCAATTTTGGAAAACTTGCAAATCAAACGGATGAAGGTTGGGAAAATGTAATTCCCAATACGTACTTAAAATCGATTTCCCAGGAACATGGTATTATTCATTGTTCAGATGAACTATTGCAAAATACGCATATTGGTGATGTCGTATATATTTACCCTGCGCACTCGTGCCTTGCTGCCAACTTAATGAAATCGTATTTGACAACTGATGAGCTGTTAATGCAAGGAGAATCTGCGTTTATGCCATAAAAAGAAAAGCCACTCTCATTATGGGAATGGCTTTGATTATATCGTAGTATGGAATAGTAATTTTTAAAACCCAAGCTCCAAAAATGATCTGGCCTGGATTCCCTGAAGTTCCTGAATGGTTTCCAGGCTTTTTATGTATGGATAGAAAGCATCGAGTTTATTAGCAAGCACATTTGTTTCCACATCACCCGAAAGGATTTCTAAAAGTTCTTGCCAGGGATCCTTTTGTATCGGATAAACACGGATACGATAATCATCTGCTACACCGGCTTTTTCTGCCGCAATAGTAACTGCATCATCAAGATTACCCAGCATGTCGATCAAGCCATTTTGTAATGCCTCATCACCAGTCCAGATTCTTCCTGAGGCCAAAGGCTCTATCTCATCCAGATTCATTGATCTACCTTCTGCGGCTTTAGAAATAAATGCTTTATATGCCTGATCTGTCCCTTTTTGAATATAGTTGATTTCATACTCATTGAGCGGCTCTGTCATATTATATAAATCTGAAAAATATCCTGTCTTGACATTGTCTGTAGTGATGCCCAATTTATTACCAAGAAAATTTTTCACATTAAAAAGCATGGAAAAAACGCCAATCGAACCGGTGATGGTATTTGGTTGAGCTAGTATCGTATCGCATGCCATGGCCATATAATACCCTCCTGAAGCAGCATAATCTGACATGGAAGCAATAATGGGCTTCTTTTCGGAAGCCAATTTTATTTCCCGCCACATCACATCGCTGGCCAGAGCGCTTCCTCCGCCGGAATTTATACGAATTACAATGGCTTTGATTTTGTCATCATTCGCAGCTTTTTTAATTTCTTTGGCATATTTAGCCGATCCGATATTGTCATTTTCACCTTTCCCCGGTACAATAGTACCCGAAGCGATGATCACCGCAATGCGGTTTTTCGAAGAAGTATATGATTTATACGTTTTTCTGTATTTGCTATAGCTTACAAATTCGATATCTTCCTCATCTTCTACATCCAGCTTTTCTGTCAATATATCCATAACTTCATCTCTGTAGACAAGTTTATCCACCAGGCCATATTTTACTGCGTCAGTTTCCAGATTGATCAATGCCGAATCAGATATGTTCTTCACCTCATTAAAAGTCATTGAACGACTTTTCGCTACCTTATTCAGAATATTAGTATGGATATTATTCAACAATTCAGTGTAGCGCTTTTTCACACCTGCACTCATATTTTTGCGATCAAAAGGCTCACTGATAGATTTGTAGTCGCCAACCTTAAACGTGATCGGTTCGATTTCCAATTTTTCAAAAAGGCCTTTAAAATACATGCTTTCAATGTTGAGGCCATTGAATTCAAGCATGGAAAAATCGGGATTCAGGTATACGGCATCAGCAACGGAAGACAAATAGTATGCGCCTTCTGAATACATTTCACTATAGCTGTATATAAACTTGCCGGATTCTTTAAATTCTTCCAACGCATCACGCATTTCATCGATCATCGACAGACCTGCCATTAAATAGGGAGTTTCGAGCAGGATCCCTGTTACATGTTCATCTTCAGCCGCATGCTTGATGGCTTCTTTAAATTCCATCAAACCTATACCGCCTTCCTGGATATTCACAAACATTGGTAATCCTCCGAAAGGATCTTCAACTTCTCTTTCCAGAATCGGTCTGTTAAGCTTGAGGTGTAGGATAGTATTATCGTCTAGTTTAACCAACTTTTCGTCAGATCCGGAAGATGCGATGATAATCAATATAAAAAACATGATAAAGGTAAAAACAAACAACCCAACTATTGTTGCCAGTAAATTTCTTAAAAACTTCATATCCAATTATTAAATTTATTTTAACAATAATAGTTAAGGTCTGATATTTAAAAAAGCATATTTCTATTTTTGTAGTTTTAAAAGGATGAAAGGAATATATCTGCTGTTAGGAAGTAATTTGGGAGATAACAGAAATTTGCTTGAGAAGGCAAAGGTTGAAATTAGTAACGATATTGGAGAAATTGTTATGTCGTCGTCAGTTTATCGCACCAAAGCCTGGGGCATTGAAAATCAAGCCGATTTTTTAAATCAGGTTGTTGAAGTAGAATCTGACCTGAGGGCGACAATAATATTGCAAAATATCAATAAAATAGAGGAAAAGCTGGGGAGGGTGCGTTACATCAAATGGCATTCCAGAATCATTGATATTGATATTTTATATTATGGTAATGAAATAATCAATACTGAGAAATTGTGTGTCCCACATCCTGAAAATCAAAATCGCAATTTTGTTTTGGCGCCGATGACAGAAATTGCACCAGAATTCATACATCCGAAATTGTTGCTTTCTCAAAAGTCTCTGCTGGAAAATTGCACCGATAAGCTGGAGGTGAAAAAAAAGAACTGAATTGGATAACAAAAAAAAACCACCCTTATGCCAGGATGGCCTTTTCGCCTATTAAAGCAAACTACCCGTTTCTTCTTAGTCCTTCTAATTCCACAGTTCCGGTAACTCCATCTTTGCTTATCGTCACAAGATTGTCACAAGTTCCATCTCCATAGTCAATTATAACTGAATTTCCATCTTCAAATGTTTTGACTTTTACGCCTTCCACAGGAATCATAATTCTATCAGTAGCCATGCATGCTCGTTTCCAAACAATTGCTTTAGTGATATTCACCGTATATCCCATGCGTTCCCTGTCGATGCCAATAGCGCTACCGGTTCTTATGCGCTCATCATTTATTGGATTTGGAGTTCGGATTCTGCTGGTTTCCCAGTTTGCTTCACGTGTCGCAAAAGTTCCGTCTTCCCAGGTAACTTTACCATTTTCAAGCACAATACTAAATCTTAGATAATCATCTATGCCGGCAGAAATATTAGTTCTGCTTCGTGTTCCTTCGATTAATTTTCCATCTATATAAAAGTTTTCAAAAGTCATGATATGAACAGCTCCTGACACAAACCTTCTATCTGTATAGGTGATGATTATTTTTCCTTTTCGCTCTCTTCCATTTATTCCAACACAACCATCGCCAAAATCAATAACGATCGTTTTATTTTCTATATCATGGGTTTTTATCGCGCAATGAATAGGACTGTCCTCGCTTTCTGCTATTCTTCCTCCTGATTCAAAAAGCAATAAACTTTCGAATGCTATGTCATCAACATCTTCAAATGCTGATTCGACAACAGCTTCGTTTTCTACAGTTAATAGATCAACATCGGTAAGTTGACCTGGGCTTTCTACATCTTCCTGGCACGAGATCGCAAAAAATGTCAATGCAAAAATGGCCGTAAATAATTTGAATGATCGTTTCATAATAATTTATTTAAATATGTTTTTTGTCAAATACAGGTCTTTGATGCTTGCCCGGCAAAAAGGTTTAATTCATTGATTAAAATATTTTGATTTTTTTTGAGAGTCTTTGATAACCTGGGGTTTTCATAATAATGATGTATAGAGAGTCGAGCTGTAAATTCACTATATACAAAAATTGAAAAAAAGGCGGAATAATAAATTTGATCAATTGTGTACGTGTTTTGTATGAGACACATATGTGCCTCTATTATTTTTATAATAGAATTATAAATCCACTCCATAAACAAATTTTTCGTGAATTTGTAGAATAATTGAAATTATATATAATTGATAATCAGAATATTGCAATTCTATATTCGTGCATTCGTGGCTAAATTATATTTTTTGGAGTACACTCAATTATATATCTTTTCTATTTCAATAATTGATCCTAATTAGAAGAAGAATACCACTTAAGCGGCTCATTTCGAAATGTTATAGATGCGTATAAAAAAACATGAATGATTTTAATATACCTCGAATTTATAGTGTAAAAATTAATAAGACAGATAATGTATAGCGCGTTGCAGTGAATTGAACGCAATAATTATTTCATTGTTTTAAAGTTATAAGTGATGATTGTTATCTCAATTATTTACTATTCATTCCCATATTGGGAATGATGTCTCTCATTGGGATAAAATTGCTTGCGTGCCAAATGTAAGTAATTGACATACAGTGTAATATGATTTTAGCATGTTTTTGGCATATAAGGCTAACCGAATTTGATTCAGAGAAAATAGAGACAGAGGAGAACGGAAGCGGGAAGATAACAGTAGGCTGTTTAAAGGTTTTAAAGAGAATGAAGATGAGTTCAGAAATGCTCTTTGAGTTTTGAATCGAAAGTAGAAGGTTTTTTTGAATATTGGTGGTGGAAAGACATGTGAAGAAGACGAAGTGAAGTTGATGAAATGTCTGATTGGAAACCGGAGAAGTAGGGAAGGCGTGCAAGAGAAGTGAAGTTGGAAGTAGGGTAGAAGTAGAGAATGCAGAGGAGTAGGAAGTAGGGTTATGGTTTTTAACATATTGGAAATTGGCAGCTGTACTTACCTGTTATAAACAGGAATTTTTTTTAGAAAGTACAGTGTCCATTTTCCAGTTGGTTTTGAGAAAGTAAAAGAATTTAAAATAACAATTGTGTGGTTGGTAGTTAGGTTGAATAGCGGAACACCTCGTTCCGCTTTTCTTTTTTAAAAGAATAACTTAATTGCAGCAAGAGCGCTTGTCACAATAATAAATATTCTATAGGGCTTTTCGGGAATGTATTTTACCAATTTAAACCCGATGAAGAAACCATCAGATTCCAAATGGAGAATGATTGGCGCATATATAGCGCATACCGGTGAAATTGAAATTTATTTTATCATTAGCATTTTGGTCTGAGCGAGACGCCCAGACTAGAGGGGATTTGTTTTTATCAATTCTCCATAGGCATGGGTGAGCCTTTCCACCTGTTTGGCCGTCACTTCTACTCCTGCTAATCTGTCCAATTGTTTGCTAGCGTCTTCAAAAACATGGTTTTGACCACTAAAAACCACTAGCTCCTGTAAATATGGGCTCATTTGAAATCCATACGGAGTACGGCAGTAGAGATGTACTTTATTGACTTCCATCACTCCATAGCTGCTTTTAATCGTTTTTTTATTGCGGTCTACCGATACTTCACCAAGGCTTTGTTGAAATACTTCTTTAGTGACCTCTTTCCACTTTTCATCAAATGCTTTCTCATAATTATAAGCGGTGTCTTGATTTTCCAGGATGGTCTACAATTCTTCAACCTTCAGGTAAAGGGATGATTTGTCTATCATAGTTTAAATTTTTTGCTTAATTTATATTAAAATCATTAAATCTGCATTTTGTCGTACACCCACCCCTCCAATAGTTTTAAACAGATAATAAAAAAACAGCTATAGGCATCTTTCTAAGCCTTTAGCTGTTGGTTTGGGTTTCAAACACGAGATACTAATGAAGTATATAATATACAAACTGTCCTATAACGTACCCTGCCATACATGAAAGAAAGAAGTACATAAGGATCGTCTCAAAAGGAGAAAACTTTTCCGTGATATTATTCATCTCTATATGCTTTAACTGCATACCCCACAGCTTGCCCAATTATATATCCTGCACCGACAGCGGCACAAAATAACGCAACTCGGCTTTTGAAGAATAATAAAAGTGCCATATTGCTTTATTAAGGGTTAGTATTTGCCAGTTACCTCCTAAAAGTAGGGGTCTAATAACATTCAATTAAGTTATAAGGAAAATAAAACACAAATAATTATATACTTATTTTAATATTATAATTATACTTTTAGGTATAGGCGCTTAGATCTCACCATTAATTATCTATAAACTAATAACTTAACTCATTATTAACCATCTTTCTTATTAACACATTGAATATTGTATCCATATTTGATCTTCTATTGTATCTAAAATGATATTCGTCAAGATAATTTTGCATTCGTTCCTTACTACAATGATGATGAATTCCTCTCAACCACCCTTTTATATTCATGAC
>SDBV01002230.1_pt1 | contig 29032 bp, 21 predicted proteins | sample 2277081 | NCBI WGS metagenome assembly SDBV01 (sample SAMN10402039, study PRJNA504765) | marine sediment metagenome | isolation source: marine sediment core GS10_PC15, 223 cmbsf | place: Arctic Ocean: Southern Knipovich Ridge | collected 2010
CCTAACAAACGTGACCAACCGGCAGAGCGGTTTGCTCTGTAGGTGACAGAAAACGAAAAGCATTACTCGAAAAGAGCCTGACCGTGTCGTCTCGCGATAGATTCACGACCTATCCGCGAGACGCGGCTTCATCTCGCCCAGCGAGATGGCTACAATGTCGGTTGACGTACGAGACCCACGTTTGCAAAAAGGACCGCAACCATGGCAAACCACTGTCACATCCCGAGCGTGTTGCTGGTATGTCTTTTCGCGGGCCCGGCCGCTGCCAAAGAGGGGCAGCAAGAACCGATCGCCCCCACCGACCGGGTCATTCGGCTCTTCAACGGCAAAGACCTGACCGGCCTGTATACCTGGCTGAAAGGATCGGGCCGCCAGGATCCCCAAAAAGTCTTCACCGCCGAAGACGGCGTGATCCACGTTTCCGGCCAAGGCACCGGGTACCTCGCTACGGACATGGCGTACAAGAACTATCATCTTATCGTCGAGTACAAATGGGGCAAGAAGACCGACGGCTCCGGCTACGTCCGCAACGCCGGCGTGCTGCTGCACGGCACCGGACCCGACGGCGGCCATCCCGGCGGCGCCTGGATGGCCTCGATCGAATGTCAACTCGCCCAGGGCTGTGAAGGCGACTTGATCGTGATTCGAGGCAACCGCGAAGACGGAAAGCTGATTCCTGTGACCATCACCTGCGAGACCGAAACGGCGTCCGACGGCCGAACCCGCTTCAAGCAAGGCGGCCGGCCGGTCGTCTACTCCGGAAAGCAGTTCTGGTGGTCCAGACACGAACCGGGATTCAAGGAGCGGCTCGACACCCGCGGTAAATCGGACGTGGCCAGCCCGGTGGGCGAGTGGACCCGGGTCGAGTGCATCTGCCGCGGCGATCGGATCACGATCAAGATCAACGGCGTGACGGTCAACGAGTGCTTCGACGCGAAGCCGTCGGCCGGCAAGATCCTCCTGCAAAACGAAGGAAACGAGATCTACTACCGCAAGTTCGAGCTGCACCCGCTGGCCGAAAGGAAAACCACATGACTGACCCAACCGACCAACCGAAATCAGCCTGCCGCAACCGCCCCTCGCGGCGGAGTTTTCTCAAAGCCTCGGCGCTGGCCGCGACGGGCGCGGGAACCGTTGCCCAAACCATCAGCGTCGTTAAAGCGGCCCATGCCGGCGGCAGCGATCTGCTGCGGGTCGGGTTGATCGGCTGCGGCGGCCGGGGAACCGGAGCGGCCGTGCAGGCCATGGCGGCCGACGAGAACGTAAAACTCGTCGCCATGGCCGACATGTTCGAGGACCGCCTCGAAAAGAGTCTCGCCGGCTTGAAGGAAAAGGCCGACGTGGCCGAGAAGATCGACGTGCCGCCCGAGCGACGGTTCGTCGGCTTCGACGCCTACCAGCAGTTGATCGACAGCGGGGTCGACGTGGTGCTGCTGGCCACGCCGCCGCACTTTCGCCCCGCCCATCTGAAGGCGGCCGTCGACGCCGGCATTCACATCTTCGCCGAAAAGCCCGTCGCCGTCGACGCCCCCGGCGTTCGCTCCGTGCTGGAAACCTGCCGGCAAGCCCAAGAAAAAGGGCTCTCGATCGTTTCCGGCCTGTGCCTGCGTTACTCGTACGGGTTCCAGGAAACCATCAAACGGGTTCAGGAGGGGGCGATCGGCGAGGTCCTCACGCTGCAAGCCAACGACTACCGCGGCACCATCTGGCTCCGACCGCGCGAACCCGACTGGACCGACATGCACTGGCAGATGCGCAACTGGTACTACTTCACCTGGCTCTCGGGCGACTTCAACGTCGAGCAGCACGTACACTTCCTGGACATCTGCGCCTGGGCCATGGGCAACAAGTATCCGGTCCGAGCCGTGGGCATCGGCGGCCGCCAGCAACGGACCGGGCCCGAGTACGGCAACATCTACGACCATCATTCGGTGGTCTACGAATATGAAAACGGCGCGAAACTCTTCAGCAACACCCGCCAGATGCGCGGCTGCTGGGGCAACATGAGCGCCACCGCGGTGGGCACCGGGGGCAAGGCCGTCTTCCGCGAGGGGCGAGGAAGGTTGTCGATCACCACCGGCGACCAGCAGTGGGTCTACCGCGGAGAGGACAACCGCTTCTACCAGACCGAGCACGACGAGCTGTTTGCCGGCATCCGCAACGGCCGTCCGATCAACAACGGCCGGTACATGGCCCACAGCACGCTGCTGGCGATCATGGGCCGCATGGCCACCTACACCGGCCGAGAAATCACCTGGGAGATGGCCTTGAACTCCCAGGAGGACCTCACGCCCGAGAAATACGAGTGGGGCCCGATCGCCACGCCGCCGATCGCCGTGCCGGGGGAGACGAAGTTCCGTTAGCGACCTCACAGCAGCACGTCGAAGCGGACGACGTACCAGATCACTCCGGCCAGCAGCACCCCGGCCGCCGCCAGGCCGATCGCCAGCAATAGCAGGAGCTCGCCGGCCTGCAGCGCGAACACCGTCGAGCGGCTGCAACCGATCTTGTGCAGCGTCTGGAACTCCCGCCGCCGGATCCGCAGCGACAGCAGCATGACCAGCACCAGAAACAGCCCGGTCGAGACCAGCACCATGAAGAACACGGCGTCGAAGAAGCGTTGCACGCGGAACACGACGTCCATCATCTCCTCGACCACCTTGCGCGGCACGGCCGCCTGGGCGTCTTCCGATCGGCGATAGCGTGCCTTCAGCAGGGTGGCCGACTTGGCGTCGCGCGGCAAGGCGATCACGGCCGTAATCGGAAAGCTCGACCGGTCGCCGTGGAAGTGGAAGCTGTCGAGCTGCTCGGGCGTGATTTCGTGGTATTGCACGACGGCGCCGCTCATCACCAGGTTGCCCTCGGAACCGCCGCGCAACAGCATGGGGTCGGTCACCCGGCGGGCGTCGACGTGGCCATGGCCGATGCCCTCGATGATCCAGGTCGTTTTCACGTCGGTAAACACCACCAGGTCGTCGGCGGTGGAGGTTTCCTCGAGCACGCCGACGATGCGCATCAGCAGCGGGTAGCTGGAACTGATGTCGTAGAGCTTCTCCTGATCGGAGAGCAGCTTATCGCCGACGCCCAAGCCGAGACGTCGTGCGGCGGCCGCCCCCAGGACGACGTCGCCGAGAACCTGCGGCAACGTACCCTGCTTCGGTTTCAACTCGCGGAAGCGGAAGTAATCGAGCGTGGTGCCGACGATCGGCTGTTGGGCGGCGGTGAAGCGCACGTAGATCGGCACGGGCGTGGCCAGGCCGCTGCGGCGGATCGCGTCGGCGTGGGCGATCGTCAAACGTTCCGGGAGCCGCCCCTTGAAATACAGGGTGTTGAGCACGAGGTCGAGGGCACTGCCCTTGGCGCCGATCACCAGCGGCGTGGCGTCCGAGCGTTCGATCATGATGCGATGGTAATGGCCCACCAGCACGTGGACGGCCAGCGGAAGAAAGATCGCGATCGACAGGCACACCACCAGGATCGTCGAGCGGACCCGGTAATAGGCCATGTAGCGAAAGGCGAGCAGCAGCACGTGCTTCATCCGGACACCTCGCTGCCGACGTTTTCCAGGCCCAGTTGTTCGAAATCGATTACGCGGTCGAACCGATCCAACAAGGAGTGATCGTGGGTGACCATCAGCGTGGTGGCGCCGCCGGCGATGGCCTGCTCGAGGATGACCTGCACGATCGTCCGGCTGGTACGGGGGTCGAGATTGCCGGTGGGCTCGTCGGCGAAGATCATCTGCGGCCGCGTGATCAGGGCCCGGCTGATCGCCACGCGTTGCCGCTCGCCTTGCGAGAGCCGGTCGGGATAGCGATCCAAGCAGCCGGCGATGCCCACTGCTTCGGCCAGCGATCGGACCGACGAGTGCACCTCGCGATCCAACTTCAACGAGCGATTCACCCGATACGGCAGCAGGATGTTCTCGCGCACGGTAAGGTACTCCAGCAGCTCGAACTCCTGGAAGACCAGGCCGATCTTCGAGATACGAAAATCGCGCCGGGCCGCGTCGGCCTGGTGGGAAAGCTCCGTATCGTCGACCCGGATCGAGCCCGCCTCGGGCAGGAGGATGCCCGCCGCCAGGTGCAGCAGCGTCGTTTTGCCCGAGCCGCTGGGGCCGATCAGCGCCACCTTCTCGCCGGCGTCGATTCGCAGCGCAGCCACCCGCAGCCGAAAATCGCCGTCGCCATAACCGAAAATCACGTTGTCGAATCGGATCATCTTTCGGCCCGTTGAGAAAGACGTAGGGGTGGCTGGTGGCTGAGCTTGCGAAGCCCCAGGCCGTGGGTTTCTGACCGTGGGCTTCTGGGGCATCGCTGCGCTTTGCCCCAGCCACCCTACTTTTGATTCATCTGTTTTTCAACGGGCTGCCGGCCTTCATCACGTCTGACCGATGGAAACCCGCTTGTGTTGCCGTACCTCGGAGCCCGCGATCCGCCACGACCGGCCGTTGTGGCGGACGAGGTACAGGGCTTCGTATTCGTTGAACCGGGCGTGGGTGTGGCCGAAATGCGTGACCGTGCCGTAGACGCGCCAGCGGTATCTTACGCGAAACGCCGGATCGGCCGCGTCCTCGGCGGGCAGGACCGTGCTGGAGATCGGCTTGACCCGGCGGACGTTGAACCGCGTGCTCCCGTCGCCGCGCATCAGCAAGGCCTCGTAGACCTCGTTGTACACTTCGTCGAGCACCTCGCCTTCCAGACCCCGGGCGAGTGCGTCGTATACTTCGCTTTCGGTTTGCTGCTCGAACGCCCGATAGATGTGGCGGTGCAGCCGCTGGAAGATCTGGGCCGCTTCCACGTCGGCCGGCACGGTGTGGCCGCCGCCCCATCGCCGGGCGATTTCATCGTGCTTCCAACCGATCAGGCAGGCGGTAAGCACGAAAATCGTTGCGCAGCCGGCGGCCAGGCGGGAGGGGGCCATGCCCAGCGTGCCGCCAATGACCACCAGCAAAACGCACAGCACCAACGCGGCCGAAAACACCAGAAGAGTGATTGCCCCAGAGCCGTGTCCGGATGCCGCCAGCAGAGGTTCGTCCGTCTCGGCATGGTCTGCGGACCCGGCCGGTGTCTCGGTGACGCCCTCGACCGGCTCGCTCTTTCCCGTACCGGGCCGATACCGGAAGACCACGTCGCGCTGCTGTGGATCGGGCACTACGCCCCATGCCGCGGCCGGGTCTTCTGCCTCCTGGTGCCAGCGCGAGTCATACACCACGTCGGCCCCGGTTCCCGGATCGAGCACCACGGTGATCGCGCCCGCAAAGTCGAGATAGTTGTCGTTGTGCAGTTGAACGACCGTCCCCCGTTGCCGGCCAGGGCGGTGCGGTATCTCGAACCGGAGACGTTTCGTAAAGGGCATCGACAACTCGATTTGTCCGATCGGCGCCAGCGGCACCTCCTTGTCGTCGATGCGGACCTCCAAACCGCCCACGATCGCCTTGGCCATCTCGGAGAAATACCGCTGCTGCTCTTCGGCCGACAGTTGGCCGTCTCCGTCGCGGTCCATCCGCAGGACCTCGAGGTAGGCGCCGGGACGATTCAATTGCGTGGTATAGGTGATCGCGATGGCGTCCGGGCGAATCGTGACCAGCGTCTGTTGCTCGACGCGGACGCCCGAGGCGCCGGAATGCCCCTGGGCGAGGGAACCGGCGGCGGCAAGCAGCACCGCGGCCAACAGTGCCAGCGAGGTGGTGCCGTAATTGGACGCAGCCCCGAAGGGGCGACAGTTAATAGCCAGGCGGCGTAAGCCCCTGGAAACCGGGCCCAACGATACCTCCAGCCCCGAAGGGGCGGCAGAAGAGCGGCACAGACCGTTTCTGCCGCCCCTTCGGGGCTCCTGAGGCGTGGCGGATTTCCGGTCCCAGGGCTTACGCCCTGGGCTATTGACTGACGCCCCTTCGGAGCTACCGGTCGACGCGGCAGATGCCGAGATGAACGCTAACATAGCCGAAAACTGTTTGGTGCTACTTGCCGAACGTGACCCAAACCGGCGACGTCCAGCCCATGTTGCCGTCGATCTGCTCGACCCGCACGTAGTAGCGGTTCTCGCCGACCACCGGCTGTTCATCCGTAAACGTGGTCTCGAACGTGGCGGTGTCCTCGGGCGTGAAACGGCGGATGTTCGCCTCGTTGCGAACGATGGTTACCGCCCGCAGCGGCGCGGTGCCTTCGACGGCCACTTTCAAGGTCGGCTTGTCCTTGGTCTCGAAGACCTCGCCCAGCAGGTGGCCGTTGCAGGAGAACTCCATGAAGATCTTGTCGGTGGTGGCCACGGTGCGGCGGGCGTTGAGCGCTTCGAGCACTCCCTGGCGGGTAAACGACTCGGTGTACACGCCGCCGAAGGTGACGTGGGTGGAAATGTGATCCGAATTGGCGAACACGCCCAGCTTGTAGCCGTTCTTAAGCGCGTTTTGGTACACGCCCTTGTTGTACTTGCCGAAGTCCTTGCCGGTCTGGACTGAGCCGTGGGCGTCGGCCTTGAGCTTCCTGTCGCGGGGGAACCCCACGGTCGGCTGCGGGGTGCCGATGCCTTCGTAGCTGACCCGGGCGCCCTGATAGATCTCGACCAGGTTCTCCACCGCGTTGTCGATCTGGCCGTAGCCGTCCCAGTCGGTTCCCATGCCGGTGGCCCCGGTATGGCTGATGATCGAGACGTCCATGCCGTTTTTGCGGAGGATCTTCCAGAGTTCTTGGGGAAGGATCTCGGCGCCTCCGTCGGCGGCCGGCAGTTTGGCGTGCCAGGGCATCGACTTATAGAGGTCCCGCTTGATGTAGACCAGCGGCCCGCCGCGCTCGCTGAAGATCACGTTGCGGTGTCCCCAGGGCCAGCGCTGCTCGCGCTCGTAGACGTACATCGAGGTGAAGTAGCCCGGCACGAAGAACACGTCGGCCAGCTTCTGATTGCACCACCATTCGTACGGGTCGTAGGGCTTGCCCACGTCGGTATGGTCGGAAGTGCCCAGCAGGTCGAGCCCGGCCACGTCGATGGCGTAGCGGAACTGCTCGACGATGCAGCCGTCGTGCGGGGTGATGCAATTGGAGATGTCGGTATGGCGGTGGAAATCGCCCCAGAACAGCCCGTACTGCTTGTCGCCGGCAGCCCACGTGTGGTGCTCGTCGCGGGATCGCTCGGGCGTGTCGTCGCCCCACTTGACCTCGGCCGGTTTGGCCGCGGGCGCCGCCTTGGCGGGGCGAATCGCCGCCGCGGGCAGCTCGGTCTTCGGGTCGACCTGGGCCAGATACACGCCCGAGATCAACGCCCGCTTTTTAATGCGAAGATCGGACGGCCAGGCGAACCAGAGTCGGCCTTCCCCGTCGCGGGCCGAGCTGCAGCGGCGGTCCTGGCTGAAGGTGCTGTTGGCGAACGTGACCGGTTGCGTCCAGGTCCTTTGTTTGGGGTTGTACTTCGTCAGCGCGATCTTCCAATTGTTGCGCGGCTGGAGGTAACGGCGGGCGGCAAGCCAAGGGTTACCCTGGGCGTCGACCACGATCTGCGGCAGGTTGACGGCCTGCACGGTGCCGCCGGCCGCCTGTCGCCTCGCCGCCGGCCTTGGGGCGGGCTTCGGCTTCTTGGCGGGGGCTACCCACTTCAGCACCGGCGTGACGTCGGCCGCCGGGGTCACTTTTCCGCTGGCTAAGTCGTAGTAGGCCACGTCGACCCGCTTGTCCCCGTTGAGGCCGGTCCGGCCGCCGATCCCCCGGTTGTTGCGACCCCAGTTCAGTCGGCCGTTCTCCCAAGCCACCCAAAAACCCTTGCCGTCGGGTGTGGCGGCGATCGAAGGGCGCGCCTGGTGACGGGGCGAATCGGACAATTGCGTCAACTCGGTCTTGCCGTCCGGTGTGACCTTGGCCAGGTAGACGTTGAAGACGTCGTCGCGCGAACTGTCGAAGACGACCCAGGCGGCGTCCTGTTGGTTGAACGCCAGGCGAGGCTCCCAATCGCCCCCGGCGTCGGACGTGACCCGAATCTCCTCGGACCATTCACCGTCGGCCGGGTCGTAGTATTTCGCAAAGATATCGCCCAGGGCCTGGCGAAACGACTGCCAGACGACCCACACGCGGCCGCGGGCGTCGGTGCCGGCGTCACAGAAGATGGCGCTGCCGGAGGTGCCCTCGAGCGTGACCACCTCCGACCGGATCTTTCCACCGGTAATCGCCTTGGCGTTGAGGCTCCAGGCGTTGTTCTCGTCGAGCTCGGACCAGACGGCCCAGACCGTGCCCTTGCCGTCGCAGGCCACGGACGGCCGGTGGATGATGCCGGGTCCCGCCAGGCTTCCCACCACCTGAAGACCGCCGGGGGCATTCCTGGCGACTTTCAGCGTGTCGGCCTTGTGGTCGTACTCGACGTAGACCACCCAGGGCGTGCCGCTTTGATCCAGGCACATGGCGGGAAAATCTTCGTGAACGTTGTCGTGGGCCACCGCGGCGGTCGAAACCACCGGGCCACTGCCGTCCTGGGCCAGACCCCGACTCGAAATCGTCAGCACCAGGCAGGCACAAACAACCAACAACCCACCAGTAACTTGCCGCATGAGTACGTCTCCTTGAACCATCGATCACTGCGAATCGAAATCCGCCCGGCCACGCCGCCGAGCTTTCACGGTAAAAAATGAGGGTGTCCGGGAATTTGGAAAGCAGAAATCCCCGTAGGTCAGGGCTTGCCCTGACGCATCGCGGGTCGCGCGTCACCGCTCCGTTGCGTCAGGGCTTGCCCTGACCTACGGAATTCCCGGACGGTTAGTCAAATACTACCGGATGCGTTGACTGTCTGCAACGCTCCAGGCAGAAAGGTCCTGGCAGCCCGTGGAAAAGGTAGGGTGGTTGCTCGCACCCACGCGCGAAGGCCAAGGCAGAAAGGCGCGTGGGTGCAAGCACCCGCCCTACGGTTGCCCCATGCCCCGGCGTCGGGAGGGGACTCGGCCACTCGATTTTCGTCGCCGATCGATGAACCAGAAAAACGGCAAGGTCAAGTCAGGCTGTAGACCACCGTGAGCATCGGCCGATCGGCGACGGTGGACGTTTCGCTCGAATTGAAGTCGAGGTCGTCGGTGGTTGCGTTGGTGTAGTCCTGGAAGATCAACCCGAAGTTGGCGCCGGGGTCGCCGATCCACGATTGGACCACGGCGAGGCCCGCCGCGTTCAGTTCGGACGTCGCGAGGCCGGTGACTGGGGCGGTGATCGCCCCCAACACGGTCGAGCCGTGGTCGCCGGCGCCCGCCGCCCCGGCAGTCTCCCAGGCTACGCCCGCGGCGGCCTGGTTGAACGTGGCTTCCGATTCGGCCCAGGACCGCTTCAACTCGTATAACTCGAAGAAGTCCTGGGAGGTTTTCAGCACGTTGATCCTGATCGTGGCCGAGAGGACCTTGGCCCCGGTGGGAATCGAGCTGAGATCCCACTGGATCAAGGAGGAGAAATCGGGATTGCCGTCGATCTCCAGTTTCGACGACGATCCGAACACCCGGTCGGCCAGGTCGCTGCGGATCCTCGTGTCGCGGGTCCCCGTGTAGCCGTTCAGGCCGTCTTGGAACGATTGGACTACGAACGCCGGCGCCTCTTCGACGGAGATCGTTACCTCGTCAAAGGTCTCCAATTCGCCGTCGTTGGCCGTCAGCCGCAGGACGTAATCCCCGAGGGCGTCGAACTGGGCCGTGGTGTCGATTGCCGAGGCGTCGTCGAAGGTGACCGTGCCGCCGACGGGCGCGCTCTCGACGGTCCAGGTGGTCGTCACGTTGGCCGGCAACGGCAGCCCGTCGTCGGAGACCGTGCCGTCGAGCGTGGCCACCGCAGACTCGAAGATTGTCTGATCCAGCCCCGCGTCGACTACCGGCGGCTGGTTGGCCGGCGGGGCAACGACCGTGATGGTGACCTCATCCAGCGCTCCCAGCTCGCCGTCGTTGGCCGTCAGTCGCAGGGCGTAGTCCCCGAGGGCGTCGAACTGGGCCGTGGTGTCGATCATCGAGGCGTCGCCGAAGGTGACCGTGGCACCGACGGGCGTGCTTTGGGCGGTCCAGGTGGTCGTCACGCCGGCCGGCAACGGCAGCCCGTCGTCGGTGACCGTGCCGTCGAGCGCGGCCACCGCGGACTCGAAGATCGTCTGATCCATCCCCGCGTCGACCAGCGGCGGCTGGTTGGTCGGCGGCTGCGGATCGCCCGTGCTGTAGACCACGCTGAGCATCGGCCGATTGGCGACCTTGGACGTTTCGCTCGAATTGAAATCGAGGTCGTCGGTGGTCGCGTTCGTGTAGTCTTGGAAGATTAGCCCGTAGTTGGTGGCCGGGTTGGCGACCCACGATTGAACGGCGGCGACGCCTGCGGCGTCGAGTTCGATCGTCGTCAGTCCGGTTTGTGGGGCGGTCACCGTACCCAATACGATGGAGCCGCGATCGCCGGCCCCCGACGCACCGGCAATCTCCCAGGCGGCCCCGGCCGACGCCTGATTGAAGGTGGCCTCGGACTCGGTCCATGGCCGTTTCAGTTCGTAGAGCTCGAAGACGTCGTTGCTCGATTTCACCACGTTGATGGTGATCGTGGCCGAGGTGACCGTCGCGCCGGTGGCGATGGAGCCGAGGTCCCAGCGGATCAGCGAAGAGAAGTCGGGGTTGCCGTCGACCTCCACCTTCTTGGACGAGCCGAAGTTCCGGTCGGGCATGTCGCTTCGGATCCTCGTGTCTTGGGTCCCTGTGTAACCGTTGACACCGTCCTGAAACGACAGACTCGTAAAGGGGGGCGTTTCCTCGACGGTGATCAGCAACTGGTCGAAGGCCGCCAATTCGCCGTCGTTGGCCGTCAGCCGCAGGACGTAGTTGCCGATCAGATTGAATTCGGCCGTGGTGTCGATCATCGAGGCATTGCCGAAGGTGACCGTGCCGCCGGCCGGCGCGCTTTGGACCGTCCAACTCGTCGTCACGTTGGGCGGCAACGGCAGTCCGTCGTCCGAGACCGTGCCGTCGAGGCTTGCCACCTGGCCGTCGAAGATCGTTTGGTCCGGGCCCGCGTTGACCGATGGGACTTGATTCTGCACCGGACCGGTCGACAGCAGGACCCCACGCAGCGTGCCGCTTCCGGCGGCGATCGCGACTACCTCGCTGGTGAAGTTCTGCTTGGTGCTGGAGACGTTGTTCATCGAGGAGCCGGGAATCAACGTTTGCTTCGCGCCGAAGTTGATCGATGAGAGGGCCGTCTCGCGATAGACGATCGGGCCCGAACTGTCGCGATCCCGGTAGGCCACCAGCAGTTGATCTTGGGCCTCGTTGAGGATCACGACGCCGCGGGTCCCGCGGGTGTCGACCTCGTACATCGGATCCCAGTTTCCGGAAGGGCGACGCACGAGCAGGCCGATTTTGGTGAAGCCGCCGCTGTCGAAGCTGGTCTTGACCGCGGCGTACAAGGTGCCGTCGGAGGCCACCGCCACGTTGAGATGGTCGTCGGCCATGCCCCCGCCTACGTTTTGCGCCGATTGCGAAGCCGGCACTTCGTCGGCGGACCAGTTTCCCGGGGCCGCGCCGTCGTCGTGGACGCGGAAACCGAACCGATCGCTCCGTTGATCCGACCACAGCACGCCGATCGAATCGTCCGGCAAGGCGGTGATCACCGAAATGTCGTCGCTGCCGATGCTCGAGGCGACCGTGATCGGATTGCTCCACGTGGCGTACGGAAAATCGCTGAAGCGGACCTCGACGTCGGTCCGGGCGTCGGAGGCGACCCACATCCGCCCGGTCGAGTCGACGTCGATGGTGGCCGTCTCGGCGTCGCTGCTCAGCGCAATGTCCGCCAACGACGGCCGCGGGGACCAGAACTCGTAAGTTCCCGGGCTGCCGGGCACGTACTGGACCGAGGCCAGTTTCGAGCCGTCGTCCTTTTCCAGCAGGATGTGGGTCACGTCGCCCGTCGCTTTGACGTCCGTCAAGAAGCTGCTGGTGCTCAGCCGCAAGATGGGCGTCCAGTCGGGTCCGTCCAACCGCGACACCCAGGTGCCGCCGCTGCGAGCCAACGCGCTGAACCAGGTGTCGTCGTGCATCCACACTTTCGATTGCGGTTTCTCTCCCGTATTGCCGCTGATCGACGTATCGTTCAGAGCAGTGAGGTTGATCGACAGCAAGCGGCGGTCCTCGAGTTGCTCGAAGCGGCATCGCCGAACGTATGACAACATGGTGTATTCTCCTTCTCGAAATGAGTTGATCACTTCCACCGGCGCCACTGGCACAGACAACCTGCGTCGAGCGGCTTGCAAAGATACAAGGTCACACCGAGCGAGAGTGCTCGGATCTCGTCTTGCGGGCGGTACCGGTCGGCCACCATGAACGTGGCGGCGCCCTCCAGCCGCGGCTGGAGCATCTCGACCAGATCGAACCCGCTGATGTCGGGCAGCCGCACGTTGACGATCCAGAGATCGGGCGCCAAGTGCCCGAACAGCCGCAACGCTTCCCGACCGCTACACAGGAAACAGATTCTGAATTGGTGCTCGATGGCCGACTGGGAGATGCCCAGGTAGTCCGACGCATAGGGGTCGACGACGAAGATCGTGGTTGGAGAGGCGGCGTTGGTGGCCATGGGCTTTGATTGCCTCCCAGCTTGCGGCGCAAAGTAGCCATCTCGCTCCGCGAGATGAAGCTCCTTCTCGATAAAGCTTCATCTCGCGGAGCGAGATGGCTACAATAATCGGTTGCGGCTGCATTCCGTTATGCAGACCGCGCGCCAATCGTCCCCGGCAATCGCCGGCGGAACGGAGCGGCCGACGCTTAGTCGCTTGGGACACGGGAGATAGAGAATCCGCGGAGGCGGCGGTACAGAGCGCCGGCCGTCGATGGCGGAAAGGGAGAACTGTGTGCCGGTGGGCAGGGCTGGTCTGTTTTACGCCAGTCGCGGCACGGCAAGGGGGCGCCCTCGCACAATTGTCCACGCCGGGGGGCTACGCGGCGTGAACCGCGGAAGAACTGCCGACAACGAGCACCGTGTGGCCGCGATTCCGCCGAGTCGGACGCAGCCCCGAAGGGGCGACAGTTAATAGCCAGGCGGCGTAAGCCCCTGGAAACCGGGCAAAACAGTCCCTGGAGCCCCGAAGGGGCGGCAGAAGAGCCGGGCACACCGTTTCTGCCGCCCCTTCGGGGCTCCTGATGCGTCGCGGATTTACTCGTCCCAGGGCTGACGCCCTGGGCTATTGACTGACGCCCCTTCGGGGCTACCCGTCGGTGCGTCAGATGCTAAGCCGAAAAGTGCAAAACTCGAACTAAGATGAACGCGAATATAGCCGAAAACCGTTTGGTGCTATCAACCGCCGCTGCTTGGCGACTCCTTGACCTCAGACGGCGGCGGGGAGACCGTCACCGACGTGTGGATCGGTGTGCTGCGCTGCGACTGGGAACGAAGCACCAAGGCATAATGCTGCGGCCCCGCCGGGACGTCGGCATCGGCGTATCGGAATAGTCTCGTCGTGGCAAGCAACGTGTCCGGACCGGGCGTGAACCGGGCGGCCGTACTGCGATGCAATTCGGCCAGCAGCCCGATCGTTTCGGCGCTTCGCTGCCACGACAGGTGTACGATCCCCTCTCGATCGGCCCGGGCCTGAAGCGGAGGCAGCTTCTGCGGCAGCGACGGCGGGCGAAGGTGACGGCAGAGCCCCGCTTGGACGTTGGCCCCGGGCATATCGACCCGCGGCGTTGCCAGGGCCCGCCGGCGGCCGTCGCGAATGATGCCCAACATGGCCTGGTAGTGTGGATCTTCGGTCGACGCGAAGCTCAGCACCGGCCGGCCGTCGTCGTCCGCAGCCGTGATCTCCCGCGGCGCAAACGCGCTGACCGGCAAGACCGCATGGGCGTACGATCCTCCCACCAGGATACGGATCCGCTGTTGCTTGGGATCGACCTTTCGGTCGCGGCATCCGGCCAGCCCGCCGCCGGCCTTGCCCTCGGCCAGGGGCGCCCGCAGGATGCGGCTCATTTCCGGACGCTTTAGATTGAACCAGTCGTTCTCGAAGCGCGTTACGCGGTTGCCGCTGCCGTGACACCGCACGCACCCGGCCTTCTGCATTTCGGCGATCAGGGCATTCTTGATGCCTCCCCACGCCTTGACGGCACAACCGTGGTCGGTGTAGTCCCACGTCCCATGGTAAAGGCCGTTGGTGTCGATCCAGGCCATGATCAGGTCGCGCTCGGGCCGCGTCAGATCCGGGATGTATCCGTCGTGGCCGCTCACGAGGATCTCGGCCAGCGGCGCGGCGCCGGAGCCGTGCGCTCGGGGCGGAAAGATCTGGGCGGACCAAAGGGCCGTGCCGTTCATGCAGTCGATCCCGGCGATCAGGGAAGCCGTCAACTGCGTCTTGCGGCGGCTGATCAGGTTCTCGTAGCCGATGCTGAAATGCTCGGTCCATCCGCCCGAGAGGTCCAGCTTCGCGTCGATGCCCTTTTCGCCCCCATGGCAACTGACACAATGCTCGTCGAGGATCGGCTGGACCATGCTGGGAAAGTCGACGAATCCGCTGCCCCAGGACTCCGGCTTGGGGCGATCCGGCATGCGTCCGAACGCCTTGGGCGGCTCTTGGGCGTGCGGTGCGCCGTATTTGTATTCATGGCAACCGATGCACGAGCGGGTCACGCCGGGGGCGGCCTTGACGAAGGTTCGCATGCTCTGGATCAGTCGGCCGTCGGCGTCCAGCGCCTGGAAGTAGATCGCCCGGCCGGAAGGGACCTCGAAATAGGCCGATCCGTCGGGCTCGACCGGCACGATGCCCAGGAAGTTCTTCACCGAAAACGCCAACGCCCCGCTGAGCAGAAACGTCTGGTTGTAGGCCCCACCCGGCGTCGGGCTGACGCGCGACGTCTCTTCGATCACCCGCAGCCATTTCACCTCGCCGCGCCGCACGCCGGTCAGCCCCCGATAGACGTCCTGAAGGAAGAACCGCCCGGCGGGCTGATCGGCCTCGTCTTTGGAGCCGAGCACGGGCGGGCGCGGCCGTGGCTTGACCGGCATGGGTGAATGGCAGTCGATGTTCGGATCGCTGTGGACGACCACCCGGCGGCCGCGGCGGTCGATCATCATGATCGCATTGAGCTTGTGGCCTTGGGGCCGGCCGCTGTAGAGCACGGTGTCTTTCGACAGCGGCCAAGGCTCGCAGGAATTGCCCCGGTCGTGGGTGGGATTGTCGGGATGCTCGAGGTTCACGATGGCCCCCGGATCGTTCTTGCCCAGGCGGAAATCGACAAACGCGATCGTGCCGCGAGGCGGGGAGTTGTGCGGCGTAAACGTTCCGATCATCAGGTGCTCGGCCCCGGGGACCGGACGCGCATCGAGCACGGCTTCAGGGTGGACCATGTTGTTGGCGAAGAAGGCCGTTTCGTTGGTGCCGTCCGGAAAGACGGTCCACACGCTTTGTTGCGTCAGGGCCGTCTTGTCCACGTATTCCCAGCGGCCGTGAAGGATCCGGCCGTCGGGCAGCACGCTGGGGTCGAACTCGTTGACGTTGTTAACCGAAATCGGGTGCATGCCCGAGCCGTCGGCGTTCATCACGTGCAGGATGTCGACGCCCGTGTTGTTGCACGGCACCAGCCCGCTGAACCGCGTGGAGGTGAACACGATCCGTCCGTCGGGCAGATAGGCCGGCCCGACGTCGTGCTGCCCGCTTTGACTTCCCTTGTAGTCGTCGCAGGTCTCGCAGGGATCGCTCAGGCACCGCAGTCCGCTGCCGTCGATGCCGATTTCATAGATGCCGGTGCTCCCGTCCGCCTGGCCCTTGAAGCAAAACAGGACCCGCTGGGCGTCCCACGAGATCTCCGGTTCGCTGTAGATGCCCTCGCCGAGGGTTTCCCCAGTGGCCGGATCGATCACCGCGCGGATGCGTTGCCGGTTCGGCGGGTCGGCCGGATTCTCGATCACGTAAATCCCGCCGCCCGGCCGCCATTTGTAATACGTATCGTAGATGTGAATTCCCAGGTAGCAGTATCGTTTGACGAACAGCAGCGGCGCATCGAGTTGAGCGAGCAATTCCGTTTCCTGTTCGGATCGCTCCGCCGGCGAGTCGTCCGCCGCGGCCGGCCGGAGGTCTCCCAAGGCCCCCATAAAGACCAACCCCAGACAACCCATCACCAGCCCTATCCATCGAAACCTCGCCATGGCTAAAACCTCCCGGTTCGGGGTATACTCATCCGTGTGGAAACATCAGGCATCGACCCTCCACACGGATGAATCGTCGTCATGCCACACAACGGCCCCATTGTAGCCCGAATCGCCGCGCACGGCAACATCCCCCTTCGGCCCCTGTACACCGTCCGCCACGGCCGTCCCGGTCGAGAGAATTGCTCTGGATGGCAACCGGCGTTAGACTGGACAAGGTTGTGTGATCACGCGACGAAAACCGTTTAGCCGCCGCGGCCACGCGGCGTGATTCCACGGCGTAGCCGCCTGATAACTGATGGACACCTCATACCAACTCATCTTATTGCCCGGACTCGGCGCCGATCAGCGCCAGTTCGGGCCGCAGAAGTCGGCCTTCCCGGGTTTGACCGTCCCGCCGTGGATTGCCCCCAGGCGAAATGAGTCCCTGTCGGACTACGCACAGCGGCTGGCCGAAACGATCAGGCCCAGCGGCCCGATGATCTTGGGTGGTTCGTCGTTTGGCGGCATGGTGGCTTGTGAGATGGCCCGGCATCTGCGCCCCGACGCACTGGTGCTGATCGGCAGTTGCCGATCGGCCAAGGGGATCCAGCCCGCCCTTCGGTTGCCGCACTTGCTCAGCCGCTACCTTCCGTGGTTTTTTCTCGACGGGGCCAAACCGTTTGCACCGCTGGCGGTGGGTATGTCCAGCCGTCTCTCGAAATCGGACCGGCGGCTTTGCGCGGAGATGTTCCGCCGCGCCGACTCCAGATTCATGCATTGGGCCTGCGCGTCGATTCTCCATTGGGAGTCCGCTGGGCTGGATGGAATCCCGGTCTATCAAATCCACGGCGAGAAAGACCCCATCATCCCGGCGAGCCGCGTTGCCGCAGACGAAGTCGTGCCCGGGGCCGGGCACTTGATCAATCTGACCCATGCCGAGCACGTAGACGCGTTCATCAGCAAGGCGATGCGGGCGGTGCGTTGAACGCTTCGTCAGGCGTTGCCCTTTGCGGACAATTATGTCACAATGGTCCCTTGGGGGTTTGCCGCCGACGCGCTAAGCGGTACAATCGAATGTACGATGGTGCGTTGCGCCTTCGGAAACGGCCAGCCGTCTTCCCATGATGAGAAAGAAACGGATAGTGTGATGCGGTCGCTCAGAGCTATCTACGAAAACGGCCAGATCATCTTCCCGGGAGGATCGGCTCCCCAGGGAAAAAGTATCGTCATCATCACCTTCCTGGACGACGATAGCAGCGAATCCGGCAGGCGAAAGGATCCCGGCAAGCGGTTTGTAAGCAAGTGGAGAGGAGTGATTAGGGGAAGGAACGTCGACGACTGGAAGGACCAGAAAGCCGAGTATCTGAAGGGGAAACCTGGGTGAAGATTCTCCTCGACACCAATGTTGTTCTCGATATCGCCTTGGACCGGAAGCCTTTCTGTGAGGCAGCAGTACGGGTATTCGAAGCCTCCGATTTCGAGAAGATCCATCTCTTCATTACCGGCTCCATTGCGACCGATCTGTACTACGTGCTTCGAAGAGAAACAGGGCACGAGACGGCGATGGCATTCCTGAAGGATCTGCTGGAATGCGTGGATGTCTGCAGCGTTGACAAGACGGTTCTGCTTGGTGCGATGGATTCGGATTTCACTGATTTCGAAGACGCCGTTCAGAATTCCGCGGCAGTGGGCAACGACCTCGAAATCATTCTCACCCGCAACAAGGCAGATTTCCGTACCTCTTCCCTGACGATTCTCGAGCCGAAAGAACTAGTCAACGATCACTTGCGTTAGCTCGATCTGCCATCCATGATCATCACCATCGACGGACCTGCCGGAGCGGGAAAGAGCACGGTGGCTCGGGCGTTGGCCCGACGGTTGGGGTTCCGCTTCCTGGATACCGGCGCGATGTACCGCGCCGTGGCCTTGGCCGGGATCCGTCGGGGCGTGGACTGGCGGCGGGGCGATCAACTGGCCGAGTTGGCCCGAAAACTCGATATCCAAGCCGTGGGGCAGAAGATCTTACTCGACGGCGAAGACGTCACCGAGGCGGTCCGCACTTCCGAAGTCACGGCCGTCACCCGCCACGCGGCCGACCATCCCCAGGTTCGCGAACATTTGGTCGCCCGGCAGCGTGATGTGGCCGGCGCCGGCCACATCGTGACCGAGGGCCGCGACCAGGGAACCGTCGTCTTTCCCCAGGCCCAGTGCAAGGTCTTCCTGGTCGCCGGCGCCGAGGAGCGGGCCCGGCGACGGCTGGCCGACTTGCACGCGCAAGGCGAATCGGCCACGCTTCAGCAAGTGCTCAACGCCCTGCGGAAACGCGATCGGGAGGATTCGAGTCGTCCGGTCGGCGCGTTGGCGCCGGCGGCGGACGCCGTGGAAGTGTGTACCGACGGGCTGACCGTCGAGCAGGTGGTCGACCGCCTGGAAGCGTTGATTGGCGATTTGTAAACGCCATGGTCTTCCCCCGCGGATCGTAGTCCGCGGGCGTTTGCTGCAATCTATCGGAGACGCCGCACGTGCCGGTCGTCCCATCCACGTCGCCAACATCCGGTCGAGCATCGGGATCTTCGGCCTTTTTCCATGCGTTGACACCGGTGACTGCGAAGATAAAATGTGGGGTTTCCCCGGTGCAGGCGATTCTGGCCGGGGGTTGTTGTTTTTGCTGAGGCTGCTGCCCGTCCGGGGGGTGCGCAGTGGGAGTTCGCCCTTGGAAATGGAAGAAGCCATCCAAAAGGCCAACGTGCTGATCGAGGCCCTGACGTGGATCCGCCAGTTCCGCGGCAAGATCACCGTGATCAAGCTGGGCGGGAGCGTCATGGAGGATGAGCAGGCGATGAACCATCTGCTGCTGGACGTTGTCTTCATGGAGACCGTCGGGATGCGGCCGGTGGTGGTCCACGGCGGGGGGTCCGCCATAACCCGGGCCATGGCCGAGCAAGGGCTCCAGGCCCGGTTCGTCCACGGACGCCGCTATACCGACGACGCTACGCTGGAGGTCGTCGAGCGGGTACTGGCCGGCGAAGTGAACCGGCGACTGGCCCAGCAGATCAACGAACTTGGCGGTATGGCCCGGCCGCTGAGCTTCTGCACCACCAACGTGCTGTTCGGCGAGCGGATCCGGCTGCCCGGCGAGGACGGCGAACCGGTTAATTTGGGTCACGTTGGTATGGTTACCAGGGTGGATCGACCGGCGATCGAAGACCTCTGCCACGCGGGCATCGTGCCGGTGATTCCCTCGATGTGCATGACGGAGGACGGAGAGAAGCTCAATGTCAACGCCGACACGGCCGCCACCGCCGTGGCCCAAGCGTTGCAGGCCGAGAAACTGGTGTACCTAAGCGACGTCAACGGAGTCCGCCGCGACAAAGACGATCCCGATTCCCTGATACACTCCCTGACCGCCGAAGAGGCCCGACAGATGATCCGCAACGGGGCGATCAACTCCGGCATGATCCCCAAGGTCCAGGCGTGTCTGGAGACCTTGGATCGAGGCGTCCACAAGGTACACGTGATCGACGGCCGCCTGCGGCATTCGCTGCTATTGGAGATTTACACGAGCAAGGGCGTGGGCACGCAAATCATCAAGCAGCAGTAGGAGCAAGCCGCTTGCGGCTTCGCAAAAAAAAGGAGACCCGCTTGTGAACAACAACGGTCCGATGAGTTCCGAGGAAACGATCCAACTTTTCGATCGCTACGTGGTGCCGAACTACGGTCGGTTTCCCGTGTCGCTGGTGCGCGGGGAAGGTTCGTTTGTTTTCGACAGCGAAGGGAACCGGTATCTCGACCTGTTTCCCGGCTGGGGGTGCAATCTGCTGGGACATTGCCCGGCGGCGGTGGTCGAGGCGGTTCGCGAGCAGGTGGGCCGGCTGATCCACGTGCCCAACACCTGGTACATGGAGGCCCAGGGACGCTGGGCGGAGGCGCTTTGCGAGCGGAGTTTCGGCGGGCAGGCGTTTTTCTGCAACTCGGGCACGGAGGCCAACGAGGCGGCGATCAAGCTGGCCCGGCTGCACACGGCGAAGCAGCGTTACAAGATCATCACCTTCGAGGGCGGTTTCCATGGCCGCACGCTCGGCTCCACGGCGGCCACCGCCCAGCCGAAGTATCACGAGGGACTGGGGCCGTTGATGGCCGGGTTCGTCTACGCGCCGTTCGGCGATTTGGACGCGGTGGCGGAACTGGTCGATGGCGAGACGGCCGCCATCCTGGTCGAGCCGGTCCAGGGCGAAGGCGGCGTCAGGATTCCGCCCGAGGGGTTCCTGGCCGGACTGCGAAAACTGGCCGACGAGAACGAACTGCTGTTGATTTTCGACGAAGTCCAGACCGGCTGCGGACGGACTGGCGAGTGGTTCGCCTACCAGGGCGTCGACGTGGTGCCCGACGTGATGACGCTGGCCAAGGCGATCTGCGGCGGATTGGCCGGCGGGGCCATGTTGACCACCGCGGAGATCGCGCCGAGTCTGCGTCCCGGCATGCACGCGGCCACCTTCGGCGGCAATCCGATCGCGGCCCGGGCCGGAATCGCCACGATCGAGATGATTCAGCGAGAGAACCTGCTCGAGGCGGCCAAGCGGCTGGGCGAGTTGTTCCGCGGGCGTTTCGAACAGCTTCAGCAAGAGTGCGAACTGATCCGTGAGGTGCGCGTGTGCGGGCTGATGATCGGCATCGAGCTTTCTATCGAAGGCGCTGCGGTGGTCAAGCAGTGCATGGACCGCAAGCTGCTGGTCAACTGCACGCAGGAGACCGTCATCCGGCTGTTGCCCGCCATGACCCTCACCGAGGAACAAGCCCACGAGGGTTGTGATATCCTGGCCGACGTGATTCAACATCAACTCAGCAGTAGTACGTCGGCATAGTGTTGCCGTCGAGGAGCCGTGCGATGCGAAACCTGATCACCCTGGCCGATCTGACCGCCACCGAGATCGACCGGATCTTTTCGATTACCGAAGACCTCAAGGCCAAGTTCGACGCGGGTCTTCGCGAGCCGCTCTTGCCGGGTCGGGTGATGGCGTTGTTGTTCGAGAAGCAATCGCTGCGGACGCGGGTGAGTTTCGAGTCGGGCATGACCCACCTGGGCGGCAACGCCCTGTTTCTGGGCCCCGACGTGGGCTTCGGAAAGCGCGAGACCATCGCCGATTTCGGACGCGTGCTCAGCCAGTACGTCGACGTGGTGGTGGTTCGGGCCAACCGGCACCAGACCCTGCTGGAGATGGCCGAGCACGCTTCCTGTTCGGTGATCAACGGCCTGACCGACTTCGCCCATCCGTGTCAGGCGATGGCCGATCTGTACACCATCCGCGAGTTGGCCGGGCCGCTTCGGGGGCGTACGCTGGCCTGGGTCGGCGACGCCAACAACGTGGTGCGAAGCCTGGCGCTCGGTTGCGGCAAGGTCGGCATGAAGCTGGTGATGGCCACGCCCGAGAAGTACCAGTTCGACGAGCAGACGATGACGTTTCTCGGGCGCGAGGTCCCCGACTTGGACTTGACCGTTACCACCGATCCGGCCGAAGCGGTGCACGACGCGGTGGCCGTGTATACCGACGTGTGGGCCAGCATGGGGCAGGAGAAGCAGCGGGAGGTCCGCCGCCGCGACTTCGCCGATTACCAGGTCAACGCCGAGCTGATGTCGCACGCCCAGAAGGGCACGCTCTTGATGCACTGCCTGCCGGCCCGGCGCGGCGAAGAGGTGACCGACGAAGTGATCGACGGCCCGCAAAGCATCGTCGTTCAGCAAGCGGCCAACCGGCTGCACGCCCAGAAAGGGATCTTGGCGTGGATGCTGGGGGCCAAGGCGTGAAGGGGAAATTGAAAATTGAAAATTGCAAATTGAGAATTGCAGATTGAAAATTGCCGCTTGCGGCTTCGCACGCCCCTGACCGGGTGAACCAGATTTCTGCCCATTCAGGGCCGCTGCAGGATCCACTCTCCCGATTCGGACTCCCAGACGGGTTCCCCTCCGTCCTTGGTCAATAGCGCCTTGAGTACTTCGGGAGACGTTCCGTCCGGCAGGAACCCGTGACCGTACAGAAACTCGCAGTAGGCCCCACCGGGATGGTTGCTGCTGATGCCGCGGCGTCGGTCCACGTTCACGCCGGCGATGGCTTCACCCACGGTCATGTCGCGCGGCTCCATCCAGTGGATATCCGAATCGGCAACCTCCACAATCATCAGCGTGCTGGTGGAGCCGTCCGTGATGTCTTTGATGCTCACCGTCTTCTCGCCGGGCCACATCGTGTCATCACCAACGATGGCCACGTAGTTGGTCGTCAGCGGATTGCCCGGCCGTGCGGAGGGACAGCGGTAAACCACGGGCATTTCCTTGGCCAGCAAACGATTGTTGGGCCCGTTCCAAGGCTCAGAGAAGTCGTATCGCCTGTAGAGGTCCTCGTACCCGAGGTAGGGCAAGATCAGTATCCGCCAACTGTGCATCGGCTTACCATTCTTGTCGGCCATGAACGCGGGAGGAAGATTTCCGTGGCCCGACTCATAGTTGTGGATGGCCATGGCTATCATGCCCTCACGAAGTCCGATGCAACTGGCAATCCTTCCTTCTTCCCGCAGCGCCTTAAAAGGAACAACTAACAAACCACACATCACGCTCAACGCCGCGACGAGCAGCAGAAGTCCTTTCAAACTGAATTGGAACGGGCGGCGTTGGCGGTCTGCGGTTTCCATCGTGGCTTTCCGCTGCGGTGCTTCGAGTAGAACCGGGCTTTCCGGTTATGGCCACTCGGCGATCATCTGGCTCCGATTCTAACATGAGACGCCACCGCGGGCCACGTGGGACTTGCATCGAAATGAGGGTGTCCGGGAATTCAAGGCTGTAGGGAACGGCCTCCGTGCCGTTCCGGTGCGATCGGTGGCTCCAAGGAACGGCACGGAGGCCGTTCCCTACAGCGGTTTCCAGCGTTTGGAATTCCCGGACACCCTCATCTAAATGCCACGGCGGCCCAAGGTGGTAATGTGCAGTGCAGTGGGTACAATGACGTCCAGTTTCCATCGTAACAGACCATCGGCTTGACCAGCTCAGGAGGTTCGCCATGTCGGATTCGATCCATCGTCGTCGGTTTCTGGAGAGTGCGGCCGTCGGCGGCGCGGCCTTGGGCGTTGCCGCCAAGGTGTGGGCGGCCGACCAGCCGCCCAGCGAAAAGCTCGTCGTGGGCGTGATGGGCATGGGCGGTCGGGGGACCAGTTTGGCCAAGCAGTTCCAGCAACAGCCCAACACCGAGGTGGCCTACGTCTGCGGCGTGGACAAGAAGCGGCTGGCCGGCGCGGTCAAGGCCGTGGGGCAGATCGCCGGCCGGGAGCCGAAGGGGGTCGGGGATTTCCGCCGCATCCTGGAGGATAAGGACGTCGACGTGCTGGTCTGCGCCGCCCCCGACCACTGGCACGGCCCGGCCACGATCCTCGCCTGTGCGGCCGGAAAACACGTCTACGTCGAAAAGCCCTGCTGTCATAATCCCCGCGAGGGCGAACTGCAGGTGGCCGCCGCGAGAAAGTACCATCGCACCGTGCAGATCGGCACGCAGCGGCGGACCTGGCCGGTGATTATCGAGGCCGTCGAGAAGCTCCGCGACGGCGTCATCGGCCGGGTGCTGTTCTCCCGCGGCTGGTACAACAACCAACGGGGATCGATCGGCCATGGCACGCCGGCCGAGGTGCCCAAGTGGCTCGACTACGACCTGTGGCAGGGCCCCGCGCCGCGGCGGCCGTATCGCAGCAACCTGCTGCACTACAACTGGCACTGGTTCTGGCACTGGGGAACCGGCGAGATCGGCAACAACGGCGTACACGCCCTGGACATGTGTCGCTGGGGCCTGGGGGTAGACTATCCCAGCCGGGTCACTTCCGGCGGCGGGATGTACTTCTTCGACGACGATCAACAGACGCCCGACTCGCAAGTGGTCACCTATGAGTTCGGCGACAAGATGCTCGTCTGGGAAGGCCGCAACTGGCATCGCCGGGGCTTCGAGGGCGAGATGTTCGGGGCCTCCTTCTACGGTGATCGCGGCACGCTGGTGATCGCCGGCTCCGGCTACAAGATCTACGACCGCCAGGACAAGCCGCTCGAGCAGCAAAGCGGCAGCGGCGGCGACGCCGGCCACGTCGCCAACTTCCTGGACGGCATCCGCACGGGCACTCCGCCCAGCGCCGAGATCGAAACCGGCTACAAGAGCACGCTGCTGTGTCTGCTGGGCTCGATCGCCCATCGCACCGGCCGCACGCTCAACTGCGACCCCAAGACGGGACGGATCCTCAACGATCCACAGGCCGAAGCGCTGTGGGGCCGCCAGTACGAGCCCGGCTGGCAGCCGAAGGTGTGAACGAGGACGCCGGAAAGCCGGCGGCCACATCGAGCCTGTTCACCTCAGCGCGATCCGGAAAAACTTTCCTGCCGGTTTATCGGTCGCCTTCTTGACGCCCGGCGCATAGAATTCCATCGACAAGGGGTAAAGACGCCGTTCGGCGCGGCGACCCCCCATGCCCGGATTTGTGCACAAAGGCTTGTAGTGGCCCGATTCATCGGGCCCAGACTACTAAGCGCTCGTATGGGAATTACTTCCGTATAGTAGCCATCTCGCTCCGCGAGATGTAGCCCGAAAAAGTCTGGATTTACGTAGCCACGTCTCGCGGAGCGAGACGGCTACCGTACGCGCCGAGTTCGGGAAGTAATTCCCATACGAGTCCTAAGACCGCATGCGTGCGGTCATTACGAACGTCCTGTAAACAGTCCGGGCTGGTGAGATGGTTGCCGGGCTGAGCGAAGACAGTGGTCAAGGAGGGAAAACATCGGGGCGATCATCCGGGATTGTGCCAAGGAAACCGAGAAGCCGGGCAAGAACACCGGGCGGGCACGTGAGCCGAACGGGATATGTCCAGTAAGGTTTTCAAAAGCCTCTATTGCTTCTGCAAGTGGCGAAATTGGATAGTACGTTCTTGTGGGGATCCAGTCACAAGACGATGCGACGAAAGGAGGCGCACGACGAGCAAGCCACGTTCCTGGTCGACCCGGACAGATGGGTCTAATTCTACTTCAAATCCAAGAGGGCAGAAACATGCACTGTGCGAAGCGTACTGAACGCGGCCTGTTCGCAAGACTGCCCACCCGCCTTGACCTGTGAAAACCTTTTTTCGTGTTCAAACCACTCGAAGGAGAATGAACCATGAACAGAATTGTCTACCCGACCGTCGCGATCTTGATGGTGGCCCTGGCCGGCTCGCCGGCGCCGGCGCAAGCAGGCCCCGTGCTGACGATGTCGCCTGACCAGGTCCGCGAACAAGAGGCCTTTTCCATCGGCGTGCAGGCCTATATCTGGGCCTACCCGTTGGAAGAAGTGTGCCGGACCATGAAACTGATGACCGGTGTATCCAAGCCGGAGGGCATCCGGGCGCCGGTCAACCGGTTCGGACACGCCCGGCAACTGATTACCCCGGCGATACGGGACGTGGTCCGACCCAACAACGATACGCTGTACTCGATAGCATGGCTGGATCTGGACGCCGAACCGATCGTCTTGCACGTACCCAAGATGCAGGAGCGGTACTACGTCTTCCAAATGTTGGACGCCTACACCAACGTGGTCGCGAACATCGGCCGCCGCACGGTCGGCTCCCAGGGCGGCAACTTTGCCGTCACCGGGCCGGGCTGGGAAGGAGAGTTGCCCCAGGGTGTCAAACGGATCGAGTCGCCCACGCCGATCGTTTGGGTCATCGGCCGCACGCTGGTCGAGGACGAAGCGGACCTGCCCAACGTGATCGCTCTGCAGGATCGGTACGCCCTGACGCCGCTGAGCGCTTTTGGCAAAGCGGCAATCGAACGCCAACCGATCGCTTGGACTGCCAAGCCCGGCGACGTCTTCAGTAAGACCCCGGACGGACTGGAGTTTTTCGAGTTGGTCGGGACGGCCTTGCAGAAGAATCCGCCGCCCGACGGGGAGGCCGGCCTGTTGGCCCTGTTCGGACGGATCGGGCTGAGCGTAGAGGACGGGTTCTCGTCCGAGAATCTCGATTCGGCCACGATCGCGGGTCTGCTCCGCGCCACGGCGGTCGCCCGGCAACTCATCCAGGAGAAGGTCGATGATCTGGGTGTCCGGCAAAACGGATGGTCCGTCAATTTCAATACCGGCAAGTACGGCTACGACTATCTGCTGCGGGCGGCCGTGGCGAAGTTCGGTCTGGGTGCCAATATCCCGCAGGAGTCGATGTATCCGAGCACGTCCGTGGACGGCGACGGCAGTCCGCTGACCGGCGAGCACCGCTACGTGATCCGTTTTCCCGAATCGCCTCCGGTCGACGCCTTCTGGTCCGTGACCATCTACGACGCCGACTCGCAAATGCTGGTGGAGAATCCGATCCACCGTTTTTCCATCGGCGATCGCACCAAGGGGCTGCAACGCGACCGTGACGGCTCGGTGACGATCCACGTCCAGCACGAGTCCCCCGGCAAGGACAAGCAGTCGAACTGGCTGCCTGCGCCCGATGGGCAGTTCACGCTGACGCTTCGGGCCTACAACCCCAAGCCGGAACTGCTCGACGGCAAGTACGTGATTCCGCCGGTGCGGCGGGTGAAGTGATTGCACGTCGCATCGAGACGTCTGAATCTCGTTCCCAAGCTCCGGCTTGGGAACGGGTTTCCTCGAAGCTTGGCTTCGGACGGCGTCGCATGGGAGCCAAGCAGAGCTTGGCAAACGTTGCGTTACCAAGCTGGAGCTTGGTAACCAGAAAACTGAAAGACATCACCATGTTTGGGCAAGACCTATGAAAGGGATTATATTATGAACGCCAATCCGATTCTCGTCACCGGAGCCACGGGAAAAACCGGGATGCCTGTCGTACGATTGCTTCGCGAGCGGGGACTTCCCGTGCGTGCATTCGTCCACCGGCTCGATCAGCGCTCCGAGGAACTGAAGGCCCTTGGAGCCGAGGTCGTGGTAGGTGATTTCCTCGACCTGGCTTCCGTGCGAGCGGCCATCAAGGGCGTCAAGCGCGTCTACTTCTGTTATCCGCCGGGCGATGGCCTGCTGGAGGCAACTACGCATTTCGCCGTGGCCGCGCGGGATGAGGGCGTGGAAGCGGTCGTGAACATGTCCCAGATTACCGTGCGTGAAGAAGCCAAAAGCCCACTTACGCATCAACACTGGTTGGCCGAGCAAGTTCTCGATTGGGCCTGCGTGGGGGCATCGCACATCCGCCCCACGTTTTTCAGCGAAGACCTTTATCTATTTACCGGCGGCAGCATCGGCCGCGAGGGCAAGATGTGCCTGCCGTTTGGAGAGGGGAAACATGCCCCCGTGAGCGCCGAAGACATCGCGCGGGTGGTGGTGGGCATCCTGGCCGACCCCGAACCACACCTCGGCAAGCGGTACGTTCTGACCGGTCCGCACGACATGAAGGTCGCCGAAATGGCCGGGACCGTCGGCAAGGTCCTGGGCAAGCCGGTCGAGTACGTCAATGTCCCGATCGAGACATGGCGTGTCACTCTGGTCGAGAAATTCGGGTTTCCCGAGTATCTCGGCAGGCACCTCGCCGCCGTGGCACGAGACCACCAGGAAGGAGTCTTGAGCGCGGAGACCGATGCCGTAGAGAAAATCGGCGGCAAGCCGCCCGAGTCGCTGGAAGAATTCGTCGGCGCACATCGAGATGCCTTCTAATTGTTTACCACACGTTCTATTCGCCAAACCTTGGCAACAAGAAAGGATGGGTCTGTGCAAGTGCTGCAAATCAAACCACGGGTGTTTCTGCTCAGTTGTCTGATCGCGGTCGTAGGAGTGCTGCCGGTGGGTAGCTTGTCCCAGCGGGCCCGCGCCCGGGCAGATACGCCGGAGTCGGAAACCGCCGCGAAAACACATCCGCTGCGGTACAAGACGCTGGAAGTCGACGGCCTGGAGATTTTCTACCGCGAGGCGGGACCGCCCCGCGGGCCGACGATTGTGCTCTTGCACGGCTTCCCCACGTCGTCGCAGATGTTCCGTAACCTGATCCCCGCCTTGTCGGACCGTTTTCACGTCGTCGCTCCCGACTATCCGGGCTTCGGCTATAGCTCCATGCCGCCGGTGGACAAGTTCGACTACACCTTCGATCGGCTCGCCGAGGTGATGCAGAAGTTGCTCCAAAAGTTGGAGATCAAGCGGTACAGTCTGTACGTGATGGACTACGGCGCCCCGGTGGGTTTCCGGATCGCCGCCGCACACCCCGAGCGGGTGCAGACGTTGATCGTCCAGAACGGCAACGCCTACGACGAGGGGCTGCGCGAGTTTTGGGACCCCATCAAGGCCTACTGGAGAGAGCCCAGCGAGACCAACGCCGACGCGCTGCGGAAGCTGTTTACGATGGAGGCCACGAAATGGCAGTACACGCACGGTGTGCGCAGCGTGGAATCGATCTGTCCGGATGCGTGGACCTTGGACCAGTCGCTGCTGGATCGCCCCGGCAACAACGAGATCCAGCTTCAGCTATTCTACGACTATCGTTCCAACCCACCGTTGTACCCGCAGTGGCAAGCGTATTTCCGAAAGCACCAGCCGCCGACGCTGATCGTCTGGGGAAAGAACGACCCTATCTTCCCGGCCGACGGCGCCTATCCCTACCAGCGCGACTTGAAGAACGTCGAATTCCATCTGTTGGATACGGGCCACTTCGCGTTGGAAGAAGACGGCCACGTGATCGCCGGTCTGATCCGGCAGTTCCTGGAGAAGAACGTAATGTCCCAGGGCGTGGACGTGCCCTAGTGTGTAGGGTGCGTGCAACGCACCACAAGAGTTCGTAGGGTGGGTGCTCGCACCCACGCGAAAAAACGGCCAAGGCTCAAAGGTGCGTGGGTACAAGCACCTTAGGTTTACCCAGGTTTTCTTGAGTAATTTTTTCAAGATGTCAGGCAGGAAGCGGTAAATGCTAGCATGATTAAGTTCTTGTGGCTCAAGGGACTAGGTTGCGTTGGGCTGTTT
>SDBV01002231.1_pt1 | contig 29030 bp, 23 predicted proteins | sample 2277081 | NCBI WGS metagenome assembly SDBV01 (sample SAMN10402039, study PRJNA504765) | marine sediment metagenome | isolation source: marine sediment core GS10_PC15, 223 cmbsf | place: Arctic Ocean: Southern Knipovich Ridge | collected 2010
CTCGCTCCACTCCGGCCACTGGTTCGGACACTTCCAACGACATTTTGGCTTCGCCATCCTTGGCTCTCCCATCGTGCCTATGTTGTGGAAAACGCAGCATGATGGAAGAGCCCTTTTTTGTGAGCATCAGTTTCAGACGGTTTTCAGAAAGTGCAGACCAAGTATGTGGCTTAATGCCGTTTTCGCCGACGTACCGGCCCTCCCGGGTAGGAATGTAGCCGGCAGAGGCGACAGCGGCCCCTTTAGAATAGACGCGGCGGATTGGTTTGTACTCCGGCCGGCAAACTCCTCCCGGGATGACTGCCTCGCGCAATTGCGACGCCGCGCACTCAGTCGAGACAAGGGCGAGGCAAGACATCGACGGCAGATCGGGTCTGTGCAATACGCGGGTCTATGTAGCAACGCTGAGTCAGTCGGGGGTCGCTGTGGCCCGCCTGCTGTTGGGCAAGCGACAGGTCGTGTGCTGCACAGTATGACAGCGTCGTTCGTCTCAGCTTGTGGAACAAGCTCATGCCCCGGTATGAAGCTGTCAGGCCAGCCCGCTCGACGATCCGATACCGAAAGAATTGCCAGAGATACCGACAAGAGTAGGGCCAAGGAAAGAGGTGCTGTCGTTGTGGATCGTGGATCGCCGCCACGGTCTGATCTGACAGCCAGAAGAGACGATCCCGGTTTGTCTTGTCGGACTCGCTGCGTACGATAAGACAACGCTCGGCGCAGGAGAAGTCGGCCATCGACGTCGAACGGATGGCCCCAATCCGCCCGCCGGTATCGTATACCGTTAATACGCATGCCGCCCACCAGAACCGCCGCGGGATGCTGCCAACGTCGCCCTGCAATGCGCGGCAGCGGGCAAGTAACGCTTCCACCTCCGTGATCGTCCACGCTTCCGGTAGTCGCACCGGTTCCTTTATTGTTGCAATTTTGCCCGGAACATTCGGACAGTGACCCTCTTCGTGAGCAAGTCGCCAAAGCGCCAGCAGATGACGCCGCTTGCCGTTGATGGTTGCGGGCGCGGCCCGGTCGCGATAGGTCGCAAGAAAATGTCGAACGATTTGCGTGGACAACTCGGCAACCAAGGCCGGTCGGCCCAGGTGACGATCCAGCAGCCGGATCGTCACTGCAAGCTGTTCGACGCTTGCGGGTCGCAAATTCAGTTTGGCCGGCACATAGACGTCGTTCAGAAAGTCGGACAAGATCATGGCAGGGAACTTCCCCTGACATCCGTGGCAGATAGTCGGGCTGGGAGGAGAGCCCGAATCCAATATGCAAGCATAGGTCAGTTTGCGCATAGGGATATGCGCATTCACCCAGTCGTGGGACGGACATACCGCGATCCTGCGTGATTGGGGCGAAAGTGCCGACGGGAAGGGATATGAGGCCGTGGGGGCTGTTAGACGGGCGCGACTCGCGTCAGCTCAGCCGGCCGAATCAGCGGTTTGGCCTCAGATCGTGCTCTCCCTGGGGCGTTTCTGCCGGGTTTTGGATGCACCCGGTGCCGTCCAGCGTGACGGCCAGAGTGCTGTTAGGTATCGAAAACGCTTTTTGGCCAACGGATCCCGCCAGAGGCTTCAACTCTGCAACGGTCGCCAACCAACAGATTGGAATTTACCATATTAGATAAATGCCCGTCAAGGCGAATCCGCCATTCAGGCGGTGTTTTTCTGAAAAATTCTCAGGTCTGCGTCTGAAGGGGCATGCGCTAAGAGAATCTCGACGGGGATCTCTAGGGCCACAGCGATTGCCTCGATCGTGGCTATTGTCGGGTTTGGCGCTTCCCCGTTGAGGATTTTTGCCAAATGTACGAAGTGAATTCCCGCATCTCTTGCGACGTGCGTCTGTACAGCTATCCCAGCAAAAACCCGCTTGAGGTTTGCACGAAAATTCTTGGCACGACAGAGTTCGACGCCATCAGCCTTGGCCATTGAATCTTGCATCCCTATAGCTTACTTGGTAAACTTTTCTTCGTCAATACAAACCAGGGTGGTTTCGACGTCCTAACAGCAAACGCGGGGCCGTTACCGATACCCCCCGCCCTGGGTGTATTGGCGAAGTGGGCGATACTGGGCTCGAACCAGTGACATCCAGCTTGTCGAGCTGGCACTCTAACCAACTGAGCTAATCGCCCTCGACTTGAAACCTTGAAAACAGAAGACTTTCAACTACTTGCGTCTACTCTACTTCGGGCTCGAATGGGCGTCAACAGGCGGGAGTCTCGAAAACGGGTGCCGATTTCGATGGTAGGTTTCCGTTCGATGCGACCTCTTGGACGACCCCTGTCGCACTCTCGACGATTCCCATTTACCCCGAGTTATACACCCCCACACCAGCAAGTCAGATAAAAAAGGCGCGTTTGTCCCTCCGCACGAGGCCACGTGTTTTAACACGTTTTCTCAGGGATATGCCACACCAAGAGGACACACCCCACTATTATGGCAACTCGTCCGAAAGCGGCAAACGCGCCGGCAAACTATCTGTAGATACGATGTTGAAATCTCGCTCCTATGAGTTAGAGAAAAACCGATTGAGGAAAACTGGTTGTCTGGCCCGATGATCAGCCGCGCTCGATTTCCAGCCACCGGCCACGCCGGATTTGAGATCGCCAACCCGCTGCACGCGCATGCTCCTACAGCCGGCGGCGAAGAGGAGGGTACTCGGCAACGGGCCGAATACCCATCAAGAAGGACCTGAACGGGGAAAACTCATGACGCACCCCCTCAGTGGATCCCATGACCCGGTAGGAAGTGTTGAACAGTTCACCGTTGCCAGGTATTGCCGGCGCCGAAATGGAGCCTACAACACGGCTCAAGCTATCACTTCCCCCAAGCCAAACAGACTCTAAGTTTATTGTACTCCAAAAAGACTCGCTGGCAAGTAAATTCCCCGAGTCGATCCGGCGGCGTCCCGAACTCCGAGCGGATCAGCCGGCCAAAAACGTCGTGTGCAGGAACCTCCGGTTCGCGACGTAACAGTCCTCGCGGCTGCGGCCCTTGACCGTGGCCCCTTCGATGATAAACCAGCCTCGGTAGCCGATCTGAAGGATCGCCTCCTTGATCTTGGGGAAGTCGACGCGGCCTTGGCCGAGCAGGCAGCCGCGCTCTTTCATGTGAATCTGGCAAATCCGTTGCCGGCCGAGGCGGAGGATTTCTGCCGGGGCGTCGTAGCCGGCGTAGGTCATGTTGGCTACGTCGTAGTAGACCTGCACCGCCGTCGAGCCGACGCCGTCGAGGATCCGCAGATGCTCGTCGACGTTCAACGTGGTTTCCAGGCCCAACACGACGCCGGCCTTCTCCGCCGCCGGCGCGACTTGCTTCAGCCGGCGGATCACGCGGTCTTGAAGGTCTACCTGGCCCTTGAGATCGCCCCGGCCGAAGAACGCCAGCAATACGACCTTCTGGCCCATTTTCACCATCACCTCGATGCACTCTTCAACCCATTTCTCGGCTTGCGGGTCGGTCGCGTACGGCACGCGGTTGAGCACGCCCATGGCCAACGAGGCGATTTCGACGCCGAGTTGTTTGGACTTCTGCGCGTATTGTCGGCGAACCTCTTCCTTGCGCAGATCGAACCGATCGCCGCCGTCGAAGCTCACTTCGACGCCGTCCAGTCCGATCTTCTTGCCGACCTCCAGCGCCACCGGGTCTTGGCGGCAACCGAGCGACCAGTCGCAGGCGCCGATTTTGAAAATCGGCTTCCGCTGACCGGCCGAAAGCCGGCGCAGCAGCGGCGACAGACATAAACCGGCAACGGCGGCACCGGTGAGCACTTTTCGGCGGGTAACGGTCTCGGCCATGGTGGAAACTCCTTGGTAATCGGGTGATTCGGACGGTGCGACAAACAGCGTGGCAGTCGATCGCGCCAGCCCTGATTGTACCGCCCGTGGCGGCGTCGCAACAGTCTGGACGCCGCAACTGGACGGCCTGGACGGGTTCGCGAAGGACGGGCTTGGTTCTTGGTTTTGGACGGGTTTCCTAACGACAGGCCTGGCTCTCGGTTTTGTCAGGGCGAGCCCTGACCTACAAATGTTTGAAATGGGTTGCAGCGGCGTCGCGGTCGACGATAATGGTGCGCAGGCCGCGGCCCGGCGTGTCGCCGGGTGCAGTGCAATCGGCTTGGGAGGATCGCAGAAGCTGCGACGTTGATACAAGATCAAACCTTTAGGAGAATCACCCCGTGGAACTCAACGACAAGACCGTTCTGGTCACCGGCGGCGGCAGCGGCATCGGTTTGGGTATCGCCCGGGCGCTGGCCGCCGAAGGCTGTCGCCTGGCGATCATCGGACGCGACCCCCAGAGACTCGTCGACGCCGCGGCGGGTTTCGACGCCGGCCAGGCCGTATTTAGCCGCCCCTGCGACGTGGCCGATCGGGCCGACGTCCAGCGGTTGTTCGCTTGGCTGGACCAGCAGCGGCTACTCCCGTTGGATATCCTGGTCAACAGTGCCGGCATCAACGTGGCCAAGCGGATGCTGGGCGAACTCGACCCGGCCGATTGGGACCGCATGATGGCGATCAACAACACCGGCACGTTCAACTGTATCCACGCGGCCTTGCCCGGCATGAGGCAACGCCGGTCGGGGCTAATCGTCAATATCTCGTCGATAGCCGGCAAACGGGCGATGAAACTGGGTGGGGTGGGTTACTGTGCGTCGAAATTCGCCGTTAGCGCGTTGGGCACCGCCGTCGGACTCGAGGAGCGGACCAACGGGATCCACGTGACCAACATCTATCCAGGGGAGGTCGATACCCCCATACTTGCAAATCGTCCCACCCCCGTCCCCCCCGAAAAACTGGCCCAAATGCTCCAGCCCGAGGATGTCGCCGACTGCGTGGTAACGATCGCCAAGCTGCCGCCGAGGGCCCTGGTCCCGGAGTTGGTAATCACGCCGCTGTACCAGGAATACGCGTAATTGTGGCAGGGATCCCCCAGGCTCTGCATCCTGCGCAAACGTACCATCATCATCCTGCGCCGCGGATCTTGTCTCGGGGATCGCTTCCAATGTCCGCCGCGCATTCCTACAATAAAATCATACGGACCGTATTATTGTGGGGTGATCGACGTTGGCCCTCGGGCCGACCATCACCCGTGTTTTCATTCCTTTTTCCCGGCATGGTGCGAATATGGCTGTGATCATTCTGCGTGGCATTTTTGTGATGGTTTCGATCGGGCTGGGAGTGCTGTTTGTCTACAATTCAGGAGTGCGCACCGAGGAATCCGAGTTTGCGGGGTTGAAAGTCACCGCAATCTTCGGCGGCGTGGTGCTGCTTTCGCTGGGTATCATCGCCGCAGACGCCTCCATCCGGCGCAAACATCTCGACACCATCTCGGCAGTCTACTTCGGCCTGATCGTGGGCCTGTTCATGGCGTACGTGGCCAGCCTGGCGCTGACCCCTTTGTTTCCGGAAGCAGCCGACAAGGTGATCCGCTTCAACGTGCAACTGGTTCTGGGCCTGGTGTTCTGCTACATCTGCATCAGCCTGTTGCTTCAGACCCGGCACGACTTCCGCTTCATCATCCCCTACGTCGAGTTTTCCAAGGAGGTCAAGGGGGGCAAGCCGCTGATTCTGGACACCAGCGTGGTGATCGACGGGCGGATCGCCGACGTGGTCGAAACGCAGATTTTCGACGTCCCCCTGATCATGCCCAAGTTCGTGATCGGCGAACTTCAGGGGATTGCCGACAGTTCCGACCGGCTTCGTCGCAGCCGCGGCCGCCGCGGGCTGGATATCCTCAACCGCCTGAGGAGCAACCCCGAGGTGGATATAAGCGTCTTCGAACGCGAGTTGCCCGAGTTCGCCGACCAACCGGTCGATCTGAAACTGGTGAGCCTGGCCCAGCACCTCGAAGGCAAGCTGGTGACCAACGACTACAACCTCAACAAGGTTGCCCGGCTGCAAGGCGTGGGCGTGATCAACCTCAACGACGTGGCCAATGCCCTCAAGCCGGTCTTCCTGCCCGGCGAACACGTCGAGGTCCGCGTGGTCAAGGCGGGTGAAGAGGCGGGCCAAGGCGTGGGCTATCTCGACGACGGCACGATGGTAGTGATCGAGTCGGGTCGCGACTACATCAACCAGCAGGTGCTGATCGCGGTGACCAGCGTGCTGCAAACCAGCGCCGGCCGAATGGTCTTCGGCCGCTACGAAGCCCCCGCCGCAGAGGCCGGCGGACGCTCGTAGCCCGCCCCAAGAAAGTCGTCGGACTGGCGAAATGCGTGGCCGGGGCGACGCACTCGCGGCGGGTCTTGCGGATGGTTACCCCCGCCGCCGGACCGTTTTGGACGCCTCTGGGCGGCGGGGAAAAGCGAAAACTCCAGGCCCCTTTAGCGGCAGAACTTTCTCGGCGGGCCGGCTCGGTGGCCAATAAGTTGCCTAGTAAAAAGGACTTACGTCGATTAGAATAACGCCAAGCAGCCTTGCCTCGCCGGGCAGCAAAACCAACAAATGGCCGCAAAACCGGGGCTAAGTAATGGCTTGGCAACGGTTTGCGTCGATTCACGTGAAACCCTTCCGCAGCGTCATTTGCGCGACTCGACTTACGGCCACCGCCGGTGCAGCAGAGGCGACCGAACCCGGCTGGACACAGGGCGTTACGAATTCACCCGCTCGATGCCCGTCGCCGTAAGCCGATTTCACCCCATCTATGTTCACCCGGCATACCACGTGAATTCACCCGGCATGCGAGGTTAAGGATCGTTCGAGAAATAAGTGTCGGGGTGGCTGGGGTCGAGCGTAGCGAGCCCCCAGTTCTTTCGCCAGACAACTGGGGGCTCGCTACGCTCGACCCCAGCCACCCAATCGTTTCTTGCGACACTAATTTCTCGAACGATCCTAATTGGGTAGGTAGCTCGTCGTCGCAAATCGGCCGTGTGGCCATCAGGGCATGATCCCTTCGCCCAGCGACCGAGGCCATCCTCTTGTTGCCAAGGCAACGCCGACGATTTGCCGAAAGAACCCTCTGCAGTGGAAAGCCTACCGAGGAAAATCATCGGGACCACCTGCGGCACTCTTAGCCATTCCCCCTAAGCTTGTCAGATTTGGTGGCTGTCACCTTTTCCTCAGACCCTGCCCCGATAACCGACCGCAGAGCGACTGCCCGAGGCCACCCAAACCGTTGCACCCCCGCGACTTGTGTGCTACAATCACCGTCATCAGGTGGGAGCGTTATTGGGCAGCAACCCGCCCCATTCGCATTCTCGGATTGCTCAACAAATACTGCTAAAAGGATAGGAAGATGATCGACACTATCATCGGGGCAGCCATCGGCGCAGTCATTTCGATTCTCATCGCGCAGCTCTATCACAGGCGAGCATCTGCGGCTTTGCAACAGGAAATTGAGACGCTGAAATCGTCCAATGACACGATGCACCAGTCCATTAAGGATCTGGACGATTTGGCATCGAAGATCCGTGAAGATACCGAGATCACCAAGAGACACACAGTCGCAGGTACTCCTGATGATTCAGAGTATCCGTACAAATAGGGACCTTTTAACCAGCCAGTGCACCTGACCGGCGAGTGCCACTGCTGGCTTGCCCAACAGTGCCTGTGTGTACTTGTTGCGGCAACGATTCAACAGGTTGAGTGGCTTAGACGTAGACGGGGTCAGGCTTTCACTTTACACGCAAAGCAGAGCCGGCGACCACCTAAAGTGTAAAGTGAAACCCTGGCCCCGTCTTTCCTGAAACAATCTTCACAGGGGACGCGCGGTGGCAGAACCCAAGAACAAACAACCACAGATCCAGAAGACACTTTTCGGGGACAAGTTCCACTTCAATGAGCGATTCCTACAAGACCACGCAGGATACATCGTAACGGACCCCAAGATCGCCGTCATCGAAGTCATCGCAAATGCCTACGATGCTGGAGCGGTCAATGTACAAGTACAATGGCCCGATCAATTGGGGGCAGCTTTCACGGTAACAGACGACGGCACAGGAATGACGAAGGATGAATTCGACCATCGATGGACGTTTTTTAACTACGACCGTGTTGCGGAACAAGGTGCGGAGGTAGTGTTTCCACCAGACGTAAGGAGCATCAAGCGTGTTGCATTTGGTCAGAGTGGAAAGGGGCGTTACGCTCCTTTCTGCTTTGCTCGTTCCTATGATGTGGAATCATGGAAGGATGGTTCGTGCTTCAATGTTACAGTGGAGTCGACGGGGGGTGGCAAAATGCCATTCTCACTCACCGGGTTGAAGGAAACCAGGAGGTCGGGACACGGGACGACCATTTCTGTCAACATCCAGAATCGTGAACGTCTTCTCGAGCCTGACGACGTGCGGCAGTTGATTGGATCGAAGTTCTTGGTTGACCCTTCCTTCTCCATCACGCTAAATGATGAACCAGTCGAACTACTCGCACTTCCTGGTGTCGAGTCTGAACCAATCGAGGTGGGAAGTTACGGCTCTGTTACCGTGTATTTCATCGACACTAAGAAGCATAGTCGCATTGCCAAATTGAATGGAATTGTCTGGTGGGTAAACCAAAGAATGGTGGGCGAACCAACGTGGAATCGTTTTGACAACGATGGCACCTACCTCGACAAACGCGGAGCGGGTAGACGATACAGTTTTGTTGTGGAGGCTGATATTCTCAAGCCTTATGTCAACAGTTCATGGAAGGGGTTTCACGCTGGTCGGCCCGTACTGGATGTTCAAGCGGCTGTCCATGAATATGTGCAGAAGCGGTTACATGACGCGATGGCGGATGTGCGCAGGGAACGTAAGAAAGTTGTATTGAAAGAAAGCCGAGACGCAATTCGTGATCTCCCAGCTGTATCCAGGGCCGTCGTAACAAAATTTGTGGATGAAGTACAGCAGCAATGCCCAACAATGTCGTACCAAGACCTCAATCGAACCGTGAATATCCTGGCTCGATTGGAACAGAGTCGGGATGGCTATGATCTTCTTAGACAACTGGAAAAATGTTCGCCGGCAGACATGGACACTTGGAATCGCTTGATGAAGCAATGGACTGCGAGCAGCGCCGAAATCGTCCTTGGTGAGCTACATCGGCGGCTGCGGCTGATTGAGAATATGCGATTGTTGGTTGACAATCCTGACACCGATGAACTCCACCAACTCCATCCTCTGTTTGACAGAGGACTCTGGGTTTTTGGCCCAGAATACGAAGCTGTGGACTTTCGTTCAAATCGTGGTCTCACGGAGATTATTCGCAACTTCCTTGGGCCTACGGAAGACGGCGAGTCAGATAGAAGACGCCCCGATCTTGTTGTGTTACCCGACACCTCAATTGGTGCATACTCGGCAGACGCCTACAAAGATGGCGAGATCAGTGGTGTCCGAAAGGTGTTGATTATCGAACTAAAACGGGGAGGTTTCGAGGTAACTCAGGATGAGATGGATCAGACAAGAAACTACGCAAGGAAGATCAGTTTATCAGGCAAAGTAGACCGCTCCACGGAGATTCAAGCCGTCGTTCTGGGTGCCTTATTCGAACAAGACTTGGAGGAATTCACCCAAGGAAGAATAAAAGTGACCCCAATGGTCTACGACACCGTGTTGAGGAAAGCCGAAGCTCGAACATTCAATCTTCAGCGCAGACTGAAGGAGATCGGTCCACCTGTCCTTGTAGACAAGGAACTGGAGGAAGTGCTTGAGGAGAAGCATCTGCCTTTAATGCCAGTTGATTCGAGTCAGTGATTGGGGTCAGGTGGTCAGACCGCTCTGCTGAGCCTGATCGCGCAACGGCCGCAGGTCGTCGGCCAGCGACGGGTCGTCCCACCGTTTGCTGGAAAGCGCCAGGTAGGCGTCGCGGAGGTCGCTCTCGGTCATGGTTGCCGCCTTTCACGCCAGAGTGCCGGCTCGGCTGCGTAGCGTAATTGTTGCGGGTCCTGTCCAGACGGATCTCGAGGGCTACCCGCCACAGACCTTCTATTATGCACCAGGGGCAGGGGGAATTCCAGAGTTTCAGCGACAAGTCCAGAGACAAACAAGACTGGCAATGGATGCTAGCCGTGGTACAATCGACGAAGATGATGTGCTAAATCACCGTGCGCGATTCTGGGACAAGGCTGTAGGGAACGCCCTCCGTGGCGTTCCGCGGAGCAGGAGCCGATCTCCTTGCCGCGGAGCACGGAACGCCACGGAGGGCGTTCCCTACAGTATCCACCGGCGCGCCCCACAATCGGGCACGGTGATTTAGGAAACGCACCGAACGACAAAAGGATCTCGAATGAACAAGAAGTCTTTGGCGATCGGCCTGCTCTGTCTCTTCTGGACGTGTGACGGTTTGGCGGGCGAGGCAGTTCCCGCGGAGGCGCCGTCCGGGGCCGATGCCCTGCTGAAATCGCTTGACCCGTTTTATGAGCAGCACGTGGTGGCCGACGGTCTGTTGATCGTCGGTTCGCGGAAGGTTTCGCCGTACGCCTTGCGCGAAGTGGCGCACCTGGTGCGGAAGATGCTTTCTCAGCGGCCCGATGTGCTGAAAACGCTGGGCGAGAAGAAACGCTACGTGGGGGTGATGGCGTACAACGAAATGACGACCGACATCCCCGAATGCCGCCACATGGGGCCTTGGTGGGACAAGCGGGCCCGGGGGTTGGGCGGCAATCCCGTCACCTGTGCCGAAGAGAACCTGCTTTCGTTCAAGGGGGATCCGTATCGGGGCGAGAACATCTTCATCCACGAGTTCGCCCACGGGCTGCAGGGGATACTCGCCGGCATGGACGAGCGGTTCAACCCGCGACTGGAATCGTTGTATCAAGCGGCCAGGCAAACCGGCCGGTTTCGTGGATACGGAATGGGCAACCGGGGCGAGTTCTGGGCCGAAGGCGTGCAGTCATGGTTCGACTGCAATCGCCGAGGCGGGCTGGAAGTGCGCGACGCCGGCGGCGAGCAGGGCGTCCAGATCATCACCAGGCAGCAACTCCAGTCGCACTTGCCCGGGCTTGCCGAACTGCTCGACGAGGCGTTCGCTGGCAACGCGTGGGTCTACGTGCCGGTGTCGAAGCGATTGGATCAACCGCACCTGCGCGGCTACGATCCGGCCCGGGCGCCCACGTTCCGCTGGCCGCCCGGGGTGATCGAGGCCTTCAACCGAATTGAGGCCGAAAAGGCGAAGAAACGCAAGGCGGCCGCCTCCGGCCGGACTCCCCGGCGCTGAAGCTCGGGTTTCAGCCGTTCGACGTGAGTCGGGATAGTTTCGGGGTGACGGACGAATATCCAAAACGTCTGCGGAAACTCGACACCGACCAAGGCCAAGTACTCCGTCACCTTTGATTTTGGGTGTGGCTATCGCCTCATCGAACGAGTCGCCCTCAGTCACCAACATGGTCATCGTTATTCGGATCGAATCCTCCCGCCGGTATGGAACCAAACCCGAACAGATCGTATCTCGCAACCGTTTGATTGGCGGGCGATGGTGTGACATGTTCGCCACTGTCGATGTACACCATCCTGATGTCGGATGGCATTTCCGCCAGCGTCTTGCAAAGCCAGTCGATAGTGCGCTCAGTGGGTGTCACGGGCTTGCCCAGAGTCACAATGATCGTGTCGGCGAACTGCGTATATCTGGTTTCCGGATATACCCGGACTTGGCGTCTTATGCGGGCAGATTTGCCGGATAACACGCTTCTTGAATATCCAATCCGCGTCGCTGAAGTTCTTTGGCAGTATAGGTTTGCGAAATCAGGCCCGTTGATGCGCGGGTGTGATGCGGTTTGCGAATAACACCCCCGCCCCCGACAAAGTCAACTCGCTGGCTGGCATTGATACGCCGCCCCCACCATCCGTGCCGACCACACACGGTTGATGCTACTGGGGATTGCCCCCGGCTGTCAACTATCGCCCGGCGATTCGGCTTCGGGTAGAATGGTCCCTCAGGGTATCTGCTGGCGGGGATGAACGTTCCAGAGAAAACCTCGACTCTGCAAAAGGGAGACCGATATGGACCGACGACAATTCTTGACCGGTGTGGCGGCCGCGGGTGGTGTCAGTTGGGCGGCCGGTGCCGGTGCGGCGGATGGGCAGCCGGCGAGCTTGCCGAAGCGGCGTCTCGGGCGCAACGGGCCCGAGGTGACGTTCATGGGGCTGGGTGGATACACGGGGATGAAGGAGCCCCGCTCGGCGACGTTCGATCCGGTCGAGATGGCCAACGCCGCCATCGACGCCGGGATCCGCTACTTCGATACGGCCCCGGGCTACAACAACGGCCAGTCCGAGCGGAATTACGGCCAGGTGTTGGCCCATCGCCGCAGCGAAGTCTTCCTGGCGGGCAAAACTGACCAGCGGACTTACGACGGGGCCATGCGGCAGGTCGAGGCCAGCCTGAGGAGGCTGAAGACCGACCGCTTCGATCTGCTGCAGATCCACAACACGCACGTCGGCGAGGACCTGGCCGCGTGGGGTAAGCCCGGCGGCGTCTTCAAGGCGCTCCAAAGGCTCCGCGACCAGCAGGTCACCCGGCTGATCGGAGTCACCGGCCACGAAAGCGCGGAGGTGATGGTCCGGGTGATCACGATGTACGACTTCGACACGGTGCTGACGACCTTCAATCCCACGTCGAAGCGAACGGCATTCCAAGAACAAGTTCTGCCGGTTGCGATCCGCAAGGGGATGGGCATCCTGGCCATGAAGGTCATGGGCGGGGCGCTGGGGTCCCTGGCCGTGGGGAACCCGGAGAAGAACGACGGCGCACCGAATCACGACGACGCGCCGCAGCAGGCCGAGGCCGGCACGCTGATCCGTTACGTTCTGGGCCTGCCCATTACGGCGGCCGTCGTGGGGATGAAATCGCTTGGGCAACTGAAAGTCAACGTGGCCGCTGCCCGTGGCCGGCCGCTCGACCAGCAGCAGCGCAAGGCGCTGGAAGCCGCCATGGGCGGCAGCCCATCGAAATAGAAAACAGAATCGAGAAGATCACCGGTGACGGGTCGCTGGGCGGCGGTGACGGGAGACGTCAACGATCTGGGCTTCGGCATTAAGCTTCGCCGAGTAGCTGTGGGCCACCGATGAGCGGGGTAAATCGCCACGGTCAGAGCCGCCTTCGGTGCCTCGGGGCATTCTTTCTTGACCCCTTTCGCATGTGACCATGCACTCTAAGAGTATGACAGCGGCAACGGCAGATCGGCAAGCCGAGATGGCCGCTCTGGTGCGGGCGCACCAGGCGGGTGTGTGGCGGTATTTGCGCTTTCTCGGCTGCGACCCAAGCGCAGCCGACGACCTGGTGCAGGAGACGTTCCTGGCCGTGTTGGGCGAGGGGTTCGAGGTCCGCTCGCCGGCGCAAACGGCCGCCTACCTCCGTACGGTGGCGCGAAACCGGCTGCTGATGGACCGGCGAAAGCAGCGCGGCCAACCGCAGGCAGTCGGTCTGGAGGCGGCCGAGGCGGTCTGGGCCCAGGTTGCGGGCGAGGACGGCCTGAACGATTACCTGGTCGCGTTGGGCGAGTGCCTGAAGAAGGCGGTCAGCCCGCGCGTCCGCCGGGCATTGGAGCTTCAATACCACGACCGGGCCAGCCGTGCCGAGATCGGCGCGGAGTTGGACATGGCCGTCGAAGGCGTCAAGACGCTTATGCGGCGTGCCCGGTCTGCCCTAAGGGATTGCGTTCAGAGGAGACTCGGAAGATGAGCGACTCACCCGACGAGAAACGCGACGAGCTTGGCGATCGGCTGATGGACCAGGCGCTGCGCGAAGTGCTCGGTGGCGAGGCTCCGCCCGAGTTGTCCGACAAGATCCTTGCCGCTGTCGAGAAACAAGTTCCCGTCTCACCGCAGCGAAAGGAGCGTGTCGTGGAGAAGTCGAAACACCGTTATCGCAATTGGGCCATGGGCGCCGCGGCCGTGTGTTTGCTGGTAGGCGTCGGCATCGCATTGCTGCTTCCCGCCATGCAACCCGCACGTGAGGCGGCCCGCAGAGCGACCAGCCGGGACTGGCTGCCGAGTCCTCTCTACATGAATGACGATGTGCAGCACTTAGACCCGCAAGCCGAACATGAATTGCGGGGCCAACCATCCGACGGTCGATCGGTCACGATGGGCATGAAGGCGCCAGGTGTGTTTTCCGCGGACCTCGACATTCCGTTCCCCGGCGAGCCGCCGATCGTTTATCCTGATGCCGAAGTTTGGCATCGGTTGACGGCCCGCCAGAAAGAGGAGTATTTGGCGCTCGCCTTGTCCGGACAGGGGCCGGGCCGGGGTGGCGACCAGTACGATCATCTTGCCGAAAACTCCTTCCGCACGGTCAAGGACCATCCGCTTTCTACGTTCTCGATCGACGTGGATACGGCCTCGTACGCCAACGTGCGGCGGTTTCTTCTCGACGAAGAACAGCTTCCGCCGCCGGATGCGGTCCGCATCGAGGAGCTGATCAACTACTTCCACTACGACTACGCCTCACCGGAGGACGACGTTCCGTTCGCCGCCCACGTCGAAGCGGCCGGCTGCCCGTGGCAATCCGATCACCGGCTGGTCCGCATCGGGCTGAAGGGCAAGGAGTTCCCCCGGGAAGAGCGGCCGGAGAGCAACCTGGTGTTTCTGCTGGACGTCTCCGGATCGATGAATTCGCCCGACAAGCTCCCGTTGCTAAGAAATGGGATGAAGCTTTTGGCCGAACAGATGCGCCCCAACGATCGTGTGGCGATCGTCGTCTACGCCAGTGGCGAAGGTCTCGTGTTGCCCTCCACGTCGGGAGCCCGGCGCGAGGAGATCCTTGCCGCGCTGGATCGGCTCGAGGCGGGCGGTTCGACCAACGGCGGGGCCGGAATCGAGTTGGCCTACCGGATCGCCCGGGAGAACTTCATCCCCGAGGGGGTCAACCGCGTGCTGCTGTGCACCGACGGCGATTTCAACGTAGGCACGACCAGCACCGGCGACCTGGTCCGCATAGTTGAAGAGAAAGCCCGCTCGGGCGTGTTCCTCTCGGTGCTGGGCTTCGGCCGCGGGAACCTCAACGATGCCATGATGGAAGAGATCTCCAACAAGGGCAACGGCAATTACGCCTATATCGACGGCATCACCGAGGCCCGAAAAGTCCTCGTCCAGCAGATGGGCGGCACCCTGATCACGATCGCCAAAGACGTGAAGATCCAGGTCGAGTTCAACCCCACCCGGGTTGCCGCCTATCGGCTGATCGGCTATGAGAACCGCATCCTGGCGGCCGAGGACTTCAACGACGACAAGAAGGACGCGGGCGAGATCGGAGCGGGGCACACGGTGACGGCGCTGTACGAAGTCGTGCCGGCCACAGCGGAAATCGACGTACCTGCCGTCGACCCGCTGAAGTACCAAGCTCCTGGCCGGCCCAGGAACGATCAAGGAATCCGCGACGAGTTGTTGACCCTGAAAGTCCGCTACAAAGAGCCGGACGCGGATACGAGCAAGCGGCTGGAGATCCCGTTTGTGGATCAGGGCAGACGCTTCGCCGAGGCGGGCCCCGACTTGCAGTTTGCGGCGGCAGTCGCCTCGTTCGGCATGCTGCTTCGCGACTCGAAGCACAAGGGCACCGCGACGTACGATGCCGTGCTCGAGATTGCCACCGCGGCCAACGGCTCCGACGTGCACGGCTACCGGGCGGAGTTGCTTCAGATGGTGCGCCGCGCAAAGACGCTCACCGAGCGCTGAGCCGTCCGGACGCTCCGGGGCAACGCCGCCAGCAACAGAGCGCCTGTGGTGGTGGTTGTCCTCATGTGATGAGCCCTCAAGGGATCTTGTACAGATGGACTTCGTAAGGACCGAACGTGTCCTCAAATCGCCCGTCGGTTGCCTGTAGCGTACGCTGCTCGCCCAAGACCTCTACGGTCGCTGTACCCGACAGCCCTCTTAGCTGATACGTGGCCTTGGCCGGCTTGTCTTCCATTCGCACAGCAAAGAGATAGGTCGCGCCTTGGTGCTTCTTGACCATGATGGCCACCGGATCCATCTGCACGGATCTACCCGGATCGGGTGTGACTTCGGCCGGCTGGGCGGTGACGGTTGCACTGGGCTGGCCGTTTGCACTGTGCTCGATGGTTGGGCCGTTGATCACCGCCGCCAACTGGTGGATCTGACGGTTGATCGCGCCGACGGCGCGGGCCATTTCTTCATCGGCCAGCAGGCCGGCCTCGATGAATCGCGGCTGGAACTGGTGGCTGAAGTAGATCAGTCCCTTCGACCCGTGGATTAGCGACATCCAGACTTCCGCCTTCACCTGGCGCGGCGTCGGTTTCACACTCGCGTTGCCGATGTGTGTGCATTCGATGCAGTTCCACGTCACCTGGCCGTCGACGCTCCATCGCCGCAGCCGCCCGACTCCCTGGGGCACGTACCAGAGTTTGCCCGCCACGGCGGGCTTGGCGTGGACTGCCGGGTAAATGTCGAACGAGATGATATCGCCGCCCTGAACGTATCGGGGGTAGTCTTCCGGATGGTTGGTGCGCACGCCTCGCCCATGCCATCCGTCCCAGGCCACTGCCTGACCGAGATTCAACAACACGGGTCGCGTGGGGTCTTTGGCCTTGATCTTTCTGAAGTCCTGGACGATTCTTTCCGGCGGAATCGGCGGACCGTAGCCCTTGCCTTTTCCGAGCGACTGGGCGTTATCCGGTTCGTCGCCGTGCATCCAGCCGACAATGATCTTCTCCTCCAGGTGCTTCGAGGCGTACTCGTTGAGCCCACAGATGACCGGCATCTGAGATTCCTTCAATTCCACGAGCTGTGCTTCCGTAGGACCGTTCCACAGTCCGACGTACAGGTTGATGCCAATGGCCTTGTACTTCACAGCGTTCTTCGGGGCCTGGAGCCAGACGGCGATCGGAAAGAAATCTTCGCGCTTCTCCGGTCCGTTCTTCCAGCTTGCATAGGGATTGCCCGTGCCATCGGCGGCAGCGGCAGGGGGAATCGCAAGAAGTACGAGCAGCACCGTGAGAAACACTCCCCAAACCACCCCGTACCGTGCCGTCGTGCGGTTGCAGCCCATGTAACCTATCTCCAGGATGCCTGCGGTCCGATGCCGTCGTGCGGCCAGGTAGACTGATACAATCATAGTGGAAACGTGTGGTCTTGCCAACCACCGAGCCCCGCAAATGACTCGGTGAAAGCACACGGCTGCCGTCGCAATAGTGGTAGCTCAGCCAGTGCAGTTGATCCGAATAGAAAGGACAACGCCAGCAACAGTACGCCTCTGGTGGTGGTCGTCTTTTCCTTCATGTTTTCTTACCTCCGCCGGCAGAGCGGTGCGAAGCGTGTGCGTCGCCCCAGCCTTCTCCAAGCCATTTCGCCCTTCCTGAATCTTAGCGACGGCCGAACCCACCCGCAAGTCGACGCTTGACGAGACCGTGCCCGTGCGGGTATACTTAGAAGGGTCGGCTGACCAATGTGGGGATCTGGAGGTTCTCGAGATGTTGAATACCCTCTGGGCGGTGATTCACAACGGCAAGATTGAGCTGTCAGAGCAGGTAGACCTGCCGGAAGGCACCAAGCTGTTGGTAACGGTCCTCTCGGACAACGAGGCCAAGTTCTGGCTGGCCGCCGCCGAAAAGTCGGCCTCGTCCGTTTGGGACAACGCGGAGGATGACGTGTATGCCCAGCTTCTCGAAGAATGAGGTCGTCCTCGCCGACTGGGCCGCCGCCGGCCTGCACGTTTCCTCGACGGTCAAACGCGGAATCTACACCATCCACGCAAGTCTGATCGTCAAATCGATCGGTCGCTTGTCTTCTCAGGATTGCGAGAACCTGGAACGCTCGATCCGGGCGTGGCTGGGCTTGACGTGAGCGGCAGCAAATCTGCCGCAGCCCCCCATTCTGTTTTGCGGCCAGCAAAGAACTATTGCCCCGCTTTTGCTTGCTGGCTAGCGGCGGATCGACGATTTGTGCGCGGACCGGACTGGATATCACCTCGCGCCGCCGATCACGACAATCTTGGGGCGAGGCGGCGGCGCCATTGCCCGGCCCATGTAGAAACCCGGCTGCGCGGGCTGATTGTAGGCCACGTTCTGCCAGGCTACGCTTAGCCGGTACATGGGGTCGTGCATCAGGGTGTATTGGCGCCGTTGCGTGGGGATGGTCGTGGTGAAGATGCGCAACTGCTTACCGTCGGCGGTTCGCCAAACGACCTCCTCGCGCCAATCGCCCAGGATATCGGCACACAGACAGGGATTCGCCTTGGTACCGTTATTGGTGACGCAATCGTAGGCAGCGCCGTCCAGCAGTCTGGTGGTTGTGCCGCCGCGATAGTCCCATTTGTCGATGAAGGCATCACCTCGTCCGCCTCCCCGCCTGCCAGCGGGGCTGCCGTCGAGGATTTCACGCAACAGATCGCCGTCCCACCAGATCCCCATATTGCACGACCTGGGTTTGTTGTCGGAGATCTTCTCACCCCGGCAATTGTACAGGCCGTCGGAACCGCTGGCCCAGCATTCATAGCCCCTATGACGGGGATCGATGTCCATGGCCAGTCCCCTTCCCGGGTCCTCCAGTTGCAGTCCCCAGATCACCTTTCCGGTTGCGGCGTCGCGCAGGTTGGCACCGTGGCCGTGGCGAGGCCTTTCGTGGATGGAAAACACTTCCAGCCCGGGTCGGTCCGGGTCGATATCCGAGAGGTGCATGGCGTCCCCATGTCCCAAGCCGGTCGAGTACAGTCCGGTTCCGTCATGATCGATGGCACAAGCGCCGTAGACGATCTCGTCTTTTCCGTCGCCATCGATGTCGCCGACGCTGAGGCTGTGGTTTCCCTGGCCTCGATACGCCCGGTTGCCGGCAGAGCCGTCGTCGCTGTCAAACGTCCACACGTGGCTTAGTTTGCCGTCTCTCCAATTCCACGCCGCCAACACGGCCCGGGTGTAGTAGCCGCGACACATCACCAGGCTCGGTCGCTGCCCGTCGAGATAGGCAACGCAGGCCAGGAAACGGTCGACTCGGTTGCCGTAGTCGTCTCCCCAGTCGCGAACGTTCCCTCTGGGCGGAATATAGTCGATCGTGACAAGCTCGGCCCCGGTCCGGCCGTCGAAGATGGTCAGAAACTCCGGGCCATCCAGGACGTAGCCGCGGGAATCGCGATAATCTGCGTGGCGATCGCCGATGACTTTGCCCACGGCATCGATCGTCCCGTCCGCCGTCTTACAGGCGAACTCGGCCCGGCCGTCTCCATCAAGGTCGTAGACCATGAATTGCGTATAGTGGGCGCCCTCGCGGATGTTCCTGCCCAGCTTGATTCTCCACAGCAGCGTCCCATCGAGTTTGTAGGCCTCGAAGATCGGCTCACCCGTGATTCCACTCTGCGAATTGTCACGACCTCTGGGGGCCTGGTGCAACACGATCTCATACTCACCGTCGCCGTCGAGATCCCCGACCGAGGCATCGTTGGGTGTGTAGCCCTCGGGCGTGCGAAGCGCAATTGAGAGGTAGGGTCGTGCGGGCGCATCGGCCGGAAGCGTGAATGCAGCACTTGCCGCCCGCTGTTTGCCATTGAGCACGGGCTTGACGAAATAGGAGTGCGACCGGCTGAGGTCAACGCCCGTGTCGACGTAGTTTGTGCTTCGGGTCAACGGCCGATCGTTCAGCTTTACGGCTTCACCCTTGCCTGCGGTGCGGTAGAGGTCAAACGCGATATCGTCCGGATCGGTTCCCAGCATACGCCATCCCACGTACACCTGTCCGTGGCCCTGATGGATCGCGACCATACCGCGGCCCAGATTCTCCATTTGGCGCTGCGCGCCGGCTGTGGCCGTGCCGGCAACCGTCCCACCGAATAGCACGCCAACCATGAGCCTGTTCCGAAGCGTCATGGCAAGCTCCCTTCGGCAACGAGTTGAGGGCCGTTGTTCGACTCAGTTCCATTGTGCATGATTGCGTCTCCACGGTGACTAGCGTCCGTGGACGCGACGGCGGTGGAGGCGGCGGACCGTGTTGCCGTAGAAATGTCCCGGCCGGTCGGGGCGTGCCAGCAGCGGCATCCGCCGGATGGCTTCCCGCCGCGCTGCCCGCATGCTCACCGGGGTTGCCGGCGTGCGATTGACCGTCCTCGGCGGCGCAGCGGAAACGGGTTGGGGCGCCGCGAAGACGGCGGCGAGAAACAGACAGGGCAACAGTTGGCGACAAATCATGGATCACTTCTCCAGAAGAGCAAGCGGGACAGGTGCTGGAGCCCGTGGAAAAACGGGATGAATCGATTGTAGGGTGGGCACTGCCCACCAAAAGCGGCCTTGCGTTGGCGAAATGACGTTTGGTGGGCAGTGCCCACCCTACTCTTCGATGAGTCGCTGAAGTGTAGCTTTGGAATGGGGTTTGTCAAAAACGCCCCGGGCCGCAGCCATCACGAGCGGCCGCGGTAGAGGTTTCGGACCAAATCCCGGTGGCCGCCCAGCAGCAGGGCCAGTCCTGCCCGGCATAGCCATTCCCCCGGTTTTAGCGATAAATAAGCCGCGTCGGCCAGCACGGGGTAGACCAGTATCGCCGCCAGCAGCGGCCCGATCCGATCGTAGATCCTTCGACATTCGCGGTGTCCGGCCGGGCTGACGCTCGCCAGCAACAGTTCGGCCGCTTTGAGATACCGCATCTGGTCGTTCACCCGAGTGAGTTTACCGCCCGGCAGGAGCCGGGCTTCGCCACGGACCAGCCGGCGGTGTCCCCTGGCCGCAGCGGTGCAGACGTAGCAATCGTCCGGAGCGGTGGTCGGCAGTTTGGCGTACTCTTGCAGCATCCAGATCAGCGAGGTCCGCCATGCGCCGAGGTAGGCCGCCAGCCAGGTAATCACCCCAAGCAACTGCGCCAGGCTGAACCGCAGACGCCGCACGCCGCTGCGCCGAGACACGTAGATCGCCATCTCAGTGTAGGCCATCACCGCCCAAGGCGTGGCGCAGAACAAGCACACAAAACAGCCGGACCCCAAGAACCCGAGGAACAGGGAATGGCGAGGGTGAGCCCACATCATACTTTCCAGCGCGACGCCGACCGGCAACAGAACGGCAACCGCCCAGAGAAGTTTCCAGCCGAACGCGCGGGCCAAGGCGTAGATCACTGCGACGAGACCCCAAGCAATCGTTGCGGCGAGTGCCGAGCAAAAGGCTGTGGCTGCTAATCCAAACACGAAGGCCGCAACGTGTGTTCCGTCGGTCAGCGCGATCGCAAAAAGCACCCAGTACTGCACCGCCAGCAGCACGCCCGTGTAGATCCCCAGACGAACGATGAACTTCTTCAAAAACCTCTCGGGCGCGAAGATCAGCAGCGTCATACAGGTCATGTTGTAGAGCAGGAACGGATACAACGCGACACACGGCCCCCGTGCCAGCAGCAGCTTGGCGTAGGCGTCCAGGTTGCCGGATTGCCAAGTGGGGGAGTCAGGGTAGCCCACGCCGAAGCAGAACGGCGGCAGCACCACCCCGGCAAACAGCAGCGCCAGCCGCGTCGGCCACAGCCATAGCGGGGCGAGCGGTTTTGCCGAAGCGGCCGCCGGGGCAGGCTCTTCGGGCGACGGCAGGTTGGCTGGGGGACCGTTCAATCGTCTTCCTTCCAAAATCGCGCAACTTCCTCCAGAATACCACCCCGGCACACTTCGGCACACCCGTTAACGGGGAAACCGAAGGAAATCGCGCTGGCCCCTCGGCCGGCCGCTGGTCAAAACGGTCGCCGTTCGATATAGATTAAGTTGGGTCGAAAACAGAGGAGGTTAGGCATGCCCTGGTTCGGTCGATCAACCAAAACTGCCGAGAAAACGGCACCCCCGCCACCGGTGGAATCCCAATCCGCATCCGCGGATGCCTTGGCCGTGCAAATCGGCCGGGAACTGCTGCGATACGCCCGTCGCCACCGTGCCGGAGTGCTCTCCTCGAAGTTCTGGTCCGATCAACTGATGAACTGGGCCATGAAGGATCCCGCCTTCAAGGTGCAACTGTTTCGCTTCGTCGACGTGTTTCCCATGCTCGACCGGCCCGCCAAGGTGCACGACTACCTGATCGACTACCTCAGCCAGCCGGGGGTGACGCTGCCGCCGGGCATGGAGCTGGGGCTGAAGGCCGGCGGACTGGCCAAGGGGATCCTGGCCAAGACGATCGCCGGACGGATCACCGCCATGGCCGGCAACTTCATCGCCGGAACCGACGCCGCCTCGGCCGTGCCGAAGCTCAAAAAACTCTGGAACGAGGGGATCGCCTTCAGTGTCGATCTGCTGGGAGAGGCGTGTGTCAGCGACCGGGAGGCCCTGGTCTATCGCCAGCGCTACCTCGACCTGGTCGAGACGCTGCCCGAGCAAACGCGGCCCTGGCCGGCAAACGCGACGCTGGAGTCGGACCACCTGGGGCCGGTGCCGCGGACCAACGTCTCGATCAAGATCAGCTCGCTCTGTGCCCGCACCGACCCGATCGATTTCGACGGCTCGATCGACCGGCTGACCGAAGCCCTGCGGCCGATCCTGGAGGCTGCCCGACGCCGCGACGTGCTGGTCAATTTCGACATCGAGCAGTTCGCGCTGAAGGACCTGACGCTCAGCCTGTTCGAGCGTTGCTGCGAGGAGATCGACTTTACGGCGGGCTTGGCGCTGCAGACGTATCTGCGCAGCGCCGACGACGACGCCCGGCGGCTGATCGCCTGGTCGAAGCGGACCGGCCGGCAGGTCACCGTGCGATTGATCAAGGGCGCCTATTGGGATTACGAAGTGGTCCACGCCGAGCAGATGGGCTGGCCGGTGCCCGTCTGGACCGACAAACGCCACACCGACGCCTGTTTCGAGCGGGTGGCCGAGCAGTTCGTGGCCGCCACGCCGCGGCGGGCCGGCGAGGGCGGCGTGAAGCTGGCGTTGGGGTCCCACAACATCCGGTCCATCGCCTACACCTTGGCGATGCTCGAGAAACACGACCTGCCCGAGTCGGCCGTCGAGGTGCAGACGCTCTTCGGCATGGCCGATCAACTCGAGGCGGCGGTGCTCGAGCGCGGACTGCGCTCGCGCGAGTACGTGCCGGTCGGCGAGATGATCCCCGGCATGGCGTACCTCGTCCGCCGGCTGCTGGAGAACACGTCGAACCAGTCGTGGCTGCGGGCCGGCTTCTCCGACGACGTCTCCGAAGAACAACTCCTGGCCTCGCCCCACGCAAGTGACGCCCGTCCACTCGACGACAGGCAAGACGGTGTAGTGGACACCGACACGGCGACCCAAAGCGAGCGACACCAACTCAGCCCGGCCGTCGAGGGCCTCGGCGACGGCCGTCCGCTGTTGAACGAGCCCACGCGCGACTTCTCCCAGCCCGATCAGCGGCAACGGTTCTCGCGGGCAATTGCTGCGGCCGAAGTGCCCGCCGTTGACGATTCTGTGGGAGGCGTCTCCGACGGCGACCGGACCGCACAAGATGATGGAATGGTCGCCGTCGGAGACGCCTCCCACAGTCTTTTGGCAAAAGCGGGCCAGGCGGTCACCCGGGCCGCGGCGGCCTTCCCGGCGTGGCGCGAGATGGACCCGGTCGAGCGTTCGGCGATCATCGTCAAGGTCGCGGCGCTGCTGCGCGACCGTCGCGACGAACTCTCCGGGATCATGATCCGCGAGGCCGGCAAGACCTGGCGCGAGGCCGACGGCGACGTCTGCGAAGCGATCGACTTCTGCGAATACTACGCCCGGTGTGCGGTCGGTCTCTTCCAGCCGCAGCGATTGGGTCGCTTCGTGGGCGAATGGAACCACACCTGGTACCAGCCGCTGGGCGTGACGGCGGTGATCAGTCCTTGGAACTTCCCGTTGGCGATCTGTGCCGGCATGACCGTGGCCGCGCTGGCCACCGGCAACACGGCGATCGTCAAGCCCTCGACGCAAACCCGCGGCATCGCCAAGGTGTTGTGCGAGATCCTGCATCAAGCGGGCGTGCCGGCCGGCGTGTTGCAGTTTCTGCCCGGCTCCGGCCGCGTGGTCGGGTCGGCCTTGGTCCACGATCCGCGGGTGGCGTTGATCGCGTTCACCGGATCGAAGGAGGTCGGGCTGGAGATCCTCAAGACGGCCGGCCAGACACCCGACGGACAAGGATTCGTCAAGCAGGTGGTTTGCGAAATGGGCGGCAAGAACGCGTTGATCGTGGACGAGTCGGCCGATCTGGACGAGGCTGTGCTCGGCGTGCGGCAATCGGCCTTCGGCTACGGCGGCCAGAAGTGTTCGGCCTGTAGCCGGGCGATCGTGCTCGACGGCGTCCACGACCTGTTTTTGAGGCGGCTGGTCGAATCGACCCGTACCTTGGTCATTGGCGATCCGATGGATCCGGCCACCGATCTGGGGCCGGTGATCGACTCCAGCGCCGCCGCGAAGATCCGCGAGTACATCAAGGTGGGCAAGGGCGAAGGACGCCTGGAACTCGGCTGCGAAGTGCCCGACGGATTGCAGCAGCGCGTGGGCAAGCCGTACGTCGGCCCGCATATCTTCTCGGGCATCGAGCCGCAGCATCGCCTTGCCCAGGAAGAAATCTTCGGCCCGGTGCTGGCGGTGATGCGTGTGGGGAGTTTCGAGGAAGCACTGGCGGTAGCCAACTCGACGGCGTACAAGCTCACCGGCGGCGTGTTCAGTCGCAAGCCGTCGCATCTGGAGGCGGCCCGGCGGGAGTACCGCGTGGGCAACCTGTATCTCAACCGCGGCATCACCGGCGCGTTGGTCGGCCGCCAACCCTTCGGCGGTTTCGGCCTTTCCGGCACGGGCACGAAGGCCGGCGGGGCCGACTATCTACACCACTTCGTCGAGCCCCGCTGCTGCACCGAGAACACCATGCGCCACGGGTTTGCCCCGGGGTTGGAGTAAGATATCCTTTAGGGACGACCGAAGAATAACTGTGGCATTGGGGTGGCTGGGGTCGAACTGCGAGGAACGAGCAGGGAGCCCCCAGATCGCTTGTAACTGGGGGCTCGTCACTCGTTCCTCGCGACTCGACCCCAGCCACCCACCGTCTGAAACCGGGAAGTTATTCATCGGTCGTCCCTTAGACGCTGAGTAGAGAAACGTCTTCGCAACCCGGCAAGCAGACATGTCCCCCACACCTGCCGACCGAGAGTCGCCAAACGGCCAGCGTGCTCGTTGGCAGTTCAGCGTTCGGGCGCTGCTGCTTTGGACGGCGGCGGCCGCTGGTTGGGTGGGCATTCTTGCCTTCACGAACGACAAAGTATTCATGGCTGTTTTCACTGGCTGGGTCGCAACAGTAGCCGTAATCCGAGCGATCTTCGGTTCCAAGGCTGCCGCGTACTTATCGGTCGGCTCCGCGATAGTTCTCTGTGCGAACATGTGGCTCGAAATGGAGAGCCACCCCGGTCCTGGCCCGTTGGCCAGGCTTTTCTTTGGGGCACTCGTCGGCGCCGTGTTGGGATGCTTTCTTTGGCTGTTGGTCGAAGCGGTTGCTCTCGGCATACGCTGGATTGACGCCAAGCCGGATGCCAAAGGAGAGAACGGGTGCGCGACCGCAGAAGAGACCGATTGTGAGTAGCCAACGGGCGTTTACCGGGCGCAAGTGCCCTCCGCGCCGGGTGCCGCTGCTGAAACTCAGGACGCCGCGGCCGGCACTTCCATCTGGATCTGCAGCGGCTGGACGCCGAGACTTCTCAGATCGGCGAGCGCCGAGTCGATCGCGGACTCCAAAGAAGTGGCTTCCCGGTCGAAAGCCAAGTAAGCCGTGCCGGCGGCTTTTCCCAAACTCGAATCGTTGCACTTGCCGTAAATCGCGTTGGCGGTTTCGTCGTCCACCTCGGGAAGAATCAGCGTGAACTGATAGGTTTTCATAGCTACCGTGTCCTTCTGTCAATCCTTGCTAGACGTGCTGACAGTTGTCTACCGCGCGTTGGATTCGTTTTGCGTGGGTTTCCGGATTCCGCGGGGTCGAGTGAACGTAGAAGCAGCAACCATCGCGCTGGCGAAGCGGGCAGAGAAGTTTCCCCCAGATATGGGCCTGTGCGCTTGCCTTTGCGACACGCCAACCGTGATCCTCCGCATATCGGATCGCCTCGCGAATGTGCTTGTTAGCGTGGTCGGCCACGGTTCTCCACCTTGGCACCGGCACGTTTGGCTTCACTGGCAATATCGATAGCAGACAACAATCATCATAGGCGTCCAATTCGGGTGCGTCAAGGGGGCACGTGCAACCGATGAAAACCGCATGAATGCGGCCACTACGAACCTTCTGTGAAACACCCGGACTAACCAACTCTAGGTCAAGATCTGCGTGCCAATCGCAGCCCCCCCTGGCCAACGGCGTTGCGAGACGGTATAAGCAAGCAGATGCGGTTTTTTTGCTTGCTCCGCCTACCACGGTAGTACGCTGATGATCACGCCGGCCAACACCCCGGCCCCCCGGCAGGACGACCCTCCGTACCGGCGGGGCGAGCCGGTGGCGCTGTTTATTCCTTGCTATATCGACCAGTTCTACCCGGAGATCGGTCGGGCGACCGCCCGGCTGTTGACCCGCCATGGCGTGCCGGTGGTGTATCCCGACGAGCAGACCTGCTGCGGACAGCCGGCGTTCAACTCGGGCTACTGGGACGAGGCCCGGCGGGTGATCCGTCACTTTTGCGACGTGTTTGCCGATCATCGCTGGATCGTCTCGCCCTCGGGCTCGTGTACGGCGATGTGCCGGGTGTTCTTCGGGCACGTCGATCCGAGCGAGCGGATCGTCGGCGTGGGGCGTCGGGTGTTCGAGCTGACCGAGTTTCTGGTCGACGTCCTGGGGGTCACCGACACCGGGGCCACGTTCCCGCACAAGGTGGCCCTGCACAACGGCTGCCATACGCGGCGGGAATTGGGCCTGGTCGAGCCGCCGCTGCTACTGTTGCAGAACGTTCGCGATCTGACCTGCTGCGAGTTACCCAATGCCGAAGAGTGTTGCGGCTTCGGCGGCACGTTCAGCGTGAAGATGGCCGGCACGTCGTTGGCCATGGGCCGGACCAAGGTTCAGAACATCGTCCGCAGCGAAGCCGAGGTGGTCGTCTCGCCGGACGTCAGTTGCCTGATGCACATCGGCGGGATGTTGCGACGCAATCCCGAGACGAAACACATTCAGATAAAGCACATCGCCGAAGTATTGGACGCCGGTGTGCAATGACCTTCAGCCGCTGGCGGCTTCGCAAGAAAGGATCCGTGCGAAGCCGCAAGCGGCAGGATAGGTGACTATGTCCACTGAAGATCTCCATCTCGAAGGCGCCGCGTTTCTGAAGCACGAAAACGCGGGACTCTACGAACCGGCCGGGTCGAAGTCCTTGGGCGAGTCGACCGAACGGTCCAGCAAGCACAACCGTGCGGTCGCCGCCGAAGTCCCCTGTTGGGAAGCATGGCGCGACGCGGCCCAGCGGATCAAGGCCTACACGATCGCCAACCTCGACAAGCTGCTGGTCCAGTTCGAGCAAAACATCACCGCCCGGGGGGCCAAGGTCCTCTGGGCCGCCGACGCCGAAGAGGCCAATCGGCTGGTGCTTCAGATCGCCCGCGAGCACGGCGTCAAGCGGGTGGTCAAGGGCAAGTCGATGGTCAGCGAGGAGATGGAGCTGAACCGCACGTTCGAGGCGGCCGGCATCCGGGCGATGGAGACCGACCTGGGCGAATACATCGTGCAGTTGGCCGGCCAGCGGCCCACGCACATCGTCACCCCCGCACTGCACCTCTCGGCCGAAGACGTGGGGCGGATCTTCGCCGAAAAGCTGGGCGAGCCCTTCAGCGACGAACACCAGCACCTGACCAACGTCGCCCGAAAACACCTCCGCCAGGAATACCTCGAGGCCGACCTGGGCACGTCGGGGGTGAACTTCGCCATCGCCGACACGGGCACGTTGGTGGTGGTGGAGAACGAAGGCAACGGCGGGCTGTCGATGTCCACGCCGCCGATCCACGTGGCGTTGATGGGCATCGAAAAGGTGCTGCCGAGCATCGATCACCTGCCGGTGTTTCTGAACCTGTTGGGCCGTAGCGGCACCGGACAGAAACTGACCAGCTACACGCACCTGATCCACGGCGCCACGCCGGGGCGAAAACTGTACGTGATCATCCTCGACAACGGCCGGACGAACCTGCTGAAGGACCCGGCCGTCCGCTCATCGCTGTCTTGCATCCGCTGCGGCGCGTGCCTGAACGTCTGCCCGGTCTATCGACGCGTGGGCGGCTGGGCCTATGGGTGGGTTTACCCCGGGCCGATCGGATCGATCGTCACGCCGGGGCTGGTGGGATTGGAGCAGGCCGGCAAGCTGCCGTTCGCTTCCACGCTTTGCGGGGCCTGCTACGAGGTGTGTCCGGTGAAGATCGACATCCCGCACCAGTTGGTCTACCTGCGGCACCGGGCCGTCGACGAGCCCTCGCCGATGAACTCCCGCAGCGAGCGGCTGACCTGGAAGGCGTGGGCGTGGGCCATGGGCGGGCCGAAGCGTTACCGGCTGGTCATGGGGGCGGTGCGGCTGGGCGTGCGGCTGGCCAACTGGTTGCCATGGCATCCCGGCAAGCTGGGCGCCTGGACCCGCGGCCGCGAGTTGCCCGAGGTCCCCGGCCCGGCGTTTCGCAAATGGTGGCGTCGCCACGGCGAGGATTCCCGGCCGTAAGGATCGTTCGAGAAATTAGTGTTGCATGAAACGATTGGGTGGCTGGGGTCGAGCGTAGCGAGCCCCCAGTTGTCTGGCGAAAGAACTGGGGGCTCGCTACGCTCGACCCCAGCCACCCCGACACCTATTTCTCGAACGATCCTAAGCCGCTTGCGGCTTAGCAGCACCAACGGAGGAACGAAAGCATGACCAGCCGCGACGTGATCTTGCAGCGGATTCGCACTTCTGTGTCCGACCGTCCGCCGGTCGATCCGGCTTCGGTCCCCGAGGTCTGGCCGCGGACCGGCCCGCCCCGTGAAAAGCTGATCGAGCGGTTCACCGAGGAACTTCAGGCCGTCCAAGGCGAGTTGCTTCGGTGCAGTTCGATGGAGCAAGCCCGGCAGAAGCTGGCCGATCTGATCGACGAGTCGTCCTGGAACACGATCGGCGCGGCCGACCGTCCGATGTGCCGGGAGGTGGCGGCCGAGTTGCCGGCGGAGACGGTGGCTTGGGCTGCAGAGGACTGGGATCCGAAGGCCATGGCGGAGCTTCCCGTTTCGCTGGTGGCGGCCGAATGCCTGTTGGCCGACACGGGCACC
>SDBV01002232.1_pt1 | contig 29006 bp, 22 predicted proteins | sample 2277081 | NCBI WGS metagenome assembly SDBV01 (sample SAMN10402039, study PRJNA504765) | marine sediment metagenome | isolation source: marine sediment core GS10_PC15, 223 cmbsf | place: Arctic Ocean: Southern Knipovich Ridge | collected 2010
TGAGACATTTGACTTTTCGTATAACATCTTGTCACATAAGTCTTTTTGGCTTAACGAGCCCTGCTCGGAGATGCGTGAGAGCACCAGTAGCTGCTGGTGTGTGAGGTTCAGGGCTGTGAGGGCTCTGCTTCCCTCGCGCTCCATAAAAGCCCCCAGGCGCATCAGGTGGCGCGCTATCATGACCTTCTCGACCTTCATGGATAAATAGTACCATAATATAGTTGATATGGCAACTAATAAAAAACGGGGTGCTAACATGCTGAATAAACACAATTTAATGCACCAGTGCATTCCCCGTGGTCTCTGGCGCAGGGTGTTTCATTACTTCAAAAAGAAAGGGCGGAGCCATCCGGCTCCGCCCTCATAATGATATTGCCTAGAAGCCCACCGCAAGCAGGAAAGTAAGCGCAGTGGTATCGTCAACGCCAGTGGCGTCATCATATGAGCCTGTAAGGTACTCGGCGGCTATAGTGGTGTTCAGATAGAGCTCATAGCTTACAGCTGCCGCCATGACGGACTCAAACAGTTCCGCGTCCATGTCCTTTGAGCCACCGTAGCGGAAGGCCACGGTTGTTTTGTCATTTACGTCCAGGCCCACCTCCAGGTTATACGCCTGGGGTTTGATCTCCTGTGAGGAGCCGAAGTCCGTGGTCTTGAACTGGCCGGCCGCGCTTACGTATTCGGCGATGACCGTGACCATGCCAAAGCCCACAGTGGCGTGGGCCGCGTATCCGGCCACAGTGCTGTTGACAGCGCCGGGTGTTGCAAGGAGCCCTTCGAGCCCGTCGCTGTCAGCTATGGAGCTGATATATGAGACCCCAGCGCCTACAGTTAACCCGGAGCCGTACTCCTTTGCATAATCAGCAGAGGCGAAATAGACGTTTATCTTCTCCTCTGTCTCGCTGGTCTCCATTACGTCGCCGTTAAACGTCCCGGCCTGCACGGTAAACGGGCCGGTGTTAAGGCCCAGTGTGACAGCGCTCTGCCCGGTCTCGCCTATGTCAGTGGTCAGGGGGTCTGAGATCAGCATGCCTCCATATGAGCCAAATGGCACCACATAGATGCCTGCCTGCACAAAGAACTGCTCTGTAGGCTTTAGAACGATAAATGCCTCGTCCACCGCAATGGGCTCTGTGTCGTCCTCCTCAAAGAGCAGCAGCACGTGTGCCTCCACCTGGTCAGCCACCTGGGCGTCAAATCCCAGCACGACCGTCGCCGTGGTTATGTCCTCGCCCTTTACATTGTCCTCCTCCACAAATCCGGTCTCAACCTCGATGGCACCGAAGATATCGATCTCGTCCGCGCCTGCTGTCATGGCAAAAGGGATTGCCAGGCAAAAGGCGATCAGGACTGCGATGGTCCTCTTCATAAATAACATCTCCTTTCGTTGTTCATTTTATTCGTGTCAGCGTAGATAGAAATCCATAACCTGTAACTAAATGAGCAATTGGGAATGCAGATTAATATAATAAAATCAAGCAATATGCATACCAGACTGGGCGTTCGGAAATATTGTTTCAAATCAGCCTGTTGAGAAAAACCGGGCAGTCCCTTGAGTCTCAAAATGAGTAAATTACAGAGTTACAGGTGGGAGTATTCTCAAAATTGTAACTAGCTGTATTTGCATATTTGTTTTTTCTGGATACTCCACAGGTTACTTGAGGTGGCATCGAAGGCAGAGGTCTTCCGGTGCTGTGCGCAGCAGTGCGGTATTGCCTGAAAGCCCGTGGGGCTCATGGCAGGTTATGCACGCGACCTTACCATCAACTAGAGGAAGAGCTGGCAGGCGTCCCTTGACAGGTACTCCGACCTTGTGTTCTCCAGCCGCGAGCCGCCCGGAGTGGCAGCCTGAGCAGAGCTGGTCGGGCGTGGTATTGTCTATAAGCCCGGCACGGCCTGTTTCCTGCGAGAACATATGGCAGGCATCGCATTCCCCATGCACTGTCCTTTGGTCTTGCGCGCCCCAGCTGGCAGTCCCCACGCTGGCCGATAGGACCAGGGCTGCCGTAACTGCCACTACATGCCATTTTCTCATAAGCCAGGACCTCACATGCTGCCTGCTTTATGCTCACTCGTCCGCTTCAAGGCCGGCCTTTTCAAGGTCAGCCGTAATAGAGAGCACTGAGCGCGCAGGGTGAAGGTATTTCCTGGCAGCCTTGCGTATGTCCTCAAGGGTAAGGGCGTTGATGGTGGAAATGTATACTTCTGGATAGTCCAGCCCAAGGTCGAAATACTCAATGAGCGCCAGGAACCGGGCGGTCTTGCCCGCAGTGGAAAGCCTCCTTGGGAAGCTCCCGGTAAGAAAAGCCTTTGCAGCCTCCAGCTCGTCTTCTGTTATGCCGTTGTCCCTTACATCGTTGATTATGGAGCGTATGGTCTCAACGACCTTCGTAGTTGCGTTGTTTCTGGTCTGGACGTTCACGTAGAACAAGCCTGAGTCCATGTATGGCCTGAACGTGCTGTGGATGCTGTAGGCCAGGCCCATCTCGTCACGCACCGTGTCCATGAGCCTAGAGGAAAACCCTCCTCCGCCCAAAGCGTAGTTCATGACCTGCACAGCATAATAGTCCGGGTTGGAGCGCCTGAGCCCCAGGTGCCCAAGGTATATATTTGCCTGCGTGATGTCCATGTTATTGAGTACCATCCGGGGCTCTGGAGCCTCCGGGGCCGGAAGCGCGGATTTTTCCGGCCCTGTGCCTGTGCCTATAGAGGACCCGCTCCATTGGCCGAGGTGACGCTCCAGCAGGTCGTCAAGCTCTCCGGCGTCCAGGTCTCCGGCAACCGCCAGAATGGAATTTGCGGGCGTGAAGTGCAGTTTGTGGAATTTCTCGATATCGGCCCGCGTGATGCTTGCGAGGCTCTCTGGGGTGCCCCGGACATTTCTGCCGTAGGGGTGGCCCCCAAATACAGTATTCACAAAGGCGCGCGAGGCTATGTAGTCAGGGTCTTGGAGGCTCTGCACGAGGGAGCCTGTGACCAACTCCCGTTTACGCTCAAGTTCGGCAGGCTCAAAGGCCGGGTTTGTCAGCGCGTCAGCAAATAGCGCAAAGCCTGCGTCCAGGTCCTTTTTCAGAACAGAGAGGCTGACCATTATGTAATCCCTGTTTGCAGAGGCGCTGATGGAGGCCCCAATGAACTCCACTTCTTCGCTGAAGGCCTCGGCACTTCTTGTCAGGGTGCCTTCGGTCAGGAGTGAGGCTGTGAGGCTGGCAAGGCCGCCCAGTCCATGGGGTTCGTCAACAGCGCCGGAGCGCACTATGAGCACAGCCTTTACAAGGGGCAGGCTGGTGCGTTCTGAATGGAGCAGCACAAGGCCGTTGTCGCGCACAGTGCGCGAAGCGTCCAGAGATGCGGCCAGCGCAAGGCCGTCAGAGGCCAGGGCAAGCAGGGCCATTGTCATGGCAGCAGCTGTATATAGCATGCGCGCGCGCATTTTTAATTAACCTCTTTATTGTCCTCTTTATTGTCCGGTTTATTGTCCGGTTTATTGTCCGGGTCGTTGTCCTGGGAAATGTCCGGAAGAAGTACGCCAACGGTCCGGTTAGAGCGGACAAGGTACTTGGCCGCCACCCGGCTCACGTCTTCCGCCCTCACGGCCCTTATGCGTTCCACGTACTTGTCCTTCATGCGCCAGTCGCCGAGCATCTCGCTCATGCCGATGGTCATGGCCTGCATGTAGAGGGAATCAAGCCCCATTATATAGGCCGACTCAATTGAGTTCTTGACCTTCAGGAGTTCCCGGTCAGAGGGCGCAGTGGAAGCTATAAGGTCTATTTCTTCTAGGAGCGATTCTTCCAGGGGGCCGGCCTCAGTGTTCTCGGATGCCGTTGCCCCGAGGAAAAAGAGGTAGGGGTCCTTATACATGCCCGCGTACTCGGCAAAGGCGCTAAGGGCCTGTTGTTTATTGCGCACCACTGTCCTGTAGAGCCTGCTGCTCTTGCCCCCGCTCAGAAGCTCTGCCAGCACCTCCAGGGCGTATGAGTCCTCGTGCGGGAAGCCGGGCACATGGTACGCGGCCAGCACATAAGGGAGCCGCGTTTCAGTTCTTTTCAGCACGACCCTGCGCTGGCCCTTCTGGGGCGGCTCTGCGCTGACATGGCTCCTGGGGCGCGGTAATGGATTTAGCTTGCCGAATTTTTTCTTTATGTCCTTAAGCAGGTCCTCAGAGTTAAAATCCCCAACAGCCACGATCACCGCGTTGTCAGGGGAGTAGTACGCCTTGTAGTGAGCAAGAAGGTCCCCGCGCTCTATGCTCTTCAGGTCCTCCATCCATCCGATGATGGGCCTCTGATACGGGTGCGAGGTAAAGGCAGTGGCAGTGAGAAGCTCAAATAGCGCGTTTTGCGGGTTGTCCTCGTAGCGGAGCCTGCGCTCCTCTATCACGACGTCGCGCTCGGCCAGCACGTCGGGATCCTTCATCAGGAGGTTCTTCATCCTGTCGCTCTCGAACTTCAGGGAGATGTCCAGCCTGTCTGAGGGCATGATCTGGAAGTACGCGGTGGAGTCCTTTGAGGTAAATGCGTTGCCAGTGCCGCCGTTCCTGTTCACAGTGCGGGAGAGGACCTTGTTCCCATAGCGTTTAGTGCCCTTGAACATCATGTGTTCAAGCAGGTGGCTTATGCCGGAGCGGCCAGATACCTCGTCACGTGCCCCCACCCGGTACCATACCTGAAATATCACAAGCGGGGAGGAGTGGTCCTCAGCCAGAAGGACCAGCAAGCCGTTGTCCAGCTTATGTTCCGAGACCTCCGGGCCAAGGGAAAGTGCCGGGGCCACGGACATCACAACAAGCAAGGCTGCAAGCATTATTGATGAGGCTTTACGCATGCTTAACATTCTATCAGATTATGCTTAAACAAAGGAATTTAGGGGAAATCCGGTTAACAGCATATTATCAAACAACTGTTCAAACAATAATATATTTGACAAGTACCTATCATATCTATTATTTTTATAGCTATGGCAAAGCTTGGGCAGATGCTCCTCGGGGCCAAAATAATTACGGACGGACAGCTCAACCAGGCCCTCACGCTTCAGAAGAAAGCGGGGGGCAGGCTTGGCACCTCTTTGGTGAAGCTCGGCTACATCACCGAGGAAAAGCTTGTGGCCTTCCTCAGCAAGCAGTTCGGCGTGCCTGCCATTAACCTCACCGAGTACGAGATAGACATCGCCGTGGTGAAGCTGATACCGGTTGAGATGGCCCGCAAGTACACGATCATGCCCGTGGCCCGCGTGGGCGCAACTCTCACCATCGCCATGGCCGACCCCTCCAACATCTTCGCCATCGACGACGTCAAGTTCATGACCGGCTACAACGTGGAGGTGGCTGTATCCAGCGAGTCCGGCATACTGGCCTCCATCGGCAACTACTACGGCGGCAAGGGCGCTATCGTTTCAAAGGAAAAGGAAACAGATGCCCAGGCCGAGGAGAAGGCCACGGCCTCGGCAGCCATACTCTCGGCAAAGGACTACACCATCGACGACATGACCGATGAATCAGGCGGCCTTGGAGATATGGACGACGGACCCATGGTGGACGTGGACAACTTCGACGACGTTGTGGGCAGCGCCCTTGACGAGGTTGACACGGTTGAACAGGTGGAGGAGGATATCGTCGGCGAGAGCGGGATAGACGCTCCTATTGTCAAGCTCGTAAACGGCATCCTGGTCAACGCCGTAAAGACCATGGCCAGCGATATCCATGTGGAGCCCTACGAGAACTCCCTGCGTGTCAGGTACCGTGTTGACGGCGTGCTCCACACGGTGATGAACCTTCCAACCAAGATCAAGGCCGCGCTCACCTCTCGCCTTAAGATCATGAGCAAGCTCGACATTGCCGAGCGCAGGCTTCCCCAGGACGGGCGTATAAAGCTCAAGCTCGGCAAGAAACGCGATATCGACTTCCGTGTATCCGTGCTACCGACCCTCTTTGGCGAGAAGACGGTCCTGAGGATACTGGATAAATCCAACCTAGAGGTGGACCTCACAAAACTCGGGTTTGAACAGCATGCCATGGACAAATTCCTGGGCGCACTTGACAGCCCCTACGGGATGATCCTGGTCACCGGCCCCACGGGCTCAGGGAAGACCACGACCCTGTACTCGGCGCTTGCGTACCTGAACAAGCCCGACATCAACATAGCCACTGCCGAGGACCCTGTGGAGTTCAACTTCATGGGCATCAACCAGGTGCATGTTAAAGAGGACATCGGCCTGAGCTTTGCTGCGGCCCTCAGGAGCTTCCTAAGGCAGGACCCGGACATTATAATGGTTGGGGAGATCAGGGACTTTGAGACCGCGGAAATTGCCATCAAGGCCGCGCTCACAGGCCATCTGGTGCTCTCCACCTTGCATACCAACGACGCCCCGAGCACAATCAACCGCCTGCTGAACATGGGCGTTGAGCCCTTCCTTGTCGCATCTTCGGTCCTGGTCATACTTGCCCAGCGCCTTGCACGCCGCATCTGCACCAAGTGCAAGGTGGAGGACCCCACGCCTGAGGCGGCTCTCATCAAGGTGGGTTTTACAGAGGAAGAGGCAAAGGACGTGAAGGTCATGAAGGGCCAGGGATGCGATGCCTGCAACGGCTCCGGATACAAGGGCCGCGTGGCTGTTTACGAGGTCATGATTATGAACGAGACCCTGAAGGAACTCGTGCTGGAAGGTGGCTCCTCCGAGGAGGTCAAGAAGGCCGCCATTGAGTCGGGTATGAAATCCTTGAGGATGAGCGGCCTGACAAAGGTAGCCGAGGGTTCCACCACCATCGAAGAGGTCCTGAGAGTCAGCATGTCTGATTGATCTTTTTTTATTTTCCTGTCTAAATGAACGGTCTCAAGAATTTCACTAAATCCCCTGAGATGAGGTAGAATAGATAATGGCTACACTATATGACCTGTTGAAACTGATGGGCGAGGTCGGAGCCAGCGACCTTCATATCTCAGTAGGCTCACCTCCAAGGCTCAGGGTAAACGGAAAGCTCCGCCCGTTGGTCCCAAAGGGCCAGGAACTCAAGCCCTTTGGCCCGGCTGACACCAAAGCCCTCTGTTACAGCGTGCTCACAGACGCCCAGAAGCACAAGTTCGAGGAAACCAACGAGCTGGACTTCTCCTTCGGCCTTAAGGGGCTGAGCCGTTTCCGTGGCAACCTCTTCATGCAGAAGGGCTCCACCGCTGGCGTTTTCCGTGTGGTCCCCTATGAGATCAAGAACTTCAAGCAGCTTGGCCTTCCCACTATACTTTCCGATATCTCAAAGAAGCCAAGCGGGCTCATTCTGGTCACCGGCCCCACCGGCAGCGGCAAGTCCACTACCCTTGCCACGATGATCGACAAGATCAACTCTGAAAAAGAAGACCACATAATAACCATAGAGGACCCCATTGAGTTCGTCCATAACCACAAGAGGTCCCTCATAAACCAGCGCGAGATCGCGACGGACACCGTGAGTTTTACCGCGGCGCTCAAGTACGTGCTCAGACAGGACCCCGACGTCGTGCTCATCGGGGAGCTCAGGGACCTTGAGACCATAGAGGCGGCCTTGAAGGTGGCTGAGACCGGCCACCTGACATTTGCCACCCTGCACACGAACTCCGCGATCCAGACCATCAACCGTATTGTGGATGTTTTCCCCGCGCACCAGCAGGACCAGATACGCGTTCAACTGAGCTTTGTTCTTGAGGGCATAGTGGCACAGCGCCTGATCCCAAAGAGCAATGGCCAGGGCCGTGTAATGTCCATGGAGATACTCATTCCCAACCAGGGTATCAGGAACCTTATCCGCGAGGACAAGGTCCACCAGATATACTCGATGATGCAGACCGGGCAGTTGGGCAGCGGCATGCAGACCATGAACCAGAGCCTTCTTGAGCATTTCCAGAAGAGGGCCCTCTCAAAGGAAGACGCTATTGCGAACTCCACGGTGCCCGAGGAAATGCAGAACATGATCCAGAAGGTCGAGTCCGCTTCAAGAGCGAGGTAACAGATGGCTAATGTTTATGAGTGGACAGGAAAGAACTCGTCGGGCGAGGCTGAAAAGGGCGAGATAACGGCCGAGAGCCGCGAAGCCGTCCAGATGCAGCTTACGGGCAAGGGCATCACGCCCAACATGATCAAGCCCAAGGAGAAAAAGAAGTTCAGTTTCGGCGGCGGGAAGGCCTCTGACAAGGACATAGTCGTCTTCACCCGCCAGTTCTCGGTCATGATCGATGCCGGGCTTCCTCTGGTGCAGGCCCTTGACATTATCTCCAACCAGGCGGAAAACCCCACTATGCGCAGGGTGCTTACCGTGATCAAGAACGATGTTGAGGGTGGCGCCACTTTTGCCGACGCCCTCAAGAAACACCCCAATGTTTTTTCCGACCTTTACGCCAACATGGTGGCCGCGGGCGAGGCAGGCGGTATACTCGATACCATCCTCAACAGGCTTGCCGCCTATATGGAAAAGGCCGCCAAGCTCAAAAAGCAGATCAAGGGAGCCATGGTTTACCCGATCACGATCTTAACGATCGCCAGCGTTGTGGTCAGCGTCATCCTGATCTTTGTTGTGCCGGTCTTCCAGGACATGTTCGCCACCCTTGGCGGCCAGCTGCCCATGCCTACGCAGATCGTTGTCAACTTCAGTAATTTCATGAAGGCCTACTGGTGGACGGTGATTATAGGCTTAGTCGCGGCTATTCAGGGCCTTAAGGCGACCCGCAGGACGGAGAAGGGCAGATACATAACCGACAAGATGGCCCTGAAGATTCCCATAATGGGCGACCTGATCATGAAGGTCTCGGTCTCAAAGTTCACGCGTACCATGGGAACGCTCACCTCAAGCGGCGTGCCCATTCTCGAAGGCCTGGATATCACGGCCAGGACAGCCGGCAACAAGGTCGTGGAGTACGCAGTTCTAGCGGTCAAGGCCGGTGTCAGCGAGGGCAAGACACTTGCCGAACCGCTTAAGACCTCCAAGGTCTTCCCGGACATGGTGGTACATATGATCGCCATCGGTGAGCAGACAGGCGCGCTGGATATCATGTTGGCGAAGATAGCCGACTTCTATGACGATGAAGTGGACAATGCTGTTAACGGCCTGACAGCGGCCATGGAGCCGATGATGATGGTCTTTCTGGGCGGCTCTGTGGGCTTTATCATCGTGGCCATGTACCTGCCGATCTTTAAGATGATGACGCTTATCGACTGATGTCCGAAGAAAACTTATTTCTTAAGCGCATTAAGACCCTGCTTGCATTCAGGATCTTCTTCGTTACAGCGCTGCTGGGTTCTTTTCTCGCTTTCCAGATAGGGTTTGGCATATTCCCATACCCCTCCAATGTTTTCTACATAATAGTGTTCCTGTATGCGATGAGCATAGTATGCGTCCTGCTTTTAGGGAAGGTGCCTGCGCTCCCGCTGGCATACTTGCAGATCGTGGCTGATTCGCTTTCCGCAGTGACACTTATCCTGCTGACCGGAGGGATCGAGAGCTGGTTCTCCTGGGTCCTGATGCTTGTTGTTATGAGCGCGGCCATGGTGATAAGCAAGCGGGCGGCCTATGTTGCGGCCACCCTGATAAGCTTCCTCTACGCAGTGTTCATTGACCTTCAGTTTTACGGCATTATCCCCATCCCCTTCTACGATGGACTTATGGAGAAGGACTTCCTGTACAAGATATTCTCTCATATTTTCGGCCTCTATATAACGGCCTATCTGGCCGGCCTTCTCGTCACCAGGCTTGAGCGCAAGGACATCGATTACCAGGAGCTTGCCAGCTTCAACCGGGCAGTGGTTGAGAGCGCCCCCAGCGGCCTTTTCACAACTGACACGGAAGGCAACGTGAAGGTCTTCAACCGTGCCGCTGAAATAATATCAGGGGTCCAGCGGGAGCACGTGGCCGGAGGGCACATAAGCAAGCTCCTTCCCTTCCTCAAGCAACTCCCCTCGGACGAGAGGCGGGGGGAGCGGACTGTTCTGCTCGGGGGCAAGGAGAAGACCATTGGCTATACGATCACGAGGCTTTATGACCTCGGGGGAAACATTACGGGCTTTATCGGCGTGTTCCAGGACCTTACGGAACTTAAGGCGCTTGCGCTGGAGGTCAAGCGCAAGGAGCGTCTTGCGGCTGTTGGAGAGCTCTCGGCAAAAATAGCCCATGAGATCAGAAACCCCCTTGCCTCTCTAAAGGGGGCCATGGAAATGCTTCTGGAGGGAGCTATTGACCAGAGCCAGCGTGACAGGCTTATGAACATCGCCCTGGGGGAGATGGACCGCCTTAACTCTACGCTAACCGACTACCTGAGCTTTGCCCGCCCTGATACCCATACCCTTGAGGAGTTTGACCTGCACAAGGCCATTAAGGAGACCGTGGAGCTCTTGAAGATGAGAGACGACAAAATGGTGGAGGTGCAGGCCGCTTTCGAAGGTGCCCTTATGGTGAAGGCAGACCCCAGGAAGATGAAGGAAGTGTTCTGGAACCTTGGGGTGAACGCCCTGCAGTCCATGCCGGAGGGAGGCAGGCTGGAGGTTGCCACCCGGGTGGAGGGGGCAAAGGTGCATATAAGTTTTACAGACAGTGGAGGAGGCATCGAGGCCGAGGACATGGAAAGGATATTCTTTCCGTTCTATACGACAAAGAAGGCAGGGACCGGCCTTGGCCTGAGCACGGCCTTTCGTGCGGTTGAAGACCATGGTGGCCGTATCCTCGTTGATAGCACACTGGGCAAAGGATCCTCATTTACTGTTATAATTCCCATTGAAAATGTCTCCTGATACTGCAAATATTCTGGTGGTGGAGGACGAGGCCAGCATGCGAGATATCCTGTGCATGCTCCTTGAAGGGGAGGGGTACGACGTAACCGCGGCAAGTGATGGCAATGAGGGCATTGCCAATATAGAGAAGGACATCTACGACCTCATAATCACCGATATCAAGATGCCCGGGGCCACGGGCTTTGAGATCCTTGATAAATCAAAGGAAATATCCCCCGATACCCTTGTGATCATGATCACCGCCTTTGGCACTTTGGAGAGCGGAGTGGAGGCAATGAAGCTAGGTGCTTATGATTATATCCACAAGCCTTTCAAGATCGACGAGATCCGCCTTATCGTAAGAAACGCGCTGGACCGCCGCAGGCTCTCAACCGAGGTCGCCCTCCTCAGGAGGGAGAAGATCCGCACGGCCGTCGAGGTTGAAAACATCATCGGCAGGAGTGCCCCCATGCAGCGGTTGCTGAAGATGGTGCCCCGCGTGGCCTCAAGCAACTCAAACGCGCTTATATCAGGCGAGTCCGGCACTGGCAAGGAACTGGTGGCCCAGGCCCTGCATAACCTGAGCCCGCGCTCTGACAGGGCGTTTGTGGCCGTAAACTGCTCCTCTATTCCCGAAGGCCTTCTTGAGAGCGAGTTGTTCGGGCACATGAAGGGCTCCTTCACCGGTGCGCACCAGAACAAGCAGGGCCTGTTCGAAGTGGCGGACGAAGGCTCGCTCTTTCTGGACGAAATAGGGGAGATGCCCATGAGCCTGCAAAGCAAGCTCCTGCGCGCCATTGAGCACAGTACATTCCGCCGGGTGGGCGGCACGAAAGACGTAAACTGCAATGTCCGTATCATAGCGGCCACGAACAAGAACCTGAAGGACGAGGTCAGAAATGGCGCATTCCGGGAGGACCTGTTCTTCCGCCTGAACGTTATCCCCCTCGTGGTGCCTCCGCTTAGAGAGCGCAAGGACGATATCCCTCTCCTTGTGGACCACTTCCTGAGCAAGTCCAAGGGCCGCAAAAGGCAGTTTTCCGGCAGCGCCATGAAGATGCTCATGGACTACGACTGGGCAGGCAATGTCAGGGAGCTTGAGAATCTCGTTGCGCGGATGCTGATAATTTGTGATCAGGACATTATTACGGATGCGGACATGCCTGAGGAGTTATCGCTAAAACCTGAACCCGAAAGATCCCTTATTGCTGACCTCACCGAAGGCGTGAATATGGAAGATGAGCTGGCCTACCTTGAAAAGAGGTATCTGAACGAGGCCCTGAAGCAGTCCGGAGGAAACAAGACCGAGGCAGCCAAGCTTCTGGGCCTTACGTTCCGCTCATTCCGGCACAAGCTCTCAAAATATTGCATCAGAGGCATAGAGGACGCCTAACAGGGGTCACGGGGGCCATGGGCCCCTTTTAAATCGGTGGCCGTCCGGTCGCGACGACTCGTACCGACCCCGACCGTTTATCAGAAGATGTAACGCAGAAACTATTGCTGTAATGAATGTTTTTACTTTAGGAGGATGCGGCCCGGGTCGTTGCGACCTATTAAAACCGGTCCGTGCCCGGTGAAGAGGTCCTGTTCAGGCCATAGTTTCTGATCTTGGTCCTCAGGGTGGTCCTGGTTATTCCAAGTGCTTTTGAGGACCGGACCTGGTTACCTTTTGTTTCCTTAAGCACCAGTTCTATAAGGGTTTTCTCTACTTCCTCCATCACACTTGTATGGAGCCCGGAGTTTCCTCCCCTCACCAGTTCCTTGATATACTTTGAGAGTTTCGCTTCAAAGAAGTCTTTTATGCTGCAATAGGTGGAGCCGTCATCAGTGGAGATGTGGCAGGGCTCGATGATCTGGCCGCGACTTAGCACGTAGGCCCTCCTTACAGTGTTCTTAAGCTCACTGACATTGGCGGGCCATCTGTGGTTTCTCAGGGCCTCCATGGCCTCTCCAGAGAAGGCCTTCCCCTCGTCTCCAAAGAGTTCTGCGGTCTCGCTGATGAAGTGCTCTGCTATGAGGGGTATGTCGTCCTTGCGTTGCCTCAGTGGTGGGATGTTGATAATGGTGCGGAAATGGCCTGACAGGGGCCACCCCTTCTTATAGCTCTCCGTGGTTGCCACGATCCTGACGTCGGCCTTTTCTCCTCCTGTGCGGGGCATTCCGTTTTTCATCAGGGAGGCAAGTTTTTTCTGCTCCTCAGCCGAATATCTGTGGAGGTCCTTGATAACAATGATCCCTCCCTCAGCCGCTACAAGTGTTTCGAGCTTTTCGGAGATGTTTTCGATCAGATCGCCCTCATGTTTGTTTGTTACCAGGAAGCCGCCAAGCCGCCTGCTACTCATGCGGTGGATGGTTTCAGCAACGAGCATTTTCCCGGAGCCCTGCTCGCCCACCACCAGCACAGGTATGTCTTTGGCAGCTGAACGTTCGACCTGTTTCAGCACCTTGCGCATGGCCACTCCCATGCCCATGACAAGCTTGTTGGGGCCGAAGCCCTTCAGCTGGTCTAGTTTGTTCCGCAAGGAGATCGATTGTAAGGCGTTCTTGACAGCGCTTTTGAGTTCGTGCGGCCGGATCGGTTTTTTAAGAAAATGGTAGGCCCCGTCGTCAAGTGCGAGCATTGCCTGTTCCGGGTCTGCGGCCACCAGCACAGTGGCCTCGGGGCAGTATGACTTGATCTCCCTGAGCGCGTGCACGCTGTCGGGCATGTCTAAGAGAACCAGTTCCCTGCCGTTCATGGCTTTCAATCCGCTGGAGAGCTTGTTCTTGACAGTGATCCTGTATTTCAGCGGTTCAAGGGTCTTGCGGACATGTGATACCGTCTCCTCGCCAGAGGATAGCAATAGCAACTGTTTTTCCATAGGTCGTGTCTGGTTCCAATCCCGGTTAGACCGATAAGATTGCCTTCCCCCAAAAAATCTCTATAAAGGAATGAAGATGGCTATGCCTCAAGTGATTAGATTATACATGCATATGCGTTTTGCGGCAAGAGGAAATATAGACCTTTCTTGAACTTTTTCAAACAAGGGATTATAGGCCGGTACTTGAGGGCGTTATTATGGTAATATTTGACAACCAAACATTTCATCAGCCCTTAATTCAAGAGGCTCGGAGAGTATTTTGACAATGCAGATATTTAAAATAATGCTCAATACGGCGCTTTCCATGCGGACCGCCTCCTGGCTTCTGGCGGCACAGGTGTTACTGTTCTTGGCAGGCGCGTTCCAGATGCCTGCCATGAAGGTGTATTCCTCAATGAACTCAATGCCTTTGCTTGTGTGGATGCGCGGTGCCCCGCCCTCTGCCACGTGGTGGCTCTGGGCATCGGTCATTGTACTTGCCCTGCTTGTGCTGAACACCTTGTGTTGCAGTGTGGACTCCATCGTAAAAAAACAGAAGGGGCGGCACTGGCTTCTGGTGGCCTCGCCACAGGTCATACACATCGGTTTCATGCTGATGCTTCTTGCCCACCTGCTTGATGCCTCCGGAGGCTTTAAAGCAAGTGTCATGGCCAGACAGGGCCAGAGTTTCACACTCCCCGGAGGAGAGGGGATGAAGATCGGGCGGACTTATCTGGAGACGTCCCCTCAGGGAAGGCCCCTTGACTACTTTGCGGAGGCGAAGTTCTATACCCGCGACGGCAAGCTTGCCAAGGAACACAGGATAGCCCCTAACAAGCCCGCCTTTTTTAAAGGCATGGGGTTTTATGTAATGGGTGTCCACGGCGACAAAGCCGCGCATATTGAGGTCACCCGCGTGCCAGGAGCGCCATGGGCCCTTGCTGGAGGCGTGCTTTTCTCACTTGGCACAGTGGTGCTTGTGGGCCTGAAGATAAGAAGAGAACGTTGATGCCGTATTTTGTTGTGCAGGAACACCATGCTTCCACTTTGCACTATGATCTGCGGCTGGAGCTTAACGGGGTTTTAAAGAGCTGGGCCGTGCCAAAGGGCCCCTCCATGGACCCTGCCCACAAGCGCCTTGCCCTCGAGGTTAGGACCATGAGCTTGCCTACGGCAGATTCGAAGGGAAGATAGAGAATGGGTATGGGGCTGGCGAGGTGCGCCTATGGGACTCAGGGCAGTACGAGAGCATCTCTGGAGGCCCTGATGAGGGCAAGTGGGAGTTCCACCTTGCCGGAGGAAAGCTCAAGGGAGCTTTTGTCATCTTCCTTATGAAGGGCCGCATGAAGGGAAAATCCGGCCAATGGCTTATTGTCAAGAAAAAGGACGGCCTGGAGCAGCCAGGCTTCGTTGTGGAGGCGGTGCTGAAGCCATGAAGGTTTCTGTTCATATTGGTATATCGGTATCCCGTGCATACAGGGTCATGGCATGAACAGTGAGTTGTTTATGAGTGCCCCCGGTGTAAGGTCGTCTATAAAAACCCCCTCCACAAGAGTTCCCTTTGCGTCATAGCCCTCGGCCCTTATGGGCAGGAAGTGCATAGTGTCCAGCCACAGCAGGTGGCGGTTCACCCCGTCGGATTCAAAGCCATCTCTTGCTGACACCTCAACTTTTATCGCCTCTCTGCCGTGTACCTCTTCCAGGCCAAGGGCCTTCATGCTGCCCCGGGCTTCAAGCGCGAGGGCGTTCTCTATCAGCGCGCCAAGGTGTGAGCGGTCCACCGTATGCCCGCGAGGGCTTCTGATGAGTCGGTTGCCGGGGCTCAGCGTGATGATAAGGGGTTTTATCAGCCCGAAGGGGCGTAGCCGTACCTTATCAGTAACAGGGTTGTAGACCAGCCATGCCCCCTTGTGTGGCCGGATGAACTCCATCCTTATGAACCCCGGCTTCTTGAAAAAATATCTGATATTCTCGTTCCCGCCCGCGTATGAGTTTAAGATGGCGGTATAAGTATCAAGTGACTCAAACGCTGCATGGGCTCTTAGAAGCGGGTTTTCCTCAGAGCGCCCGGGCAGGGCTGGCAGGAATGACAATATAAGGGCCAGCATGGCGGCCACCGGTGTCAGGCGCATTACAGGAGTACGCCTATGCCCACGATGACCTGGACCAGATAAAGAGTTGCAATTGCCATGCCCACCTTGCCGTGCAGTGCTCTGACGGATATGTCTCCTGTGACCATCTTTCTTGAGAGCATGAACGTGGAGACAAGCAGAAGGGCTATAAGCGAGCCTGTAACGAAATGAACAGGATAGACCAGCACTCTGCCCTTGTCCAGCATGATCAGCGTGGTGCCCGCAGTAAAACCAAGGACACCGGCGGCCACTGCAACAGGACCGATGCGCATGTGTCTTTTTATCTTCCGCAGGTCAACCGCCCCCCGAACCCTGGCCTTTTTAATGCCGCGTCCAAGCGCAAACTGGTAGAACACCAGGAGTGCCACCGTCAGGTTGAAGGCCCCATGCATGTACCTCAGGTACATTATGGTCTCTTTTGAGAGTTCCATGGCTTGATTATATCAGCTTTTCCCTCCTGTTCAATTGTAGGGGGTAGGGGGTAGGGCAGAGGTTGTGTTCATCCCTTGCGACTGCTACACTGTGATTGAGCTAACAGTAAAAGATTACCGGAGGTGATTTGCATGCTCTTAAGAACACTTGGTGTGCTTGCTGCCGTACTGATGCTGGTCACATTTGCCGTGGCTCAAGAGCAGGACTCAGAACCCGTGGCTGCCACGCTTGGCGAAGATGGTGTCCAGCGCCTTGAGATGGAGGGTGGGGAATATTATTTCAAACCTGAGATAGTTGTCCTGAAGGTCGGTGTGCCTGTGGAGCTGTTCGTACGCAAGGCCCCGGGGTTTATTCCCCATAACATAGTGATGGAATCTGCCGATGCCGGCATGAGCTTCAAGGAGAACTTCGGCAAAAAGGGTATAACCATAATGTTCACCCCAACGGAAACAGGCACCTTCGAGTTCTGGTGCGACAAGAAGTTCCTGTTCTTTAAAAGCCACCGAGCCAAGGGTATGGAAGGCATCATCAAGGTCATAGACGATATTCGGGGTTGAGGCAAGGCATCTATAAGTAGTTGACGGCCTTCGGGCGCGACTGCACCTCATCTGCTGCGCAATAAAGCATTCGGCGTATGCCTATACGCCTTCATACTTTCTTACTTGCATCTAAGGCACCTCGCACCCGAATGCCTATGTCAGGTGCGCGAACAACCCTCTTATAAAATAAAAAGCAAAAGGCACAACAAAGACAAAACTAATTTTTTCTAAATAATAAAAACTACTCTTTTTAAAAGGGTGCCCATATTTTGCCCTTTAGTATGTCTTTATCAAAATGTCTTGGATTAGTAGTTTTCCTAAGTTCGGCGAAAGTTCGCTTGTCTGACGGAGACATTTGGGGTTGAGGTAAGGTAGATATAAAGAAGAAGTCGCGAAGGAGTACTTTAGTACTTCGAGTGGCTTATTCTGCCGTAGATGCCTTGCCTCAGCCCCAAAGGTCGTCTAAGTTTTAAAGGAGTCGTCGAGTACGCTTAATGTCATGGCGGGAAGGTTGAATTCCTCCGGGTGTTTTTTCGCCTTCAGTTTTTCCTCATAGTGGACAGCAAGACATAGGTACATCAGGGCCGAGCGCGTGCGTTTCAGGAGCCTGAGGGTCTTTGCCTCGAACTCCCCCCTGTGCATGGAGTACGCCAGGGAGTCGGCCACGGCATGGGGAAGTGGGCTCTCCGGGTCCTGGGCCGGCATGCCGCTATAGAAGTCCTCGTGGAGCTTAAGATAACGCTTCTCTATCTGGTGCCTGAGTTCCGCAACATCCCTGGCATCGGGCTCTATGGGGTCTGTGAAACCCTCCGTGTCCTCGTACACGTCCTTGCTTAGCCAGAACAGCCCGCGCAAGGGCCAGTTCTTCCTTTCGCGAAACTCCTCCCTTAGGCCAGCCTCCCTTTTCTGTCCCTCGTACCAGAAGCTCCTGAAGGTGGGTTCGCCCCCCGGTGTCTCAAGCCCCATGTAGGAGTCAAGGAAGAAGGCTATCTTGTCAAAGGTCGAGCAGGCCATCCGGAAGGCGGACTTTGTCTTCTCAACGGCCAGCGAGTAGCTGGGGTAGTCCATGGTGTCAAAGAGCATAACGTCGCGGTCGGAGAAATGCGTCGAGTCCGAGCATATGCCTTCGTAGTAGAGGTAGCGGGCTGAGACATAGGCCTGCTTCATCTGGTTGAATATGCCCTGGAAGAACGTGGCTCCATGGCCGCCCCCCACTATGGCAGGCACGTTGAGCACATCGCGCATTGCGGCGGGGTAGGGCCCGAGGTCGTTAAGGGGATTTAAGAACAGGCGGTGCTCAAGGGCCCATTTGCGGTAGGTAACTTCCTCGTCCGAACCTTGCTTGTAAGCGAAGAGCGAGAAATCCCTGCCCTTTTTCAGGTTTGGGAAACTGGTGTCGATCCATTCAAGGCGCTTTGAGAAATATTTCCTTGCCCCCTCGTACACATCTGAGGACACTGCCGAGCGCAGGTCTCCGCGGGCCTTTTTCAGGAGCTTGTCTATGTGAGTGCGGTCATAGAGCACATGGGCGTAGTGCGTGAGGGCATAGCCGCGCTTGCCCTTTGCAAGTGCGTAATCAGGGAGGAACGAGACTGCCCGGTCCCAGTACTCCTGTGCCTCGCAGACGCGCCCCACGTGGTTTAAGAGCGCTGCCATGTTGGTAAGCACCTTGCACACGTGCCGGGTGGAGAGCCCCTTCAGGGCATCGCGGTTCAGTGCGCGCCGCAGGTGGAATATCTCTTTTTCTATTTCCTCCTGTTCCCATCCCCAGATACTAGCGCCGTCCTTTGCCCTCAGCAGCCTGAGTTTTTCCCATGAGTTACTTTGAAGGTAATGAAGGCAAGCGTCTTCCTTGGGGGTGAGGTTGCGCGTAAAAAGTTCCTCTCCAAAACGGATGGACCGGCTGATGCCATCTGGCTGCTTGAGCCCGAAGGCCATGTCCCTGAGTTCTCCGACGTGCTTAATGGCCATGGGAGTGGGCAACCCCTCAAGGTCATGGCGCATCATCATACCCTGATATTGGCCGATCCGTTCTATGGCTCCGGCAAACTCTGCCATTATCCTGTCCTGTGAGGGTGAGCCATCGGATCCTTCATAAGGATATTTTACGTAAAACCACCAAAAAAGTCGAATATTCAGCCAGCCACGGCCGGTCACGGACCGGTTTTACTAGGTCGCGACGACCCGATAAGTATCCTCCTAAATAAATACTTTCAATACAGGAAAAGTTTCTGCGTTGTTTCTCCTGGAAACGGTCGGGGCGAAAGCCACCAGTCTAAAGGTGCCAGCGGGCACTCCGCCTAAGGTCGCGACGACCCGATAAGTATCCTCCTAAATAAATACTTTCAATACAGGAAAAGTTTCTGCGTTGTTTCTCCTGGAAACGGTAGGGGCGAAAGCCACCAGTCTAAAGGTGCCAGCGGGCACTCCGCCTAAGGTCGCAACGACCCGTCAAGTATCCTCCTAAATAAATACTTTCAATACAGGAAAAGTTTCTTTGGACACATATCCGTAGTGTTTCCTTCGATGGATCAGCAGGAATGCATCAAGGAAGAGATGCTACGTTACTTCTCCTGAAGAGGTCTGAGGCTGACGGCCTCCAGTTAAAACCAGCCCGTGGCTGGCCCCGGGCTAGAGGCCTTTTTTGAGGCCAATGGAAACGCTTACCCTGCGTCTGTTGTACTTATACTTTATCTCCAGGGGGTCGAAGCTCCCGTACAAGCTTTCCACGTATGTGGGGCGGATCTCGTAGCCGATAATGTTGCCATTGGGGCCGAAGACCGTCTTGAAGTAATAATTGGTGATCACGTCCTGATGCCCGAAGAAGATCTCTGTCTCGTATATGGCCTCGGCAACGGACACGCTCTGAAGTATCTCGTACTCGAAGTCCGGTACAGTGGGGATGATCTCGATCCCGTCTTCTTCAAGGTCCAGTATGACAGCGCGCCGCTTGTCGTGCCTGTCTCTTCCCAGCAGGTATATCAGCGTGAAAAGAGTATCCTCAGAGATCTGCGGCACTGGACGTACCGGGGGCCTGTAGTTATTATTATTTTTCTTGCCTTCCTTGTCCTCGGCCTTCTTTTCCTCCATGGCCTTGATGTCATCCTTCTGTGCTTGAGAGAACACTAGCTCTTCGCTTTTGAGGTAAAATCCGAAGGCGCATGAGGAGAGTACGGCCACTGCTATTGCAAGAGCGAGGGTTATAAGAAATTTACGTAGCATGCATCTATGATACACGATTTGTCTTCCTGCTTACCGGGCCTTAATCGCATCTTCCAGGTCGCCAAGCACAACACCAGCGTCCTGGCTAAAGACCACCGAGGCGATGTGGTCCCAGGGGGTTTCGGTCCGGTTAATGAATATCAGCTCAGCCCCGGCGCGCTTTGCCTCAGGGGGGATGGAGGCAGCAGGCTCCACCTGCAGGGAGGAGCCCACCATCAGGAACACCTCGCATTTCACCGCGCACTCAACAGCCCTCTGCATTGCCTCCACAGGCATGCTCTGGCCAAAGCTCACGGTGGACGGTTTTATGAGGCCGCCGCACTTGTTGCAGCGCGGGTCGAAATCCTCGTCCTCTAACCGGGCCTGTATCTCCTCAATGGGCCACTTGCTCTTGCAGCTCAGGCAGTAGGCGCTCCTGTTGGTGCCATGAAGCTCTATTACCTTCTCCTTGGAACTCCCCGCGTCCTGGTGAAGGCCGTCGATGTTCTGGGTTATCAGGCATCGGAGCTTGCCCGTCTGCTCAAGGTAGGCCAGGGCCTTATGTGCCCGGTTGGGCCTGGCCCCGTGCATTTCCCTGAAAAGCGCACTTTTCATCCTCCAGTACCCTTTTCGCTTTTCCTCAGAGGCCTGGAACTCCTGATAGGTGACAATGCGGTACCGGTCCCAGACACCTCCTGGGCTCCTGAAATCCGATATGCCCGACTCAGTGGAAATGCCGGCCCCGGTAAAGGCCGTGATATTGTTGGTGCCCCTTATGAGGGCAAGGGCCTTATCTATCCTTTTGGTGTAATCCATAGTGATATATTAACCCGACATACATTATTTAGGCATCCATGCCGATATAGCATGAAGGAAGGAGACGAAAAACAGACCCACTTTTCATTGTATTGATAAAGTAATAAATCATTGACAATGCGAGGTGTATACGCATAATAGGTGTGACTGGAAATTGCCAGGGTTGTGGCGGCGGGATATTCAGATCATATTGTTTGGAGAGGCTATATAGAGAGAAATGGAGCTTGGGAGAGACTTGAGACCAAGACCAGTTGGGAGACCTAGAAGTGTTGATGAATAAGGGAGAAAATAGGGGTGTGTCCCTAATTATTCCTAATTATTCGCTTCCCTCCTCGCGCGTGAGTTTCCCTGCCTCAAAGTCTATGCCGATCTGGGATACCATTTACATGCCCCTCTGGAAGTTGTAAAATTGTGCATGGATATTTTTGGTGTGTATATTGCATGGGAGGCTGTTAGCGTTTTCTTCTCTGCCTGCGCATTGTATGGACTTTATAAAAGCTTTCAGCTTGCCCAAAGGAAATCCCTTGAACCTGTCCCTTATCTTCAACTTAAACCTATGGTATTTAAAATAGAAAAGGCTACCAGTGGAGAGCACCTTCTTTATTTGAATATTCACGCTCGAAATACAAGCACTATTATGGCGAGCATAGAAGACATAAAGGTAAATGGCAAGTCGCTTAGAGGACTGCCAAAACGAGACGGCACACAACATAACCATATCAATGATTATCTGGATGGACGTAACCTTCTCCCCAGCTATGTTATCGAAGCAAATGGTGGAGAAGGGTTTTTTAACGCTCGCCTTAATATGGGAAATAGAAAGCCCTGGAGAGTAAAGATAGAAATAGTCACTCCCGAAAGGACCTTTAAGGTGCCAAGAGATTAAAAGTCATTTGCAATTGCTTCACTCATCACCTCTTTTCCTCCCTCTCAGCATATGCCACTATGAACCTTCCCGTGCTCACGCCCTTGTCGCTGCCACGCGGTAGATGAGGTACACCACTGAACGCGGGCTATTTGCAAATGCCTCTTTGTTTTGCAAGGTTATAGTTTCCACAGTTTCCGAGGCTGCATGCCTTTTCCCAGTCAGCGCATGCCTCTATTGTTTTATGAGGTCCAACCATATAAGCCACGCCCCTGTTGTAGTAGGCCTTTGCGTCTTCCGGTTTCAGTGAGATGGCCTTGCCATAATCCTTAATGGCCCTGTCGTATTGTTTGAGGTCAGCATAGGCCAAGCCCCTGCCGTTGTAGGCGTCGGCGTCTTCCGGGTTAAGGGAGATTGCCTTGTTGTAATCGTCAATGGCCCTGTCGTATTGCTTGAGGTAAGCGTAGGCTAGGCCCCTGTTGTAGAAGGCGTTTGCGTGTTCCGGGTTGAGGGAGATGGCCTTGTCATAGTCGGCAAAGGCCCTCTCGTATTGCTTGAGGGCTTTGTAGACCACGCCCCTATTGCCGTAGGCGTCAGCGTCTTCCGGGTTGCGGGCAATGGCCTTGTCATAGTCTGCAATGGCCTTGTCGTATTGCTTGAGGTCAGCATAGGCCACGCCCCTGTTGTTGTAGGTTTGGGCAAGATCCGGGTTAAGGGAGATTGCCTTGTTGTAATCGTCAATGGCCCTGTCGTATTGCTTGAGGTCTTGGTAGGCATTGCCCCTGTTGTTGTAGGCGTCAGCGTCTTCCGGGTCCAGTGAGATAGCCTTGTTATGGTCGGCAAAGGCCCTCTCGTATTGCTTGAGGGTTTTGTAGGCCACGCCCCTGTTGTTGTAGGCCAGTGCAAATTCCGGGTTAAGGGAGATTGCCTTGTTGTAATCGTCAATGGCCCTATTGTATTGTTTGAGGTCTTGGTAGGCATTGCCCCTGTTGTTGTAGGTTTGGGCAAGCTCCGGGTTAAGGGAGATGGCCTTGTTGTAATCGTCAATGGCCCTATTGTATTGTTTGAGGTCATCGTAGGCTCCGCCCCTGTTGTAGAAGGCGGCTACGTATTCCGGGTTGAGGGCGATGGCCTTGCTGTAAGCATCTATGGCTTCATTAAACTTCTCAGATTGGTAGAGCGCATATGCCCTTTCAAACCAGTCTGTGGCGCTGAGCCTGTCGGTTTCTTTCTTATAGGATGCCTTTGCTTCTAGAATCTGATTCTTTTCCTCTAGCTTTGAAACCATGGCCCTTAGCTTCTCGATTTCAGTAAGCGACTCTTTTGCAATACGCCTTGCTTCCTCAAGCTCTTTGGTCTTCTGCTTATCGTCCTTAAGTTCTTTGATTGAACGGGCCACATCATCCGGGTCAGCCTCGATTCTTGCCTTAAGCCAGTAGGTCTTGCCATCCCATTTCTCATCAACGATGTTCGTGCTAACCACACCAGCCGAAAGCACAGTTACCTTGTCTTTGGTGATCTCAAAGTTTGAGACGGTTGTCTCGCTGATGAGATAAGTGCCAAGCTCTTCAAGCAGGATACGCTTTACCTGCTCAAGGGATATGGCCCTGCTTGTCTCAATAGTATCCAGTTGGCTTGCAGTGTACGAATACTCGCGCTCGAAGGTTTTGGTCGCGGCCCAAGCCATACCCGCAACTCCCACGGGCACAAACGCCAGCAGTAATGCTGCGATAAGGGCGATACTTATTTTATTATTAAAGTACATATGAACTTTAGTATACATATCAGGCTTGTGTTAAGTAAATATTTTTCAGGCGCGGGCGAAAGAATAAATAATTTATGACATATCGAATTAATTTATGAACTCCAGTTAATAAAAAACATCTTTTCTTATAGGGAAGTCTTTTTGTTATTCAGATTGTTGCGAGCCATATATTAACTATGGATACTGACACATTTTATCTGACACGTGTCATATGGACAATGTCAGTATGGGGGTGTTATAGTGCTACGTAGTAGCACTGGGCAGACCGTTCTTAAACGAATAAAATTTCTCTTGAATAGGTAAATCAAACAATAAGGTAATGTGCTGGAAACTCTAAATAAGAGGGAGCTAATTGCGAACAAAAACCTCGAACAACCTCGAACAGGGGCAATGCCCCATTTCCGCTGGAATATCAAAGGCTTACAGTAATTCAGACCCCCAACCTCGAACACATAAAAGAAAAGGGGCGCTCAACAGTGAACGCCCCGGATAAAGTAAACCTAAAAGTCGAAACTATTCCTTGTTGCGCTTTGGACGCATGTTCGACTGTAGAACTCTTTTTCTGAGCCTCAAGGATTTCGGCGTGATCTCGATGAGCTCGTCCTCTTTTATGAACTCGATGGCCTGCTCAAGGGAGAGGTTCCTTGGGGGAATGAGTTTTATGGCCTCGTCAGAGCCGGAGGCCCTGATGTTGGTGAGCTTTTTCTCCTTGGTCACGTTCACGTCCAGATCCACCTCCCTGGAATTCTCTCCAACGATCATGCCCTCGTACACCTGAGTGACCTCTTTTATGAAAAGCACTCCGCGGGGCTGAAGGTGGAACAGGGCGTAAGCGGTGGATATGCCTTTGCGGTCTGCCACCAGTGCCCCTGTCGGGCGCTTGCTCATGGCCCCCATCCAGGGCTCATACCCGTCAAATATCTGGTTGGCAAGCCCGGTGCCCCTGGTGTCGGTGAGGAACTGCGAGCGGAAACCGATGAGCCCGCGCGAGGGCACCCTGAACTCTAGCCGGACCCTTCCGCGGGAGTTCTGCATCTTGAGCATCTTGCCCTTCCTGGTGCCGATCTGCTGGGTGACCACCCCTACGAACTCCTCGGGCACGTCTATCATCAGCATCTCCATGGGCTCATGCAGCGTGCCCTCGATGGTCTTGGTGATGACCTCGGGCATGGATACGGACAGCTCGTAGCCCTCCCGGCGCATGGTTTCTATGAGTATGGCAAGCTGGAGTTCGCCCCTGCCCTTTACCACGAAGGAATCCGTGCCGGAGAAATCCACACGGATGCTGACGTTATGCAGCACTTCTTTTTCAAGCCGCTCTCTTATCTGGCGCGATGTGATGAACTTGCCGGACATGCCTGAGAGCGGGGAGTTGTTGATGGAAAACGCCATTGAGAGCGTTGGCTCGTCCACGGCAATGCGCGGCAGCGCGCGCGGGTCTTCAAGGTCGCATATGGTATCTCCGATGTTCACCCCCTCTATTCCTGCAAGCGATACGATATCGCCTGCTCCAGCGGTGTCTATCGGGGTCTTGGTAAGGCCCTTGAACGCATAAAGCGTGGTCACCTTTGCGCGTACCATATCGTCGCCTTCTCCAATGATCCCGATGCTCTGGCCAAGGGAGATGTTTCCCGAGAATATACGCCCGATGGCAAGCCTGCCGGTGTAGTCGTCGTAGCCTATGTTCGTGACCAGCACTTGCAGGGGCATGGCGTCGTCATACTCCGGGGCGGGCATGTGGCTGATAATAAGATCCAGCAGGGGGCGCAGGTCCTTGAACTCGCCCTCGGGCTCCATGGACGCGATCCCCGCCTTGGCGTTGGTGTACACGATGGGGAAATTCAGCTGGTCCTCTTCAGCGCCGAGGTCGATGAACAGGTCGTAGACCTCGTTTAATACCTCCTGCACCCTGGCGTCCGGCCTGTCTATCTTGTTTATCACAAGCACCGGGGGCAGTTTCAGCTCAAGGGCTTTTTTCAGCACGAACCTGGTCTGGGGCAGAGGCCCCTCGGAGGAATCCACCAGCAGCAGCACCCCGTCCACCATCTTAAGCGTGCGCTCCACCTCGCCGCCGAAGTCCGCGTGGCCCGGGGTGTCAACGATATTTATTGTGGTCTCGCCGTATTTAATGGCAGTGTTCTTGGCCATTATGGTGATGCCTTTTTCGCGTTCGAGGTCGTTTGAGTCCATGACGCGTTCTCGTATATGCTGGTGGCTGCTGAAGATACCGCTCTGGTGCAGCATGCCGTCCACCAGTGTGGTCTTTCCGTGGTCCACGTGCGCGATAATCGCGATATTCCTGAGGTCTTCCCTTTTCTTTATCAAATCCGATACTCCTTGTTATTGCTTTTCATGGTTGCCTGCTCCCACTCCGCAGGGGGACAACTATATTAACATGCGCGAAGGGGTGGAATTCCAGTGGCATGAAATACAGGGAAAGAGGTGCAGTTATTTGATCATGCGCCTGCGCATGGCAAGGAAGGGAAATGGCGCCAGCACCACGGCGCAGCCAACAAGCCAGAGTAAGTCGCCCCACGGTATGTTGCCCCCCGCAAGCCCGCGCGTGATGTTCACCAGGTGGTACAGGGGGGTGAACCAGGCGATATTGGTTACGACATCAGGAAGGCCGCTTACAGGGAAGAAGATGCCTGAGAACAGGAACATGGGCGTGACCACCAGGGTGAAGTAGTAATTGAAGTAGTCGATGCCGGGCACGATGGCAGCATAGAACACGGCCATCTCTGAAAATATTATCCCGCCCAGAAATAACACAGGGATGGAGAACACTATCATGGGGGATTCCACAAGGCCCATCACCGAGATGGTGATTATTATGATGGTGCCGTAGATCATGCTCTTGGTGGCGCCCCAGAGCATCTCCCCGAATACAAGGTCCTCAAGGCTCACGGGTGTGGCAAGTATTGCGTCAAAGGTCTTCTGGTAGGTCATCCTTATAAAGGTACCGTAGGAGCATTCGCCGCTTGCCGCGAACATGGAGGAGTAGGCGATAATACCTGGGGCTATGAAGTTGACGTAAGGGATGCCTTCCATCTCCGTAAGGTAGGCCCCCAGGCCCAGGCCCATCGCGGTAAGGTATAGCACGGGCTCTATCACGTTAAGCGTCAGGCTGGACAGATAGAGCTTCGTATAGACCTTCAGGTGCCTCTGCCAGACCCTGAATGCCCTTTTCAGGTTCACGCCTCTCATGCGCTGGGTCCCTCTATTTGCCTTCTATCCATGCTCAAGGCTCCTGCCGGTAAGTTTCAGGTATACCTCTTCGAGGTTACTGGCGCCCACCGTCTCCTTTAGCCTCTCAGGCGTGTCAAGGGCCACAATCAAGCCCCTGTCCATGATGGCAACCCTGTCGCAGAGCCTGTCGGCCTCTTCCATGTAATGGGTGGTGAGTATGATGGTCCTGCCCTCGGCCTTTATGGTGTCCATCACGTTCCATACGGCTATGCGGCTGTGGGGGTCCATGCCGGTGGTGGGCTCGTCAAGGATTATCAGCTCCGGGTCGTTAATGAGGGCGCGCGCAAGTAACAGCTTCCGGCGCATCCCACCTGAGAGCTTGGTGATGTTTGTGTCAGCCCACTCTGTTAGCTCTACGAACCTCAGAAGCTCACGGGCCTTGGGCTCTGAGACGCTCGGGTGTATGTGGAAGTAGCGGGCGTAGACTATGAGGTTCTCAAGGGCCGAGAGGTCGGGGTCGAGGTTGTCGTCCTGGGGCATTACGCCCTCGCAGGATTTGATCAAAGACGGCTTTTTTGTTACGTCATGCCCAAGCACGGTCACCGTACCCTCGGAGGGCGGCATCATGCAGTAAAGGATGCTCATGACCGTGGTCTTGCCCGCCCCGTTGGGGCCCAGGAAACCGAATGCCTCGCCTTGGTGAATGGAGAAGTCCACGCCCTTTACAGCGCGGAAGTCGCCGTAGTCCTTGACAAGATTTTTTGCCTGCACTGTGTCCATGTCTATTAATTATACAAGTAGTTGACGGACTTCGGGGCTGAGGCAAGGCATCTGGGGTGTTGCGCGGCACTCGCGGTAGCATTAGTACAGCTTCGTGCCGCGCGCCTACCAGCTACCTCACCTCAACCCCGAATTCCTCCGTCAGACAAGCGAACTTTCCTTATTTAAAAGATGAAACAACAGATAACGGCAATACTATAAGGGTGGAGGCAACGATATGACCTCAGGGAGGGGTTTTACTTTGACTAATAACGGTTGAGGCTGGTGCCACCAGTTTAAAAGGGGTCCATGACCCCTTAGGTGAGCTTGATATCGCCTATGTCTATGGACACCAGGTTTACAAACCTCAGAGGGGTGTTGTCGGCCTTTCTGGGGAAGACCCTGTGTACAGTTGGGAAGAATAGCCCGTCGAACTCCTTGTGCCCAACGCAGTAGCGGGCTGCTTTTGCCCAGGAGCCAAAGACCTCTGCCGTGTAGTCGTGGCGCACCAGCAGTCCCTGTTCGTCGAAATAGAAGGTCTGCTCCCTGCTGTGGGTGTGGAAGCGGGTGGGGAAGACCGCGTGCAGCCGACGCAGTTTGTGCTCGCCCTCCTGCCAGGGCTCAACCTCAAAGAGCTCGATATCCGGGGCCGTAAGCAAAAAAGGCAGGTTCATGTAGTTCCACATTGCATACCCTGCGAAGTACAGCGTATCGAGCGGGTCCCACATGAACATGTGCTGGATGTCCCCGAAGCGCTCTCTGGGAGACTTGTACTCTCCCACCACCCTGCCGCCCGGTGCCAGTATGCGCACGGAACCGTTTTGGAACACGCCCTGCATAGGCTCTTGCGGGTGGGGGGTGAATGCCGCATAGGGGTGCTCAGCGTCCGCGGACACTAGGCCGCGGTAGTGTTTGAAGGCATTAAACTGTAGTTTTAAAGGAAGGGCAAGCCCGCCCGTGGCCGCGCTGAAGGATATCTCCTTTACGGCCTGCCACCTCTGGAGCCCTCCGTGGGCGTCCACGGCTTCCTGTAGAAGCCCTTTACCCTCCTTCATGCATTCTCCTCCTTTTCACACAAGGCCAGAATATTTTTTGAAGCAGTTTTACTTTAGCATGTCTTTGACCATGGACGTGGTGGTGCGGAAATCTATTTTGCCAGAGCCCATCTTCGGCAACTCTTCTATGACAACGAACTCCTTTGGCAGTTCTATGTTTGAAAGATCCTTGCCCATGTGTTTGAGCGCGGCCTTTTTGTCTATTTCACTTGTGGTGGCGGCCACTACCCTTGCGCCTTTTACAGGGTCCGGGATTTCGACAATGCAGCACTCCACATCATCGGGCAGGAATTTCTCCAGCGCGTTCTCCACCTTAACGAGCGATATCATCTCCCCGCCTATCTTGGTGAAGCGCTTGAGCCTTCCGGTGTGCCAGAGGTAGCCGTCCTCGTCCAGGTATCCCATGTCGCCGGTATCGTACCAGCCATGCCTGATCCTCCGCGAGGTCTCCTCAATGTCGTCGAAGTACCCCTTCATGATGTTCGGGCCCTTGACCAGAATCTTTCCCTGCTCTCCGGTATCGCATTCTTCTCCGGATTCGTGGTGCTCTATGCGGATCTTTACGTTCTTGATCGGCTTGCCGATGCTTCCGGGCCTGTTCATCTCAGGTGAGTTGATGGTCACGGCAGGCGAGGTCTCCGTGGCCCCGTAAGCCTCTAAAAGGACCTTGTTGTGTTTTTCGATGTAA
>SDBV01002233.1_pt1 | contig 29005 bp, 17 predicted proteins | sample 2277081 | NCBI WGS metagenome assembly SDBV01 (sample SAMN10402039, study PRJNA504765) | marine sediment metagenome | isolation source: marine sediment core GS10_PC15, 223 cmbsf | place: Arctic Ocean: Southern Knipovich Ridge | collected 2010
TCGACCGAAACCTGTTCGAGATCGACCCGACAGAAATCTCGGAGGCCAAGGTACTGCTAACGCTGCTCGACGGCCTACCGGTGCACGGCAGCCTGGAATCGCTGGAGCGCTAGGTTTGCGGATTTGGATGGCTCTGTTCGACACGAAGTGCTGGGCACAGACCGAGCAGGCCAAGAAGGAAGGTCCTTGAGTCGGAGAATGCTTTCGGGACTCAGCGCAAAACCGGCGAATAGCGCGAATAACATCGTCAACATCGATGTGAGTCGTCAGCCGAGTTTGGACAGAATGGCCTTGCACTCAACTGGTCAACGCAACAGTTTCATCGAATACGTCTGCTGGACATCGAAAGTCAAGCGTCTTGCGCGGGCGCTGGTTCAATCGAAGAGCGATCCGATCCAGGTCCGCTTGCGTGAAGGCGGACAGATCCGTGCCTTTGGGAAAGTATTGGCGTAGCAGCCAATTCGTGTTTTCGTTCGTTCCTCATTGCCACGGGCTCCGGGGATCGCAGAAGTAGACCTGAACATCTGTCGCGATCGAGAACTTCTTGTGCGCCACCATCTCCGAACCGTGATCCCAAGTCAGGGATTTGCGGAGCTCGGTGGGGAGACGACGAACCTTCTGAGTCAGTGCCCGGACGACGGTTTGGGTCTCCCTGCTTTCGACCTTCACCAGCTTCAAAATAGAAGTCCTCAATGGCTCAGCTCTTGGGGATCCGGTCACCGTCTTCGAAGGCCTTTTCGAGGTCTTTGAGGACCTTCTCCTCCTCCTTAGAGACCTTGTTCCCCATTCCGAGGATACCGCCGGCAACCTCTGCGACGGCGCGAGCCCGCCCCAGGATCTCGGACTTGAGAACGTTGCGTTCACGCGTGCTGAGTTGCTGGCTGACCGCTGCGATGTACTGACACCAGCATTCCAGGAGTCCGGGGTTGGGAGTACGCTCCAGCCAACTTTCCAGCCGCTCGTAGCTGGTGCTCCCCTGCGCCAGGCCGTTGGCCTGGGCTCCGGCGAGGATGGCCCGGCGCTCGTTTTGCTGGACCTTCCCGTCCGCCCACGCGACCTCGACCAGCGGGATCAGGGAGAGCGCGGCCCAGGTATCGGGCTCCACGTCGAGCGCGATGAGCCTCTCGAGTACCGCGTCGTCCTGGATCCCCGAGAGTTCGGCGAGAGCTCCCTTCGTAGCCGCCAACTGCTGGATGCGCTGTCGCTTTGCGCGATTTGTTTTCCCCACCTCGAAGAAGGACTCTTCGAGGGCCTTCTTGCGCGCGTCAAGCGCCTTGGTCGGCATCCAGCACCTCCACTGGGTCTCGCCCCGCATTCTAACGCCCGCCCACCGAAGAGTGAATACGCGGCGCGGGGGCGGATCTTCCTCCCGGAACTCCGCGGGCCGCGTGCGCCGGGGGAAAGCGCGCCGGCGGGCCCGTATGAAGCGCCGTCGCTCTGGTAGGCGCTCTTGGAAGTCGCCGTGCTGTGAGGTGGGGTCTGCGGGTTGCTGGCGAGACTGCCGGTTCTATCGCCGGCGTGCTCTTGAACCGGGTACACCGATCGCGCCGAGTTCGAGTGGACCTTCTCCTACGACGAGACCGGGCGCGTTACATCCATCGTCGATCCCCGCCGAACGATCATCTCGACGGAGTTCATCGAAGGAAGCGACAGACAGCTTGAGTCGATCGCCCGGGCCTGTTCGGATGGGGCGAGGACCCGGGCCGACCTGGACGCGTTCGACCTGATCATCCAGGTGACCGGACGCCGTGAAGTGCCTGGTCAAGGGCTTCGAGGCCGTGAACGCCTACCTCGATCCCCGATCCGGGGGGAAACTCGCCCCCAGCCGCTCGTATCCACCTTCGAGCGTCAGGTCCCGACGCGCGGAGGAGGGCGAGCGATGCGGTTCCTGGGGAGTCTTTTCAGGCGGCGGGTCCACGAGATTGCGGATCTGATCGAGGCGGTCGACGCGGGCGATCTGGACCGGGTCGAGACCATTCTCGCGTCGGGTGTCGACGTGAACGGCAGGATGAACGACGGCTGGTTCCCGCTGCTTGTCGCTGCGGTCGGCACCATCGAAGTGGTGCGCGTGTTGGTTGAGAACCACGCCGACGTCAACCAGGCCGACGAAGTCGGGTACACGCCGCTCCACCGCGCCGCGGCACACGGGCGAGAAGACGTGGTCGAACTCCTCGGCCGTCACGGGGCTTCCGCGGGCCGGGCGAACGCGTCGGGTCAGACGCCGATCGACCTCGCTGTGGGCGGGCACCACCGGGGTACGATCGCGCTCCTTGAGAAGCTGCTGCGTTGCCGGATCCGTCGCTGTGACGATCTAACGGGCGCCGTTGGCTCGCGAATTTTCGCTTGAATCGCGCTGGAGGCACCCTTGCGCTGGGAGATACCTCGGGGGTGCTTTCCCTGTCCCGGACCGCTCCAGACCGGAACCAGGGAAGCTCTTCGCATCGCAGTGTGTCAAACCACCCCTTTTCAACCGCAGAGTTCTACCCGGGGAAACGCCCTGCGCTCGGGGAGCCCCGTCATGAGCTTTGCCCGGAATGCCAGCTGCATCATCGAACGCGCGAAGGCAATCGCGGTCACGCGAGGCGAGGACGAACTCTCATTTACTTCGCTCGTGACGGTGCTCGCGCACGATTCGGAGGCGGGTGATCACCTCGCGCAGAGTGCCTGTCGCTTCGCGCCGAAACGCTTCGGGCGCAGTATTCGCTGCCAAGCGACGTCATCCGGATGTGTACCAGCGCCTCGAACCGGGCCGGGCCGATCCGCGCCGAGGTCGCCCTCGCAACGGGCCGCCTCGAAGTCGCCGATCTGAACGACGGCGGTGGGCGAGCGTCGTCAGCGGACGCGATGAATCGGGAGGTTGCCGTCCGTTCTCTGGGTGATCGTCACTACCAGGGTGCTGCTGCTGCCGCCGGTGGAGATGTCGCTCTTGAAAATGCCGTCTCGATCCGTGTAGTGGACGTACATGCCGTAGTCGCCGGCCGGAACCCAGACGGAGCGAGTGCTCCGCGGCTCGACCACGAAGTCCTCGCCGCCGCTCCCGCGCCGGATCCCGATGAGCGCCGCGGCGTCTCCGGGGTTTGACACCTGGATTTCACTCGAGCCGCTGAGCGAACTCGAGAAGCTCGGCCAGCCGTCCGGGGTTTTCACGGAATCCCGCGGTGGCCCCGCCGGCATCGAGCCGTGCGAGTTCGCGTCGGAGCTCGCCTGTGCGGTCTCCTCGGTCTGCGCTGTCTTCGGCGGCACGGCGGCCTGCGCGACCACAGGCGGCTCTTGTTCCACGGGCTCGGGCGGGGCGGCGGGCTGCTGGACCCACACGACGACGCCGGCGGCGATTGCTCCAGCCAGCAACATGCCAGCCCAGCGATTCTCTACCTTCCGCTTCTTCCTCTTCTTCGGGCGCGCGGGCGCGCGGGCGGCGGGTACCGACGCCCGCTGGATCTGCGCGCCCGCGAGTTCGATCGGATTCTTGCACCGAGAGCAACGGATTGTTGCCCGAACGTCGGCCCCAGCTCGCTCGGTGGAACCACAGGCGGGGCACCGAACGGTCTTGAATTCTTCGCCACTCATCTCATGCCTCGCGGCTGAAGCGATTCTAGCCTTCCCGCTTCATGCCTTCCTCGAACTCGCTGGCCTTCTCGTCAGTCCGTCGCGATCCGGTGAGGTCCCGGCTCGGCGTCTCCTGCGGATTCGAGCCCGGCGGGTATTCCCGGACTTCCTCCAGGTTGCCACGGGAGCTCCGCCGCGTGGTGATCTGTCGGCCCGTGGGTGTCCGTATCACACTACCCCCTTCGCCTAATTGGTGGAACGCGCGGCGTCCCCCAGAAGAGACTGAGACGGTTCCACGTCCGTCGCTCGCGAGCTCAATCTGGACCCGGCCCGCGTGTCGCAACTCCCAGTTATCCGCCTCTCGCGAGCCGCGCCGCCACTCCGAGGTTCCTGCTTCACTCCGGTACGACACCGCTGTTAGCTCGCGTTCGTTCGGCCCTTCGAGGCGTAGCATCCGCCCGGCGGGTGTCGTGACCTCGAGCACCCCTTTCTCGGGCCGGCGGAAGCGGTAGCTCCCCGACGGAACCGTGATGCTCTCGAGCAGATCGTTCGCGCGATGCCACTGATGAACGCCGCCCGCCGGATCTTCGATGCTCACGAGACGTCCGGCGGAGTCAAATCTGACGTCCACCTGCGTGCCGTCGGTCGCCGAAGTCACGGTGCCGCGAAGCGGGCGGCCGCTCTCTGAGACCGTGACCTCCTCGACGCGGTCTTTCGAAAACGTTCGCGTGTAACGCCGGTTGGAGTGGTCGTAGCTTTCTCGATAGACCTCCTCGCCGTCGCGCCGCAGGCTGCGCGAATAGCCACGCCCGCCGACGCGCCGCTGGGTCTTCCACTCGAGACCCCGAGACGAGGAACGTCCCACGCCCGGCGAGAGGCGCGCAAAGCCGATAGCGTTCCCTCGCGGGAGAGGCAACGGCACTGCCTGGTAGGACGAGTGTCCGGTTGCCACGAACCCCGTATCGCGCCCCCCCAAGACCGCCAGCTTCTCGCCGATGGCCTCGGCGACACGGCTTCGCGGAAGACGGCTCGGGCGCATCGGCGGTCTCAGGTCAACGCCACCGAAGATCGTGATCTGCTGTCCGTCCTTCGCGCGGCTTCGGTGGAGCGCGGGAGTCGTCTTGTCGGTCTCGACAAATTCGGCGTGCAGAGATTCGGCGAGTGCCTCGAACTGATGCCGCGGTAGCTCGGTCGCGAGCCACTCGACCAGTGAGACGAGCTTCGCGAGCTGTCGGAGTTCTTCGTAGACCGGGTACTCCACGGCGAGATCGTCGTAGTGCTCGGTGAACCAGTCCGCAAAATCCTCCGCGGCGCGATCGCGGCTTCCGTGCGCGTCGGTCAGGCGACCATTTCGCACCTCCATGACCTGCGTGCGAACCCGGATTGACGCACGCTTGCACAAGATCGTCCGTCCGTCTGGGCTGATCTCCCAGCGAATCTCACCCGGCACGAGCCAGAATCGGTTCCAGGTCTCTCCCACCCAGTTTCGGCGGAAGCCGAGATCGAACTGGTCGCGGAATCCAGCGATCTCGGGTCGCACGAACGTTCCCGGGTTCTCGTTGTCCTCCCCGATTCCGATCACCTTCATCCAGCGGTCGGCGTAAGCCATGACATCGCCGAAATGCGTGAACTCGGTCGGTCCGATGTAGCGATAGTGGTGGACGTCCGAACGCGGATCGTCTTCTGGTGGGTCGATCGACACGCCCGGCCATTGCCCGTCCATGACCGCGTGGAACGCAACTGCAAGATCGCCGGGTCGAATCGAAACGTCGACCCCGCGGCGGCGCCTGCCCAGGAGGAACAAGCGATCCGAGACGGGATCGAGCGAGATTCCGTCGATGTTGCCGAAGCCGTCGAGTCCCTCCGCGAGAGCCGCGAGCCAGACACCTCCGGCGTCCGGCGGGTTCGTGCGATGGTGCATGGCATCGTAGGCGTCGAGAGAGCGGGCCGCCTCGTCGCGCAGCCCACCGAGCGTCTTGTAGGCGTCCGTGGCTTTAACCGCGCCCTTGAATGTCTTGATCCCGCGAACGGCTGCGCGGTTGAGCTGGCCCGTCGTTCCGCGGGCGATCGCGGATTCGAGCAGGCCCGTTCTGCTGAGCGCCGCGGTGGTGAGTCGCGTCGAGCTGAGGCTCTTGAGCGCCGGCGCGGCCATCGTGCCGAAGTCCCAGGCCACGAGCCCCGTCTCCCACAGTGCGTCGGCGGTCGTGACCCTCGACGGGTCGGACAGATGCTCGCCCCAGGTCGTTCCCATCTTCTGGACCTGGAGCGTGGATCCGAGCCCGAAGCTCCACATCTCGGCGAGGAACTGCCAACCGAAGTTCGCCGACCAACCCTTGACCACGCGAAACGGGTCGCTCGGATGTCTGCCCATCAGCTGGAAGTTCTGCTGGATCCTCTGGTCGATCAGGTCCCGGCCGATCTCGAGCCGCCTCTCGAGATCCCACAGCGGCAGCGGTGGGAGGGGGTCGGGACCCTTCGGCTGAGGTTGCGTTCCACTCGGATCGAACCAGTTCACGGGGTCGTTCGCCGCGTACACGTAACGGTTTAAGGTCGGCAAGCTCGCAATCGCGCCGAGCCAAGCGTCCGGGCTGATGAACCGCCCCCAGCGCGGTTCGTACCAGCGCGCCCCGAGGTGCACGAGGCCCGTCGTGGGGTCGTGCCACGCGCCGGTGAAGCCGAAGCGAATTTTCGATCCCTCCGGGCCTGCCGGAGCGCCGAATGCCGAGAAGCGGGACCGGCTCACGACGCGACCGCCGGCATCGGTCACCACGCGCACGCTTCCCAGGTGATCCTCCAGGAAGAACTGCACTTCCCCCATTCCGTGGCGCACGCCGAGGTTCTGCGGAGCAAGCAGGTAGTGGGCGTCGGCGTTGCCGTCGCGGTACTCGGCGAGCAGCTGGGGCACGCCGGCAATTTCGGCGTAGAGCCGCTGCGAGTGATCCTCGCCCTCGCGTCGCTCGACGAGCTTGCCATTGCCGTCGTAGCGGTACTCGACTTCGCGGTCGCCGGCGCGGGCCCGTACCAGACGGCCGGCTCCATCGAATTCGAAGTGCCTCGCGGGAGAAGTGCTGTCGTCGTGGCGCAAAAGGCCGCCCGCGTCGTGAACGACGTCCTTGTCGTCCACCGCGGTGAGCTGGTTGAAGCCGTCGTGCGTAAAGGTGTGCTGGTCCGATCGGCCGCGACTCGAGCGGCGGTTGCTCTCGTCGTCGTATTCGAACCGCTCGGTCGGCTGCCCGCCTTCGAAAACGCCCACCAGCTGGTTGAGGTCGTCGTAGGCGTACGTCGCCTCGATCCCGGTCACGGCATCGCGAATGGACGCGATTCGACCCAGCGCGTCGACCGCATAGCTCCAGCCCGCCAGCAGCCCCTCGGGTCCATCGTGGCGAAGCCCCACGAGGCTCATGTCGGCGTCGTACGTCCAGGTGGTGATCACGCCGTTCGGGAGGCGGCGAACGGTCTGCGGATGCGAAACGCCGGCCACGCGGCTGTCGGTATAGTACGTGTAAGAGACCGCGCCGACGGGGCTTCGCACCTCGGTCAGACGGTCCATCAGGTCGTACGCGTACTCGAGCTGCCAGCCGTCCGGGAGTGCCACGCGAAGCAGCCGCCCGCGGACATCTCTCTCGTAGTCCGTCCGGGGAAGGTTCGGAGCCTCGATCGCGGCCAACTGGTCGAAGGCGTCGTAGTGGTATGTGGTGGTGCCCGAGCCGTCGGTCATCGAATCTAGCCTTCCGTCGGCATCGTAGCCGTACGCGGTGACGGCGCCGTCGGCGTACTCGACCGAGATCAGGCGACCTGGGGCGTCGAACGCGAATCGCGCCCAGCGACCACCGGGCGCGCGAAAGCGCTCGACCCGCCCGTCTACATCGCGCTCGAGCCGCCAGGTTCGAGGCGCGCGCTCGGCCGTCGCCTTTGGGTGGACGGGCGGGCCGCAGACAACGAGGAGCCCGAGTAGCGCGAGTGCACGACGCATCCGACCTCCCGTAGGAATCGCTAGCGAATCGCTAGCGGATGTCGCTCTTCTCGATCCGCATGAGGCCGCCATTCGGATTGGGCTGATAGATGAAGTCGGCGTCGAGCACTGCGTAGGAGACATCGTCGTTCGTGAATCGCTCGTCGACGTCGCCACTCGCCACGATCGCGTCTTTCACCTCTTGGAGCACTCTCATGGGCGTGTCGTCGCCCCCGTACGCACTCAGCAGCCAGGACTCCTCGGTATCGTCGAGGCGCATTGTCGGGCCGAGCTCGCCCGGCTTGATCTTGGGGTGCACGCGCCAGCGCAGATCAGCGTCGGCCGCGGGGTCCCGCACGTACTCGTACACACCCAGATCACCCCATGCGATGAGGGCCCCGTTGCGTTGCTCCAGCATGCGTTCAAGTCGATCGAGCGCCACCGGCGCGCTCGCGTCGTCCGCCTCTCTGGCGACCGCAAATCCGCGAATTCGCGACAGCGGTGCGCGCTGCTCGTCCCAGGTGACGTCGTGCTCGACGATCCCCATCGGCGTCGCGGCCAGGAGGACGCCGCCTTCGAACCCGATCCCGCGCACATCGTCGAAGGACAAACGTTCGTTGCTGAACAGCGGGCGGTCCGCGTCGAGCGCTGTCCCGAGCACGAGGGGCCGGCCGCTCGCGGTCACGAGATGCACTTCTAGTGCTCCGCTCGGGTGCGGGACCGAGCCGATTGGGTACTGCACCCAGCGCATGTGGTGGTTGAGTTCGCTTGCCGCCTCGCGCGTGTATGCGTCGACGAACACCTGATTGCCGGCTTCGGGCGTGACCGCCGTGATCCGCGTCTCGTGCGGGTGGAGCTGGAACATTGCCTCGGTGGCGCTTCGGGTCAGGATCCGGTTCGGCTCCGCCGGGTCGCGGACGATCTCGCGCACGAGCGGCAGGCCGCTCGGCGCGTCTGTGTCCGCCGACAGATAGGAGTGCGCGACAAAGCGTCGCGGGGTGAAGTCTTCCATGTCGTAGAGGCAAGCACCGCCGTCAGTCGCTAGCCAGATCGTGTCTCCGGTCCGGATGAACGCGTTGATCTGGTCGAATGCGAACCGTCCCTTCGTGAATAGCTGGTAGCCGGCCTGGTTCTCCATGTCGGCCTGGAGTGGACGGACGACGATGTCGTAGCCACCGTTCGGGAGAGCCCGCCAGCGGAAGAGATCGTTGTCGGCCACCAGCATGGCTTCGCTGAACGGGTCGCTGGCCGTGTGGCGGCGCCACTCGTCGCGTGCGGGGTCGTAGGCGTAGCTCCGGCTCCTGCTACGCGCGAACAGCCGATCGTTGCTGTCGACGTAGAGTTCGACGATGCCCGGCATCGGGACGTTGCTGTTGCCGCTGCGCGCCACGCCGTACACCGTGCCCACGAAGTCCTTGGCATCCCCGGGCCAGACGTCGTCGTATTCGCCCTGCGCCGCGGGGAGCGGGAAGCGCGTGACGCCGCTCGGCGTCGAGACGAACAGGCTGTCGCGGTAGTACGCGATAGAGCGCTTGGGGTCCGTCGGCATGACGTGGTTCGTCTCCAGGAACGCCCACGTTCCGTTCGCGACGAAGTCGTAGTCCTCGGGAACGCGAAGGATCTGCGGGTTGGGAACGACTCGAACGGCGGCTGTGGAATCCTTCGTCCACTTCCACAGCGAATCGCTCGCCACGGTCCGGGCGGCAATGAAGCCGGCGTCGTTTGCAGAACTCGTCTGCCAGCTCTCGCCGGCGCGGCGCAGGACCGCCGCGTCGGATTCACGCGTCGCGAATACAGAATCGCCCTCCTCGTTCGCTCGGATGAAGCCGATGCCGCGCGGAATCGCCCCGAAGGCGAGCTCCGCGGCGGTAAGGGTCTCCTGCGCGTAGAGGTCGAAGTTCTGGCCGTTTTGCGGATCCGGGAAGAACACGGCCCCGCCGCGCGTTCCCACCCACATTCCCTTGTTCGACAGAGACGCCGAGAGCGCCACGTCGTGGGCGAAACGCGTAATAGGGGAGCTGGCATCGCCAGTCGCGCTCGCGTCGATGAGGTGAACGGGGCTGCGGCGCCAGCGCGTATCGAAGCCGCCGCCGTCGCGCTGGATCATCCAGCCGTCGGGGTCGTTCGCAATCGCCCTGCGCACACTCGCGAGGGTCTGCTGGTCCGCTCCGTCGCCGGGCGCCCAGCGGTCCGGGGCGTCGGTCGTTAAGCGGTAGAGCGCGCCACCCCGGTCGAGCAGGAAGTTGCGCTTGGCTTCCGGCGCCGCGACCAGCTCGTCGACGCGCACCGGCCCGATGCCGTCGGTCGTCGGGTCGCGGTAGATCCGTTCCTTGCCAGAGCTGCCCAGCGGGAAGCCGACCACTCCCGCCTCCGTGCCGACCAGGGCCACCTCGTGCGCCGGGTCCGCGTGGCGCGAGACTGCGCGGAACGCGTCGAAACCGAAGCGGTTCACCGAAAACGGCGCGGGCTTGTAGAGGCCGGGGTGGTCCGTCTCGCGGTGGATGGCGACGCTCAAGTCGTTTCCCGCGCGCTCGACGAGATACCCGGTGTTGCGAGCCACTTGCTCCGCGAGCAGCTGCTGCGTGGCCGCGGGGTTCGGATCGGGCTCCCAGGTGCCCCCATTAAGAAAGTAGAGGCCCTGCATCGTGCGCGCGTACAGGACGGACTCGGTCACAGGAACCGCGCGCTCGAGGAGGCGGGTTCCACTCGGGACATTGGCGAGCTGGAACGTCGCGCAGTTCGCGATCCGATGACCCGAACGCTCAAGGAGGCCGGCGTCCGTGGCGAGCCATGGCTTTCCCGCGCTCGCGACGTCGCGGACCGTGTCGAACGAGAACCGGGTGCCCGACACGTCGACAGAGACGGCGATGGGGCAGTCCCACAGCCCGCCGCGCAGCTCGATGTCGACCTGTCCGGCGCGGCGCGTCACGGTCCACTCGCCGCCCGCCGCGAGCCGCTCGTCAATTTCCACGAACGATCGGGTCGCCGGACCCCACGCGTTTTCATTCCAGAGGAGATCCTGCCCGGTCGAGAGCCGCGCCATCAGCTCGCCCTCGAGCACGCCTAGGCGCGCGACCGGCTGCGGCTGCGGGATTGCGGCGGACAGCTCGAGGCTGTCGGGGTTCACGGCCGACAGCCCAAACTGGCTGGCGACGTGCGCGTTCCCGCCGTGCACCATGACGGCGTTCACACGCTCGAAATCGAACCGCCCGGTGCCGTCGAGCTCGACGTCGACGAGGTCGCCGTCCCGGACTAGCCGGGCGCGCATGGCGAAGGGCGCGGCCGCCGCATCGGACCTCGCGATCTGCCAGTTCTCACCGTGGACGAGGTAGGTCTGCAGCTCGTTGAGATGCCGCTGCACGCCGACGGGGTTGGTGGGCTGGCGCCACTGCGAGCCGTTCCACTGGCGGGTCTGGCCGCTCGATCTCAGGATGAGGTGGCTGTCGCCCCCATCGGAGACCACCACGAACTCGGCGCTCGCGTCGAAAATCTCGTTCGTGAGCGTCAGCGCCTGCCAGGAGCCGTCGCTTCCATAGCGGACGACACCTCCCTGCGTCACCACCCAGGGCTCGTCGCGATAGACCACGAGGGCGATCGGCTCGTCGACGTCGAAGCGCCCGGACTGGGCTTCGTAGCGGAACTGGGCCGTGCTCCCGCCTGCGAGGTCGAACTCGACGTCGTCCGAGCGGTCCCAGCGGACGCCGTGCGCATCCCAGAGCTTTGGCACGCGCTGGGCGAGCGCCTGCGCGTAGCCCGCAGCGTCCGATGCCCGCCAGCTTCCGTTCGAGAAACGCTGCGCTCCGTTGCGGGTCCGCAGCCAGGCTTGCCGGATCGAATTCCCGCTTCGCACCTCGAGGAGTTCGGCCACCGTGTCCACACCGGACGGGAGTGCAAAGGCGGCATCGATCGAAGTGGGTGTCATGGCCCTCTCGTGGCTCAGCCGGACCAAGCCGTCTGCCGTGTAGAGCCGGACCTCGTCCGCGCCAACCGCCAGCGCTCGCGGCCGGTCGAAGCCGAAGCCGTCTCGCGTGAGCGACACACCGACGAAGGTCTCTCCCACGCTCTTGACCTCGAGGCCCGTCGTGTTCCCGTCGGCCGAGATCCGCCAGTCGCGGAGCATCCTGTTGTATCGATCGATGGAAGAGGCGGCGGCGATCCGCTGGTTTGCGGCGCCAACGGCCAGCGCCGACCAGTTCGAGCCGTTCGCCGGGCGCTGCCAGAACGTTCCGTCCCTCTTTCGCGCCACGAGGCCCGAGGCATCCGCGACGATCGAATCGAGGTCGAAGCTCGCGTCACCCGCGAGCCGTTGCAGGGCCGTCGCGGAAACCCGGCCGCTTCCCGCGTCCAGCGCAACGGCGCCAGCGGCGGTCGCGAGCCAGATGTTTCCGTTCGACACGGCGACATCGCGGATTACGTCGTGGGCGAAGCCGGCCCCCGACACACCCTGTGCGAGCGAAAGCGAGATCGTCCCGCTTCCGAGCCGCTGCGCAATCGACACCCGTTCGCCATCGGTGCGGAATGCGCCGTTTACGTCACGCGTCGCTTTGAAGGTGCCGCCTTCGAACGTCAACGCGTCGGGGTTGCCGGTGGGGAAGGGCTGCGCTTGGGCAATCTCGTTCCACGTGCCCGAGTTTCCGGCCGCGAACTGGCGGGGGCCCGCGTTCGTCTGCACGGAGAGCACATCGCCCCGGATCGCCAGCGCGTCGACTCGATCCCAGTCGAACTTGCCGTCCTGCAGCGTGAGCTGAACGACGCCGCCGTCGACCGGCTGGCTGAAAACCTGCTCGTCGCCCTGGTTGACCACGGAGCAGACCGCGTTGGGCGTGCCCGCGGTCGGGGCCGCCAGCGTGATGTCGGCCACCGAGTTCAAGAGGGTCCACTGGCCCGTCCCCGGGTTCGCCTGGTAGATCTGCCCGTCTGGCCGGAACAACAGGAGCGTGTCGCCCCCGAAGCGGACGAAGCTGCCCGGCCCGAGAGAGGGGGTCGCGAGCGGTTCGATGCGCTGTTGCCACTCGCGGCTCGGTGTGTAGTGGTGGGCGCTGCCGTCCTGGAGAAGCACAGCGCACTCGTTTCCCACTCCGAAGGCGCGCACCACCACGGCGTTCTCGGGCAACGCGGACTGTGCAACCCCCACTGCGGTAGTCGAGCCTGAGTCGTCGACGCGGTGCACCTCACCGCGCTGCGTCACGACGAACAGGTTCGTGCCCTCGGACTCCGCGTCGCGGAAGGGACCGATCACCCGGCCAGGGGCGGGTGGAGAGCCGGTGAGCTGCACGAGCTGCACGCTTCCGCCCTGCTCGAGGCCGAGCCACGCCGTGTTTCCCGAACGCATGAAGGCTTTCGCCGTGCCGTTGAGGGCGTGCACGGACCACGCGTGCCTGCTCGGGTCGTAGACGAGCAGCTCGTCGGTCTGGTCCGACCGGGAGACGAGCAGGAGGTGATCCTCCACTTCCGCCGCCGCGACGAAACGCAACGCAGTCGCCGTCCTGCCCGCTAGCATGCGGGGCCGGTGCGACGACGCCACTCGCCCGCTCTGGTCGATGAAGAGGACGTTTCCGTTGCTCGTGATGGCCACGAGGTGGTCTCCCGCGACATCGATTGAGTCGATCGTGGCCTGCGGGTCTTGGGGATCGCTGACGCGTGTGCTCGGGGCGGAAGCCTGAACGCGGTGGAGCGTTCCCGCCGAAGTGCGCGCGAAGAGACTCCCCGAGCCATCGCCGAGTGCGGCGAACTCCTCGACACCCGTGAGCCCGTTCTGCGTCGCCCAGCGATGACTCGACCGGTCGTAGCTGACGACGTCGCCGTTTCGAGCCGCGAGGTACAAGACGTTCCCCTGCTGCGCGAGCACCCTGATCTGTTCGACCGACTGCACGGGCAGCTGGACTTGCAAGGCGGGAATCAACTCGGACTCGCGGCCGTCCCTCCACAGCTTGAGAGCGCCGTCCGCCGCGAGCCCGAGCGCGGAGCGCCCGTCGCCCACCACCTGCTGCCAGGAGTTCGGGTCCGCGACCCAGCTCGAGTCCTGGAGCCGCGACAGGCGTCCCCCGTTGTTCGACCACGCCCAGAGCTGCTCGTTTACCGAGAGGAACCGCGCGGGAGCCTGGAGGTCGGGTTCAGCCTGCCAGGTGTGGGTGCGCGCGTCGTAGTGACCGACGTTGCCCTGCGCGTCCACGCGGTAGACATCTCCTCGGGCCGTGCTGCCGATCGCCCGCGTCGCCGCGCTGCCGTTGAAGCGCGCCCCGACAAGCGTGCTGAGCTGCGCCGCCGCGCCCCCCGTACTGGCGTCGAACAGCACCTTGGCGATCCGAGGCCCGCCCGCCGCGGCGGCGTTCAACGTGTAGAGGTCGCGCTTCCCGACGGCCGCGACGGCGCGAGGGTGGCCGCCGGCCAGCGTGTGCGAGATCTGCCAGATGCCCTGCTGCGGGTTTCGGCTGAGCACCACGTTCTGGTTCGCGATTGCGATCGCGACGTCGGAGCGACCCGGCGGAACGAGGAGCTGCCGAACTGGCCCGGTGTTCCCACCCGCGAGGGCCCGGCTCCACTTCCAGGGCTGTCCCTCCGCCTTCGCGAAGCCCGAGACACCACTGCCGGTTGCAACGAGCAGTTCCCGGCCGGCCTCGGCTGCGGCCGTGAGCGCGCCCGAGGTCTGCGCGCGCGTGGCTGCGAGCAGGAGCTTGGGCTCGTCGTCATCCCGATGGAGCGCCAGCACGGCGCCGCTCGTCTGCCGCACCGCCACGAACTCACCGCCGCGTCCGGCGATCTGGTCGGCGACGAGCGGCTGCCCGCCCAGGGTCACGGGCGTAAAGCTCCCCGGGCCGTCGCCCGAACGCGCTGACAGGTATCGGAAGACGCGCCCGTTGCCGACCCGTGCGAACAGTGCCGACTCGTGGTAGGCGAACTCCTCCACCCGCTGCCCCGAAACGAGCGTGTGACGGGTCCAGCTGTGCTGCGCAACGCCGTATTGGTCGACGCCCGACGAGGTCGCAATGAACAGATCGGCGTCGAAGACCGCGGCGGCGCGCAAGTTCGCGAGAGGCTCCGACGCAGCGGCGCCCACCATCGTTCGCATCGGAAGCGCGCCGCTCTCGCTCGCAAGTACCTTCCCGTCGTTCGTGAGCGCGACCACGAGGGACTCGTCGGCGCTGATGCGCGTGACGCCCTGCGCGGCCTGCGTCCAGTTGTCGGCGTTGAACGGCCGCCAGAAGAGATTCCGGTTCGACACCAGGAGCCACAGACCGGACCGGGTGGCGACGAGTTCGACTACCGACGAGCCCGGCGTCGCCGGCGGCAGGGGGATCGCTTCCCAGCGGTGGCTGCCGAGTTCGTAGCGACCGATCGCGTTGCCGTGCGGCGCGAGGTAGAGTTCGTCTCCCACCACGGCGGCCGTCCGCCACTGCGTCTGCGTGCCCTGCAGCGTGTTGGTCTCGACGACGAGTTCCCGGCCGTCCTCACCGCCGCGCTCGACCCACAGACGCCCAGTTCCGTCGATCTCGCTGATCCAGATCACCATCTCGTCGTCGCCGTAGAGATCGACGACGCCGCTGTCCTGCGCCGCCCAGCCGTCGCCCGATACTCCGAGCGGGTACGTGAACAGCTCGCCGTTCGTGTCGAGTGCCCACAGCTGGCCGAGTGCGATCAGCAGGCGGTCGAGATTCGGGATCGCTGGCATGTCGACCCACTCGTGCGTGCGCGCATCGTAGTGGCCAATGCGGTTCGTGGACCCGATCACGAGGTCCGGGCCCCGCGACACCATCGTGCGAACCTGACCGGGCGGGATGGCGATGCCGTTTGCGGCGATGAGTTCGCTCCACTCGCGGCCGTCGAAGAAGTTGACGGAACGTCGCTGCGTGACTTGCACGAGCTGATTGCCGCGCGCCTCGAGGTCGAGCGTGTCGTTCGCCGGCAATCCAGCATCGTCGGGCTTGAACGCCCGGAAGATCTCCCGCGTCTTTCGGTCGAAGACGGCGATCTCGCGGTTTCGCGAGCCGATGTAGATGGCCTCGTGGTCGTCGAACTGCCCGTCGCTCACCGCCGTGATGTCGGCCTGTGCGAGGCCCTCGAAGCGGCGGGGGCCGATGTATGGCTGCCAGCCGCCCCGGCCGCTTTCGAGGTCGGTACGCTGAGAGACGCGAAGCGCCTGGGTCGCGGTGGAGTCGCTGGCGTCGCGGGTTCGGGCAAACACGAGCTTAGGCGTCGGGAGCACCTCACCCACGCGCTCCCCGGCGAGGCCGGCATCGTCGACCCCTAACCCGTTCGCGAAGAGGGAAACGCGGTAGAGCCCCTCGTCGCCGATCCAGGCCGTCGGCGAGCCTTCGGCGTGATCGTCGACCGCGAGGGTAAAAGCATCGGACCACGCGCGCCCTTCGTCGGTTCCGTCCATCTCGTGGGCGCCCACCTGGTAGAGCGCCACCTTGCGGAAGCGCTCGCCGTCCGACGAGCCTGCGTTCTCGTCCGGATCGTCGAACACCATCCAGACCTTGTCGCGCTCGCGGTTCGAATCGGCGCGCACGATGCCGTCGCGCGTCAGTCCGGGTGCGCTCCCCTCGCCGATTAGGGGATGGGCTCGGGTGAGCGCGCCGCTCTCGTCGAACTCGAGCCGGCCGAAGCCGCGGCCGCTCGTCATGTAGACGAGATCGCCCTGCGCCGACGCCAGTTCACCACCCGCATCGGTCAGCCACTCCGAGGTCTCGGCGGGGTAAAAGCGCGCCTGCGCGATGTCGTCGCCCACGAGGCCGTCCTCGCGCCCGTAGTGGGCGGCGCGGTTCCAGGCGTCCGTCCACTTTCCCACGGTGATGCCGTTGTCGCCGAGAAGCGCCATGGCACTGTGCGGCATTGGCGCCATGTCGTTCACGCGCAGCGAACCGGATCCGTCGTTCTCGTTCGTGATGGCGTCGTCCCAGCTGCGCTTCGCCACGTCGTACGGTCCGACTCCGTCGCCGGCCACGAAACGCCGCCCGTTCGAGGGCTGAAAGAGGACGGAGCGCGCGGTCTCGTCGAGTCCCTTGAAGTAACTGGTGTCGAGGATCGGCTCTTTCCAGGGCTCCATCTCCCCGAGATCTTCCGGGAGGCTCGAAGCCGCCAGGCCGCGCTTCCCCTCCTCCTCCTGCATGAGGTAGAGGCGACCCGTGTCCGCGTCCATCCCGGCGATCGAGCTGGCCTCGATCCCCAGGTCCTCGATCGGCTTGCGCTGCCAGTAGTGGAGATCGCGGACGCGACGCCCGACGTGGAGCACGTCTCGATCGGCCGCCAGGAGGCGGCTACCGCCCTCGACCGGCGCGTCTTCAATCGCGAGCGCCGTCACCTCCTTGTTCAGACGGTTGGCGGGTGCCAGCGCGTGGTGCGAGACCTCTTCGCCGATGCCGCGCATCCAGGAGGAGATCAGCAGCGTCGCCAGCACGAGCAGCGAGAGCAGCGCGACGAAGGCCGACAACGTCGGCAGCACGAAGAGCGTCGCGCGCTGTCCCGCGTGGTGATTGCTGTCGAGATCGGGCGCCGTGCGATCAGGCTTGGGCACCGTGCCTTGGGCGACTTGAATTACGCGTTTCATGGGGCTTCCTTCTCACTAGCGGAGTCGAATTCGGGCGGACTGGGCCCAGCGGTCTGCACGCACCACGAAGTGCGCGCGGCGACGCGGGAATTTTCGGCCCGGTTCATTTCAACTCGATGATTTCCTCCTCCTCGCGCGAGCTCTCGACCGCCTCGACGATCGCGGCCAGCCGTCTCACGCGCAGCGATCCCGCGTAGCGGTAGAGGCTCGCCGCCTCTTCGCAGCGCTCGTACCAGACCTCGCTGCCCGCGTGGAGGTGGTTCAGGTCCTGCTCGATCGATAGGCCCCACAGGTGGATGAGCCCATCGATGGCGTTCCAGATGCGCTGTTCGTCCGCGTCGTCCTCGCGGGCGAGCTTCTCGCAGCGCGCGATGAGTTCGTTTGCGCGCACGAGCTTGTCGAGGGCCTGCGACTCGACTCTTCGGCCGTGCCCGTTCAACGCGCCGACGTGTCCGCTCTGTCCGAGCTCGAGAGCGAGCGACGCGTCGGCCGCGTGCGCCGCGATCCGCGCGAGCTCGAGATCGAGGCTCACGCCGTCTGCCCCGTCGTCGGGGATCTCCGCCTTGGCGGGAATCGGCGGACCATTCCCTCCTATGGACTTCGATTGTCCGAGCTTCCATTCCCACAGATCGAGCAGCTCGTAGCGACGCAACAGCGTGTAGTGGATCAGGCGATCGACCGCGATCTTCGACCCCGCCGGATCCTCCGCGGATCGGCTCGCGTGTTCAGCCTCGCTCGTCGGCTTGGACGAGCCGGATTCGCCGTTCAGCCGGGCAGGCCGTTTGCGGCCGACCGGCGACCAAGCGCCGAAATGCGTGCTGCGGTCACGCCGGGTCCGCCCCCACCAGCTGACCGACTTTGGTTCGAGATGGGCTTCGAGGCAGCTGGCGGAGAGCTCGAAGAAGTGGAGGGCAAGGTCGAACTCGCCCTCGACTCGATGCTGGCCCTCTTCCCCTTGGTCTACCGTACAGCGCCGCAGATCGTTGGCGATCTCGTGCTGGACCGCACCCGCCGCGGCCAGAAGCTCTGCGGAGTGCAGCAGCTGCGGCTCGTCTTCCCGGTTGGTGGCGATCTCTTCGGGATTCGTGAAGGACCAGCACTCGGCCAGCGCTTCGGTCAGCTCGAGCCAACGGATGCGCAGCGGCCGCTCGGTGGCCGCGTCGAGCTCGGGCGAAATCACCGGCGTGGCCCCGGGCTTTGCGACTTTCGCATTGCTAACTCGCTCGAGGTATGCGTTGAACTTCGTGCACCCGCGTCCGTCGCCGTAGCGCGCGCTCTGGTAGTCCCGCCAGGCGTCCGCGCGCAGCGCCTGGAGACGCTGGATCACGAAGTTCGATTCGACGGTGGGGAGCCGTTCCGGATCGACGAACAGGCGGAGAAGCGCCGCGACCCAACGCCGCTCGACGAGAGCGTAAAGGGAGTTCCAGCCGAGTTTCGCAGTGGGGCTCATCCGCGAGTCTCCAACGGGTCAACCATCCGGTGCTCCGCCAGAAACGACCGACCGCTCCCTTTGAACTTGCGAAGGTAATTGAAATACCGACCGAGTCTCGGTTCCTCAGCGACGCATCGCTCGAATTGCTTCTCCGCATCCCGGTAGCGCGAGATCCACAACAGCAGTGCCGCCGCGCCCGCGGCGATGATGGCCACGATCAGGAGCAGATCTCCCGGGAGGTCAAGCACCCACGCCACGATCACGACGCCAAGCGCGAACCCACCGAGCACGAGCAGTTGGTGGTTGCGGCGGGCAAAGCCTCTGCCGCGCTTCCGCAGGTCGTCCGCATCCGGCCGCCAGGAGAGGAGCTTCGAGAGGACTTCGCGGCGTCGATCCGCATCGTCGAAGAACTCCCGAACGGAAGCCGCGGCGCGCTCGAGAGCTTCCCAGCGGGCGCGCGCGGCTTCGCCCAAGGACGCGAAGGAGAAGCTCCCCTGCACCTCGGCCATACGGAAGCGAAGCACCGCGTACCAGCGCTCGAGGGAGCCGTCGAATCCGAGGACCGCGATCATCAGCGGCCACGCGATGTAGGAGTACCAGTGCATCCGCAGGAGGAGGAGGTAAAAGACCACGGCGAAGCTCAGGCCGATGCGGACGGGACGCCACCACGGACGCCTTCGCCACAGGAGGATCAGTACACCCACGACGGGCAGGCTGATGTACTCGTGCTGGTACACCACCATCACGAACAGCCACTGCACGTAGACGTCGAAAAGCTCGAGCATCAATCGACCTCTTCGACGCCCGGGGCAGCGGGCTCCGGTGAAGGAGCAGGCGGGAGGGGCTCGAGCGGGCCCAGCCCGTCGAGCCACTGCTGGAACTGGGCGAGCTGGCCCTCGAGACTCCCGAGCGTATTGCCCCACTGTGCGTGAACCGAATCGATCTTCTGCGCGAGGCCGGCGGTCTCGGGAACGGGCCGCGCGAGCGTGTTATCAAGGCTGGTCTCCACCTCCCGCACGACCTCGATCAGAGGCCGTTCGGGGACGTCGAGCGCCCTCGGATCGAAGGTGCGGACGAAGCGCACCCAGCGTCGCACCCAGTCGGCCACGACGCTGTAGAACGGCGCGGGCGGCGCGGGTTCACGACTCACCGCCTTCCGGGTTCCGCGGGTGTGGCGATCGCGCTTGTTGCCGAGGCTGCGCTTACGCACCCGCAGCTCGCCGACCTCGCGGCTCGCCTCTCGGGTGCTTTGTTCGAGGAGGCCGAGTTCCTCGTCCATCATCTTGGCATAACGCCGGTCGAAGCTCCGCCGCAGATCGATGTTCCGCGGCACGAGCATGACGGGCAGATCGGCAGTGGTCGGGTTGTTCTCGTTCGCCACGGGTGGATAGGGGATGGGAAGCGTCGGGAACGCCGATTCCATCGACTCGACGGCGCCGTCCATCCGGTTCGCGTAGGGTTCGAGCGCCTCAAGCTTGCGGCCGCCCGCGTCCTGCTGATCGTCGATCGCGCTCAGACGGCCCGACTGCGGTGCAATGTCCTGTTCGAACATGAACGCTCCTCCACTCGCCGGCTAGCTGAGCCCGGCCTCTCCAGCACCGAGCTGGTCGCGCAGGCGCGCGAGGAATGCCGCCGGCACCTCGCCGTCGAGTTCCACCGGCGCGAAGCCCCTCGCGGAGACGCGCTCCGTTTCGAGCTGCTCGAGGAACTGCGAGACCTGATGGGTCAGCCCCTCGATCGAGGCTCGCTGGTTCACGACATCGCCGATCGTTCCGATCGCGGCGTCGAGCTCGCGGCCGAGCGCGGCAGACTCGCTGGCAAACGCGGCGTTTTCGCGGTCGAGTTCCTCGCGCCGTTCTGGGAGGCGAGCCTCGAACTCGCGCTTCGTATCTCCGTGTTCGATCTTCTTGGTGGCCAGCTCGTCCGCGATACCCGCCGTCTGTGTCTCGAGCGCCGCGATCTGCTGCGTGAGAGCCTCAACATCACGCTCGAGATTGGCGATCTGCGCAGCCAGAGCGTCGAGTTCCGTCTTCTTGCCATCGAGGTTCTTCTTCCGCTCATCGAGGGTCTTCACCGTCTGCTTCGACCGCTCGATACGGCTCTCTGTCTCTCTGATGCGGTCCTGGACCTGCGAATTCAGCTCCTTCGCGGCCTCCTCGACCTCACGCTGCCGCACCTCGATGGGTGGGAAGCTCGCTGAGACGCCTGCCGCGAGATTTTCGAGTTCCGGGGCGGCGGCCTCGAGCGCCTCTTTGCGTCTGTCGAGCGCCTCCTGGTCCTGCTCAAGCGCCGTGTGGACTTCGAGCTGGGCGGCCTCCACGGCACCCAGCTCGACGTCGCGTGCCGTCGCGGCGTCGCGGTACTCGCTGAAGGCCTTGACGAGGGTCGACTTGAGGTCGGAGTCGGACTGCAGAACCTTGCCGATGAACGCGTCCCACTCCTCTTTGAAGGCCTCGATAGTCGTCTCGACCTTGTCGATGGCGACATTGTGGTTTTCCATTCGCGCGGTGATGCTGTCGATTCGACAGGAGACGATCTTCCACTTGTCTTCCGTCACGTCGACCCGCGACGTCACGGCTGCGACCACCTGATCCTCGAGCTCGCCCGTGTTGTGGTCGAGATTGGTGCGGCGGCCTTCGATCTGCCGCACGACGTCGTCCGGGACCTCGTCGCGGAACGGGATGATGTGGCGCGGAAACCGCTCGTTGAAGAACCGGAACACGTCCGAGTCCGTGAGCGACTTCATGCCTTCGAGATAGATTGCTTCCCAGCCGGCCCGGCCCTGGCCCGGGATCGATCGGAGGAAGACGGGCTCGCGGGGGTCGTGATCGTGGTCTTCCCAGATCACGCGACGCATCAAGGTGATCATCTCATCGTCTTCGATCCGCGGGCGGAGGATGTCGCCCTGGCGAACGAAGAGCTCGAGCCGCCCGTGCCAGTCCTGGCGCTGGACGTAGACCTCGGCGATGGGCTGCGACATTACCTGCGCGTGGTCGACGCGCCGGCCGTCGATCACGACGTGGAGGCCCTTCGTCGGGTCACTCGGATCGTCGAAGAAACCGTAGCGGAAGTGCTCGAGGAAGCCGTAAGGCTGGTCCATGAAGCGCTCGAATGTTGCGGTCAGGCCCGGGCCGGCTCCCTCGCCCTCGTCGTCGCCGCCATCCAGCGGCTGCTCGAACACGTACGCGATGCGGACCGTGCCCTGGCGATTCAAGCTGTCGGAGCGGTCGCGCTGCAGCCGTTCGATGGCCTGCTGGTGGGTGGCGATCTGGCTCTCGATCGCGTCGAGCGTGCCACGGGCGGCCTGATTGTCGGGCTGGACGCGAAGCGGCAGGACGCCGTGGTCTCCATCGATGCGGGGCGTGAGCTCGACGCGGGGCGCCACGTCCATGGCTTCCAGGTCGAGGGCTTCATCGGGTACGTGGAAGATACCCGTCCAGTCGTTCTGCTCGATCGTCAGCCAGTAGGGCGCGTGGCCCTTCTGGAATTCCGACTCCGTGCGATCGATGTTCGGATCCATCGCGCAGACAAAGAGGCCGCGATCCGAATTCTTGTCGTAGTCGTAGTATTTGTCGAGCCAGGGCACGGGGTGCTCGAAGCCCCACTCGACGTAGAACGGGCACTCGTCCTCCGGGCGGATCCGATAGAAGGCCAGTGCGCGCCCCCCCCAGTCTGTGTGGCGCGCCCAGCTGAGCGGCGGGGCGAAGCCCTTTGGCACCTGCGCCGCCAGTATTAGGTGAGAGAGCTTGCGATTCGCGGCCGTCGGCTCGACGAATCCGACTTGGAGCTCCCGACAGCCCAATTGGATCATCTCAGAGTACTTTTCGCGCAGGTCAGCGGGTTTCGAACTGAAGAGGGCGACGGCGAGACAGAGGCCCGCATCCGGGTGCGGCTTCGGGGCGAGCACGATGCTCTCGAGGAGTTCGTTCAGCGTGCGCGGCTCGCCCTCGGGTTTATCGACGTCCTCGATCTGCTTCCCGCGAACCAGCTGTTGGATCAGCGTCAACGCGGCGTCGTCGGCGCCGCGGACGACGGCGGTGTAGCGGCGCCTCTCGCCCTTGTGGTTGACGAAGATCTCGTCTACCTGCTCGCGCCGGATGCGGACACGTCTCGCGTTGCTTAGCAGGGTCTCGATGAACTCAAGGCAGTTCCCGAGGTCTGTGAACTGAACACCGATGTCGGCCACGGGGTTTCCTTTCCGAGCTACGCGGGGAGCGTCGATTCCGCGAGTTTCACTCCGGTTCGCACTTGGGTTTTGGGTTCTTCCGGCTTGCCAAGCACCGAAGCGACGAGGTGCTTGCGGAGGTCCGACAACTGCATCGTCGGCAGCGGACCCTCGAAGTGCCCGGGCGCGTTCCGGACCTTCACGGGCTTGTAGCTCCACTGCGGCTCGGACGTTCCCGACAGTTGGCGGTCCGAGTCAGCGTGGAGGAGGTCGACCGCGACGAGGGTTAGCTGCGGTCGCACCGGCGAGTCGACGGTCGAGATGTTGGCTGCGCGACTCAGCCGGCGCAGGTCCTTCGCCGCACCGATCACGACCTCGTGGATCGCCTTGTAGCCGCCCTTCCTCGCCTGGCGCATGAGGTACTGCACCGCGGAACCGTCCACGAAACTCCGCTCCGCCGGGTCGCCGGCGGGCACCGGCGTCCGGGCGACCGCCATCTGCTCGAAGAAGCTCGGCGCGATGTCGGAGAGCTTGCGGAGCTGGAGGTAGTGGTCGCGCCCCGCATCCCCGTTCTCGCGCAGCGGCAACTGGTCGAGCGAGAACTTGTAGGCCGCGAACACGCTCGTCCCGACGGGGCGCACCGCGAACATGGCGATGTCGACGTCGACGTGCGCGGTTCGCCGCACCCTCTCGAGCGCTTCTCTCAGATCCCGCACGAGGTCGAAGACCTGACGCTTCGCGTACACGTACGGGTGGCGGTAGCTGCCGCTCGCGATCCGCGTGTCGAGCTGCGGGGCATCCTCGAAGGCGTGAACGATGAAGCAGACGAGCGCCCGGTGTTTCGGGATCAGGTCCACCGGAGACTGCCGCTCGATGACCAGGGGGGGGCGCATGACGAGAGCCCCGAGCCCCTTGCGTCGATCGTGCCGGACCGTCCGCCACTCCGGGGGATAAACGTCGAACCAGGAGTCGTCGTCCTGCTTGCGCGTCAGGCCCGTGGGCCCGACCTCCTTGCCGCGCTGGACGGACTTGTCGGTCATCTCGATCTCAGCGAGATGGTGGGGCGGGGGCTCGTGGTCCTGGGGTCGCAGGTTGGGGCCGCGCAGGCAGGCCTCGACGACCTCGTAGTCGAGCCGGTCCGCCGCGTCGTGCCAGCGGCACGACATGTGGGCGATGAAGAGCCGAATCCGATCGACAATCGTCGGGTCGGCGGGGACCAGAACCTGGGCGCCCCGCGCGCGGGACTTCTCGAACTCGGTGGAGAAGGAGCCTAGCAGATCGCCGTCTTCGCCCGGCTCGCGGACCTCCACTTCGCACCCCGCGGCGACGAGCGTCGGGAAGATGGCCGGGGGCTCCGCGCTCCCGTCGCCCTCACCCCAGACATCGCCCAGTCGCCGCAGCCATCCCTCGATCAACATCCAGCCGACCTGCACTCGCATGTGGTTGGGCGCGGTGGTGTAGATCTGCTGCGCGTCGATGAGCAGCGAAGAATCGTGGATGTCCTCGATGAAACGGGAGTACGGATCGGAGGGGGGGACTGGCTTCACGCCCGGCTGCGCTAGGAGCAGGGCGAGGTCGAAGATCCACGCCATCTCGCCGCGATAGCCGCGATGGACGGCCGGCTGGTACCAATCGTTGAATACGTCGACGAACCAGCGATCCACGTACTGATCGGCGTTCTTGATGCGGCTGTTGCCGAGGGACTGCAGCGCGGCGCGTGCGTACGCGACCTGCTGTTCGGATTCCGTCTTCACGTTGGGAGCCATCGCGGCCTCGCTTCAGTTCCGGTACGCCCGGATGCGGTCCTCGACGGCATCCTCCAGCCCGGGCGCCGCGTCGGAGTCGCGGAAGCAGAACTTGAAGACCTGCAGCTCCTCGGGGAGGGGCCGATCGCCGCGGTCGCGCAGGAGTGCGAGCGCCCAGCTCAACCGGAACAGCAGGAACATCGAGCGGTCGGAAATCTGGTACTCCCGCTTTAGGGCGCGGAAGGTGTTGATGTACGCCTCGAGGTAGTCGTTCTTCCTACCTTTCTTCTCTTCGTCGATCTTGTAGCGGACGTGGATCACGCGGTGCAGCAGGCGGAAGTGGTTCACCGTGGCGAGGGTTGGCATCGCGCGCTGTTCGCCCTCACCGAACAGGCCCGCCGTGGCGTGGTCGAGCGCCGAGTGCAGCAACCGCTCGAGGTTGCCGAAGCTGTCTTCCACGGGCGAGCATACGACCCGCACGGGGAAGCGGTCGAACAGCGCCCAAAGCGACTCGTCCTGCGGCCCCTCGTTGCTGGCGCCGAATACCATGCACATCGGCACCTTCACCGGCCGCCCCGCGTTGTAGAAGATGCGTTCGTTCAAGATACTGAGCAGTGCGTTCAGGATCGCGCTGTTCGCTTTGAAGATCTCGTCGAGAAACGCGACCTGTGCCTCAGGGAGCAGCCCGTCCGTCTGGCGGTAGAAGAGCGCGCCGTCGATCATCATCGACAGATTCGGCGGCCCGAGGATCTCGTCGGGCGTCGTGTAGCGCGTGACGAGATACTCGAAGTACTCGCGCGGTTGCTGGGCCACCATGTGCGGGTTGTCCTTGAGTTTCTTGATGATCTGATCGATCTCGCCCTTCATCTCGCGCACCGGTAACGGCGACTCCTGCAGCCCGAGGCCGCGGCTCAGCTCGCGAAACACGAGCGACTTCGCGGTGCCCGGCGGGCCGAGCGCGATCATCGGGAGATGCGCGACGAACGCCGCGAGCGCGATCTCGATCAGCTCGTCGCGCCCGACAAAGCGCGACGAGAGCTCCGCCTGAAGCTGCCGCACGTCGTTCTCGAGCTTCGGGACGAACTCCCTGTGCCTTTCGATCTCGATCAGGTCCTTGCGTGACAGCGACTCGATTCGCTCACTAACGTCCTCGCCGGTGAAATCCGAGAGATCCTTACTGACGCCGAGCTTCATCAGTTCGTCTAGTTCCATGTCGCTCACTGTGCCCTCACATATCGCTGGATTCTGCCCAGCAGTTCGAGCTCTTCTTCCGAGCTCTCGAGAAGTTCGTCTGCATTATCATGCGTCCGGGCGCGAATCATCAGGTGTCCTCACATAGCGCTGGATTCTGCCCAGCGGTCCGAGATCTTCTTCCCAGCTCTCGAAAAGTTCGTCCGCATCACCATCCGGCGGGACGCGAATCATCAGATCCCTCGCCTCGGCTTCGATGGCCTGATAGCTGTCGCGCTTCGTGATGAGCGCCATCAGCGTGTCGAGCCCGCTGGGCGCTTCCAACTCCTCATCACCCGGCTTCGCGACGTTGTCGAGCCAGCTCCGGACGATCTGGTGGATCGACTGGTCCACTGCCCGCCGCGCAATCTTGAGACGGGGGACCGCCACGCCGGTTTCCGGGAGGTAGCCTTCGAGCCAGAGGCCCAGGCAGTAGTCCGCGCCTTCCCCTTCGCCGAGCCAGCGCGGGAGCACGGCCTTCGCGATGTCCCGCCAGCGCCACACGAGCTTCGGCCAGCGCGACATCGGCAAACTCCGGGAGGTGGCCTCGGCGTGCGAAGCTATCCGGCCGCAGCGCTGCGCCAGCGACCTGTGGCCGGGGAAGCCCGCCGTCCAGCGCGACCAGATCAGATCCCGGTGCTGCGGATCCGCGCCCACGTCCGCGAGCGTGGCCCACAGCACGTCGGCGACGAAGACCTCCCAGGCTTCGTCGAGCGCACTTGACTCGTGCTCAGAGACCGCGGCCTCGATCTGGTCGAGGCAGGCGAGCACGCCCTGCACGCGCTCGGGCTCCGCGTCCGGGTCCTCGATGCGCAGGCCGAGCACCGAAGACAGCATGTGGCGAAGCGCGCTTGCACTCGGATCGAGGAGCAGGTGGTCGAGGCCCGCCCAGGTCGCCCGGAAGGCCTCGGCCTGCCATTCCTCGTCCGCGACGGCGCCTTCCGCTGCGCTCTCTTCGGTCTCGTCGCTGGCTGTCGCCTCCGGCAGCTCGACGGTGCCGTAGAACAGGATCCGGGACAGCGGATTGGCGAGCGAGAGTCGGTCGAGGCATTTAAGTGCTTCGCCGGGCACGGGGTCGGTTTTTCGGGTGCATTGAACAAGTTTGGGAGCCGGTGGTCTGCGATTCCTTCTCTGGTAGGCGAAGTAACCGACCCAGATCGCCGCCGCGAGCAGCACCAGGGTAAGCAGGGCGTCGGCCATGGCGTCACGCCTCCATCGCGAGCGGCTCGAGGCCCGCCGGGACGAGTTCGCGCAAGCGCAGCACGATCAAGTGCATCGCGATCCAGTCGCCGCTCTCGAGGTCGCCCATCTCGCAGAGCATATGGTCGACACTCTCGTTCATACCCTCGTGCCAGGTCGGCCCGCCGCGCTTGCGATTCTTCCCGCGTACCTGGGGCTGCAGCCACCACAGCCAGTTGTGCACCGCCGCCACGAACCACACGAGCCCCAGCGTGACACGCGGTCGCGCGTCGGGCGCAAGGGGCACACGGTCGCGCCACCACTGCTCAACGGCGGCGTACGCCGATGGGCCGAGCCAGCCGCCGCGCACCGCGAGGAGATCTTCCAGGATCGAGCGCTGGAGCTTCACGATCGCGCCGCGCTGGCTGCCGCCCTTGTCGAAGCGCTCGCGCCACTTCGCGTTGAAGATCTCGAGACGAATGGGCTCGCCGTCGAGCACCAGCTCGGACAGGGTCTTCGGCGGCTCGCCGTCGACGCCGATCAGCTTGTCGGCGAGGGGGAGCAACGCGTGGAGCACCCGACCCATGTACTCGACGTACTGCGAGCCGATCGGATCTTCCTCGGGCTCCTCGACGGGTGCCGCTTGCTCCGGCTCCGGCTCGTTGCGGCCGAACAGCCACTCGTACAGCCGCTCCCACTGCAGTTTCAGAAACGCGACAATGCGTTCGTACACGTCCTACCCCAGCTCGATCTCGGCCACGTAGCTTCGAGACACGCCGCGCGGCCCGATCACGGATTCGACGTGATCCCACAACGTGTCGCTGAGCCGCAGCACTTTGGGCAGCTCCGCCAGAACATCCATGAAATCGATCGGCGGCGGCGACGCCACGCTCGGTTTCCGAAGGTCGGCCTTGGTTTCGACCTCCGTCAGCGCGTCGAAGTACGCCGTCAGTCGATCGACGTCGTCGTTGACCGCGAGATGCCACGCGACCCGGAGCGGCTCGAGCGCCGCCGGGTTGCGGTCGCGCTCCCAGGCCACCCGCATCGCGGACCAGCGGTAGACGTCGTCTCGTTGGCTGTTGATGCGGGCGACGAGTTCGGTGAAGGCGTCCGTAACGTCACCATCACCCTGCCGCCACTTGCCCATTGCTCTCCAGAACGCGAGGTCCTCGACCAAGGTCTCGGGCAGGTCTTCGGCGAGCGCTTCGAGCGCCGCGATGGCCTCGATGTGAGAGCGGATCGCATGAAAAGTGGGCTGGGACCAGTCGATCCGGAGCGCGTCGAAGAGCCCGCGAATCTCGTCGAGTGAGGGAGCGTTCGGGATCTGCAACGCCTCTGCACCGGCCAGCACCGCGAACCGCAAGTTGCGCCCCTCCAGGGCCGGGGCCGGGCCGTCCGAGTACGCCCGCGCCATCGATCGCGCAAGCTCGACGAGCTCCGCGCAGGCGGTCGGGGTCGTCCGGCGGATCAGCGCCCAGACTTGGACGGCTTCGGCGTATCGCCCGCTGTCCCGCAGCGCGCTCAGGGCTCCCCAGAGCGACGCCACACAGTCGTCCTCGAGCGCCGGCGTGGTCTTCTCGTCGAGTCCCCCCGCCGCCCACCGCGAGAGCTTGGCCATGCAGTCTTGCAGCCGGGTCAGGTCGCCGCGCCGCAGCTGTCTCGGTTCACCACCTTCGCCCCCTCCAAGGGTGGGTAATTCTGCCCCAGTCTCGGCGCAAACCCGGAGCGCCCCGAGGCCGTATGCGATCTCCGCGGCTGCGCCTGCGATGTCAGCCGGCCCCGCGGGCTTCGGGGCGGGAGATGCCGGGGGCTTCTCCTTCTCGCGCCCGATCCGGAGGCGCGCGAGCAAATTGCCGAGCTTGGCAGAGAGGGTTCCTAGCATCTCGGTCTCCACTTCCGGACAGCTAGCGCTCGATTCCTCGCGCGGCCGGCGGCACGCGTCGACAAGCCATCGTGGCGAGCATTTAGGTGTCATACACTGGTTCCTGCCACGAAGTCAATCACAACCCCTGGGGCTTCATACGACGCTCGGGTCGGGTTCTTCCCGGTTACTGCACCGAGCATTTCAAAGCCCGCGCTTTGAAAGCAAAAAACAGCAATCTCAGGATCTTGTATGGCCTTCCCATGACCGATCCACCCTGGATCGGGAGAGCCTCTTGAAATCGAGCGGGCTAGAATCTGCTGGCGAGCTGATCTCACCCGACCGGCG
>SDBV01002234.1_pt1 | contig 28986 bp, 23 predicted proteins | sample 2277081 | NCBI WGS metagenome assembly SDBV01 (sample SAMN10402039, study PRJNA504765) | marine sediment metagenome | isolation source: marine sediment core GS10_PC15, 223 cmbsf | place: Arctic Ocean: Southern Knipovich Ridge | collected 2010
GGAGAAACTGGAGCCACAGGGTCGATAGGCCCCGCTGGCGCTAGCGGTACAGTGAGTCTTGTTGAATCATCCGATACCTTCATTGAGGCACCGGTATTCAATCAGGAATATGTGCTGCTTCAGAACGTATTGTTTTTGCTCACTATTGATGAGCTATATGGGCAAACGGAGAATGGAAATCTCGACGTTACTATTCTTTTGAATGGGACCCCGGTAACAGGTCTAAGTGGCCAGAACTTCACTGCTGGGGCCACATTTTATTCGGCGGCTCCGGCGGCTACAGCAGCCACCGGTGACCAGATCAGTCTACGTGTTGACGCCGTTGCAGCGGCGCAGGACGTTGGCTTCACATTGAAGACTACGAGAATCTAATGGCTCACGATCCTACAGGTCCCTACGATACAGAAGAGCACGTACTAGGCCAAGAAGAAGCTAGTACGGTTCCGTCTGTAGTCGGGCCTACCGGACCTCTCTCAGAATTCACCGACGCTCGAATTGACCAGCGTATTCTTCTAGCTCTTGCGACTGTGGCAGAGCTGTCTGCGGTTGAGACTGCCGATGACCGCACTATCATCTTCGTTGAAGAAACCGGTCTGATCTACGTTTTTGATCGTCAGCAGCAAACAGTTGCCCCGAATGAAGTTCCTGCCCCTAATGGAGGTGTTTGGTCACCTGTAAGTCTTGGTGGTCTTATCGGAGCAACAGGCGAGACTGGTCCCCTTGGCGCACCGACGGGAGCAACTGGTGAAACAGGTACGGACGGTCTCCCCGGATCCGCTGGATCCCAAGGTCAAGTGGGAGAAACAGGTGCCACCGGATTGTCAGGTCCGCAAGGTGTCTTCGGTCCTCCGGGTCCAACAGGCCCGAGTATAACGGGAGCAGCAGGTCAAACAGGACTAACAGGACTCACAGGCAACACGGGTCCGACCGGACCTACAGACGGTTCCACAGGTCAGACAGGAGCAACAGGTGGCGGCGGTTCCACAGGTGAGACAGGTGTTACCGGTATAGCTGGTGAGCTGGGTGCTACAGGACCCGCTGGTGGTCTCACTGGACAGACGGGCGAAACTGGTCCGACAGGTGCTACCGACGGAGCTACTGGAGCTACTGGTGAAACAGGTTCGCAAGGTATCCCTGGTACGACCGGCCCTGCGGGTAACCAGTTCCGTGGTTGCAAGGTTGTTAAGAGATTTTTCAATCAGTCTTTCTTGGCCAGCACTCCCGCTGTAGCTGTATTTGACACGGAAGAGTTCGATGCAGGTGGTTTCTTTGATATCGCCTCTCCCACTAAGCTGACTATTCCGCAAGATGGCGTGTATAGCATCAAGACTGGTGGACTGTGGGATAAGGATGGTACTTTCAAGCGTCGAATCCAGCTCGCTATCAACGGAACCCCAGTAGCAGAGCACACCAGAAATCCTCTTGATGCCTCCACTAACACTGATATTTCCGTCACCATTGACCAACACCTAAGGGCAGGTGATGAGATCACAGTGATTCACACTCAGACCACGGCAGGAGCGCTGCTCTTGTTGGGGAGTGTTTTCACTTACCTATCCGCAGAACTTCTTGAAGGGGTTCTAGGTTCTACTGGTCCCACGGGTGCTACAGCCGCAGTCGGTGAAACTGGTGCAACAGGTCAAACCGGACTAACTGGAGAGACTGGAGCCAGTGGCGATTCAGGTCCTACGGGTGCCACCGGACAGACAGCAAGCACAGGACCAACTGGCGATATCGGTTCTACTGGACCCACTGGCGCAGCCGCTACTGGCGGAACCGGAGAAACAGGAGCGCAAGGAGACGCCGGGGCAGTGGGACCGCTTGGCGGAACAGGTCTTAGCGGAGCAACAGGTGAGACAGGACCGACTGGCGCAACGGATGGTGCCACAGGACCCACCGGATCCCAAGGTGCTACAGGGGAGACAGGTCTCCAGGGTATCCAGGGTATTGGCGGAGGCACTGGCGGCACTGGAGGCACTGGCGGAACCGGTCTTACTGGCCTCACCGGCTCAACCGGAGAGACTGGTGTTTCTGGTGCTTCAATCACGGGTGCCACGGGCTTCGCAGGTGAAACAGGTGCCAGCGGCGCAACGGACGGAGCTACCGGACCCGCAGGTTCAACAGGAGAAACTGGAGTCACAGGACCAATAGGCCCTGCTGGCGCCCCAACGGGTGAAACCGGTCAAACAGGCATCCCAGGTCCGGCCGGTCCTCCGGGTGCTCCCACAGGCGAAACAGGGCCTCAGGGACCCACAGGAGCAACAGGTCTTCAAGGCGAGACCGGTTTTACAGGTCTGACAGGGCTTACTGGTCTCACTGGAGGCACCGGAGCCACGGGTCTAACCGGAATTGGTCTCACTGGAGAGACGGGAGTAACAGGTCCCCAGGGCGCGACAGACGGTGGAACTGGTTCAACGGGAGAAACAGGATTCACGGGCGTAGCCGGTCCGACCGGAGCTACGGACGGTTCCACCGGCCCAACAGGTAGTCTTGGCCCAACAGGCTTCACTGGTTCTACCGGTAACACAGGTAGCGCCGGTCTTCAGGGCAATACTGGAATGACTGGGGCTACAGGCGAGACTGGAGTACAGGGCAATACTGGCATCCCAGGCTCTACAGGTATCACTGGTACGTCTGGTGCTACCGATGGCTCCACTGGCCCGACTGGTGTAGCAGGTGTCCCGGGTAACACCGGAAACACGGGCGCTACGGACGGTGCCACCGGCCCGACGGGCGTCTTCCTACTAGATGATATTGGTCTCATTGACCAATTTGCCGTTCAGGGTGTTGGCACGATCGAGGTTGGGGATGAGTTTGTCCTAACACAATCCGCTGGCTTCGCCTTCGATATCATAGAGAGTTTTGGTGAAGTTGGACCAACTGGTGATATCCAAGCCACTGTTGAAATTGATGGAATACCTGTAGTTGGATTGAGCGGATCCACATATGATACACAGCCTACAGGTTACTCAGCCGTCTCCGGTAATAATGCTGCCACGGGTCAAAAGGTAACCGTCGTAGTCACAGGCATTACACTAGAGCCCGATGATTTTGCTTTCACTATCACCACTGAGCGTCTTGGTGGGGGTGGATCTGGTCTTCTACAAGGAAAGACTGGGGCGACGGGTTTAACTGGAGCCACTGGACTTACTGGACTCACCGGAGCAACAGGACTCACCGGAGCAACAGGACTCACCGGAGCAACAGGACTCACCGGACTCACCGGACTCACCGGACTCACCGGACTCACCGGAGAAACTGGAGTCACTGGAGCCACCGGAGCAACAGGAGCAACAGGAGCCACTGGTCAGACGGCAAACACTGGTCCTACAGGACTTACTGGTCTTACTGGTCTAACTGGAGAAACTGGAGTCACTGGAGCAACAGGACTCACCGGAGCAACAGGACTCACCGGACTCACCGGCGAAACTGGAGCCACTGGAGTCACCGGAGCCACTGGACTTACGGGTCTAACGGGACTCACTGGGCTTACTGGACTCACTGGAGAAACCGGACTCACTGGAGAAACCGGGGTCACCGGGGAAACGGGAGCAACCGGACTCACCGGAGCCACCGGCCAGACGGCAAACACTGGTCCCACAGGACTCACTGGATTAACGGGCCTCACCGGAGAAACCGGTGCTACAGGTGGCACAGATATTTCCCTGGACACTTCTCCCAAACTCGGTGGAGACCTAGACGGAGACGGGTTCTCCATCTCCAACGTACTAGACATATCAGCGGACACAGTAATAGCCAGTGGGTCAGTTATCGGAGCGACCTTCGAAGCTGAAGATTTGCGAGTTGCCAATGCTATTCAAGGGACACCAAGTACCGGCGACCCCAATGATACTTTTGGTTTATCACCTTCAAACGATCCTACTATGGGATGGGGTTGGTTTACATCGGGTTTGGTGGCCAACGTAGCGGGGGCTGCAAGGATGATAATCTACCCGGGCGCTATTCAGGCCCAGTTGGATGCATCATTCCAGGGGATAAACGGAGCTGTGAATAACCCCAGCTTTAGTTTCGCTAGTAACAATGATACAGGGATGTGGCGCTCTAATGAGGATGAGGTAGGCTTCGCTACTGGTGGCGTGGCAGCAGGATACTTCGACGCCAGTCAAAATCTGTGGGTCACCAACAGCATAATCGCTGGAGGCTCCATTATCGGAGCGACCTTCGAAGCTGAAGACGTAAGAGTCGCCAACGATGTTGAGGTTGGTGGAACTATTCTCACTCGGGATGGTCCGGGGACCACTGTCAGTATTGCGAGTACCGATGATGTTAATACAGGTATAGGTTTAGACTCCGGCCGTATTAACTTTACGGTAGGAGGTGTTCGTCTAGCAACTATTTTTGCTGGCACCTTCCAATTAGAAGGAACTACAAAATTTAGAGGGCTTGGCGGATTTGAGAATTCTGCGGCTTTTTCTTTCTCGGGTGATTCTGATACCGGGATGTATTCCCCAGGCGGCGACACGCTAGCATTCACTACTGACGCTACAAAAGCCGGATTCTTCGATGAAAACCAGAACTTGTGGGTAACCAACAACATAATCGCTGGAGGCTCCATTATTGGGGCAACATTCGAGGCTGAAGACGTAAGAGTCGCCAACGATTTAATCGTTGTCGGAAACATTGTTGGAGCAACTTTCGAGGCGGAGCGCCTAGACCTTGAGGGAAATGAAATTAAGTTCGGGCCTGATGGCATGCTGTACGCATGGGATCCTATACGTTCGAAATACTTGAGCGTTAGCAGACAAACAATCCAATACGGAAGAAACATCACTTCTAGCATAAATATTTGGCTGAGTTGTCAAGGTAACACAGCTACCAGTAATGGCGGCACTGCGTTTGAAACAATTAGAAAGATGACCATCACCAGTATCATTATTATGGCTGAGAACATAGTGACCGCAACTTGTGGCATAGACTTAATGGTCGGAAACAAAGGTGTTGAGCCTAGTACCGAAGGCAATTCGTGGGACTTTACAAGTACGGGTGCAAGACAGTCAGAAGCCTTTGAAAATTTGGATATTGATATCGCCGCGCAACAGTGGGTAACGTTTTTAATCACCGCCGGAGACGACGGGGCCGACGTTACAGACTCCATTGTTCAAATGGAATTTGCATGGAGACTATAGTAAAGTGAAGAGATACTTAGTAATTGTGCATTTGCCCCTGAAGGAAACTAGGGTCAGCGAAGTTGTCGGTGACCTGGGCGCCGCTTTGCGCACTGCGGACGCTTACCCGACGAGACCTTCCGTGGTACTTAGCGGTTCTTTGAATATGTTGAATCATTCTAGAGGAGTTCTGAAAGTGCCTCCTCAAGATTGGTTGACCACAAAAGCATTTCTTGCACACATTTTTGCCGTGGCAGCTCTATTTGACTTCAAGACTGAAGTGATTCAGAACGTCGCGAATTGGGACATCAAAAAGGCGAAGGAATAACCATGCCGCATGATCCGGGCGGACCTTACGATACAGAAGAACACGTAATTGGTGCCACTGGTGCCACTGGTGCCACTTCTGTAGATTCGGAAGCTGTTGGACAGTCTCATCGTCCTTCGGTAGAGGATACGCTCGCCCTTCAAGGAATTTCTGACGGTATCGACGGAGAAGTTATCCTTGTCCGCGATAACGGTACGCTTTATTATCTAGACACTTCATTGAGTTCGGCCCCGGCAGGGTCCGTTACTTCATCGAACGGGGGATTTTGGGTACCGACTGGGACGGAGGGTCCCACCGGTCCTGCTGGTCCTCCGGGCGCACCCACTGGTGAAACTGGATCTACAGGTGCCACTGGACTTGACGGGGTTGGCTTTGTCGGCCCTGCTGGCCCTTCTGGTTCAACTGGCTCTACAGGTTCAACAGGTCTAAGGGGAACAGGGGGAACTGACGGCAACGTCGGATTCACCGGCTCCACTGGACCCACTGGTGCGAGTTTGCCCGGAGCGACCGGTCCCCAAGGTGAAACAGGCGTAAAGGGAGACGCGGGTCCAGGGGGAGCGGCAGGAGTAGAAGGCCCAACTGGTGCGGGAGAGACTGGAGGTTCTGGCGGTACCGGAGGCACTGGCGGTACAGGTGCCACGGGTAACACCGGTTTCGCTGGAACTACTGGCGCAACAGATGGATCTACTGGCGTTACGGGCGGCACAGGAGCCACCGGAGCCACCGGTAACACAGGCATCGGAACCACCGGTCCCGAGGGACCCCCTGGAGCAACTCATGGAACTACAGGAGCCACCGGTTCCGCAGGACCCGCCGGTAACACGGGGGGTCTTGGTGGATTCGGAGTAACCGGCGAGACTGGTTCTCAAGGTGATGTAGGATTCACGGGCCAAACTGGCGCTTCCGGGGAGACAGGACCAACTGGCGCTGTTATCTCGGGTCACCAATCCCTCACAGGCAGAGACAACGCGAGTGCTCATTCCCAGTATGTCAAGATAGACGGTTCCACCGACATCACTGGAAGCCAAGAGATCAAGAATACAGCCGATGCTGCCTTGTCTTTAACGATTGACTCAGGCATTTCGGCTACTCAGATTGCTTCGATCATTTTCCAAGATCAAGGTGCCACTAGGTGGACCATTCAAAAGAATGCTTCCAATGTTTTTGAAGTAGTGGAAAGCGGCGGACTATCAGTAATTGTCGTCGAGGAAGGCAGCAGATCCAATCAACTGTACCTAGATAGCAGTGGAGACGTTGGTATAGGCACGGCCGTTCCAGGCGCAAAGCTGGACGTAAACGGTGACATTTTGGCGAGAGGGGAGATCGTAGCAGATAACAATGCTGACGCCCCCAACGCTGTAATTGTGGATAGTGGATCAGGTTCAGCGTATGAGTCCAGCCTAGAATTTTCTGATCGCGGAACGACTAAATGGGCTTGGGTGAAAACAGCATCGAATAACATCCTGTTGAGGGATGACGGCGGTAACGATCCTATTAGAGTTGACGCCGGTGCTGGCACGAATGCTCTTAGAATCACCGCCGCGGGTTTGGTAGGTATAGGTAAGGTGCCCACCACAAAGCTTGACGTGGACGGTACAATTTCAGGAATAGCTTTAAGCATTCTCGGGTCTGGTTATTTCTCGGGTCACCTAGCCTCTGCTGGAACTATTAGCGCCCCGTTTATAACGGTTACTGATGAGCTTTTCTTGGACACTGCGAACGTGGTTCTATCGAATAACGATCAACTCCTCGGTGAGGATACCGGTGCCGTCCGTAGAAGTCTGGCCTACGTAGATGGTTTAGATGTTTCTCACTTTGGCGACGAGGTATTGGAGTCCACTATACATGTGGCCACCACTTCTGGATTGAAGGTAAAGGTTGGTGCCTCTTCCCCAGTCCAGATTTGGCATGAGGGTAACCAAGGAGCGGGTTCTGGTTTGAACGCCGATCTTCTGGATGGGATTCAGGGGGAAGACCACTTACGGTGGCTTGCTGGTGCTTACTTCGAAGCAAATTTGGGATCTTTTCCAGGCGGTAGTACAAAATTGGAAATAGCTCATGGATTGGGATCTTTTCCCCGGCTTTTCTTAATTTATTACGAGAACGTCATTGCTGAAAAGGGGTATGTTCCCGGGGATCGTATTACCGTTGCAGGGAGTTTCAATACTAACGAAGGTATTGGAGGTTTTTGTACTCTAACCACCATCGGGGCAATGATACAGAACAGACCTAATTTTCATAAAAAGGTCTCAGGTTTCGGTCATTTCAACTCTGTCCTGGCAAACTGGAATCTCATCGTAACTGCTTGGAAGTAGTTATTTTTTCTAGGAGAACCTTAGAGTAGATTATGACAGTAACAGGACCAACAGGACCAACAGGAGCCACAGGTGCCGCCGGTGTCGTTGGCGTAACAGGAGCCACAGGTTCGCCTGGGATTCAGGGTTCTCCGGGTCTGAAGGGCGATCAGGGAGACTCTATTCTTGGTCCCACAGGATCGGTAGGGGATCAAGGTATCGGTGTTCAAGGTGCCACTGGTCCCACTGGTCTACAGGGCGAAACGGGAGTAGGGGGTTCAACTGGCTCTACGGGAACTACCGGAGGTTTTGGATCCACCGGAAACGTCGGCCCTACAGGTGCGGGAGTAACCGGCGCTACTGGAACCACAGCAGGTGAAACTGGAAATACAGGTCCTACTGGTTTTGTCGGCCCCACTGGCGTCACAGGTTCAACTGGTTCGCAGGGTATACAGGGGCAAGAAGGCATTCAAGGCGAAACGGGGCATCAGGGTCTATCCGGTCCCCAGGGTCTAGTGGGTGCTACCGGTGTATCTGCGGGTCCGACGGGTCCCACTGGAAGTGGGGCAACAGGTAGCACCGGCTCAACCGGCTTAGCGGGCGGCATTACCGAACACAATGCTCTGGCCGACTTGGATCAGGACGATCACAATCCCATTTATATCCCGAAAAGTTTGAGTCGTGGTTTTGACAACGAAGCAGACGCCAATGTTTCCTTGGATATATCTAGCGGTGATACTTCGGTACAGAACACGCAGATTGTTCTGATGGATCGTGGAACACCTGTCTGGATTATTCGAAAGGATACATCTAGCAGTTTGACAACCATAGCCGCCGGTTCTGGTAACGCTGTCATGATTCTAAGCAGTTCCGCCTCAGCCTCCACTATCGTGGCCGACTCTGCCAGTAATGTGGGAATTGGAACCGCTAGCCCCGCTACGAAACTACATGTCCTGGGTAACGCTCGTATTGAAGGTAACGATCTGCGTATAGACAACAACGCAGACGCCGACACTACGGTGACCATTGACAGCGGTAACTCGGCGCCGCAGAGTTCCAATTTCGTATTTGCGTCTAGGGGAGTTGACCAATGGCTAGTTAGTAAAAACGCGAGTGACGAACTTCTCATCAAGAAGGTTACTGATCCCACCCCTACTATGACCTTCAAGGGCGGCAATGTAATTGATTTGGATGCCGCCCTCACCAAGGCCGGTGTTGACGGGATGGATATTCACGCGCACGCCGCTCGGCACGAGCTTGGTGGAGTAGATCCTATTGATCTTACAGGAATAGCAGGCTCCATTCTGTCAGCAGGCACACTTGTGGGTCCTGCCGTTTCTTTCCGGCCCGCCAGGGATCCTGATTGGAGTGACGTGTCTTCCCACACTTTGGATCTCTCCTCTAGGAGCCTGACCAGCGCAGTTCTTTTGATAGCGACAATTCACTGTGAAGCGGATTCCGACAACTCTGTTAGTGTTGCAACGAGGATTCTTCTCAACGGAGTGTCTATCGGAAACGGAGCTGGTGGGGGAATTAGAAGAACAGATTCTCCTGATCCGCCCTTCAACGTAGTTGAGGTTCTCTTCTATTCTTTGCCTGCTTTGAACAACACTATCACACTTCAGGTGCAAGAGCATAACAGTACTGCTCGGGTTATTCTGGGGGAACTGACTTTCGTAGACCTAGGCGAGAACTTCACACTATCCACATAGGCTTATTTCTCCTATAGGAGTACAGAATGACTATTGGAATCCGAATCCACCCCGACGCTTTTGAGCCCGGCAATCCCCTGGAGGCTTTCAAGCTCAGAGCAAATCCGCCCCTAGCAGGTTCTTTGCAGTACCCGGAGGTGCCTCGTCCTATCGGAACGACTGGATACACCGGGGCTCCGGGTCCGGTCAACGGCGCAACGGCGCAACCGTCTGGCCGCTACGTCATAGCCACGGCGTCTCCTATGTCCCACCGAACCAATATTCGCGAAGATGGCACATTTCCCGCTGATTTGGCAGGATCCCCCCCAGGCGCGACCGGGGAGGTAGGAACCGAGGAGCAGCAGCAGGACGTTCTAGTCCACGTCTCGCCTACCAGCGGCTCGACCATCATTCGAGGGAACAATTTTTCGGCCTCAAGGGCAGAATTTGATCCTGCTTACGGGTTGGATGTTGGTATAGCTCCCGTCCAGCTCCATGATTCGGTTTTTGAGACCGCCATTAACGAGCCGATCGGCTCCCAATTCCTGGCCTGCCTCCAAGACCTTGTGGTGAGAGGCATCATCGAAGTCTATGACAGTACGGCTGCCAAGGCTTTGAATGCCGAAGAAATTCGAAACTTCTCAGCTCCGTAGGACTTCTGAATCACGGCACCAGGGCGCAGCAGGCTATCGGAGTCGCTACGTTGCAGCTCCCTCCGCTTGTCTGAATTCCGTTAGAGGCAACGACCTTCCCGCTATAGGAGGTAGAGGACCAGTTACTACAACTAGTGCTGCTACCTGTAATTTCGCTGTCTGTCCAAGCCTTTCCAGCAAGCCCCGAGGGAATTGAGGTTGTAGCCGCTACTTCATCCAACAAGCACATGCGACTGTTTGGAAATTCGAGCTGGCACTTCTTCGTTACGCCAAAAAATCCGCCCATTGCGCCCTTATAGGCAACGCTGGTAAATCCAACGAGTTGGAAATGCACGGGCTGGCTCGGAGGAGCGGGGTTTATCACCTCCACCTCTATGGGCTCGATGGTCTCGATTATCACCGGTTCAACGATTGTGACTGGATTCACGACTTCCACAGCTAGGGGGTCATTGACTACGATGACTTCCTTGAGCGATTCGGAATAGGCCGCGAACGGAACGATCAGGGCTGTGAAAAGAGTTAGTAAAAATAGACGCATGGATGTCTCCTTTGGATGTTGCCGACGACATTTGTTCGGCAATATGCCTACTTTATACAACCTATACTAAAGTATCCGTATGCCTAGTAAGTGTACTGTGTGCGGCGGTACGGAATTTGGTCCCGCAGAGAACGCAACTGTCGGCCGAACTCCGTATCTTTCCTGCAATAATTGTGGATTGTGGTCGCAATTTCCTCCCCCTGAATTCCGCTGGGAGTCTGAACTCCAGCCGGTAGGCGGTAGGGGGGCAATGCACGAAAATGTTAGGCTCACGAACGAGGACCTAGCAGAGCGACTCATATGGCACAATCACCCCCAAAATGTACTTGATATTGGGTCAAAATACCCCTATTTTTTGCATTGTTTCAAGCAAAAGGGAGTAGAGAACGTCCTAGGAATCGACGGTTGCGAGGAGGCTGCGGAGTACGGTAGAGAGCTGGATGTCCCGATGATCGTCGGAGACTTCCTTGAGCACGATTTTGGCGATCAAAAGTTCGATCTTGTCACTTTAGTCCATTGTATAGAGCATTTTTCGGATCCGGGAGCCGCCATAAGAAAGGTTAAGAGTCTCCTGAGCGAGAACGGAGTCATTTATATCCGCACGCCGGAGGTCTCCCAAGAAGCTCTCGATTTTCATTTGACGGATGAGCATTTCCCCATCCACCCAATTCTCTTTTCCAAGGAGTCTTTTCACAGACTGGCTAAGCAGGAGGGGCTTGCCATTTTTGATGAGTGGGACCAGCCTGAGCTTGGCCAGATTGATTGGCAATTACGTGCAACTCAGGATATCCGCATTTCTTTCTGCGTGACTTCCTGTAACGAGGAAGAGGTGATCGGTCGGATGCTGAAGAGCATCGAGTCTCTGGCCTGGGAACTCATCGTATATCTCAACAATTGCACGGACAAGACTCCCGAGATCATCAAGGAATGGTCTGAACGAACGGGCATCAAGCATCGAATCATTGATGGGTACTGGGACGACAACTTCGCCCGTGCCAAGAATGAGGCGATTATGGCGGCCGAGGGCACGCACGTTGCCTGGATGGATTGCGATGACGTTCTGGGGGACGAAGCTCCGGCTAGAGTGCTCGCTTTGCTTGCGGAGAGGCCAGATCATCCTCAAGATTGGAGATTGCTTTACGGGGGAGATACCTTCTTTCATCTGAGGCTATGGAAGAACGAGGGTAGGCCCTACAAGCCCCATTTTCACGATAGGTGCCACGAATATGTACAGCTTGGCGGCTATCAGGGTATGAAGATAAAGTGTGACGACATCACACTTCGTCATTTGCCTAAGCCCAAGGATGCCACTGATAGAAATATCAAAATTCTTCTGGAGGCCGAGAAAGAAGGAGCCCAGCCGTGTTCGTACTGCGATGGTAAGGTGGACGAGAGAGGCAGGACTTTGTTCTATCTGGGAAACGCTCTCCGGGAAGCAAACAGGCACGAAGAGGCTCTGGAGCGCTACAACCCGTATTTGGAAGAGAATCTTGGCTGGCATGATGAGAGATTCTGGGCTTGGATGTACAAGGGCCAGAATCACTGGTCTTTGAAGCAAACTGGTGAAGCCATGAAAGCGTTCTGTAACGCCATTGCGTTGAATTCGCACTGGGCTGAGCCGTACATGTCCATGTCTCGCGTAAAATACAGCGAAAAGAAGTGGATGGAAGCAATTGCGTGGGCTTTACACGCTGCTTCTAATCCCCTGCCCAATACACTCATGTTCCTAAACACAGGGTGTTACAAGGATCAGCCCTGGCGTATGGTTAGCTGGTGCTGGGAGCACTTGGGAGATTTGGACAAGGCCATCCAACATGGTGAGATTGCGGCTCAAAAGATTGGTGGTGAAGACGCAGACTGGAGCGCTAGGCTCGCCGGTCTTCGGAAGAAACGAGCAGGAAAGAGTGAGGGGGCGAAAGAAGCTCAGAAGATTGCTCAGGTCATGAGACCGGGTGCTCTCGGAGATATCATCATGTCCACGGCTGCCTGCAAACGTCTGAAAGAGGACGGTTTCTTTGTTCGTTACGTTTGCCACCCCGGCTCGATTGAGGCAATCGCGGACAATCCGTATGTGGATGAGATTGTGGCTGTGCCGGAGAACAATTGGCAAAAGATACTAGAGCATACAAAGAATTTACCGGAAGCTCAGAAGATGGCTTTCTTTCAATACCCAATGAATGAAGATTATCCTGAAAAACCGATGAGCAAGCATTTAGCTCACTACTTCTGCGAGCAGTCAGGAGTCGAGCCTTCGATGGATTTATCCATAGGATTGGTTCAGGAGCATTTGGATTACGGCGCGATGCATGGAACTGATAAGGTAGTCATCCACACAACGGCTGGGTGGTCTCCTTTGAAGAACTGGCCAATGGATTTTTGGGCGGATCTGGTGGATAGGGTTCGGCACATGGGTATTGAGGTGGTTCAAATTGGGACGGATAAGGAAGAGACGGTTCCGGGAGCTATCAAGCTCAACACGCCCACTATCCGCCACGGAGCCGCTGTCCAGAAGTTTTCTCGGCTGTTCATCGGTGGAGACTCCATCTTCAATCATACTTCGCAGGCCGTGGGTAAGCGTTCAATTATTCTTTGGGGCTCTACTCACCCGTGCGGATCTGGCTATGACCAGAATGTCAATTTGGTGAACGGGCAAGTGTGGACTAGGGACAGGGGTAACGGCGGACCGACCAAGGATTGCCAGCCGTGCTACAGGGAATTCAACGACATGTCGGTGCATCCGAAGCCTCCGTGCCCGAATTTGGTGCCCCATACCATCACTACTTTGCCGGAAGCAGAATATCCCGAACGCACCCTGAACTCGTGTGTGGCTGCCAATATAGTTGACGTTGTTTGGAAGCATGTTCAGGAGGTTTTGAGTTGAGTAGGATAAAATATGGCACGAAGTAACAAAGAATATGATGACTTGAAAAAGCAGGCCAGAAATTTACGCAAACAAGGCTTACTTCAAAGGGAAATAGCAGAGAAGTTAAAGCTCTCAAGAACAAGTGTACACTATTGGACACAAGGTATAGACTGTCCCGGTAGAAGCGGCAGACGATATGTCGTAAACGATTCCTATTTTTCAACTCCTTATCTTGAGAATTCATATTGGGCAGGTTTTATAGCAGGAGACGGATGTGTACACTCAGAGAAAGGCATGATAACGCTAAATTTACAGAAAAGAGATATTAGCGTTTTAGAAACATTCAAAAAGCACTGTGAATTCTGCGGCAATATCCGACATATGCGGGATAAAATAGGTTACGAATCCGTTGGAATTGGGATATCATCCAAAAAATGGCTCTTGGATCTAGAGAACAACTTCAACATAACCCCACGAAAAAGTCTTACGTTGAGGCATCCAGAGCTTAGCGAAGAAAATGAATTGGCCTTCATTAAAGGGTTATTTGACGCGGATGGATGCTGGTTCGAGAAAACCCCTAGTTGGTGTATTGGGGGAACTGAAAATATGCTCACATGGATTCAGGAAATCATAGATAGTAACATACAAGGAAACGTGAAGTGTACCGCAAAGGTCAGAAAGAGTGGAAAAAATAAAAAGTGCTACCAATACGCAATAAATGGCTCACGAGCCATACGATGGCAGGCTTTACTCCGCACTGTAGACACTCCAGAACTCGGTCGAAAATGGTTAAGGAGACCGATGAACACCAAATGTATTATTATTTCGAAGCGCAAGGAGATATCGTGATGCAGATTGAATCGCTTATATTCGATACACCGGAAGCGGAAGTGAAAACGATAAATGGTCTTCCGGCTGGATATCTGAATGAAAACTATCCGCACATTCTTCCACCGGATGCTAAACCGGGACAGCCGCCTCCGATAGATGTGCAGAAGATCATTGAAGCGTTTCACCCAAAGGTTGGAGATTCAATAGCGTGCGTTCACTCAGGACTTCCCTCGGATGGAATAGCCGCAGTAGACGGGAATCCCAGCAACTTCTTGATCACCAATTTGGAGCCGGTCAGCAAGAACTTTATCAACAGTTTGCCACCGCTGCCGAAGGGGATGGTTACTCGAACATTCTTGAAATGCGGGGCTGGTCCAGCATTCTTCGATTTGGAATTGGAAGTGTTCGGTTTGTACTTTTTAGTGGAGAACAAGCTAAACAAGTTGGTCATCCCAACAATTCCTGTGGAGCTGGGGCTGGGGCACGCGGAAGCACAGTTGATATGGCTTTGGAACGATTTGACGAAGAAATCGCTGTTGAAAGGATTAACAAAGTTGACGATGCACAACAGGATGACAGATACGTCTGTCGCGCTGTCTAACCAATCTGTGATGGAGTTCGTTATTCGCACTTTGCAGCAGAATTTTCAAAAGGAGCAACTAAATGCCGAAGAATGATGAAGTAAAAGTAGATCTAGATGACTTGCTGAACGAGGGTAAGAAGGTATTTGTGAAGAATACTTCACGACCGATGGGACACATTGTCTTGACGTTCGTCACCCCAAACGGAAGGTCGATCCCCCGTCCGATCCCTAGGACGTTCATTCCGATTTGCCTCACCGATACTCTGTCTCCTGACGTGATTCGCCAGAGCAGCGATCTTCGTCTTTTCCTCAACAAGGGCGTGATTCAGTTGATTCATCCCGATGAGGCAACGAAGGTCCTTCAGTCCGAGGAATCTCAGGAAGAGTTGAGGAGACTCAATCTAAGTGACTTCTCGGCGTCTGCGGTAGCCACGGAGCGAGTTTCCAGAATGACGGATCAGCAGACTTACATACCCTCAGTGAATAACCCGAACGCGCCTGTTGAGGGAGTAACTCTTGATCCTGTAAACAACCGAGTGAAGGCTACTCTTTTGCAGGTCGAAGCCAAGGACATGACTGAGCGTGAGGCTGTTGCTGAGTTCCGCATTATGCAGGAGGAGCTGACCAACCACGACATGACCTACATCATCTCCCAGTCCGTAGACGAAGGCCCGCTGCGACGCTTCGCGTACCAGCAGCTTTCAGAGCAAGCCGCTCAAGTTGAGTCGGATATTATCTCTAAGGGGGAGCCCGCTGAAGATCTCGTCGCCGCCGCAGAAGGCCGCGCCGGGCAGAAGGTGGACGTATAGCCTTAGGAGAACTACGTGTCCGTAGCCACGATTTATCAAACGGTAGTTGACCGTAGGCACGGCCCCGATCTTCTGAGGAACCCGAACACCGCCGAAACCCCGGGATTTGCCTTCATCGGTAATCTCCTGGGGTTTGGCGGTGGTCTGTGGCCAAATTCCGGTCTCCAAGAAAATCGTACTGATTACGAATGGGAGATGGGCTGCATATCCTGGCAGCAGGGTAGCCCAGGCATAGGCCCTACAGCTATTAACGGAGAAGCGCCTCCTCGCGGTCCCGGTAAGGCCATCAAGTTTCGGTGTAACCCATCCGATATAACGTGGTCAATGACACAGCGCTCGCAGGAGCAGAAGACCAAAGCGGGAACCGTTCTCCACGTCTGGAATGACCACGATCGCAAGACTTACTTTAACGAGCCGGTCATTACACTCAATCTCCAGTCAGGTAATATTTTACCTGTACGAAATATCTTCGAGCCAGCCAATCCTGTGGTCCCCGCGGGTCTCAACAACTTTTACGAGTTCATGGCTCTCGTGGATGAAGTAAAAGTCCTAGACGACGGCCGGGCCAATTTGGTCTACATCGACTACAACTCCCTGATTTTCCCCAAGATTCGACTCTGGGGCTTCTTCACCCCAAACGGAATATCTTTCTCTGACAAAGCATCCAATCCGGCGACAGTGAATAGCTGGACAGCCTCGTTCACTGTCTACAAAAGTGAACCGAACCTAGGTCGAGCTATCGCTACGGCCAACGGTGGATCCACACAGGTTAGCGGGGAAAACGCGGGTTCTGGCCTCAAAGAGGCCTTTACGAACGCTGGCTATCCTTACAAGAATCGGCGCAGCGAAGTTTTTGGTTTGATCGAGGATGCTTCAACTACCCTCTCCGCTATCGCCTCTGGTCAGATTCCTCCTAGAGATATCGGGAAAGCAGCCAAGGCGACCATTAGCGGGGCCTCGCAGCGCGTGGTCACGAGAGCGGGAACTGCTCTGGCTGGAGCCGTTGCACTTACGGTAGCGGGCACACCCAACAAAAGTCGTCTCGGTACAACCTAGAAAGCTCTTTTAGTTCATAAGGTTGGAGCTTCGTTTGCGTAAAATATTTCGCTTATTCTAGCGAAATCTCCTCAAAAATACCCCACAAAAATACCCTAGCATCTCTTATTCTTTTAGGGAGGCAGTAGGTTTACTCTCAGGCGATGGAAGAGTCATGAAGCCCAATAGTTCAAGTCGTATCTATATGGACTGTTCGACAATCGAGCATGGTAGAGAATGCGCCGATTGTCTGAGATGGTTTATCCCCGTTCGCGAAGATGACGATTGTCCCCATTGCTTACGACTTGGCCGCCCTGAAAATCCGAATAGGGTTCGTTATTTGGCAATCAAGAATGGCCTATCCTTGCGTGAAGTTGGACGCAGGGCTCGACTGAATTGGCGTACTGTACGACTCATTTCTCAGGGGAAGGCGGTTCCTCGAAAATCTACAGAACGAAAACTTCTGCGCGCGATGGGGATCCCACTTCGCAAAGCTGCGGTGATCTATATGTTTCCCTATTCGAGGCATGTCTAATGGAGGCTGAACTGTTCAACTGGAAAATTGAAGGTGACTATTCGTATTCCAGTACCCAGGTCAATCTCAAGGACCCTCTTAGTCAAGAGATTATGGACTGGGGTCAAGAGAATATCCCTGACGCGAATCTCTATACCGACGACGATAACATGGGTCGAGAAGATACCCCACATATCACGGTTCTGTATGGGATCGTGACTCAAAAAGCGGATGAGGTGATTGAAGTCCTGGCGGGTGAAGGCCCGGTGACGATCACTCTAGGCAAGGTATCCCTCTTTGAGAAGTCCGATGATTACGATGTTGTGAAGATAGATATCGAGAGCGAGGACTTGTCGCGTCTGCATAAATTGCTGGCTGACAACCTCGAAAATGAAAATGATTTCCCCGAGTACAAGCCTCATATCACCATCGCCTATGTTGAGCAGGGGTCCGGTAAATTGTACTCGGGGTCAAGTGAATTCGAAGGACGGGAAGTTTCCTTCGATCAGATTCGGTTTTCTACTAAGGATGAAGAATTGACCTTTATCGACTTGAGAGGCAGCATAGCAGCGAGCTTAAACTGGAGAGTCTAAAGTGGTTCATGATCCGGGCGGACCGTATGATACAGAAGAACATGTCCTGGCTGCCCAGCCGGAAGACGGCACCGTAGTATCTGGCGACGCATCGACAGCCGGAGCCACAGGTCCCACTGGTGAGACAGGTGCTACTGGTCCGTCTGGTGGTCCGATTGGGCTTACTGGCCCGACTGGTGAGGTCGGTCCGACGGGTGCTACTGATGGTTCGACCGGAGCGACAGGTGCTCAAGGTCAAACAGGTACCGGACAGGCTGGAGCAATTGGGCCGACTGGGGTCGCGGGTGAAGGATTCACAGGTTCGACAGGATCCACTGGATCGTCTGGGGCAACTGGTGATGTTGGTTCCACTGGTCCTGCCGGAGCCCCAACGGGTGAAACCGGAGCCACAGGCCCCGCTGGAGCCCCAACCGGTGAAACCGGAGCCACAGGTCCCCCCGGTCCTGCTGATGGTGCAACAGGTGTTGCAGGCGCAACCGGGGTCGCGGGTGCAGGATTTACGGGTTCTACGGGTGCTGCCGGTGTCGGCGTAACTGGTCCCACCGGCCCCGCTGGTGCTCCTACTGGGGAAACTGGTCCCACCGGCCCCGCTGGCGCCCCAACAGGTGAAACAGGAGCCACAGGTCGGCCCGGTCCTGCTGGTGCTCCAACGGGTGCTACAGGCGATACTGGGCCTCCTGGGGTGGGAATTGAGGGTCTTATTGGTTCAACCGGCTTCACAGGACCGTCAGGAGCCACTGACGGCTCTACAGGTTTCACTGGCCCGACCGGTAATGTGGGGCCGACTGGTTCACAAGGCACTCCCGGCTTGCCCGGCATGCCGGGAGCAACTGACGGTAATACAGGAGCAACCGGCGCTACGGATGGTGCCACTGGCGCTACGGGAGAAACTGGAGCGGGGGGGGGGGCAACAGGCGAAACAGGCGAAACAGGTGCTACGGGAGCGGGAGCAACTGGTCTTACTGGTGCCTCCGGCTCTACAGGCGAAACGGGCGCTACTGGCGCAACTGGAAACACCGGACTTTTCGGGGAAATAGGGTTTACGGGAGCAACTGGTGAAAGTGGAGAAACTGGTCACACGGGCAGCACTGGCTCCACAGGTAAAACGGGACTCACCGGAGCAACAGGACTCACCGGAGCAACAGGACTCACTGGCCTAACAGGAGTAACAGGTCTAACAGGAGTAACAGGTCTAACAGGACTCACTGGCGAAACCGGTTCACCTGGGCAGGACGGAATCCTAGGAGGTGACGGAAACACTGGTGAAACTGGAGAAACTGGAGCCCCCGGACCTTTTGTAGTAGTAGACGAAAGCGCAGATACTACTTGTTTTCCTGTATTTGTTACCCAACCTACAGGTCAAACCGACCCCAAAACAGGAGACAATCTTCGTTTCGATTCCACCACAGGACACTTGAAGACTGCTAGACTTGAAGCAACGGGTGGGGATGGAACCAAGACGCTATCGGCAGACGGTACTTTGCTAGTTGGAGTTGTTAATTCAGGGCATACTTTAGAAACTTCTGCCAAAGGCTCAGCGGTTATAGGTTACTCCAACGCAGGAGACATTAAAGCAACTGCTGTTGGAGCGTTTGCTTCAGGTTACACTTATGAGAACACAGGTGGGGGTGGAACACCAACATCCTTAATTACAGCTTCTAATAAGGGAGCGTTTGCTCAAGGGTATTGTAAATCACAAGAATATCCTTCGTCCATTGTTGCGTCTGGTTTGGGTTCATTTGCTCAAGGGCTTACCTCTCCAACTGCTAGTGGAGGGTACTGTTACTTACTCGCGTCGGGGCGGGGAGCTTTTGCCCAAGGTAGAATAGCCGGGAACGTTAACGCTAAGGGGTATCTTACTGCTTATGGGGATGGATCGCTTGCTCATGGTGTTGTAAGAGCACAAAACGGGACAGGAACTCTTTTAGCGGCTGGTAAGGGATCGGTGGCTCTGGGCTACGTTTGGGGCACTGGCGCTGGAGCTTCGAATCTTGAAGCCTCTGCGGATGGTTGTTTTGCTCAAGGGTTTGCTAAGGCGGGTAGTTCACTTGTTTCCGGGTATGTTGGCGCTTATGCTGCCGTGGGTAATTTTGCTCAGGGATATGCAGGAGATGGTGGGAACATTCAATCAGGCGGATTAGCTTCTATTAGCGCCTATATATTTGGGGGTGCTTTTGCTCAAGGATGTTGTACTGAAGGACAAATAACTGCTGATGGAAATGGTTCGTTTGCTCAAGGTTATGTTGGTAATTTCCTTTATGGTTCTCCCGCAGCAGGTAGCAACTATATTTTAGCAACATACGGAGGTAATTTTGCTCAAGGTTCGGCTGGAACATATGGCTATGACCGATCAGCTTCACATATTTTAGCATCAAGCTATGGTGCTTTTGCTCAAGGAAGTGCATATGGTGGACACATCGAAGCAACGGGTAATGGTGCTTTTGCTCAGGGTAATTCTAGTGGAACAGGAGATATTACTGCTACAGCGGACGGAGCTTTTGCACAAGGTACAATAAAATTAGGATCAACTTATGGAATCAACGCAACAGCATCCGGTGCTTTTGCTCGCGGTGATGCAGATACAGGATCAATTATTGCCTCTGCAACCAATGCAGCACAATTCGGAGTAGGAACTAACGCTGTAGAAAATTCATTGCAAGTAGGCACAGACTTTCTTGCGAAAGCAAATGGCCAGCACGCAGGAAAGAACGACAACAACACCCTATCCGCAGCAGCAACTACATTTGTAGCGACATCTAATGTCATGACTATCACAGGAGACGGAGGGGCAAATACAGTAGCAACGATAACAGGAGGTATAGACGGCCAACTCCTGACTTTGATATTCGTAGATGCTTTGATAACAATCACAGATACAGACGCGCACACAGCAAACACGGTAGACCTTGCAGGAACAGCAACCAACTTCACATCGGCAGACGATACCGTTTTACAATTAGTTTTTGATGGGACTTCATGGTATGAAGTTTCACGAAGCGTTAATTAGAGGAGAAAAGTATGCCCAAGGTGCGAAACTTGAACGATGTCTCAGTGGTGGATGGCAAACTCATAAGAGAAGTTCCTAGCTCTCGACTGGATAATATTATTGTGCGCGGCACTCAGCGTGTAGTTACTCTGACTAAGAGAATAGAAGAGCTTGAACAAGAGATAAATAAATGTCAAGTACAGGTTGATAGAGCAACAACACTAAAGACAGAACTAGAGAAGCCTTAGGAGAAAATATGCATGTAATTACAGGATTACCCAGATCCGGCAGCACCCTACTCTGCAATATTCTGAATCAAAATTCAAGATTTTGGGCGACTTCCACGTCCGAGTTGCCTATGTTCCTGTCTCAAATCACACACTCTTGGACAGGCTCTATTGATGTTAAGAACGAGTTGAACCGCGATAGAGAAGCTACTGAACAGAAAATGCTCAGGACCATGCGAGCCTACGTCGAGGCGTGGCACAAATCAGATAAGCTGGTGTTCGATAAATCTCGTGGCTGGTCTAACAATATTCTGATGCTTCACAAACTATTCCCCCAGGCCAAAGCTCTGGTGATGGTTAGGGACCTGCGAAATGTGTTTGCTAGCATCGAGAAGCAGCATCGTAAATTTCCGTTATTGGATGATGCCCAAGATCTGAAGAGCAAGACGCTGTATACACGAGCGGATTTGATGTTCGGTCCTGAAGGTATCGTAGGTGGGCCTATAATAGGCATCGAAGATATTATCAGAAGGAAGCACAAAAATGTGCTATTTATCAGATTTGAAGATTTCGTGAAAGACCCTTCAGGTTACATGACTGGTATTTACAAGTTCTTGGGAGAGGATTTATTTGAGCATGATTTCGATAATATTGAAAACACAGCTACCGATCCCGATGGCTTCTATTTACACAAATACCCCCATCAGGGCAGCGGGAAGGTTGAGCAGTCTGATCCCAAGGAGTGGAAGAGCTTCGTATCGGACGATCTAGCCGAGACCATTATGGAGCGATTCGCTGATTTCAACCGGCATTTTGAGTATAGTTAAGTATTCATTATCTTAACGATAGACGACTAGGAGTACCAAAATGGATGTTCGTGATCTATCGTGGGACGTAAGGCCCGCCGGAAACACCTTGATCCAGCAGATTGAGGCTCTAGCTGCACGCCTAAATGTTCCAGCAAACAAACGTAAGGATATCCGCTGGTTAGCGGAGAATTTGCGTTCCCTGGCTACGAAAGATGACGCTGGGTGCTGCTGTGAGCAAAGAGTTCTACTGAACTACGTGCAGACAGCCCTTTTGCAGGGTATCGACAACTTGAGTGGGTAACGTCGAATATGCTTGAAGAACAGCTCAATTGGACGGTTCAGGCCGCCCCTGACCGCATGATGCGGCGTCTCAGAAAGGGGCGCTATGAGGGTACTTGCAGAAACGGCAAGCGCGTTCGCATCGACAACGTGGACGGGAACTGGGAACTCTATATGGCGCAGAAATTCATTGGAAAGTGGCCGCTGAAGAGGACAGCCTTGCAGAAGGCTAATGCACTACTGACATCGGAGCATTGTGATGAAGATATGCGATAGTCCCTATCGCTGTGCTAAGCACGGGTTTTACTTCCCCGATTTTGATCGAAAAATCGACGACCACTACTGTCCTAGAGTTTTATGTGAGAAGTGCGAGAAAGAATCTTATGACGAAGAATTGAACAAAAGACCCCGCAACGTCAAGTATTTCTACGAAGATGACGAAGCAGTGGTTCTACAAGAAGCCCATAACGGATCGGCCGTATGGCATTTTGATCCTCCAGTAGTACACCCAGAATGGCATTTTGCTACCGATCTGACTCCCGTAGTCCCAGATAACGCTTTAACCTCAGAGGAGATTATGGAGCGGATGGAAGCTCTACTACCTGAGGTTGAGCGTCTCTGCAAGAAACAAGGGATCGAGATGCCGGATCCTAAGGATCTGCTAATCATGCCTGGAAGGGGTTTGTGTGTTGAAGAACCCGAATAAGCTTTGTGCTGATTGTTGTGTTTCTATTGAGCATAGGCACGGTACCGCACAAAGATGCGAACAATGTGCCAAAGAGAAGAAGCGTATGGATAAAAATCTACGTGAAAAATTAAAATCTTCACCAAAGCCGGGTGTTTATGTGTACTTAGATCCCAGAAAAGGGGGTCATTTTGAATATGAGAACTGGGAATTTGAATTTGAGCCTTTTTATGTGGGGAAAGGAAATGAAAGACGTTCTCGTAGCCATCTGTATATGGCAAGAGGACACTATGAGTCAAATCTACATAAGGAGCGCAAGATACGGAAAATCTGGAAAGAGGGTCTGGAACCTATCATTGAGTTCTTCTTCGGTTGCGATATTATAGAAACAGAAATTGAACTTATACGATTGATTGGGCGTTCTCCTGATGGACCTTTGACCAACGTTTGGCCGGGTGGTGAAAGTGGTCCTGTTGGGATCAAACATTCTGCCGCCACTCTAGCTAAAATGAGCAGAACAAGAAAAGGCCGAAAGTTTTCTGAACAACATAAAGAGGCTATGCGAGCTGCCTGGACCTCTGAAAAACGTGATAGGTATTCCAAAGATTGGATTGTGACAGACCCGGACGGAAATGAAAAATCTATTCGAAATTTGAACGCATTCTGTGAAGAGCAAGGATTAAGTGCAGGAGGTATGTATGCTGTTTCCGGGAGTTTTGTAAAGCGTCATAATGGTTGGGGTTGCAGGAGAGTATAATGAGTGAAACTCCCCAACCGGGCTACATATTTCGAGCGGCACCTAAGTCTGTTCAAGAGGCTGTGTCCCGGGCAAGCCATGATCGCATCAAGTCGATCACGAAACAAGCTATCCAGCATTACATCCAAGGGTTTTTGAACACGGATGGGGTGAAGCGCTCCATCACGGAGGCTGTTGGCTCGATTTCTAAACTGTTCATCACGGATACAGAGACCCTGACTACAGATCCGACTTTGCGCCCGACCCAGCTCGCACGATTTTTTAATGACATCAAGGCACGTCTTCCGGCCATCCTTATCGTGGATAGCGGCATGGAGTGGGTAGATCCGGGGTTGAATGTTCTGGATCACGCTACTAATTTGGGGAACCGGGGGGAATTTGGTCAGGCTACGATGTGGCAGGGGCAGTTTCCTCTAACTTACAACATCCCCATCACTGTCATCGTTGCCGCAGGCGATCAGGAGTCAGCAGACGCCCTAGGGTCGTTTCTAACGCTGGTTTTCGGCCCCCTACGCAACATTAGCGGTGGGCAGAGAATTACGGGCCGAGACGACAAAGGGGACACATGGGAGGTGAGGCTGCCTCTGACCTTCACTCCATCGCCTACGACAAATAGTGCCATCAACGACGATCCCAAGGATTCGGTCTGGGCGATGACAATAGACCTTTTGGTGCAGTACGAGGATCGGATCATATTGGAGCAAGAAATGGCTCAGGTGGCCTTCCCGATGACTCCGAATCCCGGCGCAACTGACCTAGCGGGGGACACGACCCCCGTTATTGACTTCCCGGATGAGATAAAACTCAACGAAATCAACCAGATACGAGTGACTCAGCTTCAGGATAGGCAACGAATAGTCCTATCTGACGGAAATATCGCTACTTTTGACCCGGAGACTCTATTTGTGACAGCTCGGCGTCTCGGGAACTTCGAAATTCAGATACAAGACCGCCGGTTGGTCCAGCCTAGCGGAGTCGCGCTGGCCCCAGAGGTCGTGGCAACTAAAACTGTAACTGTGGTTCTTTAAGTTTTTAAGGCTCTTATATCTTAGACAGCAGCTTCACACGCCGAACGAGTAGTTCTGGGCGCTGAATTAGAGAAATTCCAGGCTCTACTTGAGGGGACTTTTCATGGCTAACCCTACGTTTCGATTGGTTAACACACGGTATGTTCCGCCCGGAGTATACATCGGGCAACTTATCATTCCGCGACCGGTTAACCTTACAGCAGACGCACGACTTCCCGCTTTCGTCGGAGTCGGTAACCGTCTAGCAACCGGAAAAAACATCGCGATTCGACGCGCCTTCGTTTATGACGAGCAGCTAACGTTCAATCCGTTGGCTCCGCATACGGCGAATCTTGACTTCAACGCAGATCGTGATCAGAATGCTCCCGGTATCCAGCTTCGCAAGCAGGATGGAACTGTAGTGCGAACTGACTTCTGGAGCTTCACCGAGTCTGTTGATGACGGCGGCTTTGATGAAGTGCTAATCTCCATCGAAGCATTTGATCCTACAGCGACATATTTCGTCGACTACCAGTCGGAGGAGAGGACTCCCCTGGACACGATCCCGGTTGAGGAGCTTCGAGAAGTTGTCAACGTTGGTCTGTCTGAAGATTCTCCCCAGTTCCGAGAGTTTGTTGATTTCCTTATCGTCACGGATCTCACGGCTATTGTTCTGGACGCAGGTAATGTCAACACTGATTCCGTTTTGGAGAACGTGGTTGCGGATGCTGGTAACACTGGCGCTGGTACTATCGTACAGGCTTCGTCTTCAGAGTTCGATCACAACTATAACAGGAACTACGAGTTCGAGTGCCTATCGGCTACTGGAACCATCGTAGGGGGTAATCGAGTGGCTGAGTTTTCGTACACCAGCACACCGATCAGCGGCGGTAACGACGCTATGCCTCCCCGCCCGCTGCACGCTCTAGGGTCTGCACCCTCGTTTACGGTGTATCAGTTCCCCTTCACAGGTACTCCTCCGGTCGGAGGTGTGTCTCAGTGGGATGTGGAAATTGAGTTTGGTATCAAGCTAGACTTCAACTTCCCGGGAGCAGGGTCTCCTGAAAACTTCGCGGTTGCAGACGAGTTCTCCTTCATGGCCTTTGGCCCTGGTTTGATTGAGGCGGATGCTCGCTATGACAACACAAACCAGTTTGCTGAGACCGGTGTCATAGAAGTTGGAGACCTGAATGCAGGTACGGGTTCAGTGGCAGTAGCGACTAGCACAACGTTCGATCGCGAGTTCAACACGGGTTACTCCTTGAGAGTCATTGGTATTGCAGGATCAGCCCCCACCCGCACAGCAACGTTTGTCTGGTCCACCTTCGGTGAGATAGGCCCGAATGGCACCTTCACCGTAGACGAAGCAATTCCGGCTACTTCGGTTCAAAGCCTCGCCTTTGATGTAGATGTAGATATCGACTTCGGAGCCTCAAACTTCGCAGTTGACGATGAGTTTGCCTTCATGGCAAATGCTCCTCGTCTTTTCTACACAGGCAAGGATAACCGAAACTACACCCTGACTCACGGCACAACTACGAACCCGACTCTCGCAACAGGCAACGCCTCGGGTGAATACAGCACAGATACACCCGAGGGTAGCTTCGGCACCTACGATGTAACCTCAGGCAGCGCATATGATGACGACGAAACTGGACACGTTTTGCTCCCGGATAACGTTAAATTGGCGTTCCGAAACATGCAGCGTGCTCGGGTTTCCGGTAATCGTCATGTTGGCGGCGACAAGTTCACCTTCAGCGCTCTCGACGAGAACAAGATTAACTGGTCTCTAGAGCAGGAACGAGAGCAGGAATTCGAGGTTTCGGACATTATCTTGGATACCAACGGTGCTGTTACAGGTACCGCAGGAACCAGTTACGTCATCATTGATGAGGTTCCGGTGGAGTCTACGGTAGCCGTCACAATCACATCGAGTAATGCAGCAGTTGCGTCGGTTGAGATTACGGCTAGCCCGTTTATTGCTCTCCCTGTCCCGCCAGCGGCTCCTTTCACGATTGATTACAGGACTCGCGGTGACGAAGCCGATCCGGGTCAGCTTTATTACTTCACAGGAAACTTCCTGCGAGGTGATGAGCTGTATAACAACCCGATTCTAGTTCTAGACCGCGACGACGGCCGCAAACTTTTGGGTCCGTCCACAGTGGACAATCATCTCCACATTGTCAATGAATTGGCTTTCGATAACAACGTGTTCGGTGCTTACTACGTGCAGGTTGCTGATGCCGATGAAGACGGAGTGTTCCAGCAGACAGACTTCAAGACGGCGCTTATAGCCACTGAGGAAGTAGACGGCATCACGGACCGTATTGTCCTGGCTCGACAAGACGCTTGGGGCGATCAACTTGCTGTCAATGAGCGAGCTAATGACCCGTTCGAGAAGCGCGAGTCTTTGGACTGGTTCGGTGCCCCGATTGGAACCCCGATTGGTGACCGCCAGACTCCTGATACTCTGCGGTTTATCTCCGACAGGACACTTAGGGTCTTTGGGCAGTCGCCTGCACACGGTACTCGAATTTTGGTTGGGCCGACCACTGCTACAGTGAATGTGGTCCTCCAATCCGGGGACACCGTAGCGGTAACAGTCGACGGATCCTTTGTTGCTGCTGCTCTGGCTTCTTTTACAGCCAGTTTCTCTGATCCGGCCAGTACAGTTCTGAAGAAGAACCTTTCTGGCTTCCAGTCTGTACAGACGTACACAGAGAAGGAGAATGTGCTACTTGGAGACGGAGCGATCGGCTACTTCACTGATCTGGGTAACGGTGTTATCCGCATCGAGGAAGACAACACTGTCGATACTTTCTCCATCGACTTCTACTTGATCTCGGCCATGACTCAGAAGCAATTCGTGACCAAGGTTGTCCGTAGGGAGATGGAGAACGCAGTCATCTCGCTGGTTGTTCCCAGCGCAGAAGCGGGTGTTGGTATCATCAAAGCAACGCTGTCCGGTATTCTTCTTGGCCTTCTAGGTCGGGGTATCATCGGCCAGTACGAAGACGACTCGGGTAATGTTCGGAAGTATGATCCGAGCGCAGACATCGTGGTCTTCAGGGATTCGGCTGATCCGACTCTGTACCACATGTTCTACGCTTACTTCCTACGACTCCCGATTAAGAGGATCTTCGGTCTGTTCAGCGTCAACTCGAATGACTTCGGCGTTGGCGGTTCGTAATTCCATTGAGGAGCTAAGCAATGCAAGGTAGCCGTCTAGTAACACTGTTCAGGATTGCAGCCCATCTCGACTCTGAGAAGGTGGGTAAGCACGCCTTAGCCGCGCAGATCTACGAGGTAACCTCGAAGCAAACAGATCTGTCCCCCGAAGGTAAGAATCTCCTTAGGGAGTTCTTCGGCTTCGGTGTCAACGGCGAGGAAGATTTCAGGGTAGGAGATTTTGCTGAGAACGTGCCTGAGTCCGATTACCAGACGAGGCGCGATCCCTTCGTAGACAATCCAACAGAGCGCGGACCTGAGCCCAAGAGTGATATGCTCTCTTCGGTGAAGCAGTGTGCGGCTGCGTTGGAGAGTCACGGAGAGTTCACACTCGCTAGGGCTCTGCGCGCTGAATACGGAGCGTAAAGATGGTCTATGGTAGAATCTACAGAGCAGAATTCCCTAACGGGAAAATGTATGTAGGAGCTACCACTTTGGCTCTCAGAGTCAGGGTTGCTAATCATGTAAATAGAGCTAAACAAGGCGAATCCAGATGTCCAGCCCTTTTCAATGCCCTTAGAAAATACGGAGAGCCTGAATTCACGGAAATAGATGTAGCTTTCTCTCAAGAAGATTTGGACGAAAAAGAGTGTTTTTACATAAAACACTATGATACTTTCCCCCCAAATGGGTACAATATACGTGGCGGCGGAAGTAGAGGTAAAATTTCTGAAGAAACCAAAAGAAAAATATCGGCTAAAAATAAAGGAAGAGTAGTTTCTGAAGAAACAAAGAAAAAGATATCCATAAGTAGAAAAGGAAAGGGTAGGGGTTCGTTTTCTAAAGAGCGCAAACATAACATGAGCTTAGCGCAAAAGGGAAAACCACGAAATCCTGAATCAATTGCCAAGATGTCTGCTACTAAAAAAGGTGTTATGCCTCCTGCATCTACTATGGAAAAACTTCAGAACGCTGCTGATCCTCGTGCGTGGATATCTGAGGAACAATTTCATAGAGCTAGGCGAGTTTGGGAGCTAAAAGAAAAGTATCCTGATTATAGCCATACCGAGATAGGGAAGCTAGTTGGATTAAGCCGTAGTTCAGCTCGGGAAATACTTGTTGGTATTACATTCAAAGAAATTTATGCGGAAAACCGCAACGGCCGATAATGGTAAGTTAGGAGGATAGTCCTTTGCCGAACCCGTCACCT